>Ga0180433_10000340_pt1 | contig 80006 bp, 74 predicted proteins | sample SS_ome_8_FD_132980 | JGI IMG/M metagenome (GOLD analysis project Ga0180433, IMG submission 132980) | Hypersaline lake sediment archaeal communities from the Salton Sea, California, USA - SS_1_D_1 metaG | ecosystem: Environmental > Aquatic > Non-marine Saline and Alkaline > Hypersaline >...
CACTTGCGCCGGCGCGGCCTTCGAGCGTCTCGGCGGATGAGGTCGGCATTGTCCTGTTTTAGTTCTGTCGCAAGCTCGCGCTTCCGCAGCCTGCCGCGCGGCCGCGGCAGGCAGAGGCGATCGCAGCTGAGCACCGTACCTAAAATGCTCGAAGCCGAGCTGCTCCATACCGCGACCAAGGAGAAGTACATGCGCATCTTCAGGTTTGTCCAGGCGATGCGCGTGCGGCAGAAAAGGCACCTCTTCTATGTACTTCGCCACGTGCCGGACGTCTCGACGGACACCTTTCTCCCAGAGTTTGGGCTGCACTGCGGAGAGTTCGCGTGCTTCCAGATTCTCTCAGAGCACTCACGGAAGGAGGTGAAACGGGACCAGGAGGCCACCCTGCGCCGCTCGGCCACGTCCTCGAGCCAGAACCTGGAGACGCGCGCCGCGGGCTGCGAGGACTAAAGGGCTGGCGTGTGCTGCGGTGCCCCGCCAGTCCTCCCCCGACGCCTCTCTTCCGCGTCACGAGCGCGCGCCCCAGGGCGAGGCTCTTCGCGCGGCGACAAGCGAAAAGAGGACCCACGTAAATGTATATCGCTTCTCTCAGCGCGCACGCGGGGAAGGGCTCCACCAGCGGATTCACCTCACATGGAATGTGTAAGTTAACTGCGACCGTTTCAGATCCAAACGACGCCTCCACCGCGTCGACCGCCACTCACGAGACGGCGTGCTGGGATAACTTCGATGGCAAGCTCATCGGTGCCGTGGAATGGCCGGCCACCCCGGAAAGCCCTGCGCGTTTCGGGTAATTCACGACCACCTGCCCTGGGAAGGGAAGTGGCGTTGTGCCGCAGATCGGAGACGTCCCAGCCTTCGCCTACTCTGCCTCCTGCTTCGACTTCGCCCCCTGGGTTATCGCGGGGTTAGTGATCGGCTTGTTGGGTATCTTCGTAGCGCGGGCAATGATGAAGACAAAGGGAGGCGGTGCTGCGTAGTAACCTCACTCGCGGCAGCCCAGTCTGCCAGCTCTCGCGGGACTAGCTCCTCCGCACGTGGCAATGTGCCCCAGGACACTTCCGGTGCCGAACGATGCCGTCTGCCCTTCTCTTACTTGCCAACCAGGTATTTTGCGGCCGACAGCTGCCGTATTTTTGGGTGCGGGGGCGATCGCCGCAGAAAGCGCGCGCAAAAGTTGTTCACTCATAGCTGGGCGGCAGGGCCAGCTTCAGAGACGGTGCGCCAACAGGCTGCTCGCGGCTCCTCGTGAAGCGGTCTAGGCACCGTCGCTGCACGCTGCGTTCCAGTACGCTGTCGCCCTGGCCGCCGCGAACGCACGCCCAGCGAGTTTGAGGGACCGAAATCTTAGATTCGCGCGCCGCGAGTGCCATCGGCGCAAAAGACCTCCAAGCTGCAGATGCCGCCATAGATCAAACGGAATATGGAGTGCAGCACCCGTAACGGTCAGGCCCTGGCCGCGGCCGACGCCCTCACCGTAGCGGAAACGGACCTGCAGCGCATCAAGCAGCAGGGGTGCGGCACCACCCGCCAGGACCGCAGCATCATGCAGCTCCCCGACCTGAAGGCCTTCACCTACCCGATACCGACCAACGTGCCCGTCGAGGTCGCGTCGGGAGCCAACAACAAGTACCTGGGACGAAGTTCCGTGAATGCCGAAGGCTTCGTCCCGCCTTTCGTCAACGCCCCCCTGGAAGAGGGCTCGACGGTCACGGCCTCGAATCTTGCGCAGAAAGTGAACTCCGTGAGCAGCGGCAACAATGCCGTCCCGGGCCTCGAGTTCGCAGGCACGGGGGACATCGCGCAGCTGGACAAGGTCATGTTTGGCAATCCCCCGGTGCTCTACAAGCAGATCGCCGCCAGCATCCAAGGGGAACCCGTTCGCAGCGAGGAGGCTGCTGCGGCGACGCCGCGGATGATGCGTGACCCCGAGACCCCTCTGGGCCGCGCAGGGGTCGTCGGCATCGACGAGGTGGAAAGCGCGAAGCAGCTGCAGCAGCGCCTGTACGGTGCCTCGAAAGCCCCCGTCGCCGACACCTTCGCCTCACGCTGCAAGGCAGCAGTGCTCGGGGTGCTCTACGATCTCCTGCACTACGAGGAGGCTGCAAAGGCCTATGGGGCAGGCGGCGGCAGCTTTGGGGCTGTGCAGTCCGTGTGCACCCGCGATGGTCGCTCCCCCTATCTCCTATTCGTCTTCATCGCGCTCTTTCTGGGCTGCTTGGTGGTATACACAGGCTTCTCGGCCACGACTCCTCCTCCTCCTCCAGTCCAGCTGCCGGCCTACTACCCCTGCGGCTATCCAGTGCCGGGCGCGGCTCCCACGGCGCTCGCGCCGCTGATAGGCTTCCCCTTCCCCCAGTGAGATGCGCATGGCGAGCTCTCCGGCCGCGGCGACCTCACTGCCCAGTAGCAGCAAGGAAGAGGGGGAGACCGGCCGCAACAAGGAGAGTGAGCACGAGGGTGACAAGCACGCCGAACCAGGAGACGCTCACGGTCCCCTTCCAGGGCCGGCGCGCGTCGTGCTCGAAACGAAGAATGAAGGGGGGGCGGACAACCAGCAGCAGGCTCAGTGCGAGGAGTCCCGTGACTGCGAGGGCAAGCGGCGGTGAGCAGAGGCACGCCCGCACGCAGTCGCTGAGGCCGCGTCGCAGCCTCGTCTCGGGGGCGTCGGCCACGGCGTCAGCGGAGGCGGCCTGCGCCAGCGCGCTCTGCAGCAGCTGCGTGTGCAACGCGGTTCCTGGTGCAGGGTGAGGCGGCACGAAGCTCTCCATGAGTTCCCTTTACTATACTTTGGCGGGCGCACCGGCGGGTGAGCGTTCAACCAGCGGGCGCAGTCGAGGGCATAAGAGAGGAAAGCCAAGATGGCCCAAGCAGTGGCGACCGACGAGCTAGAACTGGGCGTCACCACCGACGCCTCCAAGAACAACAAGCTCCGGCAGGGCTTCATTACGCTAGCCGAGACTCTCCTGGAAAGCATTTCCGATGTCTTCCCCGAGTGTCAGAACACGGAGTCCGTTCTCCGCATCTTTCGCGCCGTGGTGAAGGGAAACGAGACCATCGAGGACAAGTTCATAAGACGGTGCCAGGCGGTCTTCAAGGAGCAGGCGGGGGGAATCAAGAGCAAGGATGCCGAAGCGCTCTTTGCCGTCGTGGAGAGCCTTGATCACCTCCGGGACATGGACCTGCGCGAGAAGTGGCAGGACCCAGACTTCGCCGAGGAGTCCCGCGACCATCTCTGGCAGTACGTCGCGGCTCTGAAGACCTACGCGGACCTTTATACGGCGGTGCCCAAGAACGTCATGGGGAAAATCGAGTCTGTCGCCGGCACCATAGGCGAGCAACTCGCCCGTGGCGAGCTGGACCTCCGCAACATGGACCTCGGCAGCATAGGGCAGAACCTGCTCGCGGACCTGAGCGCCGAGGAGCTGTCTGGGTTCGAAGGCAATCTGCCGGAGATCTACGAGTCGTTGTCCGAGGTGGCTGGTTCCCTGGGCGCCGGCCACGGGGCAGGCATCGACATCGCCGGCCTCATGGAGCAGCTCTCCCAACAAACTGGAGAAGCGGGAGGAGGCCGTGTGGACATGACCCGAGTCCTGCAGCAGCTCTCCTCGCAAGCACCGCCGGGGGGCGGCGTGGATATGTCGAATCTCATGCAGGTGATGGGGCCCATGATGCAGGCCATGCAGGCCCAGAGGGGCGCGATCGCCGCAGGCGCCGTGGCCGCTGCGCCGACGGGAAGGGACGGCCACAGACGCAGCGCGAAGAAGAGGCACCCGCGGCCGTGACCGCGCTGCGCGGCCGCGTCGAAGCTCCGCGCCATCAAAGTAAAGCCCATGGTGGGAGGGAGCGGACCCAAAGCCCGCAAGTCAGGGCAGCTCATCTTCGCGGACAACTCCCTTGAGCAGGCGCTATCGAAGAAGCCTCCCGAGGCCGTGCTCCTGAACCTCTACGTCCCCACCACGCCGAGCTCTGGGGGCTGCCGCTCTCCCTGCACGCCGGCACCCAAGGGCGAGAACCTCTACACAATGGGAGGCTTCATGGCAGTTCCCATCGTCGGGGCGTCTTTTGGGTCCACGGTTGTCACTCAGGCACAGGTGAAGAGTTACTGCGACCGCGTCTGCGCCGACCGCGTTCTTCTCGTCTTCGACACGGGCAGCGAAGCTTACTTTGTCCAGGATGACACGGGCTGTGCGGGCTCAGCGGAGGGCGCGCAGGTTGAGTCCTTCTTGGAATTTTGCAAGATCGGAGGCCTGGTGGAGGACCCCTCGAAGGGGATGTCCCTGACGCTGGGAGAGATGGAAGACACGTCCTCCCCCGCCTTCACGCTGGAGCACCCTGCAGAGTGGTTCATGCTCAAGCCGGCGGCCATCGCCGCAGGAGCCCCGCCCATCAACGCCACCGCGCGCACCCAAACAATCATCGCCGGAAACTTTTGGCTCCAGGCGCTCGCAGTCACGTGGAATGCGCGCGCTCGGACGATCGCTTTCAGTCACCTGGACGCGGCGGGCGCGCGGTGTGCAAAGTTTCAGGGTAAGAGCGCCTCTGCCGAGGAGAAGGAGGAGGTCCTCATCGAGCTGGCCACCAGCACGCAGCGCCCCTTGCCAAGCGGCGTGCGCTGGGACGGACACACGCGGCTCTCTGGACGTGAGGAAGTCCTCGCGGGAGGAGCCGGTGGCACGCCCACGTACAACACCGCAGTGGACCTGCGTTTCATGCAGAGCGTCGAAGGTCGTCTGGATGCGTACGGCGATAAAATCTTGACGCAGGAAACGACCGATCCGCAGGCGATCTCTCAGTTCTGTCTCGATGCAGTTGTGACGCTCACGGACGGCAGCACGGTCAACGTGTGCCAGCCCTTCGACACGGGTAGCGAGATCTGTCTCGTGACGGAGCAGCACATCCTCCCCGTCGAGGGGAATGCGATGGACTCCGCCTGCCTCAACGCAGGTACGGTCGCTTCCGTGTTTCGTTCGGTCGCGGGCCCGGCGGCTGGGGTGCTAAGGTGCACGAGTGAGACCCAAGCGCAGTGCGACAACAGTTGCTGCCGCAACTGCTGCCTGGCCGGCAGCACCACCGCCGACACGACCATGCAGTGCAGCGTGGCGTACTGTACGGGCCTCCTCTCCTACAGGCCCCTCATGAGCAAAATCACCTTTCCCTTGGAAGTGAAGACCCAAAGCCTGACGGACGTCAAGGTGCTCCTGGGTAGCGCCACGCCGCGCTGCCTACCGGCGGCGGCTACCGGGGTCTGGGGGAGCTGGTTCTGGACGCAACCGCTCACGAATGGGAAGGATACACAAGGAGCGCCGAGCAGCCTGCCGCATTACATCCTCTCGCACCTGGGTGCGGCGCAGGACAAGCAGTCGAACCTCACCCTGCGGGTGTGGCGGTCGGACCTCCAGAGCGCAGGGGGCGGAGGCACGAGTGTCGGGAAGCCCCCACTGTCGGACCAGCAGCGCCTGGCGCTGACTCGCCGTCGGCCTGCCTGGGCGGGCGGCGGCAACGCGCCTGCCTCCGCACCCGTAGCCCCATGGCCGTCGCCTGCTCCTCTCGCACCCCCGCCGACGTCACCGCCGCAGGCGCCGCCGGTGCCCGCGCCGCCGATTCCTGCGCCGCCCACGCCCGCGCCGCCCACGCCTTCACCGGCCGCCTCCGCAAGTCCCTCTGCGGTGCGGCCCCCGCAGCGGGGCCCTCCGGCTGCCACGGCCGAAACCTGCGAGGGAGGCACCGTCGTGCATGTAAACGTATCCAACGCAAACAGCAATGAGCTGAGTGCGGACAGGGACGTGCGTCACGTGTCGTTAGTCGCATCGGCGACGGAGCTGGCAGAAGAGAAAGACAGCCGACACCTGAGCCCTGCTTCACGCAAGGAGCTACTCGACACCGTTCGCGACGTCGCTGTCGGAGCGAACGAAAACAGCGCACCAGCGCCTTCCCCGCCCGGTGGCGGCTGGTCTCCGTGGCTTTTCTTGGCGCTGGCCATTGCTTTCCTCGTACTCCTGGCAGCGGGCTACGCCTATTTCGCGCACTCCGCGCAGACTTCTGCAGGCTCAGGCGCCGCGTCCGCCGCGGCTGCCGGCCCCGTAGCGCAGCAGCCGCCCTTCGTCCCAAGAAAGGGATGATCTTTCTGTCCGCCGGGGAGGAGCAATGTCTGGCAGTGCAGCCGTGGCAGCGTGTGCACGTCCTCGTCGAGGATGGCGTCTCCCGGTGCGGGTGCGCGGAGCGGATCGCGCGACAGCTCGTACTACTCCGCGCTGGCCCAGTCGGACTCAGCCTGCGCAACGCGGACGCCTTCGCAGCCACGCTCCCTGGGGAAGCGTCCCGCGATCCGTGCGAAGAGCTCCGAGTTTTGTCGGAGGCTACCCAGTGGAACGCAGAGAACAAGCCCCCCCTCCGAGCGCTCGTTGTTGATGCAGGTCGCTCGGAGCTATCCCCGGTCATGCTGCATGCACTCTCACGCCAAGTTCCGGACGGAAGGCTGTTCGTGCTGTCTGCCCTCTGCGCCTTCAGGAACCGCGCCTCCCCTTCCTCTGTCTTGGGAGGCTCGTCGCCTGCGCGCGTGGTGCTGAGGAGAGCACCGCCGGCGCGGCCGCGAGGACGTCCCTGGGAACTGCCCGCACCGAGCCAAGAAAAGCTGCGATCCTACTACGCCTGCGTCGTGCAGCTCGCCGAAACCTGCAATGCTCCTGTACCGGTGCGACGGCGAGCACTGGCTTGGGCTCTCGCGGCTTGTGCGGTTGACGGGAGCGACTCTCCGCGCGAGAGGGGCAGACGCGTGCTGCGGAGCATGGCGGCCCTGGACGCGGCGGAGCCAGACCTGGACGAGTCGGCCTCACCCAGTTTCCACGGCCTCTGCGAGAGCTTGAACGCCACCGCCGTCGCGCGCTGCTTGCGCGCCCAAGCGACTTCGAATGTCGTGGAGCTGCTGTACCACTGGCTGCGACGGACCACAAGGGCTGCCGCTGCGCCCCCGCTGCTTCGTCGGGCGCTCCTTGTCCTCCCTTCAGGCTCGCTATTAACAACCGCTCGGACGCTCGCCAGCGACGCCCGTCTGGAGGTGCTCGCCTGGGGGCCACAGAAGAAAGCGGCCCAGGTGCTGCTCTCTTGGACCGCGCCGCACCCTTGCGCCGGTACCTGTCTACAGTACCTGTCGCGCCTCCGCCAGGGCTCCGATGCGGCGCGGCGCCTCTATGCCCTGCAGGCGGTGCACGAAGAGCTGCGCGCGCTCTTGTGGAGCGTGCGCTTGCTCCTCGTCGACAGCCACACCCTTGCCGACAATGGGGACGTCTTTGGGCGGAGCACGCCCAGCACCGTCTTCCTGCCCTGGCCGGAGACCTCCTGGGAGGAGCGCTGGCCCGGCGCCGAAATCCACTACGCTTGCAGGAAGGGCACCGTCGAAGGCGCGCTCCTCATGCGCTGCGTTGGGTCCCAAGGCACAGTGGTGCCGGAGGCATAACAAACACCATGGAGGGAGCTGGAGCGGCGCAGCGCGCCCGCATGGCCAGGCTGGCCCAGCAGCCTCACACCGATGTGCTCGAGTACACGTACGAGAGCCCAGAGAGGGACGCACCCGCCGTGGTGGTCGTGAAACTAGCCACCCGCGCCGTCGAGGCCAGGAAGTCGCTCCCAAAGGATCTGGACGTCCGAAAGGCTGCGCGGAGAGTCTGCAAGGAAGACAAGCTTCTGGAGCAGTTCTCTCGCACACATCCACAGACCTTCATGACGATGATGGACATGGACAATTGCGGCGCAGCGCTAGAGATGCTGTACAAGCTTGCTCGGCTGCGGCAGAGCGTCGAGAGCGGCATGTCGGAAGCCGAAGCCAATGTGCATGCAAACCGCATCATCATGGAAAAAACCATGCGGAACCCCACCGGAGAAGAGCGAGAAAAGCTCGTGTTTTCCGAATCGCCCCCAGCACCCTCGCCGCAGTGCTACCCGACCACAGGGGAAAGCTCCTCTGCGGCCTCATGAGCTGAGGCGTCGTAGCTTTCTGGGCTCTCGCACGCACGCTGGCTCAAGCAGACTTGCCTACCCACGGGTCCCCCCGCACGGCCACGCAGGGCATCCGCGGGCAGCACGCATGGTCTAAAGGGTACGGCGCCCGTCGACCCGGAAGCTGATGCGAAATGAGCACAGAGGACGGGGAAAGGACGCCTAATGCGGGCGCGGCCCCCGCCGAGGAGCGCGGAGCTGGCGAGGCCAGCCGCGCCTCAGAACCCACGCGCGCCGCGCGAATGGCGGTGTCCAAATACGAGTACGCCCGCTTGATGTCCGCGCGCGTGACGGCCCTGGCCAGGAATGCGCCGCCCTGCACGCGTGACAGACCGAGCGACGGTGTGGGCGGGCTCCTCCAGCTCGCCGAAGCCGAATTCGCCCAGGGCGTCCTCCCCCTAGACCTTGTCCGACGACTGCCGTCAGGCCAGCTGGACGTCTGCCCCGCGAGCCTCCTCTACCGCATTCCAGACAGAACGCTGCCGCTCGCAGCCGACGGAACGCCACCGCTCACAGGCGGTCAAAGCGATACGGAGACCGCGGCGCGATCTGACGGCCCTCGACCCACGACGAGCTTCTGAACATTCGTCCCGCGGAAGTGGGAGGCAAGGGCAGACTCGAGCTCCCCTGTGCCCTCAGAATCATTCCATTGTCGAAGGGCCTGCACGTAGCGGAAAAATTCGAGCTGCAGCTTGTGTCGCGCGGTCGCGCTGGAAGTGAGCTCGGCAAAAAGCTCCTGGTCGAACTGTTCGAGACTTTTTGCTCCCGACTCAACGAACTTTGAAAACGCCCAGACGCAGACTGCGCTGCAAACGGGGTACCCCCTCTCCTGCAGCGTCGAGTCCGAGAAGGTCCATTCTCCCAGCGCGGTTTGGATGCCTCGGCCGACCGAGCGCACCACCACGGGCTCTGGAGAGAGGCCCGCAGCCGCGATGACTGAGGGAAGCCCTTCGAGCAAGCCTCCGAGGCCACCCGCCATGTAGGCATCTGGGCCGTTGGGCTCGAAGACCTCCACGATCGTCAGGTTCTTCTGCAGACGAAGCGACAGGAGGTTTGCATGGAGGGTCCCCCCTGGACCGGAGCCAAGGGGGCGGAAAAGCAGAGGCAGGGCCGCGAGGGTTGCATCCATGCTCTGGCGGCAGCGGTTGGCCACCCAGGCAACCGCGAGCGCGGTGCGACGACGCAGGCAGGGCAGTGCGAGGAGCACTGCCTTGTCGAGGGAGCTCAGCGGCGAGCCAGCCACCACCCGCGCGACCAGCGCGTCTTCGGAGCTGCGGTCGGGAATGGACGCCTCGGAGGTCAAGGTGAGCGTGAGGTGTGGCTCGCAGGCAATCCGGTGCGCGCGGTCGGGCGCTGTTCCTCGACCCATTGCGCGCGTCAGGGGGATGGACGCGGCGAGCGAGGAGGCCAGACCGAGGGCCAGGCTGGAAGTGAAGGCGGTGGGCCCCGACAGCGCCGCGATACGCACAGAGACACGCAATGCGCCGAAGACCGCCATGTAGGCCTCGACGAGCGCGTGCTCGTCGAGGGCCGTGTCCACGCCCTCCCGCACGTCGAGCGCCTCAGAATAGCCGAGCGACATGACCGGACTTTGATCCCGCCAAAGAAATGGAGCACGCGCTTACTTGCGCCAGCGTCCAGTGCGTTGACGCCTGGGTCGCACTGCTGGAGCTAAGTGCGAAGCACGACGGAGCGACGTGCGCAGACGCCTCCATCGCGGGGGCACTCCGACGTCTGGAGGACGAGGCCAAGGGAGGAAAGACCGTGCGAGAAGATGCGGCGGCTCTCGGCATCCTCCGCCGCCTGGAGACGAATCCAGAGGCCAGAAAGTGGGCCCGCCTGGGCAACGTGGCCTGCCACTGGCGCGCGCCCGAACCCGACGTCCAGCGCGGGACAGTGGCGGAAGCGCCGCGACGTCTTTGGAGCGCCATTATCGCAACCATGGAAGCCGACACCGAGGTGGCGCGGAAGTGGGCGCAGGACCTCGTCACGGATGCCGATCTTGCGAGCCTCGTGAAGCAGAGAACGGGAGATGGAGACTTCTCCACGCTGCTGAGGATCAGCGGCGTCGCCATGGCACTCATGACGCCACAACCTTTGGAAGGCGTGCGTGCTCCGGGCAGCAGCGCCATGTGTAGCCTGCGTAGCGCCCACGGCGAGTGGAAGAGGCCATCCGCATACGCGCGCAGTTATGGAGAAAGCGCACCCTCTCCGCCCGCTGTCGCGCCCGTTCTGCCGCTCGTCCTTGGCGCGGTGATGGTCGTTCTCGCTTACATCTTGGCTCGAGCAAGAGGGTTGTGGCAATGACGTCGGCGGATGCGGCCCGAGGGCCAGTCCCATCTGAGCGCCTCCTGTGCTGCAACGTCCTCACGTCGGACGAGAACTCTGAGCCTCAAATTTTCCGGAACTCTTTCTATTCCTACGACGGGCCAATACCATGGCCGCCTCCGCGGTGGAAGGAGGGCCGCTGCATGTACTGCGTGCACCCCTTTGACCGCCCTGGCTCCGAGCCCGGGACGCGGGAGTTCGTGCCCCCCGTGCCGCTGCCGTGCTTCCACGACAAGCGCACAAACGAGTGGCGCGTCTCGGGCATGTACTGCAGCTGGAACTGCGCAAAGGCGGAGCTCCTCTCCATGCAAGGATACGCCTGCGGCGGCGGGGCGCTGCTCCTGGACCAGCTCGCTCGCACCGTCTTCGGCTACACGGGCGGGGACATCGTCCCGGCGCCTCCCAGAGCGCGCCTCGCCTTCTTCTATCCAGGCCCGGACGCCCTCGACATCGACACGTTTCGGGGTGAAAGCGCAGTAAGTTTCACGACGACTCTCAGACAGCCGCTCCTCTCGTCGCCGGAGATCTACGAGCGGCACGCGCTGCCCACGGCTTCGACGGCTTGGAGCGTGAAGGGCATCCGTGCGAAAGTCGGGGCCGGAGGAGCGACGACAGGCCCCGCGTCCTCCGGCGCACTGCCGCTCCAAGAGACCGGGCCCAGCATGTTCAGCGCCTTCATACGACAGAAGCGGGCGGGCGACGGCGGCGCGACGTCGAGCGCGGCGGACGAGAAGCCTCAGGGATTTGAGAAGGGAGGCGGCACGCTCATGGACTGGAGGGACGCAAAGGCCACGCCTTCCGCGCGCGGCTAGGAATCAGTGTGACAAAGTTTGGCCCTCCCGCGCCGTGGGCAAGGAGCGAACCTGGCGGACGGAAGCGCACGCCGAGCCTCGAGACTTCCGCGCAGCAGAAAAGAAGGCGCAGGCCGCTTGCACGTGGCGCGACGCTTCTCTCTATCTTTCGCGCGCTCAAGCATGCACCGTGACGGTGAGGCGACCCTTGCAGCACCATGGCCGCCAGCAGCGCTGCCTCGTTCGAATGGCTTTCCGGTCGAGAAGCAGTGCTTCTCCGCCCAGACGCATACGTCGGCGCCGTGGACGCGGTGGAGGAGGAGGCCCACGTCATTGGCGCGGACGGAAATGCTTGCACCCTTACCTATGCGCTCTCGCCGGTGCTTCTTAAGATCTTCGACGAGGTGATTGTCAACGCCATCGACAGCACTACTCGGGACGCTCTCGTGAGCCGCATCGCTTGTTCCTTTGACATGGAGTCTGGGGTCATCGTGGTCGAGAACGACGGGAGCGGCATCCCCATCGAGGAGTTCAAGAACACGGGCCGCATGATCCCGAGCGTTGTCTTCTCGGAGCTGCACGCCGGCTCAAACTTCAAAGACGAGGAGACGCGGCTTACGGGCGGACGGAATGGCGTCGGCGTGAGCTGCACCAACGTCTGGAGTGTGTTGTTTGAAGTCTCCGTCGCCGACGGGAAGCGCCACTTCTTCCAGCGCTTCCGCGACAACCTCAGCGTGCAGGAGGAGGCTGTGGTCTCCGAGCGGCGCACGCGGGGGGGCTTTGTGAAGGTCTCCTTCTTGCCCGACTACGCCCGTCTCATGTTGAACTTGCAAGAGAGCGCCCCAGTCGTGGCACAGCTCCTGCGGATGCGGTGCCTCGAGGCAGGTGTCTGCGTGCGCTCAGGGGTCCAGATCTTCTTCCAGGGCGAGCAGTTGCCGACCAAGCCTGCGAACTTCCTAAAGTGCCTCGCTGGAGCCGAGGCCGCCGGCTGCGAGGAGTTCGGGCAGGCCGAGGGTGCAGGCTGTACCGTCTGGTTCGCGCTACGGAAGCAAGGCCCCGACTTCTACGGCTTCGTGAACGGCGTGCGTTGCGACGGTGGCACGCTCACGACACACGTGCGAGAGCGCTTTTTGAAAGCAGTCACGGAGGCCGTGCGGCGGAAGCACCAGGTGACCGTCCGACCGCAGACAGTCCGAGATGTGCTGGCTCTCCTCTGTGTTTCGCGAGTCGTGAACCCGCGCTTCACTTCGCAAGCAAAGACGGTCCTGGCCACTCCGCTGCGGCAGATAGGCTTCGTGGCCGACCCCCCGGCCCGCCTGATCGGAAAGCTGCAGAAGCTGGGCGTGCTCGACGAGGTCGCGCGCCGGGAAAGCGAGCGCGAGCTGAGCGCTTCCCTCAAGAAGACGCTGGTGCCCAAGTCGCGTGACGTTCTCATCGACAAGTACGACGCTGCGCTGGACTGCCGCTCGCGCCCTGAAACCTGCACCCTCATCCTCACTGAGGGCGACAGCGCCAAAGCCTTCGTCGTGGCGGGGTTGAGCGCCGTCGGACGCGCCAAGCACGGCATCTTTCCTCTGCGAGGCGTGCCGCTCAATGTGACCAACCTCAGCGTCACGAAGATGCTGGAGAACAAGGAGATAGCCAACATCTTCCGCATCCTGAATGTGGGACCCAACAGCGATGGCAAGGGCATGCGGTATGGGCGGGTGGCCATCTGCTCCGACCAGGACAGCGATGGTTCTCACATCTGTGGGCTGCTCATCAACTTCTTCGTTCGTTGCCTACCAGAGGTGGTAGCGCGGCAGGAGAACTTCATCCAAAGGATCGTGACTCCGCTCATCAGGGCCAGCCACAAGCGTCGGACCGAGCAAAGGAGCTTCTTCTCCATGCAAGAGTTCCGCAGATGGGAAGAGAGCAACGACGCCAGCGAGTGGACGCTGAAGTACTATAAGGGGCTCGGAACTTCCTCTTCCAGGGAGGCCCGGGAGGTCTTCAAGGATCTCGCTGAGCACAGCATCGCGCTGCAGGAGGATGAGCGAGCGCGCGAGACCCTGGCGATGTTCTACGACGACGGGAAAACCTCGGAGCGAAAGCGCCTCCTGACCACGGGCTACGACGATACAGCGGCCGTGGACTACAGCCAGCGGGTGTGCTCGATAACCTCGTTCATGCTGGAGGAACACCTGCACTTCTCCTTCTACTCCGTCTTCCGCGCTCTGCCCAGCGCCGTGGACGGCCTCACGCCCAGTCGACGCAAAGCGCTTTTCTTTTTCCTCTCCTCTCCGCGAGCTGGTGAAGTGAAGGTCGCCCAGGCCGCCTCGGGCGTGGCACAGAAGACCCTCTATCTCCACGGGGAGAACTCACTCGTCGAGACGATCGTAGGTCTGGCCCAGGACTACATCGGCACCAACAACATCGCTCTTCTGCAGCCGCTGGGGCAGTTTGGGTCACGCAACGACAAGCCAAGCATACACGCGGCGGCGAGATACATCTTCACGCGGCTGGACCCCGCGGCACAGGCCCTCTTCCCGGCGGCCGACTTCCCGGTCCTGGAGTACCGGCGCGAGGAGGGCCAGCAGGTGGAGCCCACGCACTACGTCCCGGTCCTCCCTCTCTTGCTTGTGAACGGGGCGCAGGGCATCGGGACGGGGTTCTCGACCTGCGTGCCCAGCCACTGTGTGCGCGCCCTCTGTGCCTGCGTTCGCGCCCACCTCGACGGCGAGGACTTGCCCGACATTCCCGCATACTTCCAGGGGTTCACGGGACCCGTGTGGCAGACGGACCGCGCGGTACTTACCTCTGGAGTGGTGCAGCGGACCGGGGCGCGCACTTGGCTCATATCCGAACTTCCCGTGGGGCGCTGGACGGAACCCTTCCTGAGCGAACTCAAGGCCTTCGCGGAAGGCACCCGCAGCTGCAAGGGGCTGACAATCCTAACCGTCACGAACATGAGCTCCGAGTTCCGGGTGAAGATAGAGGTGGGCCTGGGCGAGGACTGCGAGGACGTCACGCCGGAGCAGTTCTCGCAGGCTCTCCGCCTCCAGACAAGCCTCTCCACGACGCACATGTACGCCTTCGATGGCTCTTACACCCTGAAGCTCTTCTCGAGCGCCAAGGACATCTTCCTGGAGCATGCGGCCGTGCGTCTGGCTCTGTACTGGAAGCGCCGAAGCCACCAGCTCGAGGAGATGCGCGCTCGCCAGGAGATGCTCCAGGGGAAGATCGCCTTCATCGCGCTTGTGGTCAGCGGGGAGCTCCCGCTCCGCGGGGTGCCGCGCGCTGAGCTCGTCGGCCTGCTGCGCGAGAAGAGTCTCCCAGCGCTGGCCTCGAAGGGAGAGGCGCAGGGCTACGACTACCTCCTCAACCTCAGCGTCGGGGCCTTCACGCAGGAGCGCATCAGCGCTCTCAAGGAGGAGGCTGAAGCATTGAGAGTCGCACAGGAGGAGCTGGAAGGCCAGGACGCGAGCGCCCTCTGGAGGGTAGACCTCCAGTCATTCGAAGAGGCGTATGCTGACTACGAAGCTCGCCTCTCGAAGCGCCACGCGGATGAGGGCGCGAGCGTCACGTCCAGCAGCGGGAAACGTGCCGCCCCGGCCGCCCGCAAGCGGGGCGGCGCCGCGTCTTCCAGCACCAACCCGGCCGCTAGGAAGCGAGGGAAGCGTCTATGAGGCTGCTGGCGCAGACAGTTAGCAGCACTGCCGTGAGCCCACAAGCGAGCAGCAGCGCCTTCTGCGTCGCGTCATTTGCTAGATAGACGGCGAAGCTCAACAGCGCCAGAAGCACGACAGCTAAGAGTGTCAGGCGTTCCTTCCGGTGCAGCCCCAATGAGCATCTGGTCGAAAACAGGAGTGGTCGACGTGCGGTCGAGGCCCGCGCAAGCGCAACCGGAGAAGGAACGCGCATGGCTTTCAGACGAGCGGCGAGGGTGTCCGCGTAGTCACGAGCCATGAGGGCCGCGGCCCAGCCCGCCACCTTGCCGTGCTCGTTGAGCACCCGGCACGTGACGACATCGAACACCTGGTGCAGGCCCGCGACTTCGCCCCGCTGGGGTAGCTCCTGGAGGCGGACCGATGCGGACGGGAGGCGCAGGACGCGCTCGTCGCCTGTCTGGAGCACCTTCCCTTCGACTCCTCGCGTCTCGGTGCGCACAGCTCCCTCGGCGGCGTGCGTGCGGGCTGTGCCGGCCACGACGCGCGGCCCTGACCCTCCCGCGAAGAGACGACCGGGAGCCCAGAGCTTCATGCACGCGTCGGGCGAAGGCTGGACCAAAAGCAGGGTTGCGTTGGTGAGAGGAGGCGGCGCGTTGACGCGACTCTGGCTCTGCGAATGCCAAGCGCAGGCGAAGGAGTCCTCGGTGCCCCCTAGGACCACTCGGCGGCCGCCAGTCTCGATCCACGACCTCTCCTTGTCGACGCGGAGGCACGGCCAGGTATAGGACTGCCCCACGCCGCCCATCACTGTCCCGACGACCCCGCCCACGCGCCCGTACGCGCCGGCATCCAGCCCTTCCTCGGCGTCGAGCATGAGGGCGCTCGCATCGGGCGGCGCCGCGGACTTGAGGGAAAGGTAGAGGGATGCCTCCGCCTCTGGGAAGCGCACGGCCATCTGCAGGAAGAGGCCATCCGCGCTGACGAAGAAGGTGGTAGCCTTTTTCGTCCCTTCAGCAGCGCGCTGAAAGGCAACGGAGCCGTCAGGCGTGATCGCGCTGGAGAATCCGGGGCCCTCCGCACTCGGCTGGGCCGAGAAGGGGTGGAACTCGGAGACTTGCAGAGGCGAGCTTTCTCCCCCGGGCGTGTGGACGGAACAGGAGATGGAGAGCAGCCGCGGGGACTCGCCCACCACCCCAGCGAAGGAGCGCGGAGGCGCCTCGGCCGTCGAAGCGATCTCCAGCAGGAAGGCAATGCACACGGGGCCGCTCGTGTCCAAGTGCGTACAGCAGAGGACGGCGTACTGCTCGTGTTCCGCCGCCAGAGCCGGATGGTGCGCAGAAGGAAACTCGGGGGCACGAGGGAGCGGCTGGCGGGCCCAGGTCGGCCGCCGACCCCACAGCACGCTGAGGAGAGCCGGCATTTCCTCCCACCCTCTCGCCGACGGCACCTCCTTCGCACTCAGCGCGGGCTGAATCTGCTTGGTGGCCTGGAGGAGTCTGTCGTGCGTAGTCCTGAGAGACTCGTCCTCTGGAAGAATTTCGGAAATTTGCGGCGCAGGAGGTGCCTCACGCCGCAGCAGCGCGGCGAGCGAGGTCGCATTCCCCATTCGGCTCAGTCACTGTTTCTTACACTCACGACCTCTTGACACGCGGAGGCACGCGCGGACGGCCATTCAGAGGACGCGACGTTCCCCTCCCACGGTAAAGTTCTATGACTTCACCTTCGCAGCCCCCCTCGAGCCTCGACCCGAGCTCCTCGCGGGCGGTGCGCCGGAGCACGTTCGCGGTGGCGCACATCTTCCGTCTCTCGATTGACGAGCTCCTCCGCGAGCCCGATGAGTACAAGTACATGGACGTCGGGCGGCAGGCCTGGAATCAGCCCTTGTGGGAAGAGCTGTGCGGGTGGGCCCCCGCGCCCGCGGATGGGCCCGGGCGTCTGGCGCTGAGGCTGCGAGCCTCGCAGCGCGACGTCCGAAAAAGTAAGGTACTCGCGCGCGCCCGAAGCGCGGCTGATGCCCTTGCAGCCCGCGAGATGGCCGTGCGCAACGCGGCCGAATTCGTCCCCAGCCTGGAGCGGTGTGGAGACTCGCTCGAGCTCTTCACCTTCGCCGTGCTCTGCTGGGGTCGTTGGACCCGCTCTCGGCTGGACGCCCTCGTGTCTGCCTCGCGCCTCCGCGAATACATTTTCCGCACGCAGCTCAACGGGGCGGAAGCAATGGCGGCGCTGGATTCTCTGCGTGACATGCCCACATCACTCCCTCGCCTCCTGGCCGAGGCCGCGGCGCACGAGGATCTGCTGACTTTCCCAAGCGTTCGCTTGCCGTCGGATCGTCATCTCTACGATGAGCAGAAGGAAATCGCCACGCTCTTTCGCGACTGGTGGTTCCGGCGCGAGCCAAAGCTGCTGCTCTACCAGGCCCCCCCGTCAGGGGGCAAGACTTCGACAGTGGCGCTCCTCGGAGCCCTGTACCACGCGCTCTATGCGCTGGCGAGCGAGAAGCTGCCCCGGGTCCTTGTAACCTATGCCTGCCACGCGGCCTGCGTGCGTGATCACCTCTGCGACCACCTGCGGGGCTGTCGGGTTCCGCATGCAATAGTGACAGAGGGTGCGTCTGCGCGAATAGTGTCGGCCTCCGGGACTATCGCGCGGGATGTCTGCACGCTGGAGCAGCTTCTCGAAGCGCACGAGGCGGCGCCGGCCACGGGCCCCGCGAAAGAACTGCCCGTCGTCCTCGTGACGGACTTGAGGTGCGCGCGAACGGCGTGCCGAAGGCGTCCTCGCGACGTGCTCGTACTCGACGAAGCCAGCCTCCGAGCCGGGTGCGCCGAGGAGCGAGAGCAGCTTCTTGGAGACGCACCATCGTGCACGGTCCTGATGTCCTCGTGCCTGCCAGACAAGGTGTGGCTTGCGGCCTGCGCGGAGCGGCTCGCAGAAGCCCGGCCGGGGCTAGTCGCGCAGGCTGTGATGTCTCGACGCCTCCGCCAGAGCTACACCGCCCTTCTCCCCGATGGCAGCGTCGCGATGCCGCACCACTTTGGGGTGCCCGCAAGCGTGCTCCGGCGACAGCAGCACCTTAGCCGCTTCTACTCAGCAGCCGCCCTGGCCGCCATTATAGCTGAGGAGCAGCTGGAGCCGGACGAAGTGCTCGAGCTGGATGACCTTCTCTCGCACAAGTCCATACGACGCAAGTGCCTTGACCTTGTGGAGGAAGGCTTGGCCAAGCGGCGCCGCGCGACGGACGGTCCAGAGGATGGGAACTGGCGCGCGGGCGGCGCCTGGGAGGCGGGGCTTGGACGAGAAGCGAGGGAGCTGCCCAAAGGCGTGTGCATCATCTTCGCACGGGATGCGGAGGAGTGTCTCGAACAGGGGGCGTCTGTCTGGGAGCGCAGCGCGCAATGCTGGAACGTCGAGTGTCCCTCACAGACGCCGGCGCGGCTGCGGGCGGCGGCTCAGAAAGGCGTGGCCGTGCTCGACGACCGTCCTGGAGAAGACGCGAGCGAGTACCGGCGCTGGGCATACGCGTGGGCGCAGGACGGAGGCTGCCGCTGCCTCGTGGTCGTGGAAGCCATGGTCCATGGTCTGCACCTCCCGGTCACCCGCGTCGTCCTCAGAGACCTTCCGTCGAACTATGAGGTGGCTGCGCACCTTTGCGGACGCACTGCCCGGATCAATGCGTGCCAGGAAGCGCAGGTGATGTTCGGGAGCGAAGCGGCGGCCGCGGCGGCCTTGGTCCCTCCAGAGGGCCACTCCGCGGGCGACGCGCTCCCCGAAGTCCCTCACTGAGCGGAAAAGTAGCAGAGTGAGGAAAGAAATGGCCTGCGCCACCTCGGCGGATCTCCAGCGTCTCGCGGACTCAGTGCTCACGCACCGCTGCGCGCGGAGAGACGCCGTTGAGTGGGTGCTTCTTGTCGGAATGCTCGTGCTAGTGGCCATGGCGGTGGTCTGGATGACCACGCGTCGTCCGCTGGTTAGATCCCTCGAGCAGGGCAACTACACTGGCCTTTATGGCCTGAGTCTCGCGCTCAGCGACGGGCCGCCCCTCCGCCTGCGTTCTCTCCGCGAGGAGCCGAGCATCCGCTTGGTGGAGGGCTTTCTCCCCGATGCCGAGGTGGCCCACGTCCTGGAGACGTACAAAGGAAGCCTCTCGCGCTCGACAGTCTCGGGTCCAGGGGAGGTCGACGAGCAGACGGAGTCGCGAACCAGCTCGTCCGCGTTCCTTCCGCCGGGTGACCAGGACCCGGTCATCAAAGCGATCGAGACGCGGGCCGTGCTGATCACTGGGATTCCCCTGCGGCACTGGGAGACGCTGCAGCTCACGCACTACCGAGAGGGCCAGGAGTATCGGCCGCACTTCGACTGGTTCGACGAGTCGGACAACAACCGCTCCGCGACGATATTTGTCTACCTCAACGACGTCGCTGCCGAACTCGACGGCGCCACAGAGTTCCCACGCCTCCAGCTCGCCGTGCAGCCCAAGAAGGGAAATGCGCTCGTGTGGTTCAACTGTTCGGCGCGTGGGAACGAAGTCGTGTGCGACGAAAACACTGAGCACGCAGGAAGACCCCCAAAGGGGGGTGAAAAGTATGGTTTGAATTGCTGGGCGCGCACCATGCCGTACCGCTAGCCGACGGCCTCTTGTTCTTCTTGCGACCGCACGCGATCATCGCCCCCTCCTCCTGCTATTGCGCCGAGCACGAGGCCTCAAACGCGCCCATCGCAGCCCTGGGCGACAATGGCCGCGCTTCTTGGATGCTTCGCACAGGAACGCAACGGAAGCGCGCTCGAGCGGCACCTCCGCACCATCACGCAGTCGCTCACCGCGCTGGTGAAGAAGGTGGAGGAGATGGAGGCACGCTCCGCGACCCTTCGTCTCGAGGACTCGACGCTGATGCAACTGGAAGGCGCCTGCCGTGCGGCGGGAATGGAGACAGCGCAAGCGGCCCTGAAGGAAACAGAAGCGGCGCGGAATTGTCTTGAACGGGGCTCCGCGGGCGGGCCGCTCCTGACGGAGAGCGCGCTGGCCCAGCTGCGGGAAACCTGCTACACGGCGGGTGCGGAAGCGGCCCGAGCAGCCCTGAAGGAGAGTGAGATCTCTCGCGCACGCCTCGAGCGGAACGAGAGGACAGAGCGTGACACCATCAACGCCCAGACCCTGAGGGACGCCCGGAGGAAGTGTTGGGAGCTTTCTCACCTCTGCGGCTGGCAGAAACGCACCATAGCCAGTCAAGCCTGGGCCCTCGCGAGCTGGCAGACTTGCTGGTGGCAAGTTTCAGGCTCCCTCGATGTCCCCGCAGCTTCGGGAACAAGTGTAGAGGGACCCCTGCCGCCAAGCAGCGACAGGGAGCAGGACTACTGCGTCCTCGGTGGTACCAAGTGTGGGGACGACCCCTGCGACGACCTCGTCGGCTGGACAGAAGCCGCGGTGGAGAACGATGCGCTCAAGCCGCTGCCTCCGTGCGAAGACGTCGCCGGCTGGACACAGGCCGTGGCGGAGAGCGTTGCGCCGCTGCCGCGCGGTGACGACATGGAGGCCTGGATCCACGTCGAGGAGTGAAGGGCGCCCACCGCGTTCCACCGCTCCGCCAAAGAGCGAGCAGCGGAAGTCCTCCGCTTGCAGCGACAGGCAGGGGTGCGAGGGCGGCGCACTCGTCCAATCCAACCCTAGCAAGCGCGGCAAGTTCCGCATCCGCAAAGTGCACCAGTTCCGGAACCATCTCGCCTTTTGCAGGGTCCCACGTCCAAATCAGCTCGGTACGTCCATTCGCTTCTTGGGATCGGGGAAGTATGCGGGAGGCTCCCAAGGGGGCTCCAGGCTTGTCTCGCTAGCATCTGAAAGTGACACGTCGTCGCGATCCTCACCCTCGCCGTGGTCACCGCCGCCATGGCCTCCGCCCCCGTGGCCGCCATCACCGTGGCCGCCATCACCGTGGCCGCCATCACCGTGGCCATCACCGTGGCCGCCATCACCGTGGCCCTCGCCGTGGCCGCCATCACCGTGGCCGCCGCCGGGCGTGCCCCCGTCGCCAAGCGCTCCGTGTCGCCGAGGGGTGCGCGTCGAAGCCTGAAGCTCCTTGAATTTCGCAAAATAGCACTGGGGGCCATCAGTCCTTTTTGGGTAGCCCAGGGCCTCATGTGCGACGAGCAGCAACCGACAGCGGTACACATCGGACCAGTTCCTGTACTTGCGCGAGAGCGTCTCCCCTTCCCACGGTCCTCGTACTGTCTTTTTGTTCATTCTCCACCACTCTTGAAGCGCCAGAAACTGAGCGGTCCACTGCGCAGCCGGCGTGCCCGCCGCGGCTGGCACCCCCGTGAGCTCAAAGGCTGCGACTGCGAGCATGCGAGCAAAGATGTCCTCCGCTGTAAGGGTGCGGTCCCCTACGTGAAGCGCGTAGCGGTAGAGGAGGAGAACCTTCCGGACCTTTGGAGTGCGGATCCACTGGTGGACGCGGGACGTCACGTGGAGTACGCTCGCGCGATTCTGCACCGTATTCCCCGGCGCAAGAACACTGCCGGCGCGCGCCACAAAGCCTTCCGCCGTGCGCTGCACGACAATGTTGAAAGTTGTGTGGAACCATTCCGGCGTCAGCCATGCTGGGAGATGGTCTGTCGATGTGTGGTCCAGCGACATCTCGACGCCTCGACTGTAGATTCTTCCTGGGCAGCAGGTGTTGAGACAAGCACGGACTTCGTGAGTGCAGTGCGGGAGGTCCGACTCGGATCGAAAATCCCAGACACAGATAGGTCTGCTCAGGTAAACGCTAAGAGCAGGAAACAAGGCTGTGGAAGGCGAGGCTCCAGGATCCGCCAGCGCGCCATCTCCTTGCCTTGCTTGCGACTCAAACAAATGTGGTGGAGCCCCGAGCGTCCGCAGAAACTCGTCAAGGTTTCTGCGCAGGCCCCGCGCCTCGTGGCAGGCGCACAGACTTTGGAAGAGGGCATCCCCGCTCTTGTCCTGTCCCCAAAGGCGCACATCCATAACTCCTTTTCTTCCCTATTTCAATACCTATCCTGGTCATCCTCCTGCCTGTCTGTCGAGGGCTCTCTGCCTAGTCGCCCCCTCATCGATCTGGCGCTTTGCTGTTTGTCTGCCGCGCTGCGCCCAGACCTGCAGCCCCGTCGTTGACAACCTCTGTTACGCAGGGGCGGTGAGATATGGTCCCGCGCGCGGGTTGGGTTCCTCAGCTTCGAGCGCGCCGATGAGCACTCAGGAGCTGTCCAGGAGCGGCGTGCGGTGCAGTGTCTGCATCGGCCTCTTCGCTGCCCGCACCGTCGGCTTCAGAAGAGTCAAGTTCAGTTGGCGCGAGGCTTGGGATGTCGTCCATGTCGTCTACAGGAGTGTTAAGGTGCGTTGGCATAAAGCTCGGGGACTTCCTTCGCGTTCTAGACGAAGACCTCGATCTGCGGGGCGACCCACGACTCCCGGACCTTGCCGCGCCACCGTGGATGCGCTGCTCTATCTCTTCCAGAGACGCGGCTTCGGTCGGGGCTGGGCTGCTGGGTGCGCTCACGGGACCGCCTTGGGAAGCTTCTGGCTTCCGACGCTTAGCGGCAGTGGCTGCTTCCACCAGAGACGACCCCGACCTGCGGCGCTCCGACAACTTTGGCGACTTTGGCGACCGTGGCGTACTGGGCGCGGGAACTGCGTCCAGCACTTCAGGCGATCCCGTCCTGCGACGGCGGTGCTCGGGCGACCTCCGTGCGCTAGAGGCCCGAGAAGACTTCCTTTTTATTGGAGTCGCTGAAACCAAATCACCATGCGCGAGCGGTGTTTCGAGCCCCCCCACCGGCGTTGCGATGCCGCCCACCGGCGTTGCGAGCCCCCCCACCGGCGTTGCGATGCCGCCCACCGGCGTTGCGAGCCCCCCCACCGGCGTTGCGATGCCGCCCACCGGCGTTGGGGGTCCTTGGTCGGCGTCGGCTAACGGAGTCCCCGCAGCCGCCAGTGGCGCCTCCGCGATAGGCACGGCCTCCAGAACCTGTCCGAGACCCTCTGCGGCGTCGGTATCCCAGGGCAGAAGAGGTCCATTGCTCGTGAGGGACAGACGCGCCGCCGTCCCATCGCGGTTGAGACCGCACGTCTCGGCCAGAGTGCGGAGTGTCGCCCCAGGCTGGGGCTCGTGCCAGACGACGCGCGCCCCCTCCCGGCAGCCCACTTTCGTCGGGACTAACGCAAAATTCTTCTCTCCGTCTTCGAAGTGTACTCTCGCGAGAGGCCGCGTGGACAGATACTCTGGAGGATTTTCACGGGCAGCCCCTTGCGCTAGGAGACCCATGCCCCTCCAGTACGCTGAAGGCACTCTTCGGTACTTCGCCCTGAGCAAGTCGCCAATCGTCTTGTCGCGCACCGACGGCGACGCTGGTTGCCAGCCCGCCGTGAGGATCCTGCCGCTGCCCAGTCTCACTGTCACGGACAGCGGGACGTGCAGCAGGGGGCGCTCCAGCGGGGTCCCAGGCGCGTCCGCGAACCAACCCTCCAGAGGCGTGGGGTGACCGGGGGCCGGCAAAAAGACGTTTTCAGCGCCCGGAATATACCAGTGTAAGCCGGCACGCTGGGCCGCCGCGCTGTTGAAAAAAGCCTGCACATTGCACAAGGGGACCGCAGGTATGTGCGCCTGCGTCTTATGGTAAGGAAAGACCGCGGCGTTCGCAACGATAATGGCACGGCAGTTGTAGCACGCCCGCCGTCCTGCGTCCGTCTGCACCGCCCGGCAATCAGGATGGCGGCGCTCCGCGACTGGTTCATCGTCTGGGGCCTCGCCCCGTCGACGCTTGCGGTCCGCTCGGTCTGCTAGGTCGGCCTGTGTCGCGGCCCAGTCGTTAATGGCACTCTTCTTGCGAGGATCCTGCCAGAGCTCCTTCACCCGCCTAAAAGCCCAGTACCAGCCATCCTGCTGGGCATCCACGCCAGTGTGGAAGATCAGTGGGAACACATCGGCTCTAGGGTTTGTGTGATGGTCATTCCAATCGCGGAAGAGATCACGCGCGGCAATGTTAAGGCAGACGTTGCGAATGTTGTTCCCACGCACTTCCTCGTGGGGCGCATGTTGGTTCCTCTCAGGGAACCATCTGGGATAGAGGATCTGCAGGCACTGTTGAAACAGAAGCAGGGGCTTGGAATTTTTCTGCAACCACCCTTCCACGTACGCGATGCGTGCAAGTGACGTGTCTGGCGTCTGGATCACGCTCGGGGGGCGCGGCGTAAACATTACGAAGTGGTGCCCTCGAATATCGCCACGGCCTGCAGAAGACGTCTGTAGAACCATATTGATGGAGAGGCTCTGATCGAATTGCATTAATTCGTTCTGCCGACGCATCATATCAGCCGCGATTGCATGGTCTTCTCGCAGCTCTTCGGGCTCGTCGGGGCGGCCCGGAGGGGGGGTCCGTAAGGTGAGAGAGTGAGCAGTGTCGACCTGTTGTCCATAGCGGTACTGAGCAGTTGGACAGCAGTGGAGATAGCACTCATGGCGGGCTCCCCCATCCTCACCCTCAGTTCTGCGTCCTGTCCAGTTCCAGTCGAAGGTACAGTTCACCTTTGGCTGAGCCACAGCGCCAGGAGCAGAGGTCTCGTGCCAGTAGTTAATGGCGGCCCCCATGAAAACCGAGGCGATATCCAAGTGCGTCTCGGCAGCCCAGGCCGAAGGATGGCAAAGCGAACGCCTCACGCGCGGCGGAACTGCTTTCCCCTGCGCTTCAGCCTCTGCTCGGAGCCGTCGCTCCTCCGCACTCTCTTCTTCACCTTCGACAAGGTCAACGTCGGCCGCACCGATGGCTCTCATGAACTTGAAAAAAACCTTCCGCGCATAGGCCAGCTGCGCAGGAGGAACGACCACGACTGCCCCACCTTCCCCTTCCTGGCAGCCAAGCAGGGCTGCGAAGAAGCAGGAGGAATTCCCGCCTGCCCCACAGTCCCTCACCAGACCATGGGCGGGGAGATTCCGGGGCATGGATTCCTCCGCCTCGATAAGAAGTTTTGTGGGGGGCTTCTCGTATTTGTGTCTCTCGCTTTGGAGGTGCCACTCGCGGATTGCTTGTCGCGCTCTGTGGGCCCCGTCTTCATGCTTTCTTCGGAAGGTTTGCTCTGCTTGCGTGCCGCCTGCTCTCACGGGCGCACCTCCAGCGGCCTGCACGTGCACCACGACATCGGAATCGGGGTCCATGCTGTTGGAGAATCTTTATTCTCGAGAGGATCCTTTCGTCGGCCGGCTTCTGGAGCATGCCGCCTGCGCGGTCGGTGACTGTTTTTGGCCACTCATGTGCAAATGACAAGCGCACTTGTCGGCAGCCCCACGCGGCCCCGTAACGACGCGACGCTGCTTGTTGTGCGGAACACGTCTGAGAGCCTAACATTCGTCCTCACAGGGGCAAGCCAACAGCGCCGCTTCGACCGTCAGCGGCGAGGGGATGTGCGTCTCGTGGTGCGCCCACGGAGCCAGGCACTTGTGTCGGGCCTTCTTCCCATGGAGAGCGACGACGGACCTACTGTGAGCTGGATCCACGTGTGCCTTGAGGAGTCCGAGCACGACGAGGAGGCCGGTCGGCTCTTCGCCGTGGTGCAGGACGCGGCCGGGGGCGACATCAAGGTCCTGGCCTGCGAGGGCGGGGCAGGCCCTACACTTCTGCAGGACGGCCTAACGCGCATCGAAGGTCTGCCGCCTTACCGGCAGGCAGTCACGTGCATGATCGTACCTCAGCGCTCCTATGAGCCGCCCCTGGCTCATGTCGCGATTCGGGTGCAGGAGTGGGCGCGCAGCGGCGACACCTGGGGGGAGGCGGTCTCGACGCCCTCCACGCCCTCAAGCCCTTGGGCAGGGAAGGAGATGCTGCTCGAGCTCAACCTTTAGCGAGTGCCATGGCTTTTTTCACTGTTTCGTGGTGGTACTGCGCCAGGACTGCCATGGTGCGCGTGTTGCGCTGGAGGTCATAGACGTTTTTCACCACCTTTCGGAGCGCGGCCTTGTCGACCGTGCTCTTCGCGCCGCAGGCATCAATGCTCTGTATGCAAACACGGACCTTCAAGGAGTTGTAGGAGAAGCAAAGAATTGCTTGGCGAGCCCTACGCATGTAGTTTTGGACTGAGCGGAACAAACGCTTCGACGGAACGTTCTTTTGGCGCCGTAGAACCGCGCGCAGCTCGAAGAAAACGCGGGCGATCTCGCGGGTGAGGAGTTGAAAAAGAGTGGAACACTCGTCGCCGAGCTTGAATTTGGCACAGGCCTTGGCCGTCGTCTTCAGGGCGGTCTCCAACTCCTTGTCGTTGCGCACCTCATCAGGGCGGGCCTTGTTGAGGACAATGGCGAGCACCTCCACGACGTGCCGCATCTCCTGGCCATCTGCCTTCGTCTTCTCGGCAAAGAAGATGGGAGCGGCCCCAATGTCCCGAGTGAGCTTCGTGAGACTGTCTGCCGTAACGAGAGCGATCTCTGGGCTACATGTGTCCGCGACATTCAGAACGTGGCGCAACGCGCCCTCCACTTTCTCGCCGCACTGCAGCAGTGCCGCACTGGAGTCCACGAGCAGATTCGAAAACGCAGCGTCGGGCATCTTTCTATCCTCAAGCGAAGTTTGTCTTCGCAACTCGAGGACCTTGCCGTCGCTCATCTGGCGTAGGGCTCAGACAGTTTCTTGAGGTCCCCCCAGTCCGGGTATTTCTGCTTAGTCCCCAGGGAAACAGTCTGACGGGCCTGGCTCGCTAAGGTAGGAGCTCGCGGGTCCGCGTCCGGGTCGGAGAACTGCATCCCCACAAACGGCGACCATGATCCCTGCCACCCGCCCGGCAGCGGCTCGATGCGGCGCTGCATGTCGACTTCCGTGAGCGTGCCGCACGACCGCGGGACGACAGTCGGCTGGGCGAAAAGGCTCATGTCGGTCTGCTTGGGCTTGTCCTCGCGGGGAAACTCGCTGGAAGGCAAGTAGTTCACGCCTCCAGCCGTGCAGCTCCTGTTGGAAGTCACTTGGCCGCGGCCCTGCAGAAAGCTCTCCTGGGTCACTTGCTTGGGCCCAAATCGGTCCGTGTCTGCGGAGCAGTTGAGGTAGCCGTTGCCTTCACAGGTCTTTCGCCGGTACTTTGGCACCCAGAGGACGTAGTCCTCTACGTTGTTGTTGAACTCCGCGGTCGTGGCGATCGCGCAAGGGTCAGACCTCATGACCGTCTCGTAGTTGTTGCGCAAAGACTCCGAGCAGAAGCTTGCGCCTTCACCGCAGGCCACGGCGGAACTCTCCTCCATCAGCTGCGGACTTGTGCCAGCCATGATAGCGCTTTATCCTCTGCTCAGAATATTTTGTCTGGCGCTGCTTGTCGGCCCCGCGCCTACAAACCTCAGCCCCAAAGGACCTTACACGGGCTCCCGATCGTGCCAGGCGAAGAAACGGTAGCAGTCTTGTTCTGCACGCGGATGCACGGGTCCGCCTGTGTCATACCGACCCCAAAGTTGAAGGCGTAGAGAGCGGACACCACGAGACGAAAGTTTGAAGCATCTGGTCCGACGACGATCACGGGATTTGGCATCAGGTTGCCTGCCCCAGGATAGTAGTAGGAGAGCTCGGACATGTATCCAAACACCGCGCCGTCTGCTCCGTTCCAGTCCAGATAGGGGCCGGCGTGGAAGTGCTCCACGCACAAGCCGTAGCAAAAGACACGGGCGCCGCTCACGACGAGCCCAGAAGTCGCTGCGGCGACACGATACTGGCAGATATGGGAACAGGATCCACCCCAGCCACCAAAGACCCCGTGGTCCGCGACCCAGAGGTGAACGTTGTCGAGCACGACATTCGAGAGACCCACTTCCATGGCGGTGCCGATGACGACCTCCTGGCTCGAGGTGTTCCAGCCCCCAATGCAGACTTGGGTATCGTGTCTGCCCGGAGCGCGTCTGAATGGCGACCTCCAGCAGGCGGAATGAGACGGACTTGCGCGCAGGGAGCGGGAGCGGCTGGCGCTCGTCCAGTGCCTTCAGGGACGGTATCGAGCGACGCGAGTTCTGCACGCGCCAACCTATGGCAGGACAGGGCCGTGCGGAGTGCTGAAGCGTCCGCGCAACGCAAAGCCGCATTTCATGTGCCCCTCCGCGCGGCTCTCGTCACGACTCGTGTAGGAATGCTGAGAGGAGAGGTCTGAAGGAGACGATCTCCGCGGTCGTCGCCTCAGAGAAGTGGAGGCCCTCACGCTAGTGAAAGCCCGCGACTTATGCATCGTCCACGCACAGCATTTCCTTTTGCGTCCGCTCCAAGTTGCCACAGCTCAGGATATCGACGGGGCGCCGAAGCCCCCCTCAAAGGGACAGCTCCGACGCAAGAAGTTCTCCTGACAGGCCCCGCACACATTAGAGGCAAATGATATCGCGATTTCCTTGAGCACGCCGCATCTTGGCCTGAAACGCGATTGCGAGACTTTCTTGCGCCAATGTGGAATACGGAACTGCCACGCCTGGAAGCGATGGTCAAGCATCTTGGTCCCCAGCGTAAATGCTTCCCGAGTGCGCTTTTGGAGCGCTTCCGTGTGCCGCGGGACGGCGCATGCGGCGCCGACCAGGCGTTTGGCCTCTTCGACGAAGGGGCTGCCTGGTAGCCAACCGAAATTCTCATCTCCCAGGGCTGCTCCTCGGGGAGCGCAACAAGGTCTACCTCTACGTGGAATCTTCGGTGCCGAAGCTGTCTCTAGCCGAGAAGCTCCACGACGCCATGGACGACACCTTAGCTCGCCGCTCTCCGCGCGGCGCCGGGGAAGGGCGGCGACCTGCTCGGTCCCACAAGCGCGCGAAGAGCCCCACTCTTGGCGTTAATCTCTTCGCAGCTCACCACCGCTGACGGCGCCGCCGCGACCGTGCGTCTGCCCCCGGGCGGCTCGCTCCGCACGCGCTCGTTGTTTTGCGGCTGTCGACTTCGAGTGCCAGTACCATAAAGAATGCGATCTGTCATCGCGCAGGTCCTCGGGGAAGATCCCTCGGCGGCCTATGACGCAAACAAGTACGCGATTCACGCCGCTCCTGTCGTGGAAGCCGCCCAGCCACGCGACTCGCCTCCTCGCCTCTATGGAGCGCCGCAGCCAGGGGGCGGGCCGCCCCCAGCCCAGCAGCCTGCTGCTCAGGAACCCTCGCGGCTCGGCTGCTGGATCGTCCCACCTGACATCCTCGCGACAACAGGCGGCCACCGCCAGCTTGTCACGGACGATGTCGTTCCGCGCGTTCCGCAGCAAATCGCCGCGGGTCCGCCTTGCGTGGGCCCGAACACGACCTCCGCCGAGTATGGAGCCGAGACGTTCCTCACACCCTTTGACCGAGCGCAGGGCATGGTGGCGACGGGGTCGCTCATCAATACGTACACGGGAGAGGTCGCCTCGACTTTTGAGAATGCTATGCCGGAGCCTGACCGGCGCCCTGGAGACGTCCAGCGCGAGCGGAAGTCCGCCGCCCTCCGGCTTCTGGCGGCCGAGGGCAACGCCCCGACGGGCAGGCGAAAGAAGGAGCAAGAGGATCCCATGCAGGCTGGCGACGCCGGCGTTGCCCTCCCGGCCGCCTCCTTCCGCATCGACGCAGACGTCCAGCAGGAGCGTGCCGAGCGGCACGAGCGCGACCTGTATTTCAACCGCAATGAGCTCGCCCCTACGGAGCTGATGCAGACACGGAACCCCTTCGGGTTCGACGGCTACTCGAACCGTCTGCGTATTCAGCCTTACATGCCCGTGACGCAGGAGCTTGACAACAAGAGCTGGGTTCCCAACGCCACCATCCTGCCAGGGACGGCGAACGCGCAGCGGGCGGCGCTCCGGCTTCGGGCGGACGCCAACCCGGGGCGCGCCGGCCCCGCCGGTTGCACCACGCACACCGAACCAGGCCAGCTCCTGTCGCAGGTGCGGCCCGGCAACACGAACAGAAACTTCGACGGAGCGGGCGTGGACTTCGGCATCTCGACCAACGGCCTCTACGGCGCGAGCGTCCAGTCAGTAGCGTCCGAGTTGCCCCAGGCACGAGCTCAGTGCAACAGGGAAGGCTTCGGGGAGTACGGCGACGGCACGCAGCTCTGCGCAAGTGCGGAGAGCGTGTTGGGGACGCTGCGCGGGAACGGCACGGACTCTCGTGCCACGACTGCTTCCACGGAGGTCGTCGGCAGCGTCGCCTCCGCCGAGGCGGCGCTGCACCTCGAGAGGGGCGGTGGCGGCGAAGCGCGCCCCAGCGCCACGCCTCCCATGCAGGGAGGAGTCGTGTGCGCCGCCGCTTCTGACCTGAGGCAGCACGCGACGCAAGTCGCACCGCGCCCTGGCGGCCTGGACCCAGGTTCGGGCGGCGCCGCCACGCAAGCGACAGAACAGACGGGCTCAGCGAAGGTGAGTCTGGACGCCACCGCGCGCTTCACAGGAGCCACGCAGCAGGGCGGCCCCGATGCGCCCCCTCTCCCTTCCGCATCAGCGCAGCGCCCCACGGCGCAGGACTCCACGTCTGCTCGCACTGGCGCGGCATCTTGCACTGCGCTTGGGGGGGTGACGATGGCCTCGGCCGCGGGCCGCGCACGAGCCACGCGCGACGAGGGGGCGTCCCGCCAGCGGCCGGGTGACGAGCTGCCGCTCGCCGGAGGAGCCCTGTCCCAGTGCGCGCAGGCGGCGCCGTGGAAGCGTCAGGCGCATGGGGCACGCGGTGCGCGTCAGGACTCCGGCATCGGCGCGAGCACTGCTATGGCCGCCCGCCGCGAGGCCGCCAAACCAGAGTGGCTGCAGCGAACCGCGGAGCGCGCCGAGAGCAGCGGGACCTCTGGAGCTTCTGTCCCCGCATCCTGGGTGCTCTCGTCTCCCGGGCCCTCCGTCGAGTCGCGGCCCGCCACGTACGGCCAAGCTGCCCCCGGTGCTCGTGTCTCCAGCGCGCACGCGACCCTCAGCTGGAGCGCCTCCGAGACCTCGGGCCACGCGCCCAAGCGCCGCGTGGCCGAAGTGGACTGGGAGGCGCAGGCGGCGCACGGTGCTGAGGGGAGGAGGACTGAAGAGGAGGTCATCGACTCGCGCCGTACGCGCGCAGGCCTGGACCACGCGCGGCAGGGCGCGGCCCTCATCGGGACCCAAGAGGGGCGCCCGGAGCAGGCCTGGAGCGCGGAGACCTCCCGTGGCGCGGGGGGCGGCGCGGGAGCGGCTGCCGCCCTGGGAGCGGAAGGGCGCGCGAAGAGCGAGCGGGGCTGTGCCCCAGTGGGCGAGCGCCCCGACGCCTCCGCCGACGGGGCCGGGGGCGTGCGCACGGCCTTCCTCGAGCTTCCAGCCGAGGCCCGTTTCACGAGCGAGCGCCACAGCGCCTCGCCCGGGGAGGGCGCCGCGGCGAGTGCCTCCGTGGCAGCCACCAGCCTCAAGGCGCCTCGCGCCCCCGTGGCCGAGAAGGCCGTTGCTGACTGCACCTACGGCGCGGCGGCGGCCTCGACGAGAGAGGTCACACTAAGCGCGCAGGAGCTCCATTGCGAGGAAGAGCAGAGTTGGCGAGGTGGCGCGTGCGAGCTGGCACGGCGAAAGGACCCCTCCGCTTTCTTCGTCAGAGACCTGCGAGGCCTGCAGGAGATCTTCCGGCCCGTAGTCGCGCTTGTCGGAGGCGACGTGCAGGAGGACCCTTTTCGTCGCTTCGCCCCCGGCGTGCGAGAGTGGCGGCCTGAAATCCTCGTAACCCCCAACTTCGAGCGCTCTGACCTTGGGCTCGAGGAGCGCAGCTCCCTTGGTCGGATGCACACGCCGCACCGTCGCGAGCTTCGCGTGGTGCGCAGTCCTAAGCCTGCGGTCCGTGCGAGGTGTGGCCTTGCTCAGTCTCTGGGTGCGGAGCTATCGTCGCGGTGCGAGGAGGTGGCAGACTAGCATACTCGAGATAGAAGGCTGGCCGGTCGTGCGCTTCTGCGGTCTGCGCGCTCTCCGCGCCGCAGATGGGCGCTTTTCCGGCGCTAGGCGAGCCACCGTCCGAAGACGCCTGTGAGGGGCGGGGCGAGAGGAGCCAGCTGTCACCGGACAGCTCCCGTCCGGCGCAGACGCGGATGGCTTTCTCGCTCAAGTTGAGAGCCACGACACGTCTGACCATGCCGTCCGCTGCCCCTTCGGGTATGAGCAGCAAGCCCTGCGTGAAAAACAGCGAACTTGGCGGAGTCGCGCACTCCCGCGCTGGCATCGGGTGGACGCGGAGGCAGTAGCGGACCCTCGGCAGAAGGTCGACCATGGGGAGACCGTCCGAAAACTTCGTGCACTTCATGGCAAGGCGCCTGTTGTCGTAGGTGCACATGTCGACTAACTCGTTGTGCTCCAGGTTCAAACGCATGGAAGGCATTTTTGGTAGAATTGAAAATGTAGACATACGGACAAACTTACCAAGATGCCTCCCAGACCCCTCTGCCTCGTCCGAGAACGCGACGGCACCTACGAGTGTGACCCGGCGGGCTTCGCTTTCCTGGAATCGCGTCCAGAATGCGCGGCTGTCGTCGTGGTGGCTGGCCGGTACCGCAGCGGGAAATCCTTTCTCCTCAACCGCGGCGTCCTCCGTCTGCCCCCAAAACAGGGCTTCCAGACAGGCAATACAGTGAATGCCTGCACTAAAGGCATCTGGGCGCATCCCAGCCTGCTCGACCTCGGGGAGGGCAAACTTGCCTTCGTACTCGACACGGAGGGCACGGGGTCGATGGAGGCCTCCCCCGAACAGGACGCCAAGTTGATCAGCATCGCCGTCGTCCTAGCTTCCGTGTTCATCTACAACAGCGCGGGCGCTCTGGACGAAACAGCCTTCTCAGAGATGGGGATCCTGGCGCACGCCGCCCAGTCTCTGCAAGCCAACTCGCAGGCGCAGTGGGACCCTCCCGCGCTGATCTGGGCGCTGCGGGACTTTTCCCTTTTGCTGGAGGACGCAGCTGGCGGTACGATTTCGGCCGACGACTACCTCGAACGGTGCATCTCCGAGCCTGACAAGGGAGAGTCGAGAGGGCTGCTGCGCTCTTATTTCTCGCGGCGGTCGCTTGTGCCTTTCGTCCGCCCCGTGTCTGATGAAGACAAGCTGCGAGCGCTCAACACCCTGCCGCTCCAGGACCTGCGTCCAGAGTTCGTGGAGCAGCTGGACCGCCTGGCGGAACTCCTGCGCGGAGTCGCACAGCCCAAGACCATCGGTGGGCGGGCGGCCTCGGGCCCAGTTCTCGCGCACCTCTGCCACCAAGCCGTCGCGGCGGTGAACGCTGGCGCGGTGCCGTGCGTGTCTGACAGCTTCACCTTTCTCTTGGATTGCCAGCTCTCGGCGGCTCTTCAGGCGGCACGGTCGGCCGTGGACGCGGAGGCGGAGAGGCTAGGAATGCTACTTCCTCGGCCTCCAGACCAGTTGCGGCTCGAGCGTCCCTCGCCGCCGGAGACTCTGGGGGGATACCCGAGCCTGGCTCTCCGCTTCAAGAGCGAGATCGAGGAGTTCTGCCGCGCGCGCGAGGGCTCTGTCGCCAAGCGGAACGACGGGGAGCGCAAGAGGTGGCTGCGCGAGGTGATGGAAAAGCTGAACCGCACGGGAGAAAAGCTCGATGCCTATGTGCGCTTCCTGCAGGAGGCGCACCTAGTCATCGGTGCCCAGGAAGCCCACGAGGCGGCGCTCTTGGTGTTTGAGACCTGCCTGGAAGGCACGCGTGCCGAAGGGCGGCAGTTGCGCGAGGCGGTATGCTGCGCCGAAGAAGCGGCGGCCGCCACGAGAAGGCGGCTCGAGTCGGCCTCGGCCGACAACGACGAGATCCGCGCGGAGCTGGAGGCCGCGCTCGTTTCACAGAGCTCGAGCGCAGCGCTGAGGAGCGAGGAAGCGCAGCTGGCCGCAGAGAAGAGGCACTCGGAGACGCTAGCCGCCGAGTTGAGCGAGGCGACCCTTGAAAGACAGGCGTTCCGGCGGCAGTCGGAGCTCGTCGCGTGCGAGCTCGCTGCCTGGCAGGAGAAGGAAAACAGCGCGTGTGCGGAAGCCAGCTCGAACGCCGATAGTTTCCGCTTTCTCGAAGAATCGGAAGCCTGCGCGCTGCGAAGCATCCAGGAGCTACGGGGCGCGCTCGAAAGCCACGAGGCGGGAGAACGGGACCGTCTTTCGCGTGTGCGTACGGAGATGGTCGGGCATGTCCAGGAGGCCCAACGGCGCTTCGTGGAAGTGGAAGCACAGGTCCGCAGTCGCCTGGAGACAGAGACGGGCGAGGCCGAGGCCGCGAGAGCCAAGGAGGCGCGTGCGCGCTCGCAGGAAGTCGAAGAGGGGGCGGCCGCCGCGAGGTGCAGGGCAGAAGTGTCAGAGTGCCGGGACGCCCACGCAAAACACCTGGCGCAGCTGAAGCGACATCACACGGAGGCGCTCATGGAGAAGGCGCGCCTCATGCGGGAGGCGCACGACCTAGCGCTCACCGAGCTACACCGCACGCGGGAGCGCGCGACCGAAAGTGACAGGGCGAAGGTGAGGCTGGAGATCGAGAATGAATCCCACAAGCGCGCCTGCGAATCTCACAAGGAAGACATGCAGCAGCTCGCCAAGATGAGGCGCTACGCGGAAGACCTGCGAGAGCGCCTCGCCGAGAGAGATGCTGTCGCGCGGACATCCTCCGCCCTTCTTAACGACTCGCGCCGCAGGAACGTCACCTTAGAGGACAGGCTGCGCGAGGTTGAAGCGTCTCATGCTCAGGATGCTCGCTCCAAGGACTACCGCATCGCCGTGCTTGAAGTTCAGCTCTCGGCGGCAAAGGACGGGTGAGAACGCGCGAGGACTCCAGTTCACCGACGCAACTCCAGAAAAGAGCGGCGCGCGTGGCAGAACAGGAGATCAAGAACAAAGGCGCAAAACGGAGCGCGCGTCAGCTGACAGATCTGCCCACTTCACAGTATGTCGTCGGCATCGTGTGCCTCCTGCCGCGTAGTTGCGAAGTTGCCGTCAAGGAAGAACGGATCATCGTCCCTGCTCGGCCCCTTGTGCGTGTGGTGACGAAGCTCTAGCTGTCCCGACTTCAATGCCGCGATGTATGTTACGAGAGCGCCTACTGGGAGGAGCGATAGCTTCTTTGCATTGCGGACGACCCACGGCGCCGGCGCCGCCTCTTTTGGGGCCGCGGCGAGCAGCCTGGAGAGCGGGGCTTCGGGAGACGCTTCCTCCCCTATAGGCGCCGTCGGAGGCGCGGAAGCTTTCCCCGCGAGGGAAGCGAGTCCCCGCTGTGTTTGGACGCCTAGGCGGGCCGCCTCCAGGCGGACGGCCTGTCGCTGCTCTGTGGTGGCGAAGGAGGTCCCCACCGCCGCGCCGCCTGCGGCGAGGCCCAGCGCGTAGAGGAGCGTGGCCCTCCAGCCGGTCGACTCCAAAGCGGCGAGCTCCTTCGAAAACCGTGGTGCCTGGGCGAGTCTCTCCCAGTCATCCGCCACCTTGGGGTCCTTCTCGCGCAGCCGGAGCATGCGAGCCCAGGCACGGCGAGCCTCCTCTTCCGCGCTGGCGATGTCCTTCGAGCAGCCGTGCCCGCCTCCCGGGAGCCGGGATACAAACGTCCGCAAAGGTGCGACGGCTGCATGAGCTGCGCTCTTGGCGGTCGCCTTCCGTTTCGCGCTGGAGGACATCGCCGAGATGACATGGGTCGCAAGCGGCCCTAGCCGGTCTGCGCGTGAGTGCGTGGTCAAGTCAGGGACTTTCCTGCCCAGACAGCTTCCCGCAGCTTCCAAAACCCCAAGGACCAGGAGCAAGCACATCCTCACGAACTCCTGCGAGGGGGTCTCGCCCTCGGCCTTGTTCGTCGAAGCTACCGTGGGCAGGACGGGATGCAGCGCCGCCTGGGCGTGGCGTTTCGCTTGTTCCCGCGCCGGCGACTTCTGTGGCTTCGGCATGGCGGAGCTTTATTGTCGAAGGAGAAAGGTCTACTTGCCGCGGGACTCCTAGGCTCCGCCCGCTGCCCCGGCCACTGGTTTTGAGGACTTCTTCGCGGCCGCGCCGCCGCTTCCCATGAGCTGCTGGAGGAGCGCCTCTATCTCTGGGGTGTCGATGTTCTCCGAGCCCCCTGCTTCTGACGCGTCCATTGAACTGATGACGTGTGCTATCATCTGGTCGTAGAACTCGTTCGCGGAGTTCCGGAATTTCTTGAGAGAGACCAGTGCCACATTGGCAGCTTTCGCACAGTCGTCCTGGTTTGCACTCTGGCAGCACACCTCGCCGACCTTGAGGAAGAGATTGCGCTTGATCTCGCGCGTCAAGTTGACTATGGCAGCGATGGGGAAAACAGACGGGTCGGCGGCGAAGCTCTTGATGAGCTTCTCAATGGACTTGTCGAGCATCTTGTCGATTTGGTCCGACATCTTCTCTACAGACGCACAGGGAAGGTTCTTGCTCGCCATCATCTGGAGGAGCGTCTCCGAGTGCTCCCACCACTCCTGCAGGTGGGTGAGCATCTTGTGCACCCCTGCTTGCATCTCTGGAGTTGCAAAGATTTGCCCGGGCGCTGCGGACATCGCGTCGCCCTGCGTGGCGGCCGCGGGTGCGGCAGCTGGAGCGGCAGCTGGAGCGGCAGCTGGAGCGGCAGCCGGTGCACCAGCGCTCAGAGAGTCTGCGAGGGAGAGGTTAGAAAGGTTAGCCGAGGCCGCTGCGACGGGGGACCCATCGTCGCTGCCGCTGTCTTCGTTGTCCTCGCTCCAGTCGGTGTCGCTGTCTGTGAGGGACTGATCGTCATCGACAGTCGACTGATCGGAGTCATAGGGGCTCTGTGCGGGCCGAGACATTGCGCTTTGTATAGCGCAACGAATATAATGGTGGGCGCATGAAGGCCTGACGACGGAAGCTTGCGGATGCATCTCCCAGCGGGAGTCCTAGGCAATTTCTGACCTGAGTAAAGAGAATGGCCTTCTTTGACCCAGCTTCCCAAGGTGGCTTTGGCGGCGGGTACTTCGACCCGAGCATGGGAGGGGGCGGCTTCGACCCCTACGGAGGGGGCGGTCTTGGCGGGGGAGGAGGAGCCGGCCAGAATGTCAAGCCGATGATCCAAGCGAGCCTTGCCGTCGCCTCCCTGTCACTCGGCTTTCTAGTCGTGGCCACGCTCCTCATAGGATTCATGAGCAAGTGCCCCACAGGCGAGGAGAAGTCCAAGCAAGCTCCCATGCTGATGGCGGCTTTCGTGGGCGCCCTTGCCTTCGGGACCTGGGTGCTGAGGGGCCACCTCCTCAAGGGCTTCACGGTGCTCGACACGCTGCCTTCCTTTTTCGTGCAGGACAGCGGAGGCGCCTTCGGTGGAGGCCCAAGAAAGCCTCCACAGCTTAACCAGTGGGAGAATTGGACGTTCACGTGGCTCCTCTGCTTCTGCGCCGTGGTTTGGGGTGGGGTCTTCATTCTGGAGTACTACTCGGTCCAACCCCTGGAGAACGCGTGCCCCGTCAGTGTGGAGCCGGACTCGAACGGAGAGAGCCTGCTTTCCGGCCTTTTGCAGATGCGTCGCCTCGTGTACGGCATCCTCATCGCAATCACCTTCATCCCTCTGGCTCTGGCATGGTCGCAGCGAGCCAAATGGGGGAAAGAGTACAGGGCCGCAGAGAATGCCTACCAGAGGGAAATGTTCGGGTCCAGGGGCGACGCGAAGCAGGGTCAGAGCGCAGACCAGGGCGCGGCTGCCACCTCCCCCTCACGCTTGGCTCCCTCGGCGGGAGGGTACACCCAGAAGGGGTCCACGGAGCTCTTCGACGCGGCCTACGGCATTGCTGAACTCGTAGGGTACGCGGGGAGCCATCGCTACGCGGCACCGGGGGCGCTTGCGAGGGCTTCGGCTGCGAGTCCTGAGCCGCATGTCGCCCCAACGCCCCCTAGCGACATCGACCTTCAAGCTCTCTAGAGCTTCGAAGCCATCCACTCTTGGATAGCGTCCGTCGTTCGAGGGCCTTTGCGGTACTCGAAAGCTGCAGAGGGCAATGAGAGCCAAATGGTAGGGAAGGACGCAATGCCCAGGTCCTCGACCAGGGGATGCCGAGATTCGACCGTAACTATGTTGGCGTCCTGCACTCCCTCGCAGGCCTGCAGAGCGGGTGGGCAGTGAGGGCACCCGTCCATGTGGAAGACGACAAGCACGGGCGTCATGTTTCTTTGCAACTAGAATTTTGCTAACAGCTCGTCTGAAAAGTCGGACAGACTGCAACAAGGGCATTCCAATTTTCAGACGATCTCAAAGGTCGCCCGCGACTTGCTCCCCTAGAAAGAAACGAAGATGGTGGACCAGTACAACCGATACTGCACGAGCCAAGGCTGCTTCGAAGGCGTCTGGCGGGACGACCTCGACAATGGCTGGCCCTCGTGGTGCGGCGCCTGGGCGGGCGGCTGCTGCAGCGCAGGGACGGGCTATGTGGGCACGCCCCAGGTGAGCTGCGACGGACGTCTCCGACCACCTCCGCAGTGGCACTACACCATTCCTCAGAGCCAGGCGCAGCTGGACGCCGCCTGCGGACCGCGGGGATGCGGGCCCACGCAGCTTCCCGTCTGGTCAGCCTTCTCGAACACGCCTCTGCCCCTAGATGGTCTCTCGACTTTGAGGGACCGAAATCTTCCCCGCTAGCTGTGCGGGTGCGCCCGCCTCAACATACCGAGGAGCACTTCGTAGAAGTCATACCCTCCTGCTCCGGAAGCCCCGTCCGTGGAGATCTCAAGGAGCCTCCGCTGTTCGGATTCAGGCAGGGAGGAGAGTCCGAGGGCACGTAGAAACTCCTCCGCATCGCCTCCCACCCGAGTCTGGGTCTGCTCTATCAGCGTGTTCACTGCTCTCTCCGCCTCTCTGTTTCCCTCCAGGGCTCTCGGCAGTAGCAGCAAGAGGACTAGAGGAACCTCGGGCCCCTCGGAGGCCGTGCGGTGGGCCGCGTGTAGTGCGGCGCCGGCGCGCTCTTCCAAGCCTGGGACGTCCAGTGACCCGACGTGCCCCCTCTCCTGCAAACGGGCCTGCCTGCGGATGTCGCGGGGAAAGCGCGGGAAGTTGACTTCTGCAAGGATCCGTCCTACGAGTGTGTGAAGTTCCCCAAACTCGACGAGGAGCCTCTGGAGGGCGGCGGTCGCCTTCGATGTCGCACTGTTAGGTTTGGCCGCGTAGAGCTTGGCAAGCCGTTGCAGCTCCTCATCGAGCCCTCGGAAGTACAGCTTGTACGTTTCCGGGTCCATCCAGTTCTCCTCTGCGCGAGGAACCGCGGCCAGATTGCCCGACTGTGCAATGCGCACCCCCCTCGCCGAGGGATCGGGGGACATGTGCGCGGCCACCGCGGCCAGTTCCGTGGACGCTTCAGCCAGCTGATGAAATTTCGAGTACTGCTGGCGCACGGCGGCAACCCTCTGCTCGACGTGCTCCTGTGCGAAAAGCTCCATGCCACCACGCTCGATCGGGAGCGCCTTCCTCATCAGGTGATTCACCACGTGAATGCCAGCGGCGTAGTGCGCCAGGAAGGTGGCGACGTAGTCGACGAAACTCGTCGCCAAAGGCCGCAGGCGGCGTTCCTCCTCGACCGCTCCCGCGACGCCTTGCGCCCCTACGCCTTGCGCCTCTCTCAGTCCTCCTCCTAGCGAGGGCGCGGGGAGGGGCGGGACCCCCGACGCGACCCTTGCGAAGCTATGGGGGTGCTCGCGCATGAGTTCATTCTCGTGCCAGCGCCGCGCTTCCGCATCGGGGCGGCGACCCGTTGCGTGCTCTTCCTGGGAGAGGCGCTCTGCGAGCTCGGCCTCCGCGTCAAGCGGGTTATCTGGCAGCTGCGCGCGGGGGTTCCAGCTTAGCCCTCCCTCTGGGCCGCCAAATTTGTGAGCCCAGTGTAACATGATTGCCGTCTGCGACTCCGGACCTAAACGGCCCGCAAATTCATGCGCGCGCTGCGACACGCCAGACTCGGCATCGTGCAGCTCCGCATGGTCGTCCCATCGCAACTGTCCGGGGACACGATCATGCTTCGCGATGAGCGCTACCCTGTGCTCGTACTCAGAGATTGGCACTGGTGCGGGTGGCGCTGCTGTATGGGCTGCTGGTGAAGTCGAGGACGCGGAAAGGTCATCCATCTCGCTTTACCATTGGCGCGGAAGCGTTGGGTCGCCCGCGGCCAAACGGACTGCCCTCCGTCAGGAGGAGTACCATAAATCGGCAGCGCAGCATGGCCCCGGTCTGCACGACGCACGCAAGGTTTGTTCCTGCGGGCGGCAGCGCGGCCTCCCAGGCCTCACAAGTTGATCCCATGGATCCTCGCGCTCTCTCGGAGTCCTTCGACCGGCGCGGCGCCGAACTCTTGGGCGCCCTGCGGACGACTGTCGCCGAATCCCCACTCGCCGCCGGTCCTGCCTGCACGCCCGCAGCGGAGCGCGTCCGCGCGGTGTCCCAGGCGCCGTCCACGGCCATCCCTGTCTGTGCGCCTGCGGCGGAATGCCCCAGCGCGGACGCGCTTGAAGAGCGCGTCGTCACGCTTGAGGAGTCGCGCAAGAAGCCGGTCGCGCGCTTGTTCTCGGACGTTCCGCGCTCCGTGCGAGACGTCGGCTCAGAGGAGAGCCTGCGCAAGTACACGCTCGAATCGCTGCGTAAGTTGGCCAAGGCTGAGGGCCTTGAGATGGGAAAAACAGCCTCCCGTGAGCGAGTGGTTCAAGAGTTGGCGGCGCTGCTGATCGCGCCTCGCACTGGCGACGACGAGGTCTGCGCGCAGGCAGCGCCTTGATGGACGCTCCCGCGGTGACAGAGCCATGCGCAGCGACGGAGCCGGCCGCGTCCGGGCAGACTTCGAAGGGCCCGTTGTCGTCGTGGAAAACAATTGGGGTCTTCAGCTACGACCCCGCAAAAGTCCACCCGAGGCAAGTGCGACGCCTGACAGAGATCGCGCCGTACTTTGATGAGGCCACGCTCCTGAGGCTACTCGTACCCGTCGCGACCGCGACGTTTGATGTGTCCTTGCGTCTGCTGGACTACTGCTGTACTAACTACGCCAAGAAGACGCGCGTCGTCATCTGCGAGGATGGGTTCGCTATGCACCTCTTCTCGTTCTACAAGGACTGGCTGCGGCACTACCGTCGCCGCTGCTTCGATCCGTTTCGGCGGAGGGAGCGCATCTGCTTTCTGAGCCCTCTCGGTGATGGAGAGTGGCTCGACTCGACGGTCGCCCAGCTCAACTTCCTCAGGTGGGCTGAGATCTACAAGGTGATCGCCTACGTGCGGCGGAACCTTCAGGCCATCGAACAGGACATGATGATGACGCTCACGGAGTCCAAGAAGCGACGACACCAGAAAAGCGCCGACGGGCATGAAGAAAACGAAGGCGGAGGGAAGCGGAAACGCACAGAGCTCAGCAAGGCGCCACGGAGCAAGTGCACTGTGTACCTCGTGCCCGGGAACCTGGTCTTCCAGGATTGAGAGGGTCAGAACTGCTGCCACGTCGGACCAAACAGTCTCGACGCCCAAGTCAGGAAGAGCGGCAGGTCCTGGGGCGAAGTCTCGTGGTCAAAGGTGAGAACCGGATGGCGAAGGAAGGTTGCAAGTTCGCGCGCAGCTCCCGCAGTCGGTGAGTCCGACGGTCGCGCGGCCGTCGAGGCTGCCGCGCGCAGCGTCTCCATGGTCTCCGCATAAGCGCTCGCCGCAGCCGCGCAGAAGGGCGCGAGGACCTCTGGCGAACGCCCCTGCACCACGGCGGCGAGAATCGAAACCTCCGACGCGCTGGGCCTGCGCTCCCCCTGCGCGAAGTCCTCTAGCTCGTTGCTTCGCCTCTCCAGGAAGTGGTCCAGCGCTTCCTTGGCCGCAACCGCGCCGCGGGGATCCTCACGCAAGGCCGAACGGAAAACGATGGCATCTCGACGCCCTTTGAAAGCATCCGCGGGATGTCCGCGGTCCGCAAGGTGCGCACGGCGAATCATGGCCGACAGCTCGAGCTCGCGGGCCGCGGTGGTCGGTTCCAGCCGGACCCGGTAGCGCCTTCCCAACCCCGCCGCGCCCGGCAGCGCTTCCACCACCGTGGCTCCCTGGTCGGGAGCGCCGTCGCGCGCTGCGAGGTCCGGGTGCTGGACGACGACGCGCTGCCCACTCGCCAGGGTCCCAGCCGAGAGACTCTCACTACTAGCATGTAGCAGGAAGAGAAGGTCCAGCATGATGACCTGAGCCACGAAAGCGCGGCGAGTCGCTGCGAGAAGGCCACGCCCTCCCGCATCTGCGGCGGAGACCGTGGGCGGCGGGGCTGCGAGCGGGAGCGCCGATGGGAGTTGCTCGGGGGACACGTAGACATACCCCTGCAGAAGATCGTGGCGCCCCTGCCCTACCGCCCTTGGTGGCGGCGGGGGCGGCGGGACGTCCTCTTGAGGGCGCTGCTTGGACGCCTCGGCAGGAACGGGCAGGTACAGGACGAAGGTCCGGAGAGCCCACCCTGGACGCAAGCATGTCGAGTCCCTGGGGTGCGCAGGGAGTGCAACGCAACCCCTCGGCACGGTCCCGTTCCACACGGCGGACGATGCGCACGCTTCGACATGGCAGCCGTCCTGGCTGTGTTCGGCATCGAAAGGAGACAATGTCAGGCTCGGAAGCGCGGGCTCAGGCCACGGCATCTCATGTCGCAGCAGGCTCTCCATGGCCCTGGACCCGGGCGCGTAGAGCTCATGTGCCACGTGGAGGAGTAGGTTCAGCGACAGCTGCACAGGAGCGGCCATCCGCCACGGACGCCAACGCAGCGTCGGGCGCTCTGGGAGCTTCCCGCCCCCGCGTGTTTGGATGTTGGCGTCGGTCGTCCCGAGCCAATCCCTGGGGTCCAGTGGCCGCCGCTCGCCTCCTGGGAGCGTGATGAATGGTGTCTCCTCACCAGGCAGACGGCCCTGACGACGAAGCAGGGCGCGGACCTCGTAGGCCAAGGTGCGAATGTCGCCCTCTGATGTGACTTGCCGGGCGTGCTCCCCATCCTCTGACTCGCTGCTGCCGCTGCTGGAGTCCACCTCCCCCGCGTTGTGTCCCTCGCGCCTAGGACGGGTTTTCTTCTCACCTTGCGACGGCGTCAGCTCCAGGGTCACGATGCCGGGGTACCGGTGTTTCTCGCCGCGCGGCAGAGGGGGGTCTTCGCCGAAGCGGTGGCTCTCGGCCACCGGGGTGCTGCTGCTGGAAGGGCGCCAGCGGACAAGCATCCTGGAGGATACGTTTGGTTCCGTCTCGTGATCTGTGTCAACCGGAAGCACCCACGCGGGGATCTCTCCTTCCGCACCAGAGTCGCGGTCTACGACGCTCTGCATGCGCCGCTTCCAGGCATGAATGGCGCTGTCGCGGTCGCGTCGATGCATGTCCCAGCGGCGAACGGCCCCCTCGGGAGTGCCCGTCTGAATGGCAGCGGATATCTTGTGCGCGCCCTCCTCCCACGTGCCCAGAATTTGGGAGCCTAGGACAGTGAAGAACTCGCCACCGTCTCTTTGTTCCTCATTCACGCCTAGGGTGGGGCGGAGGTCCTGCATGACTCTGTCTCTAAAGGCCGCCGCTGCTTGCCCTCGCGTCGATGCACTTCCGGATGTCAAGAGTGCGCGCGTCGCGATGAGCAAGCGTGCTGCGTCAGGCGTTTGCTTGGCAGGTGCTTCCGCCCCCGGTTGCGCATGCGTTACAAGCTCCGCGATGAGGTACCGCCAGTCGAGGTAGGCTCGGAGAAAAATGCTGTCTAGCATACAGAGTGCGGCCATGGCGTCCCACGTGTCGGTGCCAGCGTTCTCCCGCCTCAGAACGAACGGGAGATCGGTCCGTGACAGGACCACTCTCTCACGCGATTCCGTCCATGAGAAGTCTGTGGCGCTTAACCCAAGAAAGAAGACGCCAGCCGCCGCAAGATGTATCACCGTGCGCGCCATGGCGTGGGCGAAGGCTGCGGGGGGCACCGCGACGGCGTGCTCGCGGAGACTGCGGAGAAAGAGGTCGTGCGCAAGCGAAATCTGGTGCGTGGACGCTAGCAGCTTCCATCCCCGGAGTTCATCGGTGGCCATCTCGCCCTCCGGTAGCTCCTCTTCGGACTTCTCAGAGAGGAAGTCTGGCGGCTCCCAGGGTGCCTCGTCGCTAGTCTGGCTGTCGTCATCCCGCGCTCCCGCGGGTTCCCGTCTGGGACGATTGTCGTCGCCTCGCGCTCCCACTGGCCCCCGCCCAAGTAGGCTTTCGTCGTCAGGCCTGTACCAGGAGCCGTCGGGGAGTCGACAAACTCTCTCAGATTCAGAGGCGGGCAGCAGCTCCCACGGGGGGTTGCGGCCCCTCTCCCTTCGCAGAAAAGCTGCCACCTCCCCGCTCAAAAGCAGGCCATCGTGCGTCCCTGTTGGGGTCTTGTGGCGCTGGTGGCCGCGCCTAAGTCTGCCTCCCCGGTGCGCCTCGAAAAGGGCCAGCATCAGAGCATCCACCACGTCCATGTACCTCTCGGCACGCAGCCGCGGCGCCGAAGGGCCAGGGGGCGTCGCAATGGCTGCGATGGCCGCGTCCACGCGTTGAAGCGCCGCCTCAGAAGGATCCTCGTCCCCGAGCAGCATGAGTACACGTCGCGGCGCGCCCTCCTCCGGCCGAGGGACGGCGGTGCCTGGGTCTTTTGCGAGGAGCTTCGACGCCTTCTCCGCACAAGTTTCCCGAGAGACCGAGGGCCCGCATGCTTCCTCGTCGATTTCCCTCAGCGTCTCTGCCCCCGCTCCCACCACATGTGCAGCTGCCAGAAGCGCACCAGCTCCGCTGAAGCCTCCGACGCGCAGCGCGTCCTCGAGCGCGATCTTTCTGCTCTCTTCCAGGAGGGACTTCCAGACTCGGGCGGCGGTGTGCGCCTGGCTGCCGGCCAGGGCGAAGAGCAAGTCGGCAAAGGCCTCGGAGCGTGCTTCCCCGTGCGCGGCATTCGCCTCCTGGTGAAGGCGCTCCAGCCTCTGCCCCGTGTTCGCGCGCTGCTCCATTTGCTCGAGGACTGCCTCATTCTCCTTCCGCGCCTCGTCAGTGAGAGGAAACGACGCCATGTCCTTGCGAAGCTTGTCAATGCGCGCTGGTAGCTCTTCCTCTCCCTGGGGATCGTCTCCGCCATTGGCATGGATGCGAGCCCTGAGACCGCGGAGCGAAACAGGAGGGGGTCGCAAAGCTTTGTACGCTGCCTCTGGCTGCGTCAAGTTGCCGAAGCGCCCGGTCTCTGACAGGACACCCATTCTCTTGCGGTTCTGGGCCGCGCCCTGCAGTCTCAACCTGCGCTGCTCTGCAGCATCGTTGCGCGCCGCCCGCTCATACAGCTCCGCTGCGTTGTGCAGGAAACTGATGGCCAGGAGTTCCCGACGCACCTTCTCTTCTCGCCGCGCTGGAGTTTTGGGGGCTGGACCGAAGCTTCGAAGCTGCTCCTCGAGCGGCGTCAGCTGCTCGGGCGCTAGGCCTCCTAGCCCCAGGATCTCCATGGCTGCCGCTGGGTCTCCACCCGCTTCTCGAAGCAAATCCTGAACTATCCCAAGGGCTCGCCCAATACCGGCGTGGACTGGAGGAGGGGCTCCGCGAAACCTGCCTGTACCAAGCAGATCCCACCGGATTCTGTGCCCTGGCGGCGCGCTGGAAGCATCGTCTGCTTCGAGGTTTCCTCCGGCGCGCCTGGCCTCGCGCACGATCCGTGCACTCTTCCCCTCTTCAGTTCGGCCTCGCCTCCGATCGGCCCAGGACGCCACAAGGGCGTTCTTCAGGGCTTGCGTGGAACGGGCACCGAGGGCGTGCAAGATGGCTGCGTCCTTCTCCCGATCTATGATTCGTGCAGCTCGTGCCGTCGCTGCATGGCGAAGAAACTTGCGGAAGCGGTACGCTCGCGCCCTCGCGGCGGCGAGGTCTAGGGGCTGCGCTCCAACGGGCCGAGGGGGCGGGAGCTCCGCGAGCTCTGCTTTCAGGTGTTCCTTCTCGGGGTCGTCCGCGTCCGGGACCGAGGCCTCATCGTCTGCAACCACGCCCAATCGTCGTAGCACCTCATCAGGGTGGCCTCCGCTGCGCCTCAGGAGCTCTTGGACGATCGCTTCTGGCTTGTCTCCTCGCTCTGCGGCCGGGTCCCCAGCAGCCGCCACGGCGTGAGCATCCAGCTCGCTCCCCGCGCTGCGCTCTTCCACATCGTCGTCGTCACTCTGCAAAGCAGCGAGGAGCGCCGCCTCCATGTCATCTGACGCCGGCTCCTCTCTCTGTCGTCTACCCGCCACTTTGTCCTGCTCAGCCCTGTCGTCTGCCTCCTCATCCCTGTGTAGATACGGCCCGCGCTCGTTCTCGGCGGCGTCCTCGCGGAGGATGCTCGATATGAGCTCCGCGGCATTGCCTCTTAGGCGCTCGGACCAAGACTCGTGAGCGTGCGAGCCTGTCAGGGGCCCTGCTGGAGCAGAGGCCCGCAGGAAGGGACGGCCAGCCTGCGAGGCGCAGTGCGCCCGCAGTGCGTCACGCAGGTAGCAGCGTCCATTCGCGCACACCGCATCCTTTTTTTGGGTGATTCGCTTCCCCGACAGCTCGCAGAGTGCGCCGACGCAATCCTCCGCGCGAGAGCACCTTCTCCTGCCGCCGCGCCCCCCCTTCGCGAAGGGCTCCTCCAGAATCTTTCTTGGTGCGTCCCCCACGACGTGCGGACGCGACGTCCGGGCCGCATGCTCAAATCCCCAGCCTACCACGAGCGGCGCTAGGAAGCACTGCCCGAGCTCATGGAATAGCAGCGTTCCTTGCACGAACCGCAGGGCAAATGCCTCGAGAGACCTCTGGCCCATGGCGCGGTCGTCCACGCGGTGTGCGACGTACTGAATCTCCTCGGTCGCCAACGGGTGCGTGTGAGGATCCTGGGGCGCCGAGCGCCTGAGGAACCTCCAGGCGGCGGTCTCGGCCAGGACACCTGGCGGGAAGTACACGCCCTCCTCCACAACACGCATCTCATTCGAAATGCCTGCGATGAGATGGCTGGTGCGGCCCATGCGCGCCTTGAACGAAGCCCAGCCCTCGAGGTGCACAGCACGCCCGGCGGCGCGGCAGATGTCGGCCGCGACGGCGCGCGGCAGAGTCTCATGGAAGGCCCCCCCTGTCCAGGAGCTCGCCGGTCTCCGCCCGTGGACGAGGGGCCAGGGGTGACGAAAGGTGTCGAGGGCGCCTTCTCTTTTTGGAGGGGGCGCGCTGAGGACGGGGACTGTTGGCGGCTTCCACTTGAGCGTCGCCTGGAGGCTGGCACTCTCCCTCTTCAGGTCCTGCGCTGTGCTGAGTGCGGCACCAGGCGGTGGCGGCTCGTCGACGTCATCGGGAGCTGGACCAGGAGAAGGAGGGGGAGGGGGCGCAGGATGCATGGGTGCTGGAAAGGCCAGTCGTCCGGCTCTTACCCACGTGTCCTCATGTGCATGCGCGAACTGGGTCTGCAGCTTCGTTAAACAATCTCCAACGGCCTTGGCCCTAAGGCGTCGCCTTTCTCCCGAGTGGAGCGCACCGCGCATGGCAGCCGCCCTGAAGGCCTCAAGCGACCTTCCTCGTTCGACGTCATGCCGAAGGTCGGAGAGACGGTTTGGCTGGACCCTCAGTGTGCGAATGCAGTCGGCGAGTGCCATGACCTTCCTCTCCTCTGCGGCCCAGTGCCACAAGTCAGGGCGTCTCTTCACGCGTGCGCTTCGCAGCAGCTCTAGACAGTCTCTTACGACCTTGGTCTTCGCGGCCGAGGGGTAAGCATCTCGCAGGGCAGTCACCGCGTACCGCTCCAGGGGGCTTCCTAGATCAACGTCGTGCTGCAGCGCGAGGAGGTGGCCCTCTGGGACATCCAAAATGCGGATGCAGTCGGCAAGCTCCTTGACATCGCTCGCCACGCCCCCGGGGGCGGCATGACGTGCCCCTGCGGCAGGGGCGTGAGGAGCTTCATCATCCGTGGGAGGTCCGCCTTCTCCCACGGGATGCGCGTGGGCTGGGGGCGATCCCGCTTCTGCTTCTGCTGCTCCCTCAGCGGCCATTTCGCCCGAGGCCGGTCGCTCGTCTGCAGAGGGCGGTTCGGGTTGCAGCCCTCCCGCCCTCGGCAGATCAGGAGGCGGCGCAGGCGAGGATACAAGCTGCGCCACTCTTCGCCAGAGATCTTCACTGTCCTTCACGTGCGGCTCTGTGCCGGCAAGCTTCAGCATAAGGTTCACGCAGGTCTTCACGTCTCTGGCCTTGAGCTTCCGAGCCCCCTCAGATGCGGGAGCACCAAGCATGGCGGCTGTCTCATAGGGCCTCAACCTTCGCCTGTGCACGATGTCCTGCCGCAGGTTCGCTAGATCATCGGAACGAATGTTCAGGGTGCGGACGCACTTGGCCAGACTGTTTGCTGTCTTCTCTAGTCGTTCTGCGTCACCCATGTCAACAGGGTGCTTTTCAGACAGTAAAGATTTGTTGGGAGGTCCCAGCCGCTGCTCTTCCGTACAGGTAAAGAACGCGGCAGCATGGGAGCCAGCGCTGTTCGGGGAATGCTGTCTGCGGCCGTAGAAGACAAGCTGGGCTCCCCTGCCTGCAATGGCCCCCTCGAAAAGAGTCTTACGAAGAACAGCTTCTTGCTCCCCTTGCTCATGTGGGCGGGGGAGCATAGGGCGGAGCTCTCGTCGTGCCTTCCTCGTCGTTCCGCCCCGCAGCTGACTCGGCAGCTCGGCGCCATGCTCGACGACGAGCCGTCGGCACAGGAGCTGGGCGCCCTCCTTCGGACAGCGCTGCCGCCAACGTCCACGGGCGCTTGCGCGCGCTTGCGGCGGCGCCTTATGCCGCACCAGAAGGATCTCCTCCAAGTTTTGCGTTCTGTGCAACAGACCGCGGGTGGACGAGGGTGCCTGCGCCTGCTCAAAAGGAAACTCTCCGAGGCGGCGGTGCGCCCAGGCGGCGCCACCTCGGAGAGACGCAGCGGAGACCAAAACCATACGAGCTCCCGAGCACGCCCTCATGAACGCAGGGCTGCCAGTGAGATGCTTGCGGAAAGTCAGTAAAGCGAACCAAAACAAGGTCCTTCACATGGGCGGAGAGACCGAAGGAAGGCTCGCTGGGCTCCCTCATTGTGTGGGAGAAGAATTGCTGCGTTTCCTGTTGCTAGGACTGCGCGATCGCGACTTACCCGTGGGCTTCTTCACCTGATTGCCTTTCGCTGCTTTCCTCTTCGCGCCTGCCTTCGCCGACGGCTTGTTGCTCTTCTTTTTCTCCTTCTCCTTCTCTTTCTCGAGCTTGATCTTCACCGCTTTGATCTTGTTGCCGATCTTTGTCTCCAGCGCCGCGACGGCGGCCTTGACTTTGGCATGCGTGTCATGCTTGGGAGGGTCCCCTGTCGAGTCGTCGCCACTGACGCCTTCGATGCTCTTCCGAACGTGGTCGCCCACTTCCTTAAGGTGAGACGCTATGGCCGTCCTAGCCTTTGGGCTCAAGCCCTTGTTCGCAGTCTTGTCCGCCGCACTTCCTGCGCCCTCCGCCTTCTTGGCCTTGGATTTCGCTGAGGCCGTAGCGGCCTCCAGGAGGGGTTCCTCGACGGGTGGTGTGAGCATTTCCACGTGCGAAGGATTTTCCGCCCGACCATCGAGAGTGAAAAAGAAGAAGAAGAAGAAGATGCCGGCTTCCAGGCGCTGGCGTCGCCCGGACGAGAAGCAGAGAGCAGCACCTGGGTCCTTGGAGGCGCCAGGTCCCTTCCTGGAAGAGTCGTGGCAGAGAGGGATCCGACGGGGCACCCTCGGCTGGCGGGCATCCGCGCAGCTGACAGATGCTTACCTGGCCCAGCTCGCCGCCGGTGCGGTCCATGTGCGGTCGTTCTTCCCTGCCGTCTGGACGGGGCGCTTGCTGGGAGAGTGCCTCTCCCGGGCGACGGCGCCATGGTCGGAGCACGAGGTCTCGCTCCACCGAGGGGACTGGACCTTGGCCGCAGTCGAGGCCCTGGCCCGGGCCTTCGAAGTGGATGTCCTCGAGACCAGAGTGAACGTGTACCGACGCGGCCTGGACCACTTCAAACCGCAGCACCAGGACCGGAACGCCCACGACGACGCGGCTGGAAATGTGACCGTGGGAGCGAGCTTCGGAGCCCCGCGAAGTCTCGAATTTGTGGGGATGGCACCTTTGGAGGCCCGGTTTACCTTCCGTCAGAATAGCGGTGATGTCTTCGCCTTTGACTCGACGGTGAATGCCGCCTTCACCCATGGTGTGCCTCGGGGAGCGGACAGCCGCGAAGACCGGCTGAGCGTAGTCGTCTGGGGCTGGCGCGATCCAGCACGGCCGTTGGGAGAAGCAGTCTCCCGCGCCGCGTTCCTCTCCGCGCTTCTCGAAGACTCTGATGAAAGAGCGCTTTCGCCGGTCGCCGGCCCAGAGGCCTAGTACACCAGAAGCAAGTGGAGGGGGGCGGCTGAATGGAGTGGGCGAACCAAAGCTCCTCTCGGCTGACCCTTTGTGCACGCACACGCCATGTCGCGCACCTCGCAGGACCGCGAAGGCTTGGAGGCCTGCCACCTACGCACGCCCAACTCAGCCTCCCAAGCAGTGCCGTAGTGCTTGCCTCTGCCGGTGTCGGCGCGGGCTTCCTCGCATTCCCGAAAGCTGCGCAGGGCGTACGCTCCCCCGAGGTCCTGGTAGTCTTTGGAGCCGTCGGCGCGCTGACACTCTTCCCCACATGGGCGTTGCTGCTCGCTTCGTCGAGGCTGCGAGTGAGCCTAGGGCAGCAGCTACCCCTGGTCGGGCGTGCGAACGTTCTTGACCTTGGCATCTCGGCGTACTTACTGGCGTCGCAGATTGCCTTTCTCGGTTTCCTGAGCGACTTCACTGTGAGCCTGCTCACGGCGTTCGGGTTCGACGCCACCTCGGCGGCATGGGCTCGGCCGTTGGCCATCTATGTATCTTCGGCCGCCGTCTCCTGCAAGGCGGCAAGTGGGGAAGTCCAAGGCGTCGAGAGCGCTGCGGCCAGCCGCGTATGTTGTCTGCGTGCAGCCAGCTCCGGCGGGCGGGGTCGCGACCCCCTGCCCGGAACGCGCGGAGCCAGCGAATTGGCGGGCGTCGCGCCCTTCTCCTTTGGTGTCGCCTTCAACGTTCCGAAGGTCGCTGAAGAGATGGAACGGCGCACCTTCGCGACCGCGTCGCTGTGCGCGCTCGTGAGCACTCTGCTCATGGGCGCCTTCTACGGATCGATTACACTGGGAGCCTTGGCGAGCATGGGGCAGGAAAAGGCGCCAGACTGCTTGCTTGACGCGTACCCCCCACGGAACCTTGGCGTGGCTATGTGCCGTGCCGGGCTGCTCGTGACCCTCCTGGCGGCTTCAGCGCTCAACATGGTGGCTGCGTTGGAGCCCCTCCGGGGCCTCGGCCCGTTTAAGTCTCATGCGCCCCTCGTCATTGCCGCTTCTGTGGGCTGCGGCGCCTTGGCGCACCTGCTGGCCTCCGAGGCGGAGCCTCTCGTCGCCGTGCTCGGCACGGTGTTTGGGTTTCCCGAGGCATTCGCCGCACCTGCGTTAGTCTTGGTCTGCTCTCCAAGACTCCTCGCCCCCTCTTTCCGTGCAAAGGCGGCGGCGCCACTTGAGGACGTCTGAAGTTGAGTGGGGAGCACAATCTTCGCGCGTAGGACCATGCACGCATCGCAGACCTTCGCCGCAGCCCCTAGACGCCGCATTATCGAAACAAGTCGCGCATGCTGTCGTCGTAGATGCATACAGCGTCGCAGGAGCCGCACGTATTCGCCAATGTCGCTGTCTTGCACGCAAAGGAGAGTTACCTCCGCAGGAAGCGCCATAGCGCGAGGGGGCTGTTTGGAAGGCTCGTGCTGAACAAACCACTCCAGCCACCGCTGCACAATGCCCTGGATCTTCTCCGTGCCCGCTGCCCCGATCTCGCGGCGCCGCGCCGTGCAGGTCCCCCGGGGCGCCGCCTCGGCGAGGGCGGAGCAGAGCGTGTCGCACATCTCGCGAGAGCAGGTCCCAAGGGCAGTTTCCAGCATGTCTGCGTGGAGCCTTTCCGTGCGCTCCGTCTCTGCCGTGGCGTCTGTCTCGGCGCGGAGGACGGCCTCAAGAACCGCCTCGGCAGCTTCGGGCGGGGGAGGGCGTGGGAGCGCCAGCTGCGCTTCAGCATCCTCGCGCAGGAGATGCAGCTCCCGAGCCGCAAAGGAGGCGGCGTCCTGGCTGTCCCGAATGGCCCCCGGTTGGACGAAGTCCTCGTCCCCGGCCAGCTGGCGTCCCGTAAGGGCCTCCATGCACAAAGATAGCAAAGCACGTATGGAGGACATCTCTGCTATGTGCGCACGCGCACGGTGCGACTCCACGGCACGCGAGCTGTCCACGAGAATCTGACTTTGAAGCGCCGACAGCGTGTGCCTTAACGCCTGGCGAAGGTCGCTCGCCATGGCTTCTTTTGCACTGCGCCTTGATTTTGCGGCGAGCGTGTCTACGTCCGCGCGACGGCCGCAAGCGCGCGTGCGCGGCCAGACCGCAGCCTCCGCGGCGCCGACGCCGCCCCCCCTGCGCTCCCTGGCGAGTCCTCTGCGCTGCTCCGCATAGCTTCCCAGAGGGACCAACGCGCCTGCAGGCGCTCGGCCCACGCTGGGTTGCGTGAGAAGCTCGCCCAGGGGACCCAAAATCCACAGCTAGGGTCCTTGGGTTTGCTCCCGAAGCGGGCCAGTTGGACGTGGATCTCGAAGTCAGCCCCAACCCCGCTGCGGCGGTAATGGGTTAGGCTCCGCAGGACAGGGTCGAGGGCAGTGTTGCGCTCGGGGTGGGAGAGGTAGGACGTGAGGATAGAAGCAGGCCAGTGGGAGGGCTCGCGCCACAGAAGGACAGACAGGAGAGCAGAACAGCCAAAACGCCCACGAGCTCCCGCTGGATCACGTACAGAGCAGTATATAGTGCCCCGGTCTCGCAAAACACAGAGAGAGGCGTGTTGCTTCGTGTCAGAAGGCCCACGCCCGGCGTAGGATACGGCACTTGCATCACGGCCATCCCCTCGTTCGCCGCATTCTCGTGGGCCATGGTGCTCATAAACAGACATCGGAACTGCACAGTTTCTGGGAGCCCTGTCGGAACCTCCACAGGGAGGGAACGCACGACGAGCGCCAGCGTCTCCTTCGCAGGAAAGAATCCGAGGGGCGCGCTGTTGACGAGGCCAGCGTCGTAGTACCGGAGGCCCGCTTCGCCCAGAGGCACGCTGGAGAAGAGCATCGGGATAGCTATGCAGGCCGTCGCGACTTCGGCCACCCGAAAGTCGGGGTGCGACTCCGCCGAAAAGCGGACAAGCTTGCAGGTGTCCAGACAGAAGGCAACGGCACTGAAACCCACGGGGCGTCGCTGGGCGAGATCCTGCATCGTGGCGTCGGGCTTAAAGCCCTTGCGCAGGAGGATGCTCTCGATCGCCTGGCGGACCAGCTCGGGGCGGACCGGGGCGTGGCCGCCCCAGAGTCTCCCCAGAGAAAGGCTGCCGACGAGGAGCTGCTCGTGCTCTAAGAAGGAGCCCATGATCTCGAAAGGGGAATGTCCAAGAGCTAAGTGGAGCGCGATGATAGCTCCAGCTGACACGCCGCATACCCTGCGAAAGCGCTGCCAGCCTAGTGCCTCCAGCACGCCGAGGTAGCTCAGAGTCTTGAAGCCGCCGCCACCCAGGAAGAGCATCTCTCGCTCGCGAAGGTCCGCGAGTTTTTCTGCCCACTTCGCAGTCATTCTTTCATCAGCCCGGAGCCATGCCCCGCCGCCTCTTGAACGGCCCCTCAGCGCGGGGAGGTGTCGGCGGGGCGTGGAAAGCAAATGCGTCCAGTTGCGCCAGCAGATCTTCCAGGTTTTGTGCAGGGGCGGGGCCCGGGCTTGCCTTTTCAGGCTGGGCGTCGTGCTCCGCCGCCCCCTGCATGGGACCGGGGAGCGCCGGTCGTGGAATGAGGAAACCCGCGGCGGCCGTGACGAGTCCTTGGCACCTCACTCGCGGCGGGGACGGAATCTCCGCGGCACTAGCTTCCCCGGCGTCCCGGATGCTGTCCGATGCCTTCACGGCGGTCTGCCCTCGCGTCGGGTTGAGGCTGTCCGCTGGCTGCGGCGCGTCGGATGCGACGCCTGCAGCGGGCTCCTCCGACGGCGGGGGACGGGCGTACGCGAGGTCGCCAAGGGACTCCAATTTGGCGTAGAAGCTGTCCATCACGGACACCCTGCTCCACCTGGCGAGCGCCACCCTTTCTTTCATGCGCTTGTGCTCTGTCTCTGGCCATGCGCCGCATGCTGATCGACAATGTGCAGGTCCTAGATGCGGCGTACGAGCCGACGAACTACAACCTTTTCACAGAGGCGCTTCCTCTCCTCATCAAGAAGATCGGCGTGAGCAAGTTTGGAAGTGGCGTCTGGTTTGGCGACTCCAACCTCTTTTTCCTTGCCGACTGGCTCGCCGTCTCCCTCTGCTCGGGCTACGCGCCTCCTACCCTCAACTACTTTTTCTACGGGCCGTACTGGTGTGAAAATGGCCCCAACGACTGCTTTTTGCTGGCAGGGTCGGCCTGCCGGTCGTGCATCCCGAGCAACCAGACGGCTGCCTACATGCCCTCTGCGTGCGGCTTTGCCGACTATGCCCAGGTGATCCAGAAGTTTAAGGGCACGCCTCCGCAGCAGTTCCTGCAGGAGATCCTCAAGGTGCTACCCCTCCCCCCCACGAAGCAGATCTTCGAGCACCTTCTCGACAGCGTGTAGTCGACGCCGACCGCTCTTCTTCCGTCGCCTCTCCAGGTCGTGGCTGGGAGGCACGCGCACTTCGCATGAAGAAAAGCTCACTGTGCGCATCTCCGATCCCTCGACGGGCCGCGCGGCGCGCACAGAAGCGGCCGCAGAGGGCGAAAACCTCTCGTTGCTCAGCAAAAAAGGGGATGCTGCCTGGTGCGTCCGCAGTTAGCCGCCGTGCTGGTGCCCTGGCACCGCCGACCAAGACTCAAGGCCAGGAGTCGCGGCGAAAGTGACGAGTGGCTTTGGCTGCCGATTGACCTCTGCCTCTCTTGCGCAGGGCTCATACCGTCCGCTCGCGCCGCGGGGTGGGAAGAGGAGCAGAGGCCCTCGCCGCATCTAGGTCCGTGCCTGATCGGCTGGGACTGGTGGGATGCGGTGGACGGCCTCGAGACTCTATTCGACAGGCGCGCGCTCACCAGTAGGCTCTGAAGTCGCACCTCAATCGCCGCTTTCAAACAGAAAGCAACTCGTGGAGGGCTTTGGCGCAGCACTACGAGGTTTGAGGGACCGAAATCTCAGCACCGCTCTCGCATGACCGTCGGGCCGCGGGAGGCGCGGGCCGAGGCGCTACGCAGCGCTTGCCTGACACAAGGTCCGCGAGCGCGGCGCAGAAGGCGGCATTCCAGCGCCTGGACGCCAGAAGGAAGACGAGATACGGAGAGAGAACGTCGCGCATCTCAATCCCCTTGGCGCGCAGGTAGGCCACTGCATCCGCGGAGGAGCAGCGGAGCTCGTTGGCGAGAACAATGATGTAGGGTCCCTTGCCGTGGTTGGCCACGCCGAGGCGCCGGAGAGCCTTGGCGACGAAGCACTTCTCGACAAGATAGCGACGCATTCTCTCGTCCGAGAAGGCCGGCTCTGCTGTGAGGCACCGCGTGGCTCTCTCGAGCGTATGGGACGGCAGGGGCTTAAAGGGCGCCGCCGCGGAGACGAGCTCCCGCGTGCGCACGTCAGTGATGAGGAAGCCGAGCCGGAGCGACGCGAGGCCGTGAAGCTTGCTCAGGCCCCGGAGTCCTGCGACCACGTGACGGCTGCTAGAAATGAGCTGGGTCGACGACACGGGAGCGTCGCGCATGTAGGGCAGGTAGCACTCGTCCAGCACGAGGACCACCGACGGTGGGAGAATCTGGAGAGCTTCCTGGATGAAGGAACCCTCGTCCTCGCAGAAGAAGCACGAGGGCTGCGTGACGAGGAGCAGTCGCGTTTGCGGCGTGATGGCCTCTTTGAGGGTGCTGAGGTCTTGGCAAAAGACGCGCCGGACTCCGCGCAGCTCCAGGCTCCGTTCGAGCCCGCCAAAGGCGAGGCCCTTCACGAGCGCATCACAGTCCCGTACATCCAAGGCAGCGCACAGCGCATCGAATGCTCCCGTGATGCCTCCGTGCACGGCCACGACGTTCGCGTCGGGGAGGCCGATGCACTTCGCCATGGCTGCTGCGCAGGCGCGCTCGGCTGCATGGCTGGGATAGAGACCGTCGACCTCCTCGATGTGGTTGTCCCCATTCACGACAAGCGTATCGCTCTCGACACTTCTTTCCATGTACCCTGCAGGAGCGTTGCGCAGGGATACGGCGTCGCAACAATACCGGAGCTCATCCGGCAGGGACTTCAAGGCGCGCGAGAGGCAGTAGACCCTGCCCGCGGCTTCGGGGCCTGCTCGGGAAAGTGCCAGGAGCAGCGGAAGAGCGCAGCGGGGGTCCCGCCTGTCGTCGCCGCCCGCTGGCCCGTTGAGCTGCCTGCAGAGGGCTGTATCGAGCAGCAGGTCGACCCGACACACGCATACGATGGTGCGGGGAAGAGCAGCGCCTGCGGCATGCTGCACAAAGGTCTCAAGAAGGTCCTTGCTTGCACAGTAGGCTCCCGCAGGGTGCGTGCGCAGCCGCGCCGCTGAGGATGACACCATCACCACGCGTGCGCTGCCCGCCCCGACCGCCAACCTAGCGAGGTCTACTGCGCTCCCGAAGTTGGTTTGGAAGATTGGCCTGGCGCGCGGCGATAGACAGCCGCTGTCGCTCTCCCCATATGCCGCGCAGTGCACGATGAGCTCTGGAATGGCGCCGCCCGTCGCCTCCAGCGCCTGGGACCAAAGTTTCACGCCCCCGTCGGGCTCCGAGAGATCTACACCTAGCGCACTTGGAGCTTCTGCTTCGGGGAGGCGCCGCCCGTGTCGAAGGATGCTCCACCCCCCCTTCTCCAGCTGTGATGCCAAAGCCGCACCCAGCCCCCGCGTGGAGCCCGTGACGAGCGCCCACCTGTCCAGATGGCTCCCAGGGTGGTTAGTCATAGCTTTACCCGGGACTCCTTCTGCGCGCCGCTCGCTTTGGCGCACGGCGAAGTACGGGCGATGCGTTGGGAGGTGTCTCAGCTGGAGAGCGGCAGGAAAACCAGCGCTATAGCTGACGCCGCGCGTCCACGTTTCGCCTACGTCTCGCAGGACCCCAACACGGGAGAGATAGTCCCCTACGGCATGCGCAGGCGAGGCAGGATTTGGGGCTGTCGCCTACCGGTGGCAGAGCCGTGGCCTCCACCGTCCTCCCGGCCCGGGAGAGAGGCTCCGCGCGAACGCTGCCTCCCTGAAAAGCACTGTTAAGTTGTCCTCGGTATCGTCGGGGCATCTTTCGAAGTGAGCAGCTGGGGGAGCGCCAATGGGCAAGGAAATCAGACGCAATAAAGGTTCTCGTGGATGTCGCTCAAGGCGGTCGCAGGGCTGCTTCTCGTCTGCGGCATCTTGATGCTCCTCGCAGGCAGCGCCCGACTCAGGAGGGCAAGCGCGTCCTCACGCGAAGGGCGTCTGCCATCTCTCCAAACGCGCCAGCCGGTGCTCAGTTACTCATGGTGGGGAGCCAATGAGGCCTACGGCTACGGGATGCTAGAGAATGCCCTGCTCGCCCCTCTCTACTACCCTGGTGCAGAAGTGCGCGTGCATGTCGACATCTCCTCCGTCGACGCGCGCATCCTGGAGGCACTGGCAGCCCTGCCTCATGTGCGCATAGTAGCGCCTCAGATTCCATCGAAGGGGAAGATGTGCTGGCGCTTTCTCCCCTCCGTGGAGGAGAACGGCGTCTGCCTCGTCCGGGACGCGGACTCCCGGCTCGGCGCGCGCGAGGCGGACGCGGTCGCGGAGTGGCTGGAGGAGACGGACTCGGGCTGGCACATCATGCGTGACTGCGGGGAGGGCCACGTTTTTCCCGTCGTGGGATGCTGCTGGGGCTCGCGCAATGGCCTGCTGAACTGCTTCACTGCGGCCGACCTGCCGGATAAAGGCGAGTGGAATGAGGATCAGGAGTGGCTGTGGGGTGAGGTCTATCCCCGTTTCTGGAAGGAAGCTTGTGTTCACGACGAGAAAACGAGCCTCCGAGACGCACGGAGCCGTCGCTTTCGCATCGCAGGGGACCATGTCGGACAGGTGGCGTACACAGCGCCGCTGGCCTTTGCGCACCTAGGCGAAGCGGAGCGGCGTCTGAGGAAACGCGCCATGCGGCAAGTTGAGACTGAGGTCCTAGACCAGAACGCTCATTCTTTTCACCCTGACCAGTTGTCGGAGAGGACCTGAGGTCGTGCGCCAAACGCCATGGAAACGCCCTTGCGCCCGCAGCTCCTCGCGGCCGCCGCCTTCCTTGGAGTCCGTCCGGCAAGGCTCCCGCCCAAGGCGGAGCGCGGCGGCTGCGGGCGTTGGGGCTGCCCGCTGCTCCTCCGAGCCCAGGACCCCACACTTCTTTGCGACCGATGCGCTTCTCCTGAAGCCGGACGGCCTTGCTTGCGGGTTCATCGCCTCGCGCCTGTCGCTCAAGCGCCTGACCTCTTTCCGGTAGCACCTCCCAAGTAGACCGCGATGGGCGATTCCAGCGCATCACCTGGTCATCTCGGAAAAGAGGTCACGCAGAAGTGAGTTACGCAGCACAGCCCGCGTATTTCCGAGCCATCGAGGAGCTCCGCCTGGCGATTGAGAACGTGACCGGCGTGGTCGAGGTGCCGATGGCTCCCACCACCCTCCTACTTGTCAGCAACCACAGGGTGCTTCACGGACGCGGGCATGTGACCAGGCCGCGAATACTTCGAGGCGCCTATTTCATGTACCCCATGGTGGAAAATCAGGCGCGCACCCTGGCCTTCCGCCCCCTCCGCGAGCGCGTCCCCGCACAGCAGCTTGCGCGCCTTTCCGACCGGGCCCTGGCACTGCTTCTGAAGGCCTGGAGACCGGACAACCCCGAAACCTGAGGCCACTGGGGCGCCACCTGAGCGTGCTCCCGCTTTTGGCCCTCCGCGAGGGACTCTGTCGCTCACTGCTTGTGGAGGATCTCTGCACAATTTGCCCGTGCCGCTGGTCGGCGTCGACCATTAGACTCACGCATAAAGAAGAATGGCCGAGAAGGCCGCCTGCGACCCCTGTGCACAGCGCCGCGAGTTCTTCTCGGATCCCGCAACCGATCTCATCGCCTTTCACCTCCTACAGCCGTTCAGCGAGGCAGTCGCACCCGCAGTTGTGGCAGCTGGCCTCGGCCCGAACGACGTCACCGCATTAAGGGCGCTCCTCATTGTCGTGAGTGGCGCACTCTTCCTGGGAGGGTGCTGCGCGCGAAATGGCGCCTGTCCGCGGATCCTCTTCGCGACCGCCTTCGCGGTGGGGCTGGCCGCACACGCCGGAGACGTACTCGACGGCTATATCGCGCGGCGCTACAGCATGAGCACTAGCATGGGCCAGGTAGTGGACATAACGATCGACACGTGCAGCTGGGTCTTCCTCCTAGCCGTTCTCCTCTACGCCTTTGGCCGACCGGTCTTCTTGAGTCTCGCGGTGCCCTGGGCGGCCGCCTGGGTCCTCGCGTACTCCACGGAGAAGTGGCATAAGGCGACGAAGAAAACCTGTCCACGCGAGGCGCAGATGCTGCGTCTCTTCCTGCAGTTCCCCATGGATCCCTACCTCTTATTGGCGCTTCTGGGCTTCCTCGCCCCTTCCCTGGTGCGGAGCGCCCGTTGAGGCGGGCACTCGCGCGGCGACTCTGAGTGCGGCCGCCGCCCTGAAGGTCCTTCACGCAAAACAGTCGCAGGTCCATTCAGCATTCCGAGCGGGAAGGGGCTAGAGAAACCACCATTCTCCCTCTGCAGCCGCGCCCTCTCTCCCCCATGGACGTGGTCGGACAGCTACTGCGCCGCTGGCCGCCGGATGGTCAAGCCGTCCACGCCAGCCAGGACGCATCTCCTGGCGAGACTTGGCGAGCGTGGTCCAGCAACGGAGGCAACGTGTTCGAAGTGAGGACTATGGTAACGTCACTGCGGTCGCGCAACCAAAGCCATGGGCGGTGAGATAGAGACGCGCCCGCACCCAACGCGAGTGGCCCTGATAGGGGAGGCCGATGTCGCCGGGACCGCTTCAGGGCGCCTCCTCCTCCTAGCGTCGTTGGCACGGCTAGGAGTGGAAGGAACGTTTGTCGACGACGATGGCCTGGACTCCTCCTCGCCCCATGCATGTGCCCTGCTCTTGCTCTTCCGCGCCTCTCATATCTCGCAAGCCCGCCAGCTCCAGGCCTCAACGCAAGTGCCTCTCTGCATCCCCGCAGCGGACATATTGGCCCTGGAGGACAAACAGCTCTTTCGAAGCTGGTGCACAGCTCGGGGATTTGGACCGTGGTTGCCTAGCCTGTCCTCGGGGGGCGTTTATCCTGCTGTCGCAAAGTGGGGGACGTCCAGGGGGTGCTCTGGCGTGAGACTTCTGCAGAGCGAACGCGATTTGGAGCGCTGCCCAGATGACGGTTCGTGCGTAATCGAGGAGTACATTCAAGGGGACGGAGAATTTGCTTTCCACTTCGTTGCTTGGAAGGGGCGCATCGTGGCTCACGCTACCTGCCGCTACCAGTTCTGCTCGAGCCTCTACTGCAAGGGCTCCGTGGACGGCGCCATGGACTGTACGGCGACGTCGGTGCCCCTCCCCGAAGGGGCGGATCAGCTCTTCCGTGCGGTGGTGCTGACCATGGGGTACAGCGGTTGGGGTGACATCGACTTCAAGCTAGACCTCAGAGGGGACGTGCGCATGCTGGAGCTCAATCCCCGCGTCGGCCTGGGCCTCCTTTATCAGGAATCCATGGCAGCGGACTTCATCCGCCTGCTTGCGGCGTATGTCGAGGTCAGCATGCGCAAACCAGCGGGCTAGCGAGAGTCCGCGACCGTGCTCAGGGACAGCACAGTCCCTAGAGGATGACGGCGCTGAGGTCGAAGAGGCCGTAGAACTTGTCGCGACTATCTCCTGCGAAGGTCTTGATGGGCTGCAAAGAGAAGGGAGGCAGCTCCAGGTTGAGCTCGACCCAGCGTGGCGCCGGGTCCACGCGCACGAGCGTGTTTGCCGGCAGGTGCACTTCGTAGTTGATGAGCAGCCACCTGCTCCCCGTCGAGCGCAACTTGCGGAGGATGGCCAGCTGTGAGACTGTGGAGAGGTGCTGAAGAAGGTCCCGGACCAAAAGGAGGTCCGCTCGGATGCTTAGCTCCTCGATCGTTCCCTTCCGAAAGTCGAGCCCTGCGTGCCTCTTCCGGTTCGAGGCGATCAGGGCTCCAACACGGTCCACACCCACGTACTTGGCATCAAAGCCCGGCACCTCTTGCCGCACGGCTGACATCCAGTTGAAATCTCCGCAGGGTACGTCTACGAAGACGCCCACGTCGGAGCGCTGGAGCAGCTCGACCAGAGCCGCCCGCACGACCTGTGTGTTGCGGTACTCGGAGCCGGTCCCCGACCGACTCTCGGAGGAGAGCCACAGGTTGAGGTGGTAGATGGCCTCGAAGCGGAACCCTGGGGGGCTCACGACTGCGAGTAGCCAGAATAGGAAGCCAAGCAAAAGGCCCGCCACTATCCCAGCGAGCATTTGCCTTGCTGCGCCAAGAAAAGCCGAGGGCGTGTGACCCGACTCCTTTCAGACGAGCTGTAAAGGCAGGCCGTGGACCATGGGTGCGTCACTCAGAGCGGCGGTGGTCCTCTCGCTCCTGGCGTGCGGGCTCGCTGCGCTGCTCGTGCTGCTCTCCAGCCCTTCAGTGCGGCCGGTCGCGGCCCCTCACCAGCGCCGAGAGATCCCTCGGCTCATCCACGTGACTTGGCGCGAGAAAACTTTCTCGAACGGGACGAGTTTTCCATGGTGCGGCTCGTCGTGATGGTCGAAGAAGGAGGGGTCTACAGCGACATAGACCGCCTCTGGTCCGCGCCTCTCAAGGACATCATGGAAGAGAGCGCAGAGTGCATTCTCCCCATCAATGGGCGCTGGGACTTCTCCCAAGATGTCATGATCGCTGCGCCTGGCGAGGTCCACCGGCGAGCGCTCCGCGAGTCGCTCGCGCGCCTGCGGGCGGGGCGCTCTGTTCTCAACGTTGGGCCCCAAGCCAACTTCGATGCGATCTGCGAAGAACTCGTCGGCGGCGTGCCACCTGGAACAGGATCAGGACTGCTTTGGCGACCCCTTCGCACCGTACCATCCAGACCTTTGTCGCGGACCTGGAGCTCGGCCCCACGTTTGGATGTCGTGAGAGCCCGCTACCTGTCGCTGACAAAGCGGCCTTCTAGGAGGCATCGAATGTGCGGCCCTAGCTACTGGAGTCGGACACCTAGAAACCGTGGGCGCACAGGCAACGCACACTCCCTCTCCTCGGTCCCTCCTCCCCCCCCCCTCGGGGGTGCGCACACTCGAATGGTTCTTTGCAGCGCACGTGTGGCTCGAGAGCAGTGGCCGCCCGCCTGTCGTCGCGCCCCAGTCCTCTCCCATGGCAAAGAAACGCGCCCTCCTTGCCAAGGCGCGGAAAGGTGAGGCGGATGCGCCTCGAGTGCGCCTCGCCTGTGAGCGTCTGTCGCGCCAGACGCTGGTGCTAACGAGCGGGCACCTGCGCGCCCACCTTCGCGGCGGGAATGCTGCCCGCGCGCAGGTGGCGCTCCGCGGACTCTGCAAGCAGGGGGACCTGGTTCGTCTCGGAAACGACCGGTACGTCGCCAATCACCTCCGTGGAACCCTCCGTCGGCACATACCGACCCACATCTTTCCCTGGTGGGGCAGCAAGCGAAAGCACGTGGTCCCGCTGGTCTCTATCATTCAAGAAGAGCGAAGGAGGATGGGTAAAAGCCGCGCGGTGACATCGCCCTTCACCGGCACGGGCGTGGTGGAGGGCACGCTGCGCAACCTGGGCGTGCGCGTCCGGGCCTTCGATCTTGACCCCAACGTCGTGAACATGCACCGCGCTCTTAGCACGGAGGAGCGGAGAGCTGGAATGGCGGTCGCCTTCGCGAAGGAGGTCTCGGATCTGCGGCGCAGGGACCAGAAAGCGCGGAGGGCGCTTTACAAGAAGCGGCTGCGTGACGGGACCCTGAAGTCCAAGCGGACGGATGGCCACCCCACCCTTGCCGTCCGCTGGAACCTCGGAATGCGCTGCTCCTACTTGGGCAAGCTTCGCGCCAGCAGCACCTTCGTCAGCTCCAAGCTGCAATCGCTGCGCGCGGCCAGTGTGGCAGAGGCATTCTCGCGTCACCGAGGAATTGGCGGCGCCTGCTCTCAGCGGGACGTCTTCACGGTGTTGAAGGAGGCACCGCGGAAGGACCTAATCTTTCTGGACCCGCCCTACCTCCTGGCAAAAGCCGAAGGACAGTACGAAGCTGGCGACTTCTGCATCGAGCAGCACAGCCGACTGGCGCGCGCTCTCGCGGGGAGGCACTTCGTGCTCTGCCACCGCGAGGACCCGGCCATCCGAGCACTCTACGCCGACTGGTGCGAGGTCTTGACGCTGCCTAGCATCATGAACATCACCCGCGAGGGCAAAAAGACGGCGGAGATGGTGATCGTCGGCCGCGGCTCGAAACCAAAGTGAGGCGTCGGCCCGCGGGGAGCGCGCGGACGCCTGTCAAGACGCGACGCATCCGCATTCACTCTCAGAACAACAAAAGTCGTCTCAGCCTCTCGAAGAAACCGGCAGAAGCCATCTGCATGTGTGTCCTTGTTATATTGTGTAAGTGCCTCACGCGTTTCCGCATGTTTCTGACTTGTGTCGGGTGGTATGCTGGAGGTTGCCACACCTTTTTTAAATGAGAACGCCGGCGAACGTGGAAAATCCAGAACTGTACCTGGCAGTCAAGAAAGACATTCGAACTCGCGTCAAAAAATCGCACCGTCGCTGGGGAGCCTACGATTCTGCAGCGCTAGTTCGGGAGTACAAACGACGAGGAGGGAGGTATCTTGGGCCTCGCCCCACCGCAGGCCTGGAACGGTGGTTCGCCGAGAAATGGGTCAATATTTGCAGGCTGCCCCAGCTTTTCGCATGCGGACGGCCTACGGGATCCATCTCCAATTGGAAGAAGACGTTTCCTCTCTGCCGACCAACGGTGCGCACACCACGAAGCAGCAGCAAGACACGACTCGCACAAGACATCCCCAGGGCCGAGGTGCGCGCCCTGTGTCGCGCCAAAAAGTCTCGGCCCGCGACGCTCACGCAGTTCGACCCTTCTTCGTAGGCTAGCACGGCAGCCTGGCCCCCTGGCGGCCTTCACTTTCCACAGAGCTTGTAAGGTCGCAGCAGCTGAGCTACGACTGCACGCGGAAGCTGTAAGTGCGGCAAACGCAGCTTGCGTCTCAGGTGCGCCTGGATGGCGGCAGGGGTTTTTGAGCTCCACAAGACTTCCATAGCGTAGAATCCAGCCGTATTGGCTCCTGCCACTCCCTCCAGCTCCCATCCCTCGCCCTTGCCCCTGTGACGATCAATGTAGCGACGCTTCCTTTCCGAATCCTTGTGATGTGGATAATCATTCTTTGGGTCCTTGGAGCTGCGTGCCCCAAATGCAATTGTGTTCTTCCGGACGCGGCCAGCTTGATCGACGTAGGACACCCGCACATCGAACTTCTTGCAGTCCTTGGCGTGTCGGGGAACGTGGACAGAAAATTCGGCATCGAGAACCTGCGCAACTCTACTGGGGTGGCTCAATTCCTCCCCACTTCTCGGAGCCATTCCTCTTTCCATTGTTCCCAGATATGAAGTGCTATTCCAGGGGTCTGGCAGTGTGCATGCGGGGTGACTGCGGGAATTTCGTGCCGACGACCTTCGCGCCGCCCAGGCATTCGCCGACGGCAGGGCGAAGATTACTGCCGAAGGGCGCGCTGAAGAGCGCAAAAGGGATTGGTCGCTCAAAAAGACTTCTGCCGGATTGACGGGAGGGGCGGTGTCGCTGCTATCTCTCTATCAGCTTTCCCGCGCCTTTCCAGACGAGCTAGCTGCCCTGAGGCGCCGCGTTCGCGGCCCTCCGCCAGCTCGCACCTTCTGGCGCGCCAAAGAAACGCCGCGAGGTCGCCTCGAGGAGCTCAAGGCGGTCCTGTGCGGAGAAGGCCAGTGATGGAGGTTCGTCCCCTCTCGCTCCTCGAAGACCCGCTCGTCGTGGCCTGGGATCTGGAGACCACGGGACCCGACCCCCTAGTTCACGAGATTCTGGAGATGGCAGCCGTGACGGCCCACGGAGACTTCACGACCCGCGTCAAGCCCTTGGGCCCCATACCAGCGGCGGCAACGGCAGTCCACGGCATCCGTCCGCAGGACGTCGCCACGAGTCCCGGAGTCATGCTCGGACTCGCGGGACTCCTTCGGTTTCTTGGAGAGCAGTTGCGCAAACAGCACACCCGCCCAGCGCGGATCCTGATGGTGGGTCACAACAGCAAGACCTTTGACAGCCCGATGCTGGCAGGGGAGATCTGTGCTGCCCACGGCCTGGAGGCGGTCCACCCATTTTTCGAGAAATTCCTCCCCGGCGTGGAGCTCTGGGAGGCGGACACGATTGTGGCCGCCCGTCGCGCGCGTAAGCGCGGCGCACTGCAGGCCACCAGCCTCAGTCTTGGAGCTCTCACAGAGCTTTTCTCTGGCCACCCCCTGACGGGAGCGCATGCCTCTCTCGCCGACGCGACCGCCGTCCTCCGCCTGGTGCCATGCCTGGCGGAGGACCTCGAGTGCAGTTGCTGGGTGCCCCAGGCGCTCTGCGCCCTCCGTTGTAGGCTGTCGAAAAAGCTCTCCAAGTATCCCAGCTTCGAGTCCAGAGTTGCGCGCGGACTGTCGGCCCAAAGCCGCCAGGCCACGCTCTGGGCGGGCGACGCCCCGGCGCGTGGAGGGACGACCTCTAGCGCCGCGTCCTCAGCAGCGGCCGCGACCTCCTTCGGCAGCCACGACGGCCCCGACACCAGCCCGCCCGCACTCGACGGCGCCGCTGAGCCACTGCTGCAGACAGACGCCGAGCCTAAGCGAGTCCGGACCTCGTCTTTCCCCCTGAGGTGCGAGCATTGCGGGGCCAGGTATTCACGCTTCTTCATGCACGAGCACAGCGCCGGCCGATGCTCGCCAAAGACAACGGTGCTGGAAATCTGTCCCGGAAGCCTCTGGGAGGTAAGGCTCTGAAGATGGCGCCCAGCTTTACGTCCGGGCCGCGATGCCCGCGAAACGCGAGACTTGATACGCGCGTAGAAATGACGCTTGTGAAAGCGCGGGATCGCGCGGCGGATTTGAGGCAAGAAGGCCGTCCGAGCTTGGGCAGTGGGAGCATGGTTGCCGAAGGGGTGGGCGAGGTTACATGTATAGGCGTGTGCTCAAACCCTCTGCGCCCAATCTTGGACACACCGCTGCCCTGGGTCTAGAAATGGACGAGGCATGACGAGCCCCTTGTTCTGTCGACCAGTCAAAGAGGAGCGCCGAGAGAGCATGAAGGACGATCGCCCAAATGCCCGCTCCGAACTTATCTCATTTCTTTCGAAGAACCACTTCCTGGTGCGTGGGCGGGGCCCGCCGCCTGAGGAGCTCACGCACACCCTCATGGACGGAAGTTCCGGAGGACGCATCTGCTTGCCTGACCACGCACTGGACGGCTTTATGAGCGCCTACGGCAATGACCTCAACAAGGGCAAGAAGCTTTATGTGGTGGAAAGGCGCACGCCCGTGTTTAAGATGCACTTCGACCTCGACCTGAAGCAGCTGCATGAGCCAGAGAAAGCGGAAGAGATACTGTCAGTGCTGCAGGCGGCGGTCGCGTCTTTTCTGGTGGGTGCGGAGGGGAAAGAAGCCTGGTGCATAGCCTGTGCTGTCCTCGACCCGACGTTGACGTGGCGAAAGACGCCTGGGATCCATGTCGTCTTCCCCTGGCTGCTTGTGGACTCGGACAAAGCGCTATGGCTTCGCTCCAGCGTCGTGAGCAAGCTGCGCCAGCGGTTTCCTGACCTGGAGAGCGACTGGGAGACGACGGTGGACGTGGCGGTCTTAACGACGAATGGTCTACGCATGGTGGGGAGTGACAAGTGTCGCGACTGCCCCACGTGCCGCAATGTCCGCGATGCCCGCGACTTCTGTCCAGATTGTTCGCGACAAGGCCGCATAGCGGAGGAGAAGGTGTACTGGCCCTGGAAGACGTTGCCGAGCCAGGAAACCTGTGGCCTTCTGGCAGACGTGCGCAGCAACCTCGCCTACGCCGTACGGATGTGCAGCACTAGGGTGCCCGTGGACAAACAGCGAGCCACTGCTTGCTTCAGTGTCCCGTGCGGAGCACCGCCTCCCTCGGTCCGACGGAAACTGTCGGCCGCCGCGGCGCGCGCGGGAGGGAGAGACCACGTGTTGGGCGAGCAGGACGCCGGCTCTCTCCGCCTCCGGACAGAGCCCATGGAAGTTACTCCGGAGCTCCGCGCGGCTCTGCAGGAGAGCCTGGCCAACCACCACCCCGCGTACGAGGCTCTCGAGGTGGCCTCTCTGGAGCGTTTGGTTGGCGTCCGGCACCGCGAGCATTTTTGTCTCAAGGTTCGCGGCTTTGGATGCCGCTACTGCCAGAACAAGGGAGCGGAGCACGGACAGCAGACCATCTACTTCATCATCAACGCCCGCGGGATGACGCAGAGGTGCTATAGCCGCAAGCCCATAGTGCGCCGCGCAGGGCTGTGCGAGAAGTACGTAAGCCCGACGACTTGCATACTGCCTGCCCTCATGCACCTTCTGTTCCCGGAGAACTCCCTGCCTCCTGAGGCCTGGGAGGGTCGGGTGGCCCGCGCGTCCTCCGATGGCGAAAAGGCTCCAAAACGCGACCGCGGCGAGAGTGGCCTCGCTCTTGCGGAAAAGCTTCTGGGCGCCGGGAGGTCTGTACGGCCCCGTGTGGAGTGAGCCGTCGTGGCTCCTCGACTCGGGGAGAGACACGCATGGAAGAGGAAATGCGCCGCGGACCGAGGCAGGCCGCGCTCGTCACGGGAGACATCGTCTTCGCTTACGCACAGCACAAAGAGGCGCAGGACGGCAGCTTCGCGCCGGTCGACCAGTATGGGCTCACAGCATCGTCCCCGATCGTAGCCTCTGGTGGTGTGGTCGTGCAGGCGTCGACCTGGCGGCCGCGCTCTCCCGGCGCCCGCAGAGAGATGCAGCCCGTCGTCCTCCGCGCGGCGGTCGACGGCGTGGGCAGCGAAACAGAGCCCATACAGCTCCTGCCCGACGGCGTGCCCATCACTGAGAGCTGCCTCCTCTTCCTGGAGGCCGCGCAGTCGGCGATGGGGGTCTCCGGGCCTCTCTTCCTCACCCCCCGCCCCTCCGCTATTCAGGCGCTCTGGACGGCCCCCGTGCGGACTACGTCGCGCTGCTTCTTTCTCTCCGCCTCGGGTGCCCTCAGCAGAACGAGTGCGATCACCTTCCGCGCGATGGACGGCGCCCAGACTCTCCAGTCAGGCTCACCCGTCTCGCTCCTGTCTCGATTTGGCCGTTTCCGCCTCCGCCGCGAAGACAGCGCCCTACTGCCGGGTATACCCGAGTCCTTCCGGCTGGACGTCGGCTTTGTGGACTCGGATTTGTCCTTCGTCTTCCGCAGGTACGCGCCCCTCTACACGGCCGGGCCCGATGGCTGCGAGTTCACCCGATCGGTGGATGCCGCGCAGCAGCCCGTCTTCTGCGCCCTCAATGGCAAGGACTGCCTCGACTCCACGGGACGGCGTGTCTTCTGGGACGTGCAAGCCTGCGAGACCTATAGCGACACAGACCCAGACAACGAAGGCGAGCGCAAAGACGGCCAAGGACGCATCCTCCCCCTCTGAGAGTCGGAGAGAGACGGTGCGGCGACCTTTCAGGAAGCCGGACCACCCCCCCGCGTGGAGCCACGAGACTAAGTCGCTCTTCGCTGCAGGAAGAGAAGTGCGCCATGTGAGCTGCGCGAGGGGCGTCTCGAGCATCCTCTCCTGCACGTTGAGAACATCTGCTGCCGTGAGAGTCTGGGGCCCAGGGAGCCCGACCTCTCGCCCAGCCGTGAAGTGGAGGACAGGAAAAGGAAGCAGAGCTCGACAGAGAAGGGAAGGAGGCAGTATTTCCTCGACGTCCATCCACGCCTCGGGCCGCGCAGGAAGGCTCTCGGAGGGCGTCTCGTGGAGGATGCAGCGCGAAAGAACGAAAGCGACGCCGTGGGCGCTGCTCCCGGACGGCACCATGACAGGCCGATTGCGCACCCAGTCGTAGACGATTGGGTGGAAGCCCCGGAACCGAGCGCTCCACTGCTTCATGGTGCATGCGGCTCCACCAGTGATGTCCTGCACCCAGTCCCTCAAGGCGCGCTGGCGCTCCTCTTGGCTGCGCAGGCCCGCTAGGCGAGTGCAGAGCTCCAGGAACTGCCGGCGCTCCGCCGGCGCCGACGCCCCTAAGGACAGGAAGGCCGCAAGCAGGGCGCCCCCCGAGCTCCCCACGAGACAGTTGGCCGCCCCCGGCTTCTGCAGGAGACGCTGGGCGATGGGCAGGCCTCCTGGAACCGCCGCCACACTGCCGCTCAGGTAGATGCTGCTGCCACAGGGAGGCGCAAGGCTGTCGGTCGCCATGACTGCTCCTTCGGGTCTTTGAGTCCTTGTCCTCCGCACCTCTTGCGCTTCCTGCCGTACTGCGCGTCCGAAAACCTGAGGGAAGGGCCGGTGGGCGATTAAAAAGAGCGAAGATGCTCTCCCCTTTCGTAGGTGAGCGCGCGCAACGCTATCGCCTCGCTGAGGAACTGGGCGAAGGCACGTACGGCAGCGTGCGCGTGGCCTGGGACACCCAGCTTGCTTGCTCCAGAGCCCTCAAGACCTTCAAGCCGGAGGATGACGGCGACGTCTCGGAGTGCGCGCTTCGCGAGATTGGCTTCCAAGCCTTTTTGACCGACGTCCATGCTCCCGGGATCGTGCCGTTGCTGGAGGTCTTCTCGGGAAGCGGGGCGGAGATAAGCATGCTCATGCCCCTCATGGAGGACGACCTGGCCGAAGGTATCGATGAGGAAGAGTTCGGGTCGTGGAGCACAGCTCGCCCAGTACTGAAGGACATCTTGGAGGCCCTGAGCTACCTGCACGCCTGCCGGCCGCCCATCATGCACAGGGACCTCAAGCCTGAGAACGTCTTGCGGGATCCGACCGGGAAGGCGTACCTCACGGACTTTGGCTTCATGAGGTTCACGAAGGACGGCCCTCCGTACGAGACCGGCCCCGCGAGCCAGGGGTCGAACCAGCGCTCCACGCGAACCTACAGCGCCCCAGAGATGCTCCGCCATGGAACGCCTCATGGCCCCCCCGTGGACATCTGGGCCACTGGAGTGATAGCAGTGGAACTTCTTCAGAATGCACGCCTAACCGCGCAGACTGACAGAACTGCCCGCAGACAGCTGCGAAAGTGCTGCGCAGGGACCCAGGGCGAGCCGCACTCGTCGGTGCTCTTTCAGCTGCTGGACGAAGACCCGACGAAACGATGTTCGGCGGCCACGGCGCTCGCCTCACCTCCATTCAAGACACAGGGGCTCTCGGCGCCGCCTCCAGACGCCCCCCCGTTGCCGCGCCTCGTGCATGAAGATCCCGAGGTGGGCAGCGAAGTTGCGGGGCTCGTCGCTGACTGGATGCGGCAGCTGGACTTCAAAAGTCCGCAGACCTTTTATGCGGCCTGTGCCTACGCCGCCGATGCTCTGTCGTGGCGCGGCCTTCCCTTACCCCCCACGGAGCTCGTTTGCCTGCACGCATGCCAGGCGGCCAGCAAGCTGTATGAGCACGAGTACTGGTCCATCGAAGAGCTTGAGGAGAAGCTCGAGCAAAAGCTGACGTCGGACTCAGTCCTCTTCCAAAAGCTGCTCGTCCAGAATCGGGGAGGCCGCCTCCTCGTGCCCTTCCCAGAGAAGGGCTCGCTGGCCGCCGCCCTGCTGCCTGTTCCTAAGGCGGCGCGCCGCCGCAGGCTCCGAAAAAAGACCGCGGAGCCTGCGGTTGCGGACGGCGCAGAGAATGTCGGAGGCGGGGGCGCCCCCCGAGAAGAAGTGCCCACCGCGCAGGGCGACGGCGACGGCAACCCTCCCGCGCGCTCATCCGTGGACACGGAGGAAGACCAGGACTGCGACGGCGACAACACGACAGACCTGGACGCGCAGGACGCCGCGTGTCCGGTCTTCCACGGCTAATAGCCAGCGCCCTCAGGCAGTGCCGGCGGCTCGCCCGGAGGAGGCATGTCGTCGGGCGGGAGCGGGGCGAGACCCGCGGAGAAGCCATGGCCTACGTCGGGGGGCAAAAGCGAGGCAGGGATGGCTTCTTTCCGGTGGCCGAGCAACTTTTTCACTCCCCACCCCAGAAGCACGAGCAGGGAGACTATGCCACACCAGAACACGCCTTCTCGGAGCAGGTGGAGGAGCCCGTGCGGCGGCGGAGTAGGTGGGGGACACGCCCGCTGAGGTGGAGCCACGGGTGCACAATGGCGGACAGGGACGCGGTCCTTGCACGGGCACGAGACAATGACGTCGCCCTTGCGGCGCGCAGAGCCCAGGGGGAATTTCGCCGCACAGTCCTTGCCTGGAAGGCAGCTGGCGAGGACCCAAGCACCTCCGCTCCCCTTGGAATAGCGCAGACAGGTGCCCAGCACCGCGTCATCCGCGCAGTTCCCGCACAGGCAGGTTCCTGGGCGCTGCGCATCTTTTTCGCAGGCATCCTGCAAGGCAGCGGGTAGCTCGCTCATCGCCTTTGCCTGCAACGGTGGATTAGGGAGCAGGCCCTCTTGGTATGCTGAGCTGCGCCAGCGCTCCCCCGGAGGCGGGGGGCGGGAAGACCCCCCGTGTAGCTTCACTTCCAGCCGCTCTCTGGCGGGTTACGCAGTGAAAGCGCCCAGCTAGCCACGGGCCGCTGCGTGACACGCCGCGGTCACCGCGGAGGTGTGACCGTGACGGCGATCTCGTCCCAGTCGGAGGCGCAGGCCGCCGAGGCTCTACGGCACGCCCCTCACCTCGTACAGCGTCCGCCTGAAGACGGCTCGCGCCCCCACAACGCGCTCGTGGCCCTTCCTGCCGCCTCTGCGCGTGGGCTCAACTTTGGGCGATTCTGCAATGCTATGGTTCATCTGCCCCTGGCGCAAGCGTCCCTGCGCGCCGCCCCACGGACGGCTCCGCTCTAGACCAGGCGCCAGTACGAGTATCAGCAGACCTAGGAACGAAAGACTCCGCAGTTCTTGCGCAGTGCCCCCCAGAACGCACGGGGGCTTTTTGTGAGGGACCGAAATCGTGAAGAGACGCCGTGGCTCCGTAGGAGCCGCCCGCACGGTCAGTCACGGGCACGTCGGCTACTGCGCTGACGATGCGCTTGTATGTGTCGATCCCACGGAGGAAGGTTGGCACCGAGAGCGCTTCGTTCGCAGCGTGGAGCAGGACGGGCGTGTGCGGCATCGGCGAGAACCCCACGGCTGGCACACCGAGCGCGCGCAGAAACCGACTGTCCGAAGCGGCGGGGAAGATCCGCTTCTCCAGCCCTCTTCCAGAGCGGCTCTCCCCGCGCCCGCAGAATTTTGGCAGCGCAGAGAAGACGCGGAAGCGCACCTGTGCATCTTGTCGCACCTCGCTCTCCGCGTTCCGCTGCCAGCCCACGTGCGGCCAAGTCCTAGAAAGCCTTAATAGATCCCAGAGATGGCGGCCGCACAGAAAGGCACGGAGTTCGCGCTCTGCCTCAACAGCTTCAACCGAGATGTCCAAGCTTATCCCGAGTCCAACGACTTTAAGCTCGACCTCAAGGACAGGTACGACCTCCAGATGATGGTACTGGGGTCCTTCGAGTTCCCTTTCAATCAGTGGACTGTCGAGGAACCCTGGAGCCACTTCTGTTTCGATGTCGGCCTTTCCTTTCCCTCATTGGCGTCTCGAACGTTGACCTTCGTGCAGCCTCCACTGAAGGACGTCGTCTTTCTCCCAGCCCCCTTCCTGGCCGTTCGGCGTCTGAGCGTGACCTCTCGAGTCTACGAAGGAAGAGATGCGCGGGGAGACCCCGTTGCCCATGGTCTCGGATTCGGAAGTCTCTCCTGCTTCCCGGAGGAGGCGGTGCGGATCGTCCTCGTCCCTGCCGCGCTCCCACCTCCCGGGCTGCCGCCTTTTCCGGTCCTCCGGGTCGCTAAGGTCATATCCCCGACACAGGTGGAGGTGGACGTGCCGCCCCCCGCGGGAGGCTCGATGGATGGCATCCTGGTCGTGGCATCCGCCAACACGCGCACCTTCGGGAGCCCGGCTGCACTGGCAGAGTGCCTCCAAGCCTTTTGCTCCCAGCCGTTCCCTGGTCTGGAGCCTTTGCGACGGCTGCGCTTCGAGTACAGTCGGGAAGATGTGGAACTGACGCTCGACGTCACTGCCGCCTTGCGCGGCCCTCCATGCGCCCCGCGTGACCAGGAGGACACGGAGCCACTCGTGCTGAATCTCGAGAACAGCGATAACCTACTTGTCTCCCTCGGCTTCAACCTGCCGTATTTGGCGCGATACGTGCTCCCGGAGAGCCTCAGTGCCAGCAACTTTCCTCAACAAAGCACCTGTCGGGCTCCCAGTCCCATCGTCGCGCGCGGGCTGCCTGCTCGCCCCGTGTGCGTCAAGTACGATGTGAGCACGCTGCCGCCGACCTGCACGGAGGCCACGGGGCCCCCATGCTCGGAGTTGGGTCGGTGCACGCAGTGTGTGCAGATACCGCCTGGGAACTACGAGTGGGGACACCTCCAGAAGGTGGCCGAACACCGCATGAACAATCGGGCATTTCTGGAAATTCCCGTGGCTACCGGAGGAGCTGCGGCCACCCTCATCGTCATCAGCACATGGGGCGGGCCATCGAGCCCCCCAGACACAGTCGAAGTGGCCACTGCGGGGCCCATCGTCTCCTTCCATCCCGCGCCTATCGCTGCCAAGCTGAGTGAAGCCTTCGACGCCGCTGCCACCAAACTCCGCTGGACCTACGAGGACGACCGCTTCGTGGTGCGGCCCGCTGTGCCAGGGACAATCTTTCGGATAACCTGGCCCCAAGGCGAAGGATCGCAGATGCTCCCCTTCCGCCTCCGCATAGACGAAAGCATCACGTTTGCCACGGAAATCATTGGGGAGAAACTCAACTACGTGCCATGCCCGACCGTGGTGCACCTCCCACTCACTTACGAGCTCACGCAAGTGGCCTCAACGAAGCGCTTCGTCTTCACCGCGCGGCCCAAGCTGGTGCCTGGGAGCCCTTTTCCAGTCGAGGGCATCCCAGTGGTGGCAGATCTGAACCCCGGTGAGGATGTCGTGCGCATTCCCCTGGGCTCTCTGCCCCTCGAGGTCGCCGTCCTGCTGTACGACGGAGGGAACTACAGTGCCGCCACGGCTCGGTTCGGCGTCGTCGTCTGCAACAGTTCCGCGCAAAACGCCACCTACGTGCAGCTCCTGTCTCCGGCACCGGCAACGGGCATCACCACCGCCTGGCGAGCGAACGCGGTGCCCCTCAACGGGGGGGCTGTGAACCTGTACTTTCCTCGGGCGCAAGCGCACTGCTGGAGCCGCCTGGCGGAGATCTTTGGATTTCCTAGCGGCGCGACGCTCTGGAGGGAACCCGCGCTGGTGGCGCCTTGGCAGTGGAATCTGGACGCGCCGCCCTACGTGCTCCTTGACCTCGGCCTGCAGCACGTGAGCGCAACGATCACGCACCGCTGCGGGAACAACGTCCTCTCCCAGTTCTTCGGTAAAATCGTTTTATACCCGCCGTTCAAGGAAATGCGGATGACGCCTATCCAGGCCATCGGCACGGGCGTGTCGGTGGTGTCCTCTCTCCATCTCCGGATCCTCAACCCATGGCACCAGCTCTATGAGCTGCACGGCCGGAACTGGAGCATAACCGTGATCCTTGCGACGAACACGAAGGGCGGCAGGACGGACTGCCTCTAGTCTTCCGTGGTTTCGTGCCCCCAGGACGCCCAAGATCCCTCCCAATAAAGCGCGTCATGATATTCTCGATGGTGGGGTTCTTCATTTTCGACTTGGCTAATGCCGCGCCGTGGGTCCTGGTGATGAACGGCATCGGAGACTCCATGGCGATGACGGCAGGAGGAGCGCTCGTCATGAACGCGCTTCAGGAATCTCCAGACCAGAGCCCAGAGGAGGAATACAGCAGCGCCATGACCCTCTGCAACCGCGCCCGCTGGATGGAGCACAAGGCCGAGCAGATGTTCCAGATGGCGAACACCCTTACCAAGGACGCGCAGCAGCTAAGCAACCGCACAAAAGACCTCGTATCCAACATAGACTCCACGACGGACCACATGCAGAAGCAAATCAACGTGTGGCAGCGGATGTTCAAGCCCCAGCTGATCCTCAGCGTGTTCGGAACTGTGGGGATCGTGGTCATCTTCGTGCTCTACGCGATGGCCAAGGGGAAAGCTATCCGACGCTCGCTAGGAGACCTCCGGTCCCTCGAGGGGCGCGCTGAGGCACAAGCGGCGGCAGCGCCCCCGTCGGATGCGTCTCTCCCTAGCTGAAGCGGCAGCGTGCACGCTGTGTGCTTACAAACGGGCCACTTGGAAGGGGGGTCGTGCCGTGGCAGCCATGAGCTTCAAGGTCTAGACTGTGCGCTCCAGCGATGGCGAAGAGCGTCTCCAAAGACGCGGGGCCGACGCCAAGCGCACTGCCCGTGGCTATTGCCATCTCCCATGTCGCAGCCTGTCTCGACGCTCTGAGCCTGCGTGCGCTCGAAGGAAGTGCCGTGGGCGCGGCGCAGTGGCTCCAGGACAGCAGGGAGTGGCACGAGCGAGCGGCTCGCGTCCTGGAAGACATCCCTATGCCGCTGCGGTCCAACTACTTTCTCGTGGGATCGCTCATGGGCTGCGTCTTGGGTGAGTCCAGACGCATGTGCAAGTGCCTTGCAGTCAGACACGCTGTAGGGGGGCGCGCGCACACACCGCGGCTCGGCAGATGCTACTGGGCGGAAAGCGGCTTGCTGCACGAAGCGGCCACCTCCGTCCCTTGCTTCACCCGTAGCGCCTTCCAGCATGCCCCCAGTCGCCTCATCTGCGACTCGTGCTCTACGCTCGCGCTGATGATCGACCTTGAAGGTGAATTGCGGGAGTTGGACCAGGGCCTGCGGATGGAGTGGGATGACGACGTGGACAAGGTGTTCGAGATGACGTGGCGTTACGACAACGACATCTGTGGAGACCCAGGCGGCGAATTTGCGCCCACTGCCCGCCTCCGCAACTTAGCCCGGTGCGAGAGCCTTGCTAGCATGGCCAAGCTTCTCCACGACGAGCATTTGGGGCGCCGCCGCAGAACGATGAGGTTAAAGCGCAAACGCCCGCGCTCCCTAGGTTAGGTGCGGGGTGCGACGCCTAGAGTGTCTCTCCATGCGCTTGCATCGCTCAAAAGGAAGCATACGGCCCACGTGATGCGCATCATCCCACACAGCTGGCAAGCCCTATTCGCGCGCCTGCGCCTTGTTCCTTCAGACAGTTGGCAGTGCCGCAGGCTTTCTGCAGAAGCATCCTTTTGTCTCCAGCTCTACCGGGCGCGACGAGCCATGGCATACGAAGAACTCCGGGTGAGGACCCTTGAACACCTCCGCACCCGCCTCCCTTCTGTCCTGAAGGCTCCTGTCGTTTGCTTCAGCCACGTTGAGCGCACCGATGGCCCAGGTGTGACTGGGCGCGTGCTTGCAAATCTGGCACCATTGGGCGTACAAGATATCCCTCTCCTCGCGCCCGATTCAGCCGCCCACAAACGCGGACGCGTTATCACAAAGGAGCCAGCTCTCCTGCAGAGTGCCGTGTCCGCTGCCCTCACTGAGCTCGCGCGAGAGATTTCCGAAGCGATCGAGGAGGGCAGGGTCATCTTGTGCGGCTGGTTTGCCAAGGCTGTCTTCGCGAGGACCGAAATCCTTTGCGACTACTTGGCCGATGGGTGCGTCGGGATTGTCCCCCATCCCGAAAGGTGGATTCGAGAACCGAGGCCAGTTTTGGAGGTCCTCAACGACGCGCTGCGGGCATCTTGCGGGGACACAGACGAAGGAACGGGCACGGGCATCGCCACCTTGGAGGGCTTCACCACGATGCTGCACGAGTGCAAGGCCGAGCAGATGCGGGAGTGGTGGGCCTCTCTGTCGCCGGAGGACAAGGAAGCGATCCTGGCGAAAAGACGTCAGAAATGGGAAAGCTTGTCGGCGGCAGACAAGGAGAAGATCGCAGAGAGTCACCGCAAGTATTGGGAAGAGATGTCCACTGAGCAACGGGAGGAGGCAAGCGTCCGACGGCGCCAAATGTGGAGGGACATGCCGCAGGAACGGCGGGATGCGATCAACGAGAAAAAGCGCCTAACGTGGGCGGCCAAACCCGCAGAGGAGAGAGAAGCCCATGCAAAACGAAGCACGGCCCGCTGGAACGCAAAAACTGAGGCGGAGAAGAAGCAGTACGGAGAGAACATCCGGGCCCGTTGCGCCCAGACCTCTGCGGAGAAGAAGGCCGCCGCGTCGGCGAAGAAAAGCGCCGCCTGGAAGTCCATGCCCCTCGATCGCATGGAGAGTTGCACGAAGAAACGGCTTGCCACGCGGAGCAAGTGGACCAAGGAGAAAAGGGAAGAGGTATCTCGCAAGCATGCGGCTGCGGCCAAGGCCAACAACCTAGCTGGGAAACTTCAAGAGTGGAAGGCGACAGCTACGCAAGAGCAGCGCACCAGTGCCAAGAGCAAGGGTGCCAAGTCACAGATCAACACGAAGGCGAGGAAGGCGGAGGAGGCCGCCATCCAGCGGCGCAAAGACATGGCCGCTGGCGCGGAGCTGACGGTAGACCAGAAACGGTGGATCCTGAGGTCGTACCGCCAGAGAGTCCTCCAGCGAGCGGCTGGCAACCTCATCTGTGAAACCCCCGTCGCGGACGAACTCGCACGGGACCTGCAGCCAGACTCTTCACGATCGAAGTCTCACTTCGCCAGAGGCATCAAGCGCGCCGCGGCGTCCGCGGAGAAAGCCGCGCCAGCGTTGATGCAGGCAGCCCGCGACGGGAACCTCGCCAAGACGAAAGCCCGTAAAATTGTTGCGGCATACGCGGAGAGAAAGCAGCAACGGCTCGACGGATTCGAAGTTCCAGAGACGCCTTTGAGCGACGAGCTCGCCGCGTTCCTCTGCGCGTGATCGGAACGTTTGCGGTGAGAGGTCGAGAAAGACACGCACCTTTGCGTGCGTGCGGGATGAGGGACTCTTGGCGGACTCCGCTAAGCCGGGAGCTAGCTCTGTGGCTGTGCCTCGTGGACGTGTGGCCGCAACAGCACCAACTGACCAGGGCGAACTGGTCGCAGAGGTATCATAAAATCTGATGCATTCTCGTCAACCTACTCTTCAATGCATGACCCCAATAGGCTCTCTCTGCGCACAGACGCACCCACTGGCGCAATGGCACAGCGGTTACCAGCGGCGGTCGTCGCTAATATCCTGGAGGAGAATGGCATTCCGATCCCTGTCCTCCCCCTGCCGTCCTGCGTCAGTGCTGATGAGGAGACTCTGCGAGAATTCTGCGACTGGTGCGTCGGAGATATGCACTGGAGCGCACTCGCCTTCACAGAAGTAGAGGGGATGGAACTGCAGTGCTGGTGGGAAGCAGAGAAGGCGGAGGCGCGCGCGCGGCAGAAACGGGAAGCTGCGGAGGAGACGCAGGACGACTGATGCCTCTCGTGAGTGCGCGCGCGGACAGCACATCGTGGAGCGCCCGGTGCGCAGGCACAGGTCGCAGGCTAGGGCGCGTAGCGCAAGAAAATGGCTTGTCAAAACTTTTGCCAAGCTCGCGGCTCCGCGTGCCATGCTGCCTTCGAAAGCTCCAACGTCTGCGTCTGCGTCGACGAAAGCGGAGATATCTGCAGGTTCCGCTCCCAGCCGTTCAACCCAAAAGGCCACTCTGGCGCGCCTGTCTCTCCGCTCGACCTCATGCACCTCATGCACCTCATGCACCTCATGCACCTGCACGGCCGGTAGCCCGACTCGAGTCTGAAGCCCAACTCGAAGCCGCATCGTCGCGCCTGGCAGTCGCAGAGACGACGCGCACGCCGCAAGCCCCTCAGGCTAGGAGGGTCCGGGCTGCCGGAAGCCGGACGTAAGGCGCCGGCTTCCGGAGCAGAAGGCGCCATATAAAGGAGTCGAGAGCAGTCCCCTCTACCCCGGTCACTGCGAGGGCCGTGAGCGTCGTTGCGTCCGTCTCCGACAGAGGCTGCCAATCGTCGATCCCCGTACCAGGCACGGGGTCCGCAGCTAAGGCCGTGCCTTCCTGCGCCAGGTGCTCCGTCGTCAGCGGGTAAGCCAGGAGGCCTGCGAAGAAGCTCGGGAACCAGTTAGAGGCGAGCTTCGCCAGGGAGCACGGTCGTCCTATCGCGCAGCGAAAGTCGGGAACTGGCAGGGAGACTCTGTCGGCAGGAAAGACGACCTCGGGAGGTGGCGATGCTTCTCGGCTGGAATCACGTCTGCGCTCGATGCGACGAGAGCCTGGGACGTAGAATGACCGCAGAGCACTCGGCGAGCCTCCGTCTGACAAAGCTCGTGTCGCCATGCAGTCCCAGTCGGAGGCGAGGTCGATGTCCCAGGGGACCATGACGCCAATGGTACATCGGGAGGTCGCGAGGAGATCCACGGGCCAGACGGGACTGGAGGCAGACCCGAGCGCGGCGACGTCGCACTGCGCGAAACAGATGACGCTGGCTGGCCAACGGCAGAGGCGAAGGAAAGCCGCAATGCGGGCGTCTGCGGCCAGAGGATGGGGCCCGACGAGGACGAGTGCGATGCGGTGCTCGCGATCCCGGCGTGCCCCCTGGGCTCCCGTGCCGCCTCGACGCATGCCAAGCATGGAGGGACCGAACCTGCACGCGCATGCAAGGACCAGAAGCAAGACGAGAAGGCAGACCGTGCTTAGTCCTTGGCTCTTCACGCCATCCTGGCGTGGTGCGCGAGCTATCTCCATCCCTGCTCCCTTTGTCGTAGAGCTCCCTTGTCGTGGAAGACGCCGGCTCCGCGACACATGGCTGAGGCAAGCTGCTTTCGCAGTGTGGTCAAGGTCCACTGCGAGGGCGCTGCCCCTTGCTACACCCTCCCTTGGCAGATTGAAGAGCAAGACGCTTGGACAGGGAGCGGCTTCTTCGTCTCCGTGGAGAACGGCGAAGCCTTGGTGCTGACGAATGCCCATGTGGTCGAGAACGCCTTCCTCGTGCGCATCTCCGGACAGCGCGACGCGAGCAAGCGCAAGGCGAAGGTCGTCTGTGTGGCGCCCGACCTCGATCTGGCTTTGCTGCGCGTCCTCGACGCGCGCGGGGAAGCGAGCCAACCTCTACGCCTAGCAGGGGAGCTGCCGGAGCTCTTCAGCAGTGTGCACGCCCTCGGCTTCCCCGAGGGCGGCAACACCATTTGCGTCACAAAGGGCGTCGTGTCACGCGTGGACGCGCAGCTCTACGCCCACATGCAGAGCAAGGGATTCTCGTC
>Ga0180433_10000341_pt1 | contig 79955 bp, 80 predicted proteins | sample SS_ome_8_FD_132980 | JGI IMG/M metagenome (GOLD analysis project Ga0180433, IMG submission 132980) | Hypersaline lake sediment archaeal communities from the Salton Sea, California, USA - SS_1_D_1 metaG | ecosystem: Environmental > Aquatic > Non-marine Saline and Alkaline > Hypersaline >...
ATATCTTCCTTTAATTCTTCATATGTCCATCTTGAAGAAATTTTCAAATCAATGAATAATGCTTCAAGTTCAGGATCAATTTTAAATTTCATTTTGCCATATTCCCTCCTATATTTTTAATATTTATTTTTTGATATTCTTTCCACTAAACTGGGCGAAAAAATTATTACAAATCCCCCATCTCACACAATATAATTATACAAAGAATTACTATATAAAATCTTCGATTATTATATTTAGAATTATTATATATTTTAAAATAATTAAGATTTGAATCTTTATAGTAGGACCAAATAATTATATGGTAAGTGTCACGTATAACGAAGTAAAAAAATTAGCATGGAATTTTAGATTTAAGAAAAACGCCAAGCGGTTTAAATCCCAAATTGGTTCCAGTTTTGTCATTAGGTTTGGGGAGTGCCTAATACTCCCCCAATCACCTCCTGGGGAATTGAGGAGATGAAAGTGGGGGTTGATACAATATTACCCCCATTGTCCCATTAGTTTTTACTTTTAATATTAGTGTATTAATTTGAATAATTTTACAAGGAAAGTGGGTAAAAACACCCCTTAATTAATTGATTTATTATTATCCTCGTTGAACCCCATATTCCAAATTATTTTTGCTCTTTTCCACCCATATTCTTTGACTAATTTTTCAAATTGGTCAAGTTCTTCCATCCACGCCTTATACGTTTTATCACTGATATTTGGGTTTGGAACTTCAACTGGATTACAATCATCATCAATCATCTCCAGACCTGTTTCTGAATCAATCACTCTTACTTTTGGGGCTAATTGTTCCTTGAATTTGTTTAACTCATTTAGCTCTGACTTTAGGTTTTCTAACTGGTTTGAAATATTATCAATTACCTCTTGGTTTTGTGGAGTCTCGAAAATTAATAATGCTGGTTCACCCTTCAAATACCAGTTTAATACTTGATTTCTTGGCATCCTTCTATATACTGCTTCTATTCCTCCCTTATGCCCAATCAATCCCTCATATATCTCAAAGGGCACTCCCTGATTTAGCATCTGTGATTTAAAATATTTCCTCAATTTCTGAGGTGTTATTAAATGTCTTTTTCTATTTGTTCCATTGGTGTAAGATTTATCAAATCCAGCTTTCTCTAAAAGGTTATTCCACATGTCAATCAAATTGGTTACTGAAAAAGGAAATAATCTTTCATCTTTTGTATAATCTCTATGGTTGACTGATTTACATTTTACATTTTCTAAGTATCTTTCCCTGACTTTAAGCCATTGTCGTATCCAATGCTTTGCCTCTGAGCTAATAAAACTTTCTCGGGTTTTCTTTGTCCTTGTTGAAAATCCTGGAATAATAATTCTTGGCGGGTTTTCTTCTAAAAATAATCCAGTATTCAAGTTTATGTTAACTGTCTCGTTTGGTCTAACTCCACTACTAATCATTGTCAAAAATAGGGCTTTGTGTTTTACTGTTCCGTAGCTTAAAATCTGTTTAAATTCATCCCTTGATGGGATTTTTTCATCACTTTCAGGTTCAGCTCCTCTCAACTCATCATTGATACTCAATTCAACTTTAGGGGAAAATCTGATATTGTTCCATTTAAACCAATTTTTAATCATTGCCATGGCGGTTCTTCTAGACACACTTGAATAATGCCTTGTTGAATCTAAAAATCTTAAAACATCCTTGTCATAATTCCTACCATCATCGAAATAGGTGTTTGGATTCTTAATAATGGTAAAATCCTCTTTTATAAATTCGTTAACTACCAAATATTTTAACAACCAACTACGATAGGTACTATGTCCTTTTTTCCTTTTAATATAGTCTTCAATAATATCAAATCTTGGTGAACTAATTTTTCTCATATATGTCCACAGCGTACACTTACAATAAATAGGTATGGATTTAAATCAAGGTTAACTTATAATAATTAATTTTTTAAAAAAATAAGGATTTACTAAATATCTTAATTTTATTTCAGGTCTTTTTTCAGATATACTCCATCATCGATATAATCTAACCTTCTGTAATAATTTTTTACTCCAACACCACTTAGAACAAATATTCGTTTTTTATCAAATTCTTCAAAACATATTCGCTCTGCTTCATTAACTAATTCTTTTCCTAGTCCTTTATGCTGCAAGGCTATGTCTGCTTTTTTACCAATCGGAAGTTCTTTTCCAAGAATTTTTAACTCTCTGATTATCATACAAGGTCTTTTTTGAAGTTCGTATCTATGAGAAAGAGTAATATCTCTCAATCTTAGATATCCCACAATTATATCTTTTTCTTTATCCTCGATAGAAAGAAATACTTCTAAATCACCACTTGCTTCATAATTTATTCTTGAGAAGACCAAATCCAGATTATTAATGTCAATTTCTTTTTGCAAATATTTATGACCAATTTCTCTACATCTAATACATCTACATGATTTGCCGTGGGATTCCATCATTTTTAGCACAATTTGTCTAAGGTTACTTTTGGATACTCCTGAACTTATTAACTGCGCAGGTACATCTCGTTGTATTCTTTGTATTCGAACCCATTGTGGAACATATTCTTTAATCGATGCAATCAGTTTTGCTGCAGATAATGAATCCAGTGGTTTATATTCACCAGATTTCCACATTTCAAAAAGTTCAGTTCCTTGTATAACTAAAACTGGATATATTTTAATCATATCTGGCTTAAAATCGGGATTTTCAAAAATTAATTTAAACGATTTAAGATCTTTTACTTCATCTGAACCGGGTAATCCTGGCATTAGATGGTAGCAAACCTTGAATCCTGAGCCTTTTGCAATTCTTGTTGCATAAATCGTATCTTTTACAGTATGGCCTCTACCCATTTTATATAAAATATCATCAAATGAACTTTGCACACCAAGCTCAACCCTAGTTGAACCAAGGCTAAGAACATTATCTGCATGTTGCAATCGAAACCAATCAGGTCTTGTTTCAACTGTAAGACCTATGCATCTTTGCGAGGCTTTTTCATTTTTTTTCTTAGCAGATTCAAGTGTAGGAGAATCAGATTTATTTAAAGCATCAAAACATCGTTTTACAAACCAATTTTGATAGTAAGTAGTTCTAGATGTGAATGTTCCACCCATAATAATTAGGTCAATTTTATCAGTTGGATGGCCTATTGCTTCTAATTGCTCTGTTCTACTTTTTACCTGAGAATATGGATCAAAGTTATTTAAAGAACCTCTCATAGCAGCAGGTTCATATCCTGTGTAACTTTGAGGGGTATTAAGATCCAATCCACCAGGACATGGGATGCACTTACCATGTGGACATACCTCGGGAGAGGTCATTACTGCAACTATTGCGACACCTGAAATTGTCCTCATGGGTTTCTTTTTAAGTAAAGAATAAACAAATTCATCATTTGAAAGTTCAGAGGGCAAATGTGCAATAATTTTACTATCTGGAGGAATATTTTGAATATTGTATTTTTTACATAATTTAATCTTAGTGTTATGAAGTTCTTTTTTTGTATGTATTTTGTCAGAAAGAATAAGATCTATTATTTCATCGTAAAAAGACATTTTGCTTATAATTGATTAAGAATAAAAAAACCTTTTTAAAAAGAAAAGAGAGAATTATTATGTTAGTCGAATTCGAATATGCCAATTATTCCATTTGTAAGTTTATACCTTAAAACTATTATTCCTTGGCAATTTGTAATTGTATCACCAGTAGCCACGGTACCAGCAGGTAATGTATCACAACTTCCTGAACCAATTTGATCAATGTCCGCCCACAGTATATCAGCGGGATAAACATATTCTACGGTTAATGTATTATTTACATCATCCATTTCAAAACCGATTTCTGGGGTTTCTGGAGGTTTCCAAAATTCAGGATCTATAAAACCTAATAATACACCTATTTTCATCCAACGAATTATTTTCATTGACCAAGTAAGCGTTCTTAGCATTGTTATTTTATTAGGCATTGTTATGTATAAGATTGCACTAAGGGTAAACCTGAGAATTCGATAGTTATAAATAATTTGCCATAATCTTTGAAAAATAGATTGATTTGAATTTAACGGTTTAACAATTTTCTCTTTATCCTCCATTTCTTCTATCTGATTTAAAATTTCTTCTTGAATGTCTGGTTTATCCTTAGTTATTTCTAGTATAAAAATTAACAGTTCATCATTATCCATGTTTTTGATTTGGTCAAAAGAAACGTAATCTATGTCTTTATTTACAATTGCATTTGATTGAATTGCATTAACAGATGGAAGTAACATCAGCATTCCAATTACTAAAAAACTACCTATGAATAATTTCTTCTTCATATTTTTCCTCCAAATTAGATATAATAGGTAATATATTTATAATTATTGTTAATTATTGGGATTAATTATCCCAAAAACCACGAGTTCTTGCATATTGAAGTTCTGCTTTGAGGATATCTCTTAAAAATTGTATTTCAACTTCTTCATTTTTATCTATATCTTTCCATTTGTATTTTCTGAGAATTCTTGCTGCTGTATCTGGTCCTATACCCCGCCCCATCAATGCAATTAATGCAAATTTTTTATAATTCAAAATCAAACTTGAATTTTTAAAAAGTCTTTTCACTTCGTTTTCTTCCTCTTTTGTTTTATTCTTTTTTTTCAATAATTTCACTGCATCTGTATTGTATCTTCTAACTCCAGCAATTTTTATTGCTTTACATTTTGAACATTTTGGTTGAAAATCTGCCCTATTAACCGAAGTGTTCCATGAATTGCCACAATTAGTACATATAAGAGTTACATCAGTTTCAAGAAGTCTTTTTTTTAATGCCATTAAAATAGACCTATCTGCTCTTTGAGGAACCATCAACCCTCTAACAGTCTCAAAACCTGCCATGGATATTGGTGAAAGTCTTTGAATATGAATGGATATTTTCTTATCTTGTATTTTTTTAAGGATTTTTTTAGTATTTTCAATATCCATCCTCTCCCAAATAAGTTTGTCTAGTGCTTCATCAAACACAGGTGATCTTTTAAATAAACCAAAAAGTCTTTTTGTTCCTACATTCTTGTAGTCAAAATCCTTTTTTATTGCACCGAATTTTCGCGCAACATGAACTAATTGCCACCTTAAATATGTTGAATTTCTTAAAATTGTTTCAATTAAATATTCTAGTGTCTCTGGTTTTGTGGTTAAAAAAATATCTTTAATTCTTTCAACTGGAATTCTTGCAGGAAGCTCTAAGTTTATTCTATAAGAGTCACTATTAATACCTATACTTTCACCTAATGATTGTGCAAGAATAGCTGAAATTAATCTACCAAGAGTTTCATTAACCTTTGTTCCGAAACAAGCATTGATAATTATATTTTTATTATCTATCTCTAGTGTTATTGTTTTATCACTAGGCACAATAAAACCTTGATTTACCTGATTATCAATATATTTAATGAATTTTTCAAGGGTTTTTTTATTACATGGATAATCAATTATTTTCTTTTTTTCAGATGCAAATCTTCTTAATTTACCAACTTCTAATGCAACTTCAAAAGGCACAGGAATATCTTCACCTACCCATGAAGGTACATTTCCAATATCTTTTATAGATGATATAAGAAGTTTATCTTCCTCCCTCTTAACAATTATCCAAGGTCTACCTCTAAGAATAAATTTTTCTCCTTCAAATCCACTACTTAACACAAAACTTTCATCAAGTCTGCCTACCTTTTTTCTAGTACTTATATCAACTGCTGCATATGATTTTTCATCTGGAATCATTGAAATATTGTCAAGGAAATATTGTCTAGATTTCATTCTTTTTATTAGGTATTTTTCATTATCTTCCTCTTCAATCCATATTGTACGTTGATTTCTTAGTTGTTGGAGAAGTTTTTCAAATAATTTCCATGAAAGGTTATGAAATGGATATGCTCTTGTTAAAATCTCAAAAACCTTTTTTGAATTAATCTTACCATATTCTAGGGTTATTGATATTATTTGATTGGATAAAACAGAGAGCGGGTTTTGTCGCACTTTTAATTGTTCTAATTCTCCATTAAGAGCTCTACGAGCAATCACTAAACTCTCAGATAGTTCCTCTGGATTTGATGCAATTATTAGACCCTTTGAAGTCCTCCCTACTTTATGTCCTGAACGCCCAACTCTTTGAACAATTCTAGTAACTTCTCTTGGAGAATTATATTGGATAACAAAATCAGTATCTCCAATATCTATACCTAACTCTAAAGATGAGGTACAAATAAGGGATTTTAATTTACCAGCTTTAAAATCATCTTCAGATTCAACCCTTGCAATCTTTGATAATGATCCATGGTGGATTCCTATTGACATGTCTTTTTGCCACATATGAAAACGTGATGCTAAAATTTCGGCACCATCTCTGGTATTAATAAAAAGAAGGGTTGAAATATGTCGGTCAATTACTTCCTTGCATCTTCTTAATGAGGCAAATGAAATTGGTTCAACTGAAAACCGGTTTGCTTGAATATAATCATCCTTTTTAACTGAGGGTAATTCCACCAGAATGGCGATGTGTTTGGTAACATCTATCTCTAACAAAGTAACCTTGCGAAAAGTGTCATGTTCTTTTCCTGTTAAAAAACGCGCAACTTCTTCAGGAACACCTACTGTTGCAGAAAGACCTATTCTTTGATAGTCATGACCCTTTTGTTTTGTTATTTCATACAATCGCTCAAGACCCAAGGAAAGCTGAGATCCACGTTCATCACATGCTAATTCGTGTATCTCATCAATAACTACCCATCTTATGAAGCTCATATGTTTTCTTAGTCTCTTGCCTGTAAATAAGATTTGAAAGGTTTCGGGAGTGGTTATCAACATATCTGGTGGATTCCTAGATTGCTTAGCCCTTTCACTATTGGTGGTATCGCCATGTCTGACTGCAACTGAAATATTCAGTTTTTCTCCCCATTCAAAAGTCCTACGCAACATATCTCGGTTTAAGGCTCTTAGAGGGGTTATATATAAAATCTGGATTCCTTTTTCTCTGTTTTCTATCTTATCTGATTTTTTATTTTTAAGAAAGTTATCAAAGATAGGTAAGAGAGCAGATTCTGTTTTGCCAAGGCCCGTTGGGGCGATTAAAAGTGTATTATCTCCCTTTAAAATGGTAGGTATTGCTTTAATTTGAGGTTCAGTAGGTTTTAATATCTTTTTTGATTTAAGGATATTTTGTAATTCGGGATCTAATAGGTTAAAGATTGATTCCATTTTGTTCCTTGGCAATAATGTTGCATTTTTATTATTTTTCCAAAGAAAGCGTTGTGGTATAGTGTTAAAAAACCACTTAGATACTTTTCTTCGATAATTTTAAATACTATAAAAAACAAAATATAATATTTGTATGTGAATTGGACACAGTGGGGGATATTTGGTATCTACCCGTTCAATTTATGTGAGAAATTGGAGGTATTTGGTATCTACCAATAATCTCATATTTTTCACATACAAAAAAGTCTTTTTTTTAACACTGTAATTATTATTTGTAAAATCATTATATACTTTCATTCAAGTAAAAAATATATTAAATAACTATGATTAAAATTCCATTTTATGTTAATTAAAAAGTGTCCAAGATGCGGCAGGAAACATGCAATTTATTTTTATACAAAATCTGATGGAGGAATGCATAAGATTTGTAAAAATTGCAGAGAATCACTGTTTAATAATTCTAAAAAACGGTATTACATTTAATTACATTTAAATAGCCATTATTGAAAGAATTAACCGTAGTAGTGATTTGCCTCAGGATCTTCTTCTTTTTTTACATGCTCTTTTTCATCAAGAACATCTATTGCTAAAATAGCATGCAGTGGAATAATTCTAGTATTGCCGTTTGTTTGTTCTACATCATCCCCTGTATTCATAATTAACCCTATTTCATCGATTCCAAGAGTTGAGAAACCGGTAAAAATTCCTTCTGTTTCTAACGGGTTTTCTCTTCCTCCTATTGAAATAATACGATACCTAGAGCCTTCAGTTAATTTAAATTGTGGTTTTTTATCCATTTTGTCACTTCCTTTGTTTATCCAAAAGATTCTGCAGATGTTCTACAGTTTTTCCATAATTTTCAATAGCGACCTTCATATGAGCCTCTACAAAATTCCAAGCCTTTTGTATATTTCCATATCTCATTCTATAAGCTTTTTTATTTTGCTTAGATATCTCATCAAATATCTGTACTTCCTCAAGAATATCAAAGCCTTTTAATTTATTTAAATGTCTATAGACAGTTGGTCGAGAGGTTTTTAAGTCTGTGGCAATTTCATCTACAAGCCAAGCTTTAGTTGGATGTTTTAAGAAATAATCAGAAAAGATACTATATGGGATTTTAGGATCGGAGCCTTTGGATAAATATCCGATCTGCTGGAGGAATTTTTTTGTGACACTATCCAAATCTTGATCACCAATTAAAGGAGTATTACTCACCACTTGCATCTCAAATGACATAACAGAACCTCAGCCGAGAATGTAATAACTAATTTATAATATTTATTTAACAATGATAATGTAAGACATTAATTTTTTTAGACAAATTCAAATTATTGGAAGATATTTGTCTATTTCCCATTTAGTAATTCTTGTTCTATAATTATCCCACTCTTTGCGTTTAACATGTAGAAAATTCTCAAATACATGTTCACCTAATGTTTCTCTAACAAGTTCACTTTCATTCATCAAAGAAATTGCGTGACCTAAACTTTCAGGTAAATGATCAATTCCAAATTGTTCTCTTTCTTGCTTTGATAAAGAATAGATATTTTTTTCAACTGGTTCTGGTGGTTGGAGTTTTTCTTCAATACCTTTTAATCCTGCAGAAAGCATTACCGCAAATTGTAAGTATGGATTCCCTGAAAGATCTGGACTTCGTAATTCACACCTAGTTGCTTTGTTTCTTCTAGAGGGAATGCGTATTAATGCACTTCTATTTCTATTTGCCCAAGAAATATAAGTAGGTGCTTCATAACCTGGAACCAATCGTTTGTATGAATTTACTGTGGGATTAAGTATTGCACTCATTTCTTTTATATACTTTAAAAGTCCAGAAATAAATGATAGGGCTACATTGCTTAGTTGATTTTCGTTGTTTTGATCATAAAATGCATTATTTCCTTCGAAATCAAAAAATGACTGGTGAGTGTGCATTCCAGAACCATTTAATCCAAAAAGTGGTTTTGGCATAAATGATGCGTGAAGATTGTGTTTAGTTGCAATAACTTTGGTTACATATTTTAGTGTGATTACCTGATCTGCTGTAGTTAATGCATCAGAGTATCGAAAATTAATCTCATGTTGTCCATCTGAAACTTCATGGTGAGAAGTATAGGCATTTATACCGAAATTTTCTAATGCAAGAGAAATATCTGCCCTAACACCCTCTGCAAGATCTCTATGGGATAAATCAAAATATCCAGCTGAATCATTTGGAGTAATAGTTGTATTTTCACCATCTTTTTTGAATAAAAAGAACTCACACTCTGGCCCAGTGTTGTAAATATAGCCTAATTTGTGTGCTTTATCCATCATCTTTTCTAAAATAAATTTTGTATCTCCGTTAAATCTGGATCCATCTGGTTCATAAATGTCACAATTAAGTTTTGCAGTTTTTCTTTTTTCAATACTTTCAGGTAGAATTACAAAACTTGCAGGGTCGGGCTTAGCAATTTTATCAGATTCTTCAATTGTTGCATAACCTGCTATTGAAGATGCATCAAATGGAATTCCTTCATCTACAGCTTCCTCAATACGACTTGTTGGTATAACAATATTTTTTGGAAATCCTAATATATCCACAAATTGTAGTCTAATAAAAAGGATGTCTGAATCTTTTGCGATATTCAAAATATTATCTTTATCAATATTTGAATTTTCTTCTTTTATTTTAACTTGAGTTTCCATAAATTCGCCCCAATCACCAATAATTTTTTTTTGATATTATTTATTGAGTATTTGTAAACATTATTAAAACTTAATTAAAAAAATAATTTTTCAAACTCATAATCTATAATTATCATCAATAAAGTATTAATACAAATTAATTATACAGCCCACAAAATGGAGGCATATTATGCAAAAAGATGTTCAAGAATTTATGGAAAAAATCATGCAAAGAAATCCAGGTGAAAAAGAGTTTCATCAAGCGGTTCAGGAAGTATCTGAAAGTTTGTTTCCTTTTATAAATAAAAATCCTAAATACAAAAAAGTAAAAATTTTAGAAAGAATAGCTGAACCAGAAAGAGTCATAATGTTTCGCGTTCCATGGCTAGATGATGCTGGCGAAATTCAAATAAATCGAGGATATAGAATCCAAATGAATAGTGCTATTGGGCCTTACAAAGGGGGCCTAAGATTCCATCCTAGTGTTAATCTAAGTATTTTAAAATTTTTGGCATTTGAACAAGTTTTTAAAAATAGCCTTACAACACTACCAATTGGTGGGGGAAAAGGAGGATCAAATTTTGATCCTAAAGGAAAATCAGACAATGAAGTTATGAGATTCTGTCAGAGTTTTATGAATGAATTATATAGACATATCGGTCCAGACACAGATGTTCCTGCAGGTGATATTGGTGTAGGAGGAAGAGAAATCGGTTATCTTTTTGGTCAATATAAGAAAATTAAAAACGAATTTTGTGGCATTCTTACCGGTAAGGCATTAAACTGGGGCGGAAGTCTCATTAGACCAGAAGCAACAGGCTATGGATGTGTGTATTTTGCAGAAGAAATGCTAAAAACTAAAAAAGAAACACTATCCGGAAAGATTTGTACAGTCTCAGGTTCTGGCAATGTTGCTCAATATACAGTAGAAAAACTTATCCAGTTAGGTGCAAAACCTGTAACTTTATCTGATTCCTCTGGGATGATATATGATCCAGATGGAATTGATAAAAATAAATTGGCATATGTAATGGATTTAAAAAATATTAAACGAGGTAGAATAAAGGAATATGCAGAAAAATATGGGGTGACATATGAAGCGGGAAAGCGTCCTTGGCATATTAAATGTGATATTGCATTTCCCTCCGCAACCCAAAACGAAATCAGTAAAGACGATGCAAAAAATTTAATCGATAATGGATGTTTCTGTGTTTCAGAAGGAGCAAATATGCCTACAGAACCAGATGGAATAGAAATTTATCAAAAATCAAAGATTTTATATGGTCCTGGAAAAGCTGCTAACGCAGGGGGAGTTTCAACAAGTGCTCTTGAAATGTCTCAAAACAGTCTAAGAATGAGTTGGCGTCGTGAAGAAGTTGATGAGAAACTCCATTGGATTATGAAAAATATTCATGAAAACTGCGTAAAATACGGAAAAGAAGGAAATTATACTAATTATGTAAATGGTGCAAACATTGCTGGTTTTGTAAAAGTAGCTGATGCAATGCTTGACCATGGTATCATCTAATTTCCATACTTTTTTTTATTTTTAACCCCAAAAATTATTATCAGAGTGTCGCATTAAAAAAATAAATTTATGACTAAAGATGAAAATTATTGTTTAGATTTAAAATCATTACATACTCATAATGATGAATACGATTATGCATTACAAGTATTTCACAATTTAATGCCTTTTAAGGTTAGAGAAATCCTGTTAGTGTCAAGTTTATATGATGCATATATTGTTGAAGAAGAAGGATTAATTTCTGAAATGGTAATTGAGGAATATAGACATCTACTTCTAAGTTCTCCCCCAAGAGTTACACATGTAAAATCAGGTAACGAGGCGCTTTCTAAAATAAAATTCCACAAATACGACCTAGTAATTACAATGTCTAAAAATATAGGTATCAATCCATTTGAATTTGGTAAAAAGATAAAGAAACAATGTCCCAATATACCTGTAATTCTTTTAGCAACTGATGCAGCTGATTTGCACTTTTGTCAAAATAATGTAAATAAAGAAGGTATTGACAAATCATTTTTTTGGTACGGAGACACAAGCCTATTTATGGCAATTGTGAAGTATGTTGAGGATAAAATAAATGTTAAATATGACATAATAAGTGGAAATGTCCAAGTAATTATTGTAATAGAAGATTCAATTAGAGATTACTCCACACTTTTACCTGTGATATATAGCGAACTTGTTAGACAAACACAAAGATCTATATCTGAAGATTTAAATGAAATGCAGAGACTGCTAAGGCGGAGGGCACGTCCTAAAATCCTTTTAACAAATAATTTTGAAGAAGGTGTTGAGCTTTATAAAGAATATAAGAAAAATATTCTTGGTATAATTTCTGATGTCAAATTTTTTAAAGGGGGAAAAATCGATCCTAAAGCAGGTCATGATTTTATTAGATTTGTAAATACCGATAATCCGTTTATTCCAACAATGTTACAATCATCAGATGAAAAAAACCAAAAACGAGCTGAAGAGCTTGGAGCGTTTTTTATTAACAAAAATTCACCTACTCTGATGCAAGATTTTCAACATTTCTTACTTAAACATTTTGGTTTTGGAGACTTTACATTCCTCTTGCCAAAAAAACCTCATAAAAAAGGAGAATCTGATAAAACACATCATGAATTATCTACTGAAATTGAACAAGCATCTAACCTTAAAGAATTTGAACAATCTCTTCAGAAAATCCCTTTAGAATCAATAAGATTTCATGCTAATAGAAACGATTTTTCTAAATGGTTAATGGCTAGATGTGAGTTTAAGCTTGCAAACAAGCTAAGACCTCAAAAAGTTACTGATTTCAAGACTCTTGATGAAATGAGAAAATATTTAATCAAAGTATTTAACGAAAGTCGTAGAGAAAGACAATTGGGAGTTATGACTGATTTTAATCAACAGAAATTTGAATTTGATTCTTCCTACACAAAGATTGGGGGCGAATCTCTGGGAGGTAAAGGAAGAGGTATTGCTTTTATTAGGACTCTTTTATCACGTTATAATATTCAAGAGAAACATCCAGATGTAAAAATAACTGTTCCTAGTACCGTTGCAATTGGTACAAATGAATTTGACAAATTTATGAGAAAAAACAAGATGTATTTGAAATTAAGTAAGAAAGAAAATGCATCGGACTCAGAGATTGCTGAACTTTTTCTTAATTCAGAAATTCAAGATGATTTAAAGAAAAAATTAATAAAAATATTACAACATTTTAAAAATCCATTAGCAGTTAGATCCTCTAGTCTATTAGAGGATTCACAAAATTACCCTTTTGCAGGTATGTATTCAACATATATGCTACCTAATAATCATGAAAAAATTGAAAGTAGACTTGATCAACTTTGTCAGGCAATAAAGCTAGTATATTCATCCATTTTTTATAAAGAGGCAAAATCATACATAGAATCAACTTCTGCTAAAACAGAAGAAGAAAAAATGGCTGTTATTATTCAAGAGCTTGTTGGAACAGAACATTCGGATAGATTCTATCCAACATTTTCTGGAGTTGCTCAATCATATAATTATTATCCAATATCACATCAAAAAAGAGAAGAGGGAATTGTTAGTTTAGCTGTGGGTTTAGGTTACTCTGTAGTTGGAGGGGAAAAAGTCCTGCGCTTCTCACCTTTTCATCCAGAGATAATACCTGAATTTTTTACACCTGCAGAAATATTGCAAAATACTCAGACTAAAGCTTATGTTTTAGATATTTCAAAAAGAGACGTTAATCTATCTGAAAGAGAATTTGATACAATAAAAAAAGTCAATATTTCTGAAATTGCAAAAGATGGTACTTTAAACCAAATTACAAGTACGTATGATAAAGACGATCAAATGATTCGTGATACTTTTGTAAAAGAAGGGCCTCATTTGATAACTTTTTCTGGAGTTTTAAAATACGATGTGTTTCCTCTAGCCGATATACTCAAAGATATACTTGATGCTGGAACAAAGAGCATGGGGAGTCCAGTGGAAATTGAATTTGCAGTTGATTTGGGTAGAGACAAAAATAAAAAACCTCAATTTTCAATAATTCAAATTAGACCTTTGGTCATTTCTCAAGAACAAGCAGTTGTGTCATGGGATGAAAATAAAATTGATAAAAAGAATGTTCTAATCTATTCAAAAAATTCACTTGGAAATGGTATAATCAAAGAAATTAAAGATATAGTATTTGTAATACCAAGTAAATTTGATTCATCAAAAACGTTTGAAATAGCAAAAGAAGTAGGAGAAATTAATAAATCATTGAAAGAAAAGCCTTATCTTTTGATAGGACCAGGAAGATGGGGAACTCAAGATAGATGGTTAGGAATACCAGTTCAATGGAATGACATTTCAAATGTTAAAGTTATGGTAGAAACTTCGTTTGAAGATTTTAAAATCAAGCCAACTCAAGGTACACACTTTTTTCAAAATATTATATCCCGAGGAATAGGATATATAAATGCATCCTCCCATAGAAATGAATCAAATATTGATTGGAATTGGATTACTAAACAAAAATCGAAGCAGGAGCATAATTTTGTTAAACATATTAACCTAAAAAATCCTATAACTGTAAAATTGGATGGAAAAAACGGACGAGCTTTAGTATTAAAAAAATAATAAGAATTTTATTTTTATATACATGAGAAAGTTTTAAAAAAGAACTTTATTACAGGTAAACAACCATTACCTCTGGAAGATGTGAAATATGTATAAAATTTTGGAAAAAAAGGTTATGTCTGAAACAGTTAAACTTATGAAAATTAAAGCTCCTTTAGTCGCAAACAAAGCTCTAGCTGGACAATTTATAATTTTAAGAATTGATGAGCATGGAGAACGTATTCCTCTTACAATAGCTGATTATGACCGTGAAAAAGGTACAATTACAGTAATTTTCATGGAGGTGGGAAAAACCACAAAACAATTAGGTAAGATGAAAGTTGGTGACGAAATTTTGAATTTTGCTGGACCATTGGGCACCCCATCTGAAATCGAGAAATATGGAACAGTTGTATGTATCGGTGGAGGTGTGGGAATTGCGCCTTTATATCCAATTGTAAGGGAACTTAAAAAATCAGGAAATCATGTAATTTCAATACTTGGAGCAAGAAATGAAAAACTTCTAATGCTTGAAAAGGAAATTGAGGAAAATTCTGATGAATTACATATCTGTACGGATGACGGCTCTAAAGGAAGGAAAGGTTTTGTAAGTAACGTTTTACAGGATTTGATTGATAAAAAAACAAAAATTGATATTGTTTGGGCAATAGGTCCGGTTATTATGATGAAAGTAGTTGCAGATCTTACGAAAAAATATGATTTAAAAACCATAGTTTCTTTAAATCCAATAATGGTGGATGGTACCGGAATGTGTGGAGGTTGTAGGGTATCTATTGGAGGAGAAACAAAATTTGCATGTGTTGATGGCCCAGAGTTTGATGGACATTTGGTTGATTTTGATAACTTGATGCTGAGAAATCGTAGATTTACTTGTGAGGAAGAGGAAGCTTGTAAGTGTTCGGGAGTTGAAATCTAAATGGCAGTGAGAAAAACTAAATATCCAATGCGTGAGCAAGAACCACAAAAGCGTATAAAAAATTTTAATGAAGTGCCTTATGGATATGATGAGTCTACTGCAATAGAGGAAGCAAAACGCTGTCTACAATGTAAAAATAAACCATGCATAGAAGGTTGTCCAGTTGAAATAGATATACCTGATTTTATAAAACATGTAGCACAGGGCGAAATTGATAAGGCAGTTGAGGTGTTAAAAACAAAAACAAGCCTACCTGCAGTTTGCGGTCGTGTATGCCCTTATGAGAATCAATGTGAAGGAAATTGTACCTTAAAAAAAATAGGTGAACCAGTTGGTATTGGTCGACTTGAACGTTTTTTAGCAGATTATGAAAGAAAGAAAGGAGTTGTAATTCCAAAAATTGCAAAATCTACAGGAAAAAAAGTGGCTGTTGTTGGAGCAGGACCCGCGGGTCTAACTTGCGCAGGTGATTTAGCCAAAATGGGACATAAAGTAACTTTATACGAAGCACTCCACGATCCTGGTGGTGTATTAATGTACGGTATTCCCGAGTTTCGTTTACCAAAAGAGATTGTTAAAGCTGAAGTTGATTACATCAGTAAACTAGGTGTGGATATTAATTATGATGTTGTAATTGGCAAAACCATTTTTGTCGATGAATTACTCAAAGATTTTGATGCGATATTTATTGGCACCGGTGCTGGTTTGCCTCGCTGGCTTCGAATTCCAGGCGAAAACTATGATGGTGTTTATTCAGCAAATGAGTTTTTAACTCGTGTAAATATGATGAAGGCATATAAATTCCCAGAATATGATACACCAATTAAAATTGGAAAGGTTGTAGCAACATTTGGAGCTGGAAATGTTGCAATGGATTGTGCTCGAACATCTTTAAGATTGGGTGCTGAAAAATCATATATAATTTATCGTAGAAGCGAAAAAGAAATGCCTGCTAGAGAAGAAGAAATTGAACATGCAAAAGAAGAAGGTGTAATATTTGAACTTCTTACAAATCCAGTTAGATTTATCGGTAACGAAAAGGGAATTCTAACTGAAGTTGAATGCATAAGAATGAAACTAGGAGAACCAGATGATTCCGGACGAAGAAGACCTATTCCAATTGAGGGGTCTGAATTTAAAATCAAAATCGATACTGCCATGGTTGCAATTGGACAAAGTCCAAATCCATTAATTCCTAAATCAGTAAAAGGATTAAAGATTGGTAAAAAGGGCAATATTGTAACAGATGAAAATGGTCAGACTTCAATTCCAGGGATATTTGCAGGAGGAGATATTGCTACAGGTGCAGCAACAGTAATTCTTGCAATGGGGGCAGGAAAAAAAGCTGCAAAAGCAATAGACAAATATTTAAAAAATCAATAAAAAGCTTCTAAAAACAACATTATCTGAAAGAATATAACTGCAAGTCTAGTACCGGTACGCTCATATTTTTCAAATGCGCTCCAAATTTTCTTTTCATCATTTTTAAGAACGACCCTATAAGTTAATATCCATGTGATAAGTAATGATAATGCAAAAATTGTTGCTCCAATTATATAAAACCCACTTTGGAAAACCTTGTCAAATCCAAACCACCCGTAATAAGGTATTGGAAAAATTGGAATAAAAATAAGATAGAAAATTAAAGCAATATACATTGCCTTTTTCCTACCTAATAATATTGGTAATGTTTTGTAACCTGCTTTTAAATCTCCATTGAAATCTCCAGCATTCACCATTATTTCTCTACCAATTTCTTGAATAAAAATCGCCAATGCTAAAGGAAGCATTAGAAATGGATAAGCAGGTGCAACAGCAAGTGCTCCCCAAAAAGGAATTGCACCCACCCCATAAGCAACGGTAATATGTCCAAATATTCCATGGAATTTACCATAATTATTGTAATAGACTCCAACAGAAACTATTGTAAGCGTTAAAATTCCACACCACCAGTTCAATGGTCCACTATCATAAATGTTTATTAAAAGAGCTACAAAAATTGATAGTATCATTAATATTATACCAGTTATTCTTACGGTATTTACTTTCAATTTGCCAGAGGGTAACGGTTTATGGGGTCTATTTACTTTATCGGATTTAAGGTCAGTTACATCGTTATGAATCATTAGCCCAGAAGAAAGAAATGCAGCTCCCAAAATAATCAAAGATAGTTGAAAAAATGATATATCAATCTTGCCATTATTTAAAAATGAGGATGCATTTAGTGCACCTACTAATGCCCCCAAGCAGCTGATAAATACAATTGGTGGTCGAATTATTCTCAGCCATGCTATCAGTTTATTCATGTCTCGATATCAGTGTATCAATATCTTATATTTATGATTATCCCAAAAAATTACTCATGAATATTGATAATTTGATTGAAAATTAATATCTTAAATTTTTTAATGTTATATTTTAAGTCATAAATGTACATATTTAATAACAAAAAAATCATTATTTTTTAGAAAAATAAATAACTTTTTGAAGTTTAAATAATCTATTTTTAAAGATTCAAATTAAAACAAGTTTAAAATTTTTTGCATAATTATTTATTTCCATGTACTCTTCGATCGAAATAGGCTTTGCAATGTCTATATAATCATGAGCTTTAAACTCAGGCCTATATTGAGCCATAATATTAATTGCAGCATTAGGTATATTTTTTTTAATCCATTTTAAAATTGGTTTAGAACAACATTCAATATGATTTGGCATAACAAGATGTCGTATTATTATTTCAGTTTGATTATAAGCAATTTTGTGATTTCTCCTTATTATATTAGAATAATTATTAACTTTTGATAGTCTTTTTGCACATTCATCATTCCCATATTTAAAATCTGTTAAATACAAATCAATTATTCCATTTAGCAAATTCATTGATTCCTCTGAGCAATACATGTTTGAGTTCCAAACTTGAGGTATATTTTCTTTACAATGTTTTAATACTTTTAATATAAATAGAAGATTTGAGGTTGGATCTCCTCCTACCCAATTTACATTTTTTGCTCCTTGATTTTTTCTTATACTGATTGATTTTGCGATTTCTTGAGGTTTAATAAACTCACCACTAATTTTTTGACTAATATCCCAATTTTGACAAAATACACAATCAAATGTGCATCCTGAAAAAAATATAGTATAAGATGGTATCAATATTTTTTCTTCCCCCATGTGTAAAAATTCAGATGCGATTTTTGTTTGTTGAACTTTACACATTCCCTGTTTTTTTGTTCTATCAACATGACATCTTCTTTCGCAAAAAATACAATCTCTGAAGATACGATTTGCAAGTTCAATTTTCAAATCAAGTAATGATTTTATAACTTCAGTGTCACTAACCTTAAGATTTTTTAGATATTTATCATGTTTTTTCCATAAATCATTGGTAGATTCAGAATTATCAAATTCAACAGCTATATGTTTTGATATTAAATATTTAGAAATACCATTTTCCTCTAAAATATTAAAGTAATTTTGAAAAATGTTTCTAATTTGATTCATTTAGATTTGAAGAATATCTTTAAGGTCTTATTAATATTCTTTTAGAATTATAATGTATCAGTATCAATTTGCATACCATCTCTTGCTGCAATTATGTTTGCCCCAAGCTTTTTTGATAAATTTTCTGCAATTTCCCATGGTTTTGCTTTTATAATATTCATACCAAAATGAGTTAATATTGTTAATTTTGGCTTATTAATTGTAACAATTTTTTCTACATCATTTATAGATAGATGCTGAATTTTTTCACTATTTTTTATCAAAACTACATTAATAATTAATATTTTACCATCATAATAAGATTCAAGATTTTCAAAATATTTAGTATCGGTAATTATTGAAATTGTATGTTCTTTACTATAGATATTTAACCCATACGCCTCAACCCCATGTTTATGCATTATTGGAGTTGTAAAAAATATATTTCCCAACGAATATTTTCCTGCTGCTTTTAAAGTCTCGATTTTTTCAACATGGTTTCTAATGTACTTGAGAATTACTGGATCCTTATCTAATGCATCCTTAGGGGTAAATATTATCCCTTTCCTATTGAATCCTCCATTAGTCATAGCTTCAATCATTATGTTAATATCATTTGAATGATCAAGATGACGATGGGTTAAGATGATTCCATCTAAATCCATGGGGTTTAGTTTAGGCTTACTAGATAAGCATCTAACAAGAGATCCCGGACCAGGATCAACTAGGAAATTTGTATTGTCAATTTCAAACCATATCCCCCCAGATGCTCGCACTTGTTTCATTACAACAAATCTTGCACCTGCTGTACCTAAGAATTTAATTTTATTCATGATTTCAGTAGTTCCAAGCCATTGTATAATTTATATTAAAGTTATAATAGTTCATACCATATACTACTTTATGAACCTTTTTGAATACACTTATGATTTAGTTCGTCAGATACCACCAGGCAGAATATCAACATATGGAGCTGTTGCTAAAGCTTTGGGAGATATAAAGGCTTCTCGTGCAGTTGGCCGTATGATGAATCAAAATCCTGATGCAGATACAATGCCATGTTTTAGAATTGTGTATTCTGATGGTAAGTTAGGTGGATTTGGTCTAGGAATAGACGATAAAATTAGAAGATTAAAAAACGATAAAATAGAAGTTAATGATGGAAAAATTGTTGATTTTCAAAATGTATTTTTTAATGACTATAAAACTGATTTTCCATTAATTAAGTTACGTCAGGAACAAATTGAATTAAGTAAAAATATCAAAATCGAGGATGATTTTAATAAAATTGAAACAATTGCTGGATTTGATATAGCATATCCAAAAAATGAATTTGATAAAGCTTGCGGTGCTAGTGTAGTTATTGACTATGAAACTTTGGAAATTGTTGAACAAAAAACAATTTTTCTCAATACTGAATTTCCTTATATTCCAACTTATTTATCTTACAGAGAATTCCCAGTAATTAACCATCTTATTAAAATTTTAGATGAGAAACCTTCACTGATTATGATAGATGGAAATGGGATACTTCATCCAAACAATTGTGGAATTGCATCCTATGCTGGAGTTAGATTGGGAATTCCAAGCATAGGAGTGGCAAAGAGTCTTTTATGTGGTGATGTTAAAAATAGCATTGTATATATCGACGAAAAAAAAGTTGGATATGCTGCATTATCAAAAAATGCAAAAAAACCAATTTATATTTCACCGGGTCATAGAGTTTCATTAGAGACATCCAAAAAAATTGTTAAAAATCTACAAAAATATAAAATACCTGAACCTTTAAGACAATCACATATTCTCGCCAATGAACAATTAGCTGAGAGGAGATAATTCTTTACTAGAGATTATCGAAAAATCCCTTTCATTGAACCAATTTTTAAGCTCTGATATTTGAGTTTTTTTTAATGCTTTTTTATGAATATAAATTCCGGTTATATTCGGGGTAGCCTCTATTGCTTTCTCCAGTATTTCGCCATTAATATTTCCTGCATTTATTTGATAAGATGGTATCATATGACCAAATACTGCATTTTTTTCAAAAATTACATCAGTAAATCTTGGTGCATAATGACCCCCGCCAATCCCCAATAAAACAGGTACTTCAACTGTTATTTTGTTATCATTCAGATAAGCTCCAATTAATTCAAGAATTGAAGATGCAATTATATTTGCGGAGTTTTTATCTTTCCATTCCTTTTCGGTACTGCCAATTTCAGCAAAAAAAGTAGGTATTTCTAGATATGGTCCATGGTGAGTTACTTCAAAACAAATTTGATATTCTAAATTTGTCAATTTATAATTTTTTTTCATTAATCTCAATAAATTGGTCATCAGAATAGGAGAGGATTTAACTATAATTTTAGGTCTTCCACCAAATTCTGCATCTCCATAATTACCAACTGGATGAACTGATAAAGTAGGTTTCTTCATTTCACTTGTGTGTTTCGAAATGAAAATTGCCAAATCAGGATTAAATGATAATTTATTATTAATTTCTTTGTCAAGATTTTCTCGAAATATTTTTCTGGTATTTATTGTGACCAAAAATACATCCTTAAAAACTGAATTTTTATAAACAGGATTATCATCAAAATAATCTATTGATTCCCACTTTGAATTATTTAAAAGACTTTGTTTTATATTTTTACTAGCAGGATCAATAATTGATGAAATTATTACTACTTTCATATAAGTTAAATAACTTTATTTATGTTTTATTTAATTTACTAAAAAAATCAGCGCTTATTATCATCACATCTTCTTAGATTGTGGATTTTAATAATAAAACGAATTCTGTCATTAAGAGAACAAACCTTTGCGATAAATTTAATTTCGTTAGCTTCTTCTTCTGTTGATAATAAACCAATGACTTTCATATAGTTGTTGTTTATTTAATACTTATAAAGACTTATTGTACAAGGGTTACCTATTTTATTTAAAAAAAATTATAATTATATTATAAATTTGTATTCTTCTAATAATTATTATATCATTTTTTTGTTACAATTTTGGATTTTGAAAGCCACTTAACTCCTAAATAGCAAAATGGGGTATCAAATAAGGCAAAAAGAACCTTTACTAACCAATATGGAATAATCAAAGTAAATACATATTCTACATTAAACTTGGGACTAATGTTATAAAACGCAATAAACATAAAGATTGTTGTATCTAAAAATTGACTTACAATCGTACTTAAATTATTTCTTAACCATAAATATTTTCCTTTGGTTTTTTTCTTCCAGAAATTAAAAGCCCATACATCATGAATTTGAGCGATAAGAAATGCAGTTATACTTGCAATAAAAATTCTTATAGTTGTACTAAATATTGTAGTGTATTCTTCTTTTACAAGACTTCTTTCTGCAAAAGGAAGAATTACAGCAATTACAGTAATTATTAGTACTATTATTAAAGTAATAAATCCTATCAAAACAAACTCTTGTGCCTTTTTTTTACCATGTACCTCCTCAATTATATCGGTTACAAGAAACAATATTGGAAACAAAAGAATTCCAACGCTTGCTTGAAAAATTCCAAATTCTGCTATTTTTAACCCTATTAAATTTGCAGCAATTAAAGATCCAACAAAAATACCTAAAAGTATGTTAGTTTTTAATTCAATATTAAATTTCATTTTTCCGAAAAAGGCAATATAAGTTTATATATTAATTTACCTTTTTTTTCCAATGCTTGCAAAATATTTTAAAAAAAAGGAAAAAAAGAAGATAATTTTTTTAGGATTTTATCGTCTAACTGCCACCAGGATTTACACTTAAGAAGAACAAGAAAATAAAACCACTTTGATCTCTTGCATCGGAGTCTTCATTAACTTCAACTTCTACTGTATAAACAGTTTTTCCAAAACCAATTATTGGTTTTGAACTAATTTGAATTTCTTCTCCAGGTGCAATATATTTGATATCACCTGATGATTGTTTTCCCAGAAGGATAAAACCTCCATCTAAGGTTATCGTCCATTGGCCATCAACTGCTTCTGCATCGCCCTGATTCTTAATTATTGTGTTAATTTTTAGTAATCCGCCATTTATCTTGTCGATCTTTAACTCAGGCAATCCAATATGCATATTGTATGGATCGGACCAAATGCTTCTTGCACCATTTATGTCTTTTGCCCTTGCTTTAATGTTGAAGTCTCCTAAGTCATCCCATGAATGAGATATTTCTAATGATTCACCTGAGCTATATGGTCCAAGCCAGTCTTCTACTGTTCCATCGTCCCAATCTATATAATAGAAAATATCTTCGTTTTCAGGATCAGTTGATGTGAAAGTAAATGAATAATCATTTTCTGGTTTTCCAAATGTTGATCCTTCAATAGTTGGCTTATCAGGTGCTCCAGTTTCAGGAATAACTGTAACATGAATAATCGGACTGTACCACCATGTTTGACCTATTATTTCCTCTTCACCATCTGTTCCATTAATGACTTCGTAATAGCTATCATCGGTTCTTTCTTTTACAATTCTAAGATAAGGATCATCCCCATATGTATCTGGATCTAAAACATCTGCATATACTTGATCAACTTGTGCCTTTGCAACAAAGTAATAATCACCTGGTGCATCAAGGGTAATGGTTTCAGAATAAGTAACACCATCTGTTTGACCGCTTTCAGCATTCTCCCATCCTGTACCACCATAATATTCACCTGCATATTCATCATAATCTTCAGTTGTAAACTCTGGATTATTTATTGGATCAGGATCTGTGCTATATTGAAGATAAGTATGATCAACAACAAGGCTACCATTAACCTGCCACTTAAAATATATTGGAACACCGTAATCAACCACTTCTTCATTTTCTACAGTTCCTGGTAACCATCTTGCATAAGGTTGGGCAAGATCAGTTTGCACTAAACAGTAGCGTCTTACCTCTGCACCATAACGATGAATTGTATCATTACCAAATTCTGATTCAGGGATATTTTTTGTGTTGGACATTTCTGGGGTGACCCATAAAATTCCTGCTCCAGGATAATTACCAAATATTTCATCCTGTACATAAGGATCCTCTGCAGGATTTGTCTCAACGTCAGCGCCATATCCCCAAGGCGTCATACCTCCTTTAACTGAGTACCAAATAATCTCATGAACAGGACCGATATTACTTTCGTCTAATTCACCGCCATAATTTCCCATATAGCTACCTATTCGTAATGAGGCTACATCAAAGAAATAAAAATCTGGTGGAGCACCTGAATAGGTTGCCCCTGATATAGGACTTGTACCACTTACTTCAGAATGAGTATCTGCCCATGGATAAATCAACATACGAGCACCAGCATGAAAATCACAGCCGGTTCTAATTGTATGATTATTTACAAATTTAACCATGGTTTGACCAGGAACACTAGCCCATATTCCTCCTGTAGGATCACCTGGACCGTCATAATCTGCTTCACGATTAAGATCCCAGCCATTTCCATCATAACGCTGAGGTCCATGATCATATCCATATGGATTGTGAGCAACTTCGATATAGATTTCTCTATTGTCAATTAACCATCTAAGCCATTCTTTTGAATAGCCCTCAACCGGTACTTCTTCAGTAAAAGCCATTCTCATTAACCACTCTGCAAACCAATATAGCCCAACAGTGCCAGCTACTTCGTCACCGTGTGGACTTCCCATAAAAAAAACTTCAGGTTTATGTAATCCAAGAGATTCGTTGGTAATTCGAACATAATTTGCATCATACCCTCCAGTAATAGTTCCAGTATCATACAATTCGTTTGCTTGAAAAACTTCAATATAATCAGGATAAGTCTCTTCTAAATCTTCATACCATCCTAACATCTCAGCATAGCTACTAGGTTTATAGTACCAGTCTGTCCCCTTTTGCATTGCTTGTTGAAAAATCGGATCAAATTTAATTTCTAAATTATTAATATTATTTTCAAGTCCATTAGAATACGCGTTTATTGGAACGTTAGCAATTATCAGCATTAATAACAAGGTTATAATTACAAAATATGCATTTTTCTTCATATCTTAATTCCCCTTTGTTTTTTATAATATAAGTACTTTGATATAAATCTTTCCTAATTAATAATATCCAGGAGAAGTATCAAATGTTGATTCAGATAATGAAGCAAGATGCTTTATCCTTTTTATCATATTAGGATGGGTGCTTAAAACTTCCAGGATTTTATCTGAACTTCTGAGTTTTATTTTTTTAGTTGAAAGGGCCATAAGTTCATTTTGATCTATTGTTCCACTCATATCAAGGTCAATATCTTTTATTTCCCTAACTTCATACATAGCTCTGGAGGGATCATTTAAGAAAAATGCTTTCATTCCTTCTGTTTGTTTAAGTGCATTTTTTGGTATTTTTGCACTTCCAATAGATAATTTATATAACGCAGTTGCTAAATGATGAGGTTTATTTCCTAATTTTGCACTACCTGCATCTGCATAATATTCTCTGATTCTTGAACCATACATAACTAAAAGACTCGTTATAAAATAGATAACTAGTGCTAACAATCCTATCGCAATCATTGCTCCACCATCTCGCTGTCTTCTTCCAAACATACCGCCCCAGAAAAATGCAATATATAACATATAACAAACCATTGGAACAACGCTTAATAAAGTAATTATTGCAACATCGCGATGTTTAATATGTGATATTTCATGCCCTAAAACAGATTTTAACTCATCATCATCTAATAAATTTAAAATTCCTTCAGTAACACATACTCTAGCACTTCTTTGTGTTCTGCCAAAAGCAAAAGCATTTGGAATTTTTAATCTTGAAATACCAATTTTTGGCTTTTTCGGTAAATCTGCTTTAGAAGCAAGCTCACCTACCATGTTGTGCAATTTAGGATATTCATTTTCAGTTACATATTTAATTTTCATAGACCATTCAACAGTTTTTGGTCCAATTAGATATTGTAAAAGAATCAGAACCAATGCAAATCCAATAATTATAACATAATAAGTAAAACCAGAATATCCTAGTAGATAACTAATACCAAGAATTATTCCATATAAGATTGAAAACATTAATCCAACTAGTAAAATTAGCCTTAGTTGTAACCACATATCTCTCAAACCTGTTAATCATTGTATCAGAAATAGTATTTAAGATTTGCCTCTAAAAATTAAGGATTTATTAAATAATTTAGAATAGATTTTCAAAATAAATAGTTACTTAAATTTTAAGTATAAATGAAAAAATTTCACAAAAATTATCAATTAATCAAATATTAGTTAAATGCATAGTTAAAAATGAAAATATTTTAATTGGAATTATCAATATTATTAAATACTCTTTTTTTAATTATGAATCTTGTAAAAATCATCAAAATGGGATGTATAACTAACAGCCTTTACTAGAATTGCTATAGAGTGAAATTTAGCTAATCCATTATATTATCTCCATAAATTGGTGAATCTATGAGATGTAAGCCAAAAATAGTCCAGCAGTTGGAGCAAGAAGAAAAAAATGGACTGATTTCATCAAATAGAGATTCTCCAAATAATAAAAAAAAGACAGATAACTGTGAAAGTGATCATGATGCTATAGTAAAAAGTGAAAGATTTTTAAATAATGTACTAAACAGTATCAATGATGGTATAAGTGTTCTTGATAAAGACCTAAACATTATCAAAACAAACTATTGGATAGAGGTAATGTACAAAAATAAAATGCCTCTAGCGGGAAAGAAATGCTATTTAGCTTATCAATCTAGAAAATCGCCCTGTCCTTTTTGTCCTTCTATAAAAGCAATGGATACTAAATCAAAGCAAGAATCAATTGTTCCATACCCTGATGAAAAAATTCAAGAAGGTTGGATATCTCTTTCTTCATATCCCTTATTAAATTCGCAAGGTGAAATAACTGGAGTAATTGAGTATGTAAAGGATATTACTAAACAGAAAAAAACTGAATTAGCTTTAAAAGAAAGTGAAGAGCGTTATAGGAATTTATTTGAATCCTCTCCTGAAGCAATATTGTCTGTTGATAAAAAGGGATTTATTACTTCTGCAAATTCTTCTTTTGAAAAAATCCATGGATATGATAAAAAAGACATTATAGGTAAGCATTTTACAAAATTGAAATTAATTGAGATTAAGGATTTACCAAATTACATTAAAATTTTTAGAAAATTAGTGAAGGGTAAGTACGTAGAGCCAATTTTTGTTAAAACAAAAAATCCTAAAACTCAGAAATACCATGAATTGGAGGTTACTTTCAGCCCAATTATTGAAAATGATAAAATAATTGGAATTCAAAGTATCTCAAGAGATATAACCGATAAAAAAGAAAAAGAGAAGCTTCTTTTAGAAAGTGAAGAAAGATATCATTCTTTATTTGATGGATCTTTAGATTTGGTTTATATTTACGATTTCAAGGGAAACTTTATAGATGCTAATGAAGCTTGTTTTAGATTATTAGGGGTTTCAAAAGAAGATATAAAAAAATTAAACTTTTCAAGTTTTTTAGATAAAGGTCAAATTTTAAAGGCATTTAAAGTTGTTAGGGAGGTTAAGAAAAACGGATTTCAAAAGAAACCTTCCCTGTTTAAATTAAAATGTAAAGATGGAAATCATGTTTGGGTTGAAACCACTAGTTCTTTGATTTATCGTGATGGTAAACCTTATGCAATGCAAGGAATAGCAAGAGATGTCACTCAAAGATTAAAGGACGAAGCTCAACTGAAAAAAGCACATGAAAAGCTAAGGGAATTGAATTGGGATTTGGAAAATAAAGTAGAAGAGCGGACAAAAAAAATTAATCAATTATTAAAACAAAAAGATGAATTTATTAACCAATTGGGTCACGATCTTAAGAATCCGTTGAGTCCTTTAGTTAATTTACTTCCAATTATTGAAAGAGATGAAACTGATCCTAAACGAAAAGAAATGTTACAAGTAATCAATAGAAATGTTGGCTATATGAAGAACCTAGTAACTAAAACAATTGAACTTGCTAGACTTAACTCACCCAATATGAAATTTTCATTTGAAGAAATAAATCTATTAAACCTGTTAAATTCAATTTTAGATTCAAATCAATTGTTATTTGATGATAACAATATTCAAATCATTAATAATATTAAAGATGAGATTTGGGTTAGGGCAGATAGACTTCGTCTTCAGGAATTATTTAATAATTTGTTAAATAATGCATTGAAATATAGCACCTGTAACTCATTAATCAAGATAGATGCTAATGTTAAAAATGACTTTGCTACTATTGAGATAAATGACAATGGCATAGGTATGACAAAGAATCAATTAGATAATGTATTTGATGAATTCTATAAAGCAGATGAATCAAGACACTCCTTTGACAGCAGTGGACTTGGAATGAGTATATGCAAACGTATCGTAGAAATACATGGTGGGAATATCTGGGCTGAAAGCGAGGGCCCAGGTAAGGGAACATCATTTTATTTTACTTTACCGATTGTAAAGTATATTGAAATGATAAAAATTAAATGATCTTAAATTATTTTGGTGGTTAATAATGAAAAAAATACTGATAGTTGATGATGAACCTGATCAAAGATATACAATTAAGGTCACATTAGAAGATGCAATAAAAGATTTTGAAGTAATTTCAGCAGGTAGCGGTGAAGAATGTATTGAAAAATTGAAAAAAAATGAGGTTCCAGATTTAATATTATTAGATATAATGATGCCTGAGATGAGCGGTTGGGAGGTCTTAAAAATTGTCAAAGAAAATAAAGAGTGGAGTAAAATTCCAATTATTTTTTTAACAGCAAAAACAGATGAAATTGCTCAAGAGCATGGAGATTTAATAGCCGATGATTACATAGAAAAACCATTTGATATTAATGAACTGACAAAGCGAATTAACAAACTATTGAATTAAAAGATTCAAAAGTTTAAAATTATTGATGTAATTTGATAAATAATTTTTATAAGATAGATTAAATTTATATTTAAGAATATGGTTATATTAATTCAAAAATATTCTATAACTTTGCATCTTTGTATTTAACAAATTAAAAAACAATTTATAAATATAAATTTGAGTGTTAGTAAATAAGGGTTGTAAACGTAATGAAGCAAGCATTTGTATTAATTATAATAATTCTAATTCTAACTTCAATTTTTTTACCTATTAATCTATGTCAAAATATTAATTTAAATAAAGAAAATCATAGAAATATGGAAACCAGTGAAATTTATAACATTAAAACTAACAATGAGGAGGGACCTTTGGGGGAATGGCCAGATTTTATTCCTGAAGGTTTTATAACAGCTCCTCATCCAGATAATCCCCAATATCAGACACATCTTTATGGTGACTGGGGTGGTATAGTTGGAGAAGAATTCATTTTCTTACAAGATGATAAAATAAAGCTTTTATACCACAGCTATCATGAAACCTATTTGACTGAACATCCACACCGTGAAGAATTATTAACAAATTGGTCCTTGGGTTACGATGCAAATACGAAAATCAAATATACTCCTCTTGTTCAACCTGGAGGTCCAAATCCAGGTCCAGCTTGGGAACATACAGATACTCCGGGATATATTCAACATCCTATTACCAATGAGCACTTAATTTACAATACTGTTAGACCTGGTACAAAATATCTTCATCCGGAATGGGAATATTTACTAGGATGGGAAGGGGCTATTCAAGTAGCAACTTGTGAAAACAAACCAACAATTGGAGTTCCATTTGAGCAATCATTTGAAAATATATTAGTTGCCGATTTATGGTGGGAACAGGGTTGGAATAATAATGGAATAATTAAAGGCGGTATTTCAGAACCCACCCCTGTTTGGGTACCTCATTTAGGATCAGAAGGTAAGATTCGCCTTTTTTATAGAGGTTTACATGGCTCTCCAGGATCATATTGGAATTGGCGAATTTCTTTTGCAGACAGTGAAGATGGTAAGACAAACTGGACAAAGAATCCCGTCCCAACGTTTGACCCATCAGATCCAAACAATCCTGCATATAAGTGGACATTACCATGGCCTGAAGGATTTTCATTCAGAGGTGCGTGGCAAGCTCATTGTACAGGGGATGTTCGTGCTGATGGTGTTCATATGGTATTGATGGTATCAAATCAGAATTACGCTGGATCAGGTCATATATCATATTATTGGTCACCAGATTGGGGAAATACTTGGATTGGTCATCCAGATAATCCAATAATTGCTCCAGGTCAATTTCCGGACGGAGTTCCATCTGAAGGATTCCAGAGAACTCCGACCTTGCTTATTGACGAAGAATATAATCGATATATACTAGCATACAATGCAGGACATGACATTAATGAAAAATGGAAAAGACGTACATATGTTGCTACTGCTTTAAGACCAGAAAATAATCCACCTGAAACACCAATTATTTCTGGTTCTTTACATGGAAAACCAGGTTATTACTATGATTATGAGTTTACTAACTGTGTCGATTCAGATGACGATGATATAGATTATTATGTCGAATGGGGTGACGGAAATATTGATGAGGGGAGCATTGAATCAGGCAAAAATTTTAATTTGTCGCACTCCTGGTCAAAAAAGGGAAAATATGATATTAAAGCGAAACTCACTGATACATATGGGGCAGAAAGTGATTGGGGAACCTTGGAAGTTTCGATGCCTAAAAATAATCCATTGGATTTCAATCTATTTATTCTACATTTAATATTTGAAAAGCTAACAAATATATTTCCAAATTTAAGATAAATATTATATATAATATTTTAATCTTAACACTGAGATTCTTTAGTGTTGAAGGGTGTCCGTATCCAGCGTATTATAAGTATTGTGTTACAATTTGAATATTATATTTTAGGTATTATAATGATGAGAGATTAAATAGCATCGGTTTGAATTGCCAATCAAGGTATAGATCAAGTTGATCATATGCATGTGGACTTGGTGTGTCAGGATATTGTACAAAACCGCTTTGACCACATGGTAGAACGTTTATTCCTATTGGTGGATCTGATGCTTTACTCCACTTCCAATTTGGCATCTCAGCAATCTGGTTATATGTTCCTCGATCCATATAAGGTATATAATCCCACCCAATTTTTTCAGGTGATTTCAAGCTTCCTATCTCATTAAAAATTGGAGTGGTTTTAAATCCATATCCATCTGTCAAATTAAATATTGGAGTGAGCCATTCAGAAACGTTACTTGTTCCATATTCACTTTCTAGAGATAGTAAAGCGTCTTCTAATACATTTATTATCATTTCACCGCTAGGAACTCCGTTTAAATAATTCTTATATTTTAATTTTAATGGGGAATCATCACCTTGAAGAATATGAAGAAGTAAACCTAAAACCTCATCCCATGTTATACTTTCAGGAATTTCATCTCTTAACGTTTGATTGATCATTTCAAATAACCATTCCACCATAATTGTGAGTCCTGGATCGTCATAAAAACTATCGAAATCGGCATCGTTTAAATAGCAATTCCAAGTATCTATTGCAGTTTCAACATCTATTGGAATTCCACCCATATTATCTATTGCATCCATAAGATATTGTTTATAGCATGCCACCACTGACTCATAATAGGCAACATCCCTGCAGATATTCGCCATATCCTCAATAGAGACACTGTCATCATTTGTAAGAAATTCTTGTATCCTCCTTATTCTTTCACTATACGGACCTTCTTGCCAATTCGGAATACCTTCAGAATAAGACCAATTTGAACGAGGTAAATTATTCCAGTTTGCATAAAAGCCTTCCGGCGGATTTATCCCTTGTGGATTTTCTTCAGAAGGAAGTATACCTTGCCATTCCTCCCTACCAGTACCCATTAATGGAAATCTTCTATCCAACCTTCTACCTATTATTTTTTTCTCTGGGCGTATCGGATACCAACCAGTATGGTAATAGCCAATATTGCCATATCTATCAGCAAACAAATAGTTATGAGAAGTTGGAATATCTTTTAACAGTGTTTTAAATTCACTTACATTCTTACACTCTAGAGCATTGCCAAAAGCTACCATTGTTTTATATCCCTCTGTCCAATCCGGCTCTTTTCTTGTTAATGCAAAACCCCCAATTATTGGAAGCCAAAAAGAAACAAGGACAGGGCCATGAATTGTTCGATATAACTCATTTTCATGAGGCTCTCCGTTGGAATCATAGATTATCTCAGTTCTTTTTTCCATTTTTAGCCAACTACCATCGAATTTATATTTCATCTTATTAAGTGGATGTAATCGTTCTATATAGGTATCAACCAAATCTGAACATCCGGTTGTTTGGGACCAAGCAATATCCTTACTAACACCAATTGCAAATAATGGTCCAACACCAGCAATCGTCACTCCAACAATATCAATTCCTGCACCGTGCAGTCCAATTTCTACCACTTGTTGAGGTATCGAATGTCCCATTTGTGGACCACCAAGCAGAAGCGTATTTCCTGTCGAAGATTTTTCAGGACCAACAACCCAGGCATTGCTACCAAAATGATAAAGTAGACCCAAAGAATCAGATAATTTATCAAAAGATTCAAACTTATCAATTACCTTCTGAGCTAGTGTGACAATAATTTTGGGATAAAATGGTGGAAGATTTAGAATAATCGGGAGATTTTTTTCAGCTTCTTCATGAATTGTAGTAACTGCACCTGGATCATTTATTGGACATAAATCATTGAAAATCTTCCATCCCTTAATAACACCATTCTGTCTAATAATATTAAAAAGCTTGATTAGATGGAAAAGTTCCTCACCAGTACGAAATTCACCCCAGAGTTTTAATGACATAAATGTTGTTGTTATAGAATCCTCAACAGTCAGATATTCAGGTGTAAGACCTCGCTCGATGTATTCAGCCGGCATCTTATTGTCAGGATCGGCAATCGCTTCATCGATGTATTGATTCACACCATCTACAAAAGCCGCATACATTTCCTTATGTGGTGAAGTGACATTATTGTATATGCTTGTTATCTCTTCTTTACCGAATCCAATGGTTCTCATAAAAAGATCATCTTCAGGTGTTGCAAGATCAAATTCAGCAAGACGTCCAGTTGTTTGTCGTCTTAACAAGTCAAGTTGCCATAGTCTATCTTCTGCAATTGCATAACCCATTCCAAATGCTAGACCTTCCTTGGTATCTGAATATACATGAGGTACACCATAGTCATCGCGTATGATTTCGTAATCTACAATCTGAATCGATTGCGGTCTGTTATCAACTTGTTTTTTACTCATATCTATTGATAGTGGATTATTCATTTTACCAGTATCTAATCCCAAAACGGGAATGGTAGTAGAAAATATCAACAGCATACATACAAAAATACCAATAATTTTATTTTTCATTTGATACCTCCCTAATTATGTGATAATTGTAATGTTAATCAACTATATTAATTTTATCTATCATTACTATATATAATAAAATATCCTAAATTTATTTTAAAAAAAATTAATTGCAACAATTGTAACTAAGGAAAAAAAAAGATTTATATGGTTTTTTAGAAAATATCATGAAAAATAGGAATTTCATAATGATTTTCTGGCTATAAATCACCCTAATATTTATAAGACAAGACGAGATCTGAACTCGGTTTTTCGTTTTAAAATTCTATTTTTTCTCCTATTAATAAACCATGTTAATACTTGGCATGTCGGGGGCGGGATCTGAACCCGCGACCTCCTGATTTCTTAGCGCGAGGCTAAAAATTACGAACCTTTTAGCTTAGCTTATGAGTCAGGCGCTCTAACCAGGCTGAGCCACCCCGACAAATTTTATTGCATAATGTTGCTTTTGTTTATAAAAACTTTCTTGATTTATTGATTTTTTGATATTAAATTACTCTAATTCCAATTTTTTCTTTGCCCGTAAAAAAATTACAGGGATAGATTGTAATTTTAAACGCTTTCTAAGTTCTTTGTCATTTGTAACAACAACACCATTTGTCTTTTTTGCTGTAAAAATCACTGAATCATCCCCAAATTTTTCCAAAACTGGAAAAATATCATAATTTTTAATTAGTTTTAATCCAGCTTTTGCTTTAGCTCTTTTCTCCCCTTTTCCTTTTATAGATAATAATTCAAGTTCTTTGATAATCCCAGAAGGAACAATTATATTATATGAGCCAATAATTCTAGTTAGTTCTCTTTCTAAATCAATTGAAAATTCAAAAAGCATCATTATTGCGCTGCTATCGAGAATTATTGTTTTATATATTCTATCTCACCATAGCCGATTAGATGCCATTTTCCTTCAATTCTTCGGCTAACAGCAATTCTCTGTCCATTATCAGCACATACAGGAAGTTTTAATTTTACCCTGACCTTCTCATTTCTAAGTTCTGTAATTATACCAACGGTTGTTGCTGTACCTACTGTAAGCATTAATGGTTCATTTGTTTTCAAAGGTTCAACATTTTTTTCATCAATTGTTCCCACTACACGTTTTAATAAATGCATTGATAAATCAAATTTTTCTAAAACAATGGGAAGTTGTCCCGGTTTTCCTACAACTCTACCTGAGAACGAATCCGATTTAACTCTTGAAGGATCAAGCAAAGTCCCTATAGCAAGTAATCCTCCAGGGGTTGCCTGGTCAACTGATTGCCCACCTGTGAAAAATGAATGAGCTTTTGTAATTATTGGTTCTAATGTTTGTTTTCCCTCAACTTCAATACTCCTACCAGGTGATATTTCAATTTCATCACCTTTGTTAATAACACCTCTGATTAATGAACCACCAACTACTCCGCCTTTTAATTCTTTAGGACTTAAACCTGGCTTATTGATATCAAAACTACGAGCAATATACATTAAGGGAGGTTTTTCAAGGTCAACTTCTGGTGTGGGTATCTTTTCCTCCATTGTTTTTATTAATACATCAATATTAATATCATGATGAGCGCTAACAGGAATAATAGGAGAACCTTCTGCAATAGTGCCTTTAATAAATTTTACAATTTGCTCATGATTTTTAATCGCATCCTTTTCACTTACAAGATCTATTTTATTTTGAACAATAATAATATTTTTAGTACCTGAAATTTCTAAAGCAGCTAGATGTTCTCGAGTCTGGGGCTGAGGACAAGGTTCATTTGCAGCTATTACAAGAACTGCACCATCCATAATTGCAGCTCCTGACAACATAGTAGCCATCAAGGTTTCGTGCCCTGGTGCATCGACAAAAGAAACTACTCTTAATAATTCAGTAGGACCATTGCAATTAGCACATTTTTTTTGTGTTGTATAACAGCTGGGATCTTTGCAATTAGGGCACTTGTAAAAAGAAGCATCAGCATAACCAAGTCTAATAGAAATTCCTCTTTTTAATTCCTCAGAATGTTCATCTGTCCACTTGCCTGTCAATCTTTGCGTTAACGTAGTCTTGCCATGATCAACATGGCCAATCATTCCAATATTTATTTCAGGTGTTTTTGAAAAACTCATACCTGCTCCTCTTTTTTCTCTGCCTCATCCTTTTTTTCTACTTTAATCAAATCTTCAATTGACTTAGAGCTATGTTTTACTACCTTCATATTTATTTGAACAATGTCTGGATTAATGGTGTTTCCTCTAACTGATTTTTTTTGTCTTTTTCCATTTTCTTTTGGTTTAAAACCTAATCCTTTACTAAGCAGCAAAGTTCTTCTAGTAGTTCCCGGTAAATCTGCTCTCATCGGAAAACCATCTTTGTTAGTACCTCCAGTTATTTGAAGTTTATAGCCTGGTAAAGAGACAAATATTCCATCAACCTCATCATTAATTCTCTTTCCAATTAAAGAATTTGCATGATGACCGCTAACTACAATGTTATGAGACTTACCATTTTTTGTATTATTAACAACGACTTTAAATTCTACCATTTTTATGTCACCTTGAATATCTTTAGCATTTATTAATGCAAAGAATTGATTTTGTTATAGTTTACAAAAGTGGAATAATGCACGTTTTATAAACCTTCTCCTAAATAATTCCAATTCAAATTTTCTAAACGTTTATATTTTAGATTATTATAATGGAATTTGGAATTTGAACTTAAATTGTCCTCAAAAAGAATATAAAGATTAAGTATATTCCACTTCGATTTTATCATATAAATAAGTGATATAATGTATAAACTTGTTAAATTGATTGATACGATACGCGTTCCACCAGAACGATTTGGTGAAGACTTAGACATTGCTGCAAAGGAAATTGTACAAGAAACATTTGAAGGAATTATAAAGAAAAAACATGGTTTAATTGTTGCTGTTAGTAATATAAATATGCTAGGTGACGGAATAGTTATTCACGGTGATGGTGGTATGTATCAAAAGGTAGAATTTGATGCACTAACCTTTGAACCCCAATTACAAGAGGTCATCGATGCAATTGTTTGCGAAATTGTTGAATTTGGTGCATTTTGCCATATAGGGCCTTTTGATGCTCTAATTCACATGAGTCAAATAATGAATGATTATGTTAATGTAGATGCTGATAATGAACGAATAGTTGGAAAGGAAAATAAAAAAGTACTAAAAGTTGGGGATACCGTTAGAGCTAGAATTGTTGCAGTAAGTCTTAATGAATTGTCTGCCAGAGAAAGTAAAATTGGGTTAACAATGAGACAGCCTGCTCTTGGTTCTCATGAATGGTTGAAAGAATCCGATGAGAAAAAAGATGAAACAAAAACTAAAACATCTAAGAAGAAAAAGAAGGGCAAAAAATGAAGAATTTATTAGCTTGTAAAAATTGTCATCTTTTAACTAAAAAAGATCGTTGTCCATTGTGTTCTGATCAAACAATAAAACGTTGGAGAGGCTATGTAATAATTCGAGATCCTTCAAAATCTCAAATTGCAAAAAAAATGAATATTACAAAGCCGGGGAAGTATGCACTTAAGGTAGGTTAGTAATGCGAGTTTTGCCAGAAGAGCTTAGAAATGAATTAAAAGAACCTATAGGAAATCTTGTTGATGAACAGGGACTTTTAAATCTTATCAAAGATGAAAGATGTATAGTATCTGTGGGAGATTTAGTTACTCTTACATTAATTAATAATAATATACTACCAAAGATAGCAATAGTGGATTATATCACAGAAAGGAAGGAATCTTCCATGGAGGTAAAAAGCACTATTAAGAAATTTGGAGATAAACATATAAAAATAAAAAATCCTCCTGGAACACTAACAGATGAACTTTGGAATGCAATAGAATCATCATATAAAAACATAAATAAAGATAACATTTTAATAGAAGTAGATGGTGAAGAAGATTTAGCTTCACTTGCTGCAATATATCTTGCTCCACCATACGTAACAATAATATATGGATTGCCGAATAAAGGTATCCTGGTAGTCAAGCCTACTAAAGAGAATAAAGATAAAGCCAAGATGGTATTAGACAAAATGTGATTAGTATGGAAATAGATATTCAATCAAAAACAAATAATCCGCTATTAAAAAGAACCGAGGTTCACTTTTTTCTACATCATGAAGAAGAAAGTACCCCGAAACGTGAACTTGTACGAAGTGAACTTGCAGATAAATTAAAGGTTAAAAAGGAAAATATTATGATTAACTATATGAAATCTAACTTCGGAAAAACAGAAACCATCGGTTATGCACGGATCTATAAGTCAGTTGAAGAAGCAAAAAAACGTGAAAAAGAATATATCCTTAAAAGAAACAATGTAATAACAAAGAAGCCGGAGAAGAAGAAAGAAGAGGAAGAAAAACCACCTGAAAAACCTCCATCTGAACCACAGCAAGAATCTGAAAAACCAAAGGAAGAAACTCCTGAAAAATCAGATGAGAAAACAGAAGAACCTAAAAAAGAAACAGTAGAAGAAAAACCAGAGGAACAAAAAATTGAAGAAAAAATAGAAAAGCAAATAGATGAAACATCTGAAAAGAAGGAAGAAAAATGAAGAAAAGAGAGATATTTAAAATTGAAGGTGATAAAATTACCCGTCAAAGAAGAAACTGTCCAAAATGCGGTGATGGTGTTTTTCTTGCTGATCATAAGAATAGATTAAGTTGTGGAAAATGTGGTTATACTGAATTTAAAGGTAGACAAGAAAAGAAAAAACCTGAAACACCAACTGATGAAATAAAAACAAATGAAGAAGTTGAAAAACCAACTGATATCAGTGAACCGAAACCCAAAGGAGAAACAACTGATATAACAACTGAAGTTGAAAAATCAGATTAATTAACAAATATTATTCATTAATAAAAGGTTATTTTTTAATATATATTCTTAACATTTTTTCTATTTATGGTTTTAATAATTTTTATACTTATAAATTCATACTAAGCACTTAGTTTACAGAAAACGTATTATTTCTCATAATTATTGCAGAAATTTAATTTGGGTTTGTAGTGTAGTTTGGATATCACAAAGGCTTCCGGAGCCTTTGACCCGGGTTCAAATCCCGGCAGACCCGTTAGAACACTCTTTTAAAAAGAATCTAAACAAAGAAATAACAACTTTTCTCCTATTAATAGGTACAGAAAGGTTGATATTTTAGTCTGTATAATCCAATATGCAAAACTATTTAAACTATGTATAGCGTTCATAGTAATAAAGAAAAATAGAAATTTGAATTTTCATTTTTTTATTTAAAAAATAGATTTGATTTTTATTTTTTTAAAATAATTTACATAGAGAAAATGAAAAAAAAGTGTAATAATGAATCGCAAAAAAAGTAATAAAAGAAATAATCAAACAAGAAATACATCAAAAGTTATAAGATGTAAAGCTCAAGGTAAACCAGTATTTGAACATGAAGTTTGCACTTTATTTTCTTCAAGAGATAAATTAATTAATAAAGAAAATTGTAAAAATTGCACAAATTCGTTTTAAAGTAATTTGTTTTTTAATAAAAAAGTGATAGTAGCATGAAAGGAATTGTAAACTGGTATAGCGATATAAAAAAACGCGGTTTGATCGTTGGAAAAGATGGGAAAGATATAATGGTTTATGAAAAAGATCTTCCATTTTTAACAATACTTCATGCAGGAGATAATGTAGAATATTCCGTTGAAAAAACGGTTCATGGACTCAAAGCAACTAAACTGAAAAAATGATAATTTAAAAGTGGTACTTATGATTTTTAAAGAACTTAATATTAATGAAAAACTTAAGCAGAAAGCAGAAGCATTGGGATTTAATGAGTTAACAATAATTCAAGAGAAATGTATTCCTGAAATACTTAATAAAAGAGATGTTGTTGGTCAAGCAGAAACCGGCTCAGGAAAAACACTTGCTTTTTGTCTCCCAATAATAGACAAAATTCGACCTAATGAAGGATTACAAGCGGTAATATTAACTCCTACAAGAGAACTATGTCAACAAGTTTCAAGAGTGTTTTCTAGTTTTGGAAAAAACCTAGGAGTGAGAACAACAACCATCTATGGTGGCGTGGCAATACAGCCTCAAATTAAAAAGTTAAGAAATTCAGAGATAGTTGTTGTTACCCCAGGTAGAATGCTTGATCATATAAGAAGAAAAACCATTGATTTTAAAGATGTGAAATTCTTAGTTATCGATGAAACCGATAAGATGTTGGAGATGGGCTTTATCGATGATGTGGATAAAATAATTCAATATATTCCAGAACATAGACAAACATTAATGTTTAGTGCAACTATAGAAAATTGCATTTACTCATTGATGAATAAACACCTAAGAAACCCTGTTGTTATTAAAACCCAATCTCAGGTTGATAAAAATAAGCTTGAGCAAGTGTATTATGATATATATCAAAAAGACAGTAAATTCTCCATATTACTACATTTATTAAAAAATAATGATGCAGGTTTATCAATTGTTTTCTGTGCAACGCGAAGAGAATCTGATAATGTTGCAAAAAATCTTAGATATTATAAAATCAATGCATCAGCCATTCACGGTGGAATGAGCCAACACAAAAGAACCCATTCACTGGATTCACTAAGAAATCAAAAAACAGATGTCTTAGTAGCAACAGATGTAGCAGCACGAGGTCTTGATATAAAAAACGTTACCCATATTTATCATTATGATGTGCCAAAAACAGCTATAGACTATATACATCGAATAGGTAGAACAGCTAGAGCTGGAGAAAACGGAACTGCAATTACACTACTTACAGAACCAGATCATAATAATTTCAGGCGGGTACAAAGCAACGAGGATCTAGAAATAGAACAAGCAGATATTCCAAACTTTAAGAAAGTAAGGTTCTTGAGAAAATCTTCTCACAGAAATAAAAGACAAAACAAAAGACAATGGAATTATAATAGAGGGGCAAACAGACAGATATAAATTATTAACCAATATGCTACAGAGTTACATTTCCCTCTAATGACTTCATCTCAAGATTTGTGCATTTTGTTACAAGACAACTTGGGTGCAGAATCGAATAATCCCGTTCTGTTTTTTTAAGTTATTATATCAATTTCCAGTTCATATGCAAGTTCTTTGTATCTATTACGAATAGTAACTTCTGTTACACCTGCAACCTCAGCCAATTCCCTTTGTGTTCTACGTTCCCCACAAATAACAGATGCAATATACATAGCTGCCGCTGCAAGTCCTGTGGGTCCTCGTCCACTAGTAAGTTCTTGATTTGCAGCATGTCTAAGTATTTCTAATGCCTTACGATGAACTTCACTACTCAGTTTTAATGCACTACAAAATCTTGGGATATAATCGGTCGGTAAAGTGGGCATTAATTTAAGTTCTAATTCAATTGAAATATATCTATAATTTCTTCCTAATTCCTTTTTTGAGATATTTGCAACTTTACTTATTTCATCAAGAGTTCTTGGAACATGACATTGTCTGCAAGCAGCATATACAGAAGAGGCGGCAATACCATCAACACTTCTACCTCGCACTAATTTTTTAAAGGATGCTTTACGATAAATCATTGCAGCTGTTTCTCGTACTATTCTTGGAAGACCAAGGGTAGATGCCATTCTATCAATAGAAGATAAGGCAATAACTAAGTTTCTTTCGGTAGCATCTGAAACTCTTACGCGCCTTTGCCATTTTCTCATTCTATATAATTGTGCTCTATTTCTAGTGGGAATACATTTTCCATATGCATCCTTATTTGTCCACCCTATTGCAGTGCTTAATCCTTTATCATGTATAGTGTATGTCATTGGTGAACCTGTTCTTGCTCGCTTTTCTCTTTGTTCACTATCAAAAGCACGCCATTCAGGTCCCTGATCTATAATTTCTTCATCAATAACAAGTCCGCAATTCTTACAAACTAACTCTGCTCTAGAATAGTCCTTAATTAGGTGTTTACTTTTACATTCTGGACACAACAAAATATGTTCTATTTTGTCTTTGATTTTTTTTACCAATTAATTCAAACCTGTATCATACTGGTTTTTACACAATTAGATTTATTTATAATTAGTATTTTTAAACAGATAAATATTGGAAAAATCTATACTTTCTTGACGTTTTTTGCTTGAGGACCACGTTCAGATTTTTCTACCTCAAATTCGACATTGTCGCCCTCATTAAGGAATAGATCCGCAGGTAATGCTGTTCTATGAACAAACACATCTTCATTATCTTCACCTTGTATAAATCCATATCCTTTTCTTGAATTATACCATTTTACAGTTCCTTTCATATGCTATTTCACCTCCTTCAGACGAAGTATTGTTCTGAATTTGCTGAATAAAGATTCAAAAAATCGAAGGTGTGAAAAACATATTTTTAAAGAACTAAAAAGATGTTCAGCCCCTAATTTTTTGTCTTTATTGGTATGCTCTAACAAATTTATCCTTAATATAGATTACTATCGGGAAAATATTTCAATTTTATTACATTGACATCATATCAACATTGGAATATTTGCTCCTTGACTCAAAATAAATCCTTAATGTATCTTATTTTATATAATGAAAGTTTGAAAATAATCGAAAAATAGTGAGGTGAATTATTAATGATGTGGATAAATAAATGAAGTTTAGTATCTATGAAAATAAAAAGTACGCTTTCTCTAACCCCAAATGGAGATAATTATTTTGTCTCATTAAAACGGATATAATCTTTGAAAAATGAAAGATTTTTGAACAATTCAGGTCTAATCTTTGATTATTTACGTGATTTTTTGCGTCTATAACCACTGCTTCTTCTGTAATTATTTTCAATACTCTTGGATTTGCAATATGGACAACTCTTGGGTTTGTCGCTATCAAAAGTCATAATCTTACTGAACTCTGCATCACAATTTAGACATTTAAAATGATAAACAACCATTATTATTCCTCAAGTTTATCTAAAAAACTGTAGATGGCATCTAATTTCGATTTATCTATTTTACTAATTCTTTGACATTACTTTTGAAATTGTCAAGGATGAAAAGAATTGTTTATTCGTGTCAGGTTGTGATTATACAGAATAATAAGCGGTATTATCTCATATTTAACATATATTATAAAAAAAGAGGTAGATAGGTTAAGTGAAGTAGATTGAATTGTTATAAAAACCAACAGATCTAAAAATAGCCTTTTGTTAACTGAAATTTCTACTGTTGACTTTTTCAAATCTTGGCAAATCCGTTTTAAATTATATTCTTGCGGAATATGAATTCCCGCTAGGAAATACAGTATATGCTAATTCCATAGGCGGATCAGTAATACTATCATATGCATCCGCTGAAAATAAGGACAATTGAAATTTTTCCCCTGAATCAATCTTTTTATCTATGCCCCCTCCGGTTAGACTAATATGATTTCCATCAATAGTAACTAAATATGTATCGGAAATCCACCCAATTTGGTCTTGATTATTTTTAAGAGATATATTAAGGTAAAATTTTTCGTTTTCATAATTAATTTTCACTATAGTTACTTCAATATCTTTCGAAGGTTGTTTAACAATAACTATTAATGCAAATATGATAATGATAATTACTACCGCAGCACTTAATCCTAAGACAGTTTTTTTATACGTATTGTCCCCCAAAAACATATGATAATGTTACTTACAACAATAGCTATTTAATTAATTAATCTTATTATCTTTCGTTATTTGAATGGAGTGAGTCAATATAGCTTATGGAATCTTTATTAATTGTGGGAATAATTATTTTTACGGGTTTTATCTTTGGAGAATTAGTATCAATAATAAAATTACCTAAGGTAACTGGATATATTCTTGCAGGTGTAATTTTAAATCCACAATTATTACATATTATTCAAGCTGATTTTACCAACCATACTGATATTATTACTAATATTGCACTATCATTCATCACCTTTTCAGTAGGGGGAACACTCTTTTATAAAAGAATTAAAAAATTAGGGAAAGCAATAGTTTTTATCACTATATTTGAAGCTGAAATCGCATTTCTAACAGTTTTTTTAGGGCTATTAGCCGTCACGCCTTATTTTATCAATTTAGTTGGAGCAAGCTGGTTCACGGTCTTTATTCCCATAAGCTTTCTTCTTGGCTCACTTGCTTCACCAACAGATCCATCAGCTACTCTTGCGGTTGCTCACGAATACAAGGCAAAAGGAGATGTATCATCGACCATAATGGGGGTTGCTGCATTTGATGATGCTCTTGGTATAATCAATTACAGCCTTGCTATATCTATAGCAGGTGTTCTTATTTTAAATCAAGATTTTAATATCTATTCATCTTTCATACAACCATTTATAGTAATTATCGGTGCAATAATACTAGGAATTATAGTCGGTTTTATTTTTAATATAATAACTATAATTTTAAAAAAGGAAACGGAAGGCGCTTTCATAGTTGTTATACTATGTTTTCTACTATTATGCTTTGGAATCGCATCAATTTTTGGATTTGACGAGCTCCTTGCAACAATGACAATGGGTGCAATTGTAGTCAATTTTAACCCTATGAGAGAAAAAATATTCAAAATACTGGAGAGATATACTGAAGAGCTTATTTTTGTCCTCTTCTTCACTATTAGTGGGATGCATTTAAACTTCTCTGTTTTATCAACATCTTATATCCTAATTATCCTTTTTGTGATTTTTAGAACGATTGGAAAAACAACAGGGACTGCTATTGGTGCTTATCTTTCTAAATCATCGAGTAACATTAAAAAATATACCGCTGGAGGACTAATTCCACAGGGAGGTATTGTAATTGGTTTAGCTTTGTTAATAAAACAAAATCATGCTTTCGATGAAATTTCAGATATAATTATCAGTATAATTATTGGAGCTACGATTATTCATGAGCTAATAGGACCTATTGCAGCTAAAAAAGCGCTTACTAAAGCAGGAGAAATAAAAAACAGTAAATTAAAAAAATTCAGGTAAAAATTATTATTATGCAATATTTGATGAGTTTATAAGAGCGATTCTTATCGTTTTTTCTTTTTAACAACCATATCTTTTTCAGTATTAATTAAATCTTTAATTAACTCTTTATCAGCATCCTCCTTTTCTTTTCTTTGTTGTTTCTGAAGTCTCCAATGTAATTGGTGCTTTTCTTGGGTATAAATATAGACTATACTACCAATAACAATCCATACTAATAGAAATAGGAACCCAGACATTGCATCAGGAAGTCTTAATATGAATATGAGGAAAAGCGAAGAACTAATTAATCCTATTAAACCTATTATTGGGATTGCTTTAATTTTAAACTTAGCTTTTTTATAGATCTCAGGATGTTTATAAGGAAGGATTAATGCTGTTATTGAAATCGTAATAAAAATTAGCAAAACTGCCATGTTAATCATCATTACTGCTTGAATGAATGCTTTTGCAAGCAGAATAATGGATATTGCCATAATAGCATTTATTAAAAGAGTCCATTTTGGAACATTATATCTATTTAACTCAGCTAGTTTTTCTGGGACAATTTTATCCTTTGCCCAGGCATAGGATAAACGAGAAGTTGAGAGAATAGTAGGATTGATATCTGAAATAATTGCAATTGAGCCTGCAAAAGCAACAAAAACAGCAATAATAAATGGTAAGAAAGTTGCTGCAACATCTGCAACAGAACCTGTGGCAAAATTATATGATGAATAAAAATTTGGAGACATGGAACCATAGACAATAATTGCAACCAGAATGTAAACTAAAGCAATAGTGAAAATAGAGATAATAATACCAAGTGGCAATGTTTTTTCAGCATTTTTAACTTCATCCCCCGCATCCGTAATTGCGCTAAAACCGATATAGCTAAAGAAAATTAAACTACTTGCTTGTACAATAAGCGATAAATCAGGGTTAAATGAAGCATTAAGGTTACTAAGGTTTACATGTGGTAAACCAAAAATTATAAGCAAAGAAAGGCCAATCATTAATAATACAAACATTATCGTCTGTATTCGTCCGTATAATTTAACACCACGATAATTTACAAATAAGAATAATATTACCAAAATAATAGCAATAATCTGTATATTTGTTGAAACAACAACAGAGATATTATCCAAATGAATTATTTTAAAAAGATGATTAAGTATAGATATATCTCCAACCGACATTGCCGCAATCACCGCAATCATGGCAAACCATCTAGACCAAGTTACGATAAAACCAATAAACGGATCAACAATGCGACTGATAAACACATATTCTCCACCTGATGACGGCATAGCAGAGGACAATACAGCATAACATAAAGCAATGAAAAGAGCAGGGATTGCTGCAATTATATATGAAAAAATAACCCCTGAACCTACAGCTATTTTCTCCTGAATTTGAATAGTTGTAAGGAATAATCCACCACCTATAACAGATGTTACAACAGTTGCCACAACTTCTTTTAAGCCTAATTCTCTTCTGAGCTCAACCAATTTTTCGTCCCATATCCATATTTGGAATAGCTATCTTAATTCCAATTGAAATTCTAATCATCAGTAATTGAATGATATTGTGTTGCTAGATAATATTTATGTATTAAATGCGAAAGGGTTATTTCTCCTATTAAACCATTATCTGATTCCACTGCTAATCGTCTAATACTATGTCTTATCATCTTTAACAAAGCATCAACAATCCTATCATTCGGTTTACAAGTTATAGGATCTTTTCTCATAATATCCTCAGCATTCCCTTTAGTACCATGAGGATATGTTTTTGGTAAAGTAAAGAAATTATAATAATCTCTAGGAGGTGCAAGAACCTGTAAAACATCATGTCTTGTAATGATACCTATTAACTTTTTATTGTTCTTATTTTCAACAACCCAAACATGTGATTTACCATCAAGAATTGATAGAACATTATCAATTGGCATATCTTTTTCGATTAAAGGTAAATCCCATATCTTTTTATCCATTAGTTGTTCAACTTTTAATTCATAAAATTCAGATATTAATTTTGATTCTTCTTTTTTCATTTTTAAAAATTCATACCTCCTTTGTCAAGTAATAATTATTATCATATTCCGGCTTCACCTGCTCTCATAATGGCAAATCTAGCAGACAGAGGACCAATTATTTCAAAAACAACAGAGGTTGCAGCAATCGTTGTTACAATAAGAGTTCCTAATTCAGGTCTACCAAGATCTACAAGTTTATTGGAGGCAAGTAAAGCTAATCCAATAGCTACACCAGCTTGTGATAATATGCCAAATCCAATATTATCTCTAATTAAAGGATCTGCTTTTGATAATAATGCAGCAATGTAACTTCCCCCTATAAGACCCATACTTCGACAGATAATATACACCAAACCTAAGAGACCAGATACAAGAAGAAGACCAATATGAAGATTTAATCCCGCGATAACAAAAAATACTACATAAATAGGTAAACTGATAGTCTTAATATGCTCAAAGACAGGTTTATTATCTTGGGGAAAGATATTAATCACTACCATACCTAAGGCCATACAGGATAATATTACTGATACACCTAACATTAATGAAAGACCGGAAGTTAAAAGAATCGATGTTAAAGCAATTGCTATTATTTGCTCTTTTTCAAAAAGTCTTTTTAATATAAACCCGAAGAAGATACCATTTCCCGCACCAATTAAAAGAGCGCCGCCTATTTCAATAAAAGGGGTAATAATCAGATTATAAGCAGAAAATATACCCGATGTTAAAATCAAACTAGCAAAAGCAATAGCAAAAGCATAAATAAATATGGCTAAACCATCATCAAAACCAACGACAGCCAGTATTGCACTGGTTAATTTCCCTTTAGCTTTATACTCATGAATAACCGCAACAGCTCCAGCGGGTGCACTAGCTGGTGCCATTGCAGCAAAAATTATTGCCTCTGATATATGATGAGTTATAAGATATACGCCAATAAAAACAACAATAAATGCTCCAATCGATTCACCGACTATTATAGCGGTTATACTTTTTCCCATTTTTTTCATCAGTGAAAAAGTCAGTTCTCCACCAATAATAAATGCAACAAAACCAAGAGCAAGATTTGTTATAGTTTCGATTTCGATAGGTGTTAGTTTTACTATCCCTAAAACCTCTGGCCCAATAATGACACCAGCAATAATATAACCAACAACCCCAGTTATTTTTAGGATATGGGTAACCTTACCGATAAGAAGACCAAGACCTATCGCAAATCCGGCAATTAAAAGATAGTTTATCATTACATAAGCTCCGATATTTATTAATGGATTTATCTAAATCTTTCATGAAATGGTCTTTTAAAATTGAGAGAAAGATATTTTTTACCTGTCTTTTGTTCTTTATTTTCAATTAAAACTGTCAGTAATTCGAGTAGATCAATATTGCCTATCAAACGATTTTTATTATCAACAACAGGGAGCTCATCCAAGTCATTTTCATACATTTTAACAAAAGCTGTTTTAAGTGTATCTTCGTCATTAATGTAAATTGCAGAAAACATAAGATCTTCCGCATTTTTTTTACCAATAAACTCTAATGCATTAAAATCTAATATACCAAAATGGCTTGGTAGTAAATCTATAAATTCATGTTTAATAAGTTTTTTTAGAGTAACTTTCCCCAATAATTCAAGTTTATCATCGACTACATATACAGATTTTAACCTAGGGTTTGCAATAAATGCCCTTGCAACATCGTCTGCTGATTCATTTTTATTTACAAATACAGGATGGGGAGTAACAAGCATGCGCATATCTTTGATTTTTACTGTTTCTACCATATTAATTCTTTTCCTTAACTTTCAAAATCATTATTTTTTTGTCTGTTACTCGCCGTTCAAATAGACCATTTGTATTTATCTAAAAGAGGATTTAGTTTAGTCTTGATTTTAAGGTATTCTTCTTCACTCAGATTGCAAAAATTAATAGTTCTTTTTTGTAAATGAATTTCCAAATACTTATTCATTAAAGAATTTAGTGGGCATTCGATTGGTTTTTGTGGGTCGATTTCTAATTTACAGTCTATAGTTGATACAAGGTCCCTTACATTCTTTTCTATCTCTAAAGTTTCACCTTTTTCGTTACAATCTTTGACTGTTGCAATATTGTTGAGATTTAATCGATACACAGCAAATGCCTTTTCACATCCTGCCTCTCTAATCAACTCTATAGCTTCTTCAAGAACATCCATATCAAAACACCTTTTAATTTAATATTTTCTTTTTTTCTGCTTTTTCTTCCATCTTCCTACGCTTCTCCTCCAATTTTTCTTCCAAACGTCTTTTCTCTTTTACCAATCCCCCTTGTAAAACACGCATTCTGGAATCCATTGCTCTTATTCTTTCTTCTTTATGACCTTTTTTAACATTAAACTCAGCTTTGGTGATCTTATGATTTTCAAATCTCCCCTTAAGTTTTTCAATTTCATCATGTTCTTTTTCAATGTTTTTTTCCAGCTTTGAAATATTTCTTTCTAACCTATCCACAAAGCTCACGTCTTCTGTCCCCTCCTGATTAAAAAACAGCATGTTATCCCACCAACTATACCTATTATAAAACCAATTGTTAAGGCTAAAATGAAAGATTCATTTGATTTCTCGAAGTAAATTGATTCTGCAGGAGAAGAGTTAGGAACGCAAATATATCTGGATGAATGCGTTCCAGACATGCTTGAAAGTCTAACTACCCCTGCTATAAGGTCACTGTATTTATATTGGAAAATGGCGTTTTCATATGAAGATTCATTTTCTAAGCTTTCTGCTAGTTCATAATAGCTAACAGACAAAATTGGTTCCACACCTTGTTTTCTACTTTGGCCAATGCTGATACTTGCACTTTCCTGTGCTCTCTGAACCTTATCGTTTGTTACTCCATCAACAAGTTCCAATGCTAGATTTCCTTCTACTAAAGCCTCTAGAGAATCAAATAACGCTGCTGCAAAATAATCTTGCTCTTTATCATTTTGGGCAATAATCAATAACTCATTTGCACTTGAAAGAAAAGTGGAACTTGTACCCATTTCTTGAAGCAATATAGTAGCATATGATATTGTCTGCTGTGCATTATCGATATATTCATCTGCTAATGATGTGAGTGTTGTTTCATCGATAAGATTAACATGGGTGAATCCTGATGAGAGATTTATCCACCATCCGACACTTTTACTTCGTTCGAATGAAAAAGCTAGTTGGTATAATGTTTTTAAATAATTACTATTGTTAAAACTTGCAATAGCATCTTCTAAATATCTTGATGCTTCAACTGCTTTCTTCTGAGCAATACCTACACATTGAAGTGATATCATGTCATTGATTGCTTTGCTTTTAACAAGTAATACTTGAGAGTCCTGTATCGATTGTGTTTCATTAATTATATTTTTTATATAACCTTGACTATTTTCCTGATCGAAATAATCACAAGCATAAGTTACAAAACGTGAACTAATCAATGATTGAAATGATTTGCTTGCGCTTGAATAAAATAAATCATTTTGGTACAATTCTTGAGCATCATTCAGATAACTCTCAGCATAATTTAGATAGTCAGTAACTTGATTTTTATAATAGTTGGGCCATTGATTTGGAATATTTGAATTATCAAAAGCCATAGTGGATTTATTGAATAATTCCGTAGCATTAATTAGAAGAGATTTAGCAAGCGGTTTCATTGCGGCTATATAATCCTCTGTGGTAATTTGATTTTCAGACTCAGGAGCTTGAAATATGTGACCTGTTGCATAAAAAAGTACATCATTTATATCCTCTACCTCAAAAACATCCATACCATAATTATCCATTGCATATTGTGAAACATTTCTTTTAACTGGCTTTGTAATGATTTGAGTCCAACCATTTTGGGTTATTTTATCAGTTACCGTTTCCGTATATATCATCTGACCTTTTGGAATCAGAAACTGTTTAGCACCAACGGAGTTTGCAGCATCTATTTTGTAAGGTATACCGCCTATGGGCCCGATGCTACCATCTGGATTAATCATACCAGTCATTACAAGATTTTTATCAATTGTCCAATTTTCAAGCAAGGAGATTGTAGCCAATGTCATAACTGCTCCAGCTGATGGGCCGCCAATAATAGGTGAAGAAGTTCGAATAACAAAAAAATAATCATATTCTTCAGGATTAATGGATTTGTTCATATCGTTTTTTACTAATGCACTAGCAACTTTTACAGCAAGACGTGCAGAACCTTGCATATCTACCTGGGTAAGTGGCAAAGTATCAACAAAGACCCTACCACTACCGTTACTCTGAACAGTAACAGTTATGGTAGAAATTACACCCTCATATCCCTTTTCTGTTTCAGCAACAGCAGGAGCGTAGACAGACACATTATGATAATTAATGGAGACGTTACCCGTCTGGATTTCACCTGAATTTACTGCAATTGAAATCTGTGAGAAAGAAGAGAATAATAATAAAAAAACTAAGATATAGCTTAATATCTTGATATTCATTATTTAAAAACCTCCAGATCATCTAATAAATTTATTATATTACAACTTTGATCTTGATGTCACCTTGATTTTTTCAACACCACTAAGATTAAGGATCTTTTTATCTACAACTTCTCTTAAGTTTTTAGAATTATCAGACTTTATTTTCGCTATAAGATTATAATCCTTAAAAAATGGATCTGCCAAAGTAGTCTCTTCAAAAAGTAACGGTTCAACATCAACTGTTTCATCAAACATCTTTATCTTATTCGCAACTTCATGCTCGTATGAATTTTTAGTACTTATTAGCACGTACCCAAACACCATATATATCTTCCTCCAAAAATTACTCACTATAATTTATATCAATTGTTTCTCGATTAAGCCGTAATTATTTTGCTTTGCCCAAATTCTAATCTGATCTAAAATTAGCCAGGTATTCTCAATGTTTTCTGCTATTTTCCATTTTCTATTTTCCTCCGCAAGAAACTCAAGACGTTCAACATCCTTTAATGTTTCTTCCTTTAAATGAACTGAATATTCAGGTGAATACACATCATAAATAAGCTCATGGTTGGGAGCATTTAATTTGAATTTAATAGTAATAGTATTATTTATATCATCAAGCCAAAACTCAGAAGAATTATATTCAGAGATTGAAAAATTTATTTTTTCTTTTTTAATGAAATCTTTTATTATTTTTATAAGATTATTTTTCATTAGAACCATCTCTTAATTAATTAAACACTCTATTTAATTCATTATTATTTCATATCCAGTATTATATTTTCTATCAATCATACCATTTATCTAATGCTAAACTTTTTTTTCTTATCTACATATTTTTTGATGGGAGCCTCGTATTTTTTTCAAACAATAGTTCCCATATTTGTGCATGTTATTTTATCAAATATTTTTCTTATATTTGAGGGAGGGTAGAGCCTTTTTGGAAGGAAATGAATTGTAGACAGGATTCGTTTAAGATGGAAATTTAATTTTTATCTAAAGCTTAGGCTCTACATCGGCACAAAACATAAGGTTTCGATTATTTATAAATATAATTACTATATTTATAGATATAAGAATAATTTAAATCTATATTTATAGAAAATTTATATATAGTCATTTCGTATTATAAATTAATTATTTGATTTAAATTAGGTGAAATTATGCCAGGATCAAGTGTCGAGATTGACAAGAAGGATAGAATAATATTAAATTTGACATATGGGAATCAAAATATTTCTCAAGAAGAAATAGCTAAAAAACTTCATATCTCCCAACCTTCAGTGGCTGCACGTATTAAAAAACTTAAAGATAGAGGATTAATTGAGCAGATTATAGGAGTAAATCTAAATAAGGTTGGATTAAAAGTTGCAATGGTTAGACTTGCTACTACCAATACTGAAAAAATTTTGAATATGTTTCGAGATTGTCCTTTTTTCTTGAATGGATTCATAATATCGGGAGAAGAAAATTTAGTTTTATTACTTGTAGGAGATGATATGGCATCCTTAGAATCTATTATTGATAGTCATATAAGACCAGATAAAGATGTCCAAAGTGTCGATTTTGATGTCATTATCACGAGTATAAAAAATTTTGTAATTCCTATTAATATGCCAATTGAAGCTTTACATAAATACCCTTGTGATCTTGAACATAAATGCGAGGAATGTTATGCCTTTAAAACTAATCGTTGTTTTGGTTGTCCAATCACTGGGAAATATAAGGGGACCTTCTGGCAAAAATAAATTTTTTAGGGCAATACAGAAAATTAATTAAACTAATGATTGCAATTCTAGGCTAAAGAGTAAAATTATTAGTAATTTTTTCAGAAATTTATATTTATTTCATCCATTTATTTTTTAATTTCTTGAAATTTCCCAATTCAATTGACTTTCTTATTTCTCTCATCAATTGAAGCATAAAAAATACATTATGAAAACTAATAAGATTATAACCAACAAGTTCTCCAGTTCTAAAAAGATGGTTTACATAAGCTCTTGAATAATTTTTACAGACATCACATTCACAATTAGGATCTAGAGGCTGTCCATCGGTTTGATGTTTAATTGAAGATATTTTATAACGATACTTATTTTTTTTAGTACCAATCGGGGGATGGATATAAGCAAAACCACTTCTAGCTATTCTTGTAGGAGAAACGCAATCGAATAAATCAATACCTCGTTCTACGGACTCAAAAATATCCTCAACAACACCTATTCCTAATAAATGTCGAGTTTTGTCATCAGGCATAAAAGGTGTAACCCAATCTAATATTTTGTACATATCTTGCTTTGATTTACCAAGAGATCCACCTATTGCATAACTATCAAATTCCATTGAAGAAATAAATTTTGCACTCTTTTCTCTAAGGTCTTTCCAATGACCACCTTGTACTATGCCAACTAAAGCTTGTTTCGTCTGATGAATTTCTACACACCTTTGTGCCCATTTGTGTGTACGTTCCAAGCTTTTTTCCGTATATTTCTTACTGGATAGAGGGGAGGTACACTCATCCAATGCTAGAATCATGTCAGCTCCTAATTTCTCCTGTATTTTAATTGATTTTTCAGGGGTTAAATATTGACGAGAATTATCATAAATAGATCTAAATGAAATTCCTTTGTCATCTATTTTTGCTATAGATTTACCCTGTGGTTTACCAGTTGAATAATTCTCACCCGGAAAAAACATTTTACCAACTGCATGTTCTTTTCCAAGACCTAAAGAAAAAGCTTGAAATCCTCCACTGTCGGTAATAAGTGGCTTTTTCCAATTCATAAATTTATGTAAACCCCCCAATTTGTAGATAATATCTTCATTTGGTTGGAGCATCAGATGATAAGTATTACAAATAAGTACCTGTGCTCCTATTTTATTTAAATCCTCTGAAGTTAATGCTTTAACTGTTGCTTTGGTTGCTACTGGCATTAAATCAGGAGTGTTTATCTTTCCATTTTTAAGTTCTAAAACCCCTGTTCTTGCTTTACCATCTTGAAAATTTACATGAAATTTTAGTTTGCCCATTAAATATAGAAAAATTAAAAGTAAAATAAATATTTTCTTACTCAGATGTTAAATGAACTATTATGGATTTCCTTATTATTAATTAATTTTGTAATTGTAATATTTGCCTATAAATTATTTGGCAAAACAGGCCTATATGTTTGGACAGCTGTTGCAGTTATTCTAGCTAATATTCAAGTGATGAAGACGATCCAGATTTTTGGATTAGTAACAGCATTAGGCAATGTTGTTTATTCCTCTATTTTTCTCGTCACAGACATTTTGAATGAAAATCATTCGAAAAAAGATGCTCAAAAAGCGGTTTGGATAGGATTTTTTGTTTTAATTTCAGTAACAATTATTATGCAAATAACCATTCAATTTATTCCGCATGAATCAGATAAACTTAGTCCTGCTATCTCTGAGATTTTTTCATTTTTTCCAAGAATTGCTTTCGCAAGTTTAGTTGCATATATTATTTCACAAAGTCACGATGTATGGTTTTTTGCAAAACTAAAAAAAAGAGATAAAACAAAAAGATTATGGCTTAGAAATAATCTATCAACAACAATAAGTCAAACGATAGACAACTTAATTTTCACAGCTATTGTATTTGTCGGTGAACAACCATTTGATATCATTGTTCAAATTTTTGTAACATCATTGATACTCAAAATAATTGTTGCAGCATTAGATACACCATTTGTTTATCTAGGAAGAAAAATAAAAAATGCTAATAAATTATTTTTTAAAAAAAATGATAGTTAATATCTTTATGATTTTAAGGTGTATATACTAAAACTAAGGTTATAGAAAAAATAAATTCTGGATTTAATAATCCAAAATAAAATTCTGAAATAGTAATTAATTCCCCAGGTTTGCAACGATGAAAACGAAACGGCAAAAGTGTTAGATATTTAGTATTAACTGCTTCAAATGTTGTTAAACTTCCATTATATATTAGATTGGTAATTTTCCCATAGATAATAGACAGCTTTAAAGAGGGCATATTTTTAACAATAACATTTTTTGAAGTGTTCACATAACCCTGTTTTGTCACATTAATTATGAAAATACTATCTTGTTTAACTGTTGGTGCAATGAATGATACAATCCCTTTTGTATCTGTATTTTTTGATTCATCATCAAAATCCACTTTTGCATCTGGTATTGGTGTACCCCCTAGTGAATTTACTTCAACAAAAAATTCAGTTGATTCTTCAATTATTGATTTTGCAGTTATATTGAGAATATAGTAAAGTTCATAAGAATGAATCAAGGGATATTGATCCTCATTAACTCCTCCAGGTACATGATATGGTGAACCACCAAGACCGTCAGGGGTTACATAAGTTCCAATATAATCATCCCAATAATTACCACCACATGGATAGCCATTGTCCCATTGATTGACGCAGTCATCGTATGCATTTTGAATATTTGTCTTGAAGTTATTGTGATAAAACAGATTATCGTTGCTTGAGTCCCAAACATAAATACCATATGTATTATTTGATAGTGAATTACAATAAATTATATTTCTTTTTGAATTACAATCTAAGTTTATACCAAGTTCATTATGATTTATTTTATTACAAAAAATGGTATTTTCATCTCCTAAATTACAAAATTTAATGCCTTCAATATTATATGCAATTGTATTTTCTTTGATTGAATTGCTAAAAGAATTTGATAGATTTATTGCATTATTATTTCCTGAAATAATATTTTTAGCAATTTTATTATTTTTGGAATTCCCTACCAAACTAATTCCATTTGAATTGTTTAATATGACATTATTAATAACTAAGTTTTTATTCCCGTAAGAATTCAATATTATACCATTGGTATTATCTGTAACTGTATTATTTTGTAGAGAATTTTTATTAGAGTGCCAATCCAATTTAATACCATTTTCATTTTCTACAACAATATTTCTAAAAATCAGGATATTATTGCTTGAGCTGTATGAATGTATTCCAAATTCATTATTTGAAATTGTATTTTGAAATATTGAATCATTATCTGAACCTATAAGAGAAATTCCATAATCATTGTTTAAAATTAAATTGTCATAGATGCTATCTTTACTTGAAGAGTGAAAATATATGCCATAGCTATTATTTGAAATGGTATTTTGAGACAGATCCATTTTTTTTGTATAAAAGAAAATTATACCATAAGTATTGTTTTGTATTATATTGTTTTCAATATGATTATATGAACTATATGAATATACGTATAAACCGTAATAACTGTTAAAAATCTGATTGTTTAAAATCGTATTATTCTCAGAATCTTTTATAAAAATACCGCAGCCAGTATTTATTATAATATTATCTTGAATAGTATTACGATCAGAAAATATTTTTATTCCAGTTCTTGTATTAGATGTATCAAGTATGGTAAATCCTTGTATCTTCACTTTATATGATGATATTTGAATGATATCGCCACTTTCATTACTTGAGATAATTGTTGTGTTTTTATCCTCACCAATAATTTCAACTGATTTATTTACTGTTAGTTTCTCATAATATGGTGAAGAATAGTCATAAACAAATATGGTATCCCAATCGCTTGCATTATTTATTGCATACTGAATCTTAGTATAATTATTTGGTCCATTACCCCCTACATAAAAAATATCACTCCTATAATTAAAATTCTTATTATACTCATTTTTTGCAGATGTTTTTTTATTGTTTTGAATATCTATTTCTAAAGAAAAAGCAATATTAGACCCCAAAATAATTATCGTTATGAAAAAAACCAAATATTTTGTAATCTGGTTTGTTCTTTCCATTTTCTTTTTCATCTCTCGATTTTTATAATCTAAAAAACATATTTAAAATTACCTGTAATATTGTTAAAAAATTAATTGCAACATAGGTTACAAAAAGATTTACATGTAGTTGATTGAATTCTCATAAAATTAATATCTAATTTATTGGTGATTTTTTCAATGTATGTAAATTAATTTAATTGTTTATTATAAATTAAAAATTTTATTTTTAAAAGTGATTAACAGTGAGGTATTTTTTTTAGTATAATGTTTAAAGCAAATATTTCAACAACAAATCCCATATCCTTTAACTCATGTTTGTATGTAATTCCTCCAACACCCAATACCATATGTTAAATCACCTTTTTTTTATAAGTTATACTCTCTAAATATTAATATTTAAAATTAACTCATAATTATGTCAGTTTCATAATAATTTCATATCATAAATATATCAACAAAATCATTATTCATATCTTACGGCTTCAATCGGACTCATTTTTGCCGCTTTTCTTGCAGGATAAAGACTTGAGAGCAAACCAACGATGACAGCAACGGCAAGACCAAGGATTATTGAATATATTGAAATAACAGGATTTAGCTCCCCTCCAAAAGAACGAGTCATTATTACACTTAACCCTCTAGAACCGATAACACCCAATAAAATTCCAATAATTCCCCCAATTATACTTATTAGAACTCCCTCCATAATAAATATTAGCAATACATCCTTATTATTTGCTCCAATTGCTTTCATAATACCTATCTCACGCGTTCTTTCCATAACTGAAGTTAACATAGTATTCATAATACCAATTGAAGCTACAACTAAAGCAATTGAGGCTATCGATAAAAGAACAACTTGAACTATTGAAAGCACTTGTTGAATACTCTCTATTAAAGACGACATAGTAATAACATTTGCAAAATCATCGTCACCATGGTTTTCATTTATTGCTTGTTCAATTTCATCTGCAATTGATTCAACATTATTTACATCATAAACTCTAATTATTGCTGAAGTTGATTTACTTTGGCCTGTGATTTTTTCAAAATCTCTTGGCGTGATATGTATATTATCATCAGTTTCTGTTGACATACCAGCACCTTGTTTTTTATAAATACCGACAACAATGAATTTATTTCCATTAATCTTAATTTTATTACCTAACTGAATTTCATCATCAAAATATTCATATGCAACATTATAACCAATAACACAAGTATTCTGTTGACCTTCATTAATAAATTCTCCTTTCTCAAGACCTAGTACACCAATTCCAAATATACTTTCCATGTTTTTTTCATCAATTCCAACTAATGAAACTGATTTAACTTCTCCATTAAATGATATCAATGATGGCGCAAATAAAATTGAACTTATGTCTTTGATTCCAGAAATTCGCTGGATATCGCTTAGATCTCTTTCTGTTAGGTATTCGCCATTACCTTGTTCAAATCCACCGCCAAATGCATCAGCAGATATCGATCCTGTTGAAACAACAATAGTATCTGACAAGGAGGATAATTCTCCTGTGATTGCTTGCTGCATTCCTTCCCCAATTCCCATTAGGGAAATTATTGCCATTATTCCAATACATATGCCAAGTAGAGTAAGAAATGATCTAGATTTTCTTTCATTGATATTTTTAATTGCGAGTTTCAAATTGTCTTTAATCATATTCATTAACTACTCCATCTTTTATTCTAAGATTCCTTCGAGCTCTTTTGGCAATATTCTGATCATGTGTAACGATAATAATTGTCTCTCCTTTGTCATTAATTTGTTCTAAAATTGACATAATATTATTGCCTGATTTAGTGTCTACATTACCTGTTGGTTCATCTGCAAGTATTATTGATGGATTATTTGCAAGGGCACGAGCAATAGCCACTCTTTGTTGTTCTCCTCCACTTAACTCAGATGGTTTATGATCCATTCTTTGACTTAATTCAACTAGATTAAGCAACTTTTCAGCTTTTTCTACTCTTTCTTTTGACCTAATCCCAGAAAAACTCATTGAAAGAGCCACATTATCTTTTGCATTTAGAGTTGGAATTAGATTATATTTTTGAAAAATAAATCCTATCTTTTCTCTCCTGATCTTTGCAAGTTGATTCTCTGAAAGTTTTGATACATCCGTTCCATCAATAAAAAGTTGACCTGTAGATGGAACGTCCAAACACCCAAGTAGATTCATGAATGTGGATTTTCCAGAACCAGAAGGACCGATTATTGAAATATAATCTCCCCTTTTAATAGAGATATTTGTTGATTTTAATGCTGGAACTGTTATTTTACCTAAATTATAAGTTTTACTCAGATTTTTAGTAACAATTACATATTCATTCATTTATTTGTTCGCCTTTTTTTAAAGAATATAAAGAGTAAAAATATAGCTAAAGCAACTATGATAATTGAACCTGTAAGATAAAATAAACCATCTCCATCTCTTTCTTGAGACATAGGTACTACTTGAAAATTGGTATTAATTATTGGCGTTTCATAGTAATCGTTATCTTGTTTAAATGTTACTTTAAAACCAAGATTGTATTCACCATATTCAAGTGAATTGGCAGATATATCAAATGTAGCGGAAAACACATCATCAGGATCCATAGAACCAATAAAATATTTTGATGGTGAAACCAAAGCATCTGTTATTGGGGTGACAATAACTCCAGAAATTGATTCAGTTTTTGAATTATATACCTCAAGATTTACTCTTTCAGTTTTCCCTTTTTGTAAACTTGTTGGTATATTAATAATAACAGGTGCGACATCTAGCGTATCTATAACTTCAATAGGAACATTAAGATTTTCTGTATGAACGTTGTCTCCATTTTTGAATTGAATCTCAAACGACAAATTTGTTAAGCCAATTTCAGACGGTTTTATTGAAAAACTGACATTTTTTGACTCTCGGGTATTTAAATCGCCAATATAACTACTACTTGGAGTAAATTCTATTTTATTTTTACCATCTGGAATTATTGTAACTGCCTTCACGGAATTTTCTCGATTGTTTATAGCTGTTAGAGTTAATAGAGTGGATCCACTTACAGATATCTTGTTAGGTACATTTGATAATAATAATCCAACTGTTTCATTACTTACCTTAACTAAAAGAGGATATCTTACATCGTCAAAATCTTCAACATCAATCCTGACTTTTGGAAAATAATTACCCTCGGAAAGATTGTCTTCAGCAATTATTTCAAAATCAATTAATATATTTGCCCCAGGTGATATACCACCAATATCCTCATAATTTAATAATGCTTTAATTTTATTTCCTTTATTATCTGAGTCATATGCAATCCATATATTATTGATATAAGCTCCAATTGTATCTGTCCTAGTAGTAGATGAAGTGCCACTTGTAGTGGTATGTTGATAAGTGTTTGTAGTTTCTGCATTTTTAATTTTTAAAGACAATATCCCTGAATCACCAGGCATAAAAACATCTGGGGTAAAATAATAATATTCAACAATCAATGTAGGATCTGCACATACTGATTGAATCGTAAATAGGTTTAATAATAGTAATAACACCAATATTTTTATTTTTGACATGTATATCTCTCCTTCTGGGTTAATTATAAGTTATGTAGGCATCTTAAAGCAGTTTTTATATCTTAGCGTTTATATTCGTTATAAATAATTCTTAGTCAAATTTTTATTATATAAAAAAATATTTGTATTATACCATAATAACACTCTTGGGGTTTTAATGAGTAATGAAGTGGTCATTGAACTTAATGACACTAACTGGGAAAAACAGGTTGAAAAAGGAGATATACCTGTTTTTGTTATGTTTTATAGTCCGACATGTGCCTTTTGCAAACAGATGGAACCATATTTTTTTGATTATTCTGATCAATTTAAAAACAAGGTATTATTTGGCAGGTTGAACGTAACCAAAAATCCTACAATAGTAGGTAGATATGGAATTATGGGTACGCCTACATTCAAATATTTCTGTAGAGGACGTCCTATCCAGGAAATATCGGGCGCAATTTATCCAACTTTACTTAAAAAAACAGTTGAAGAGGGTTTAAATCATGGTGAAAATTGTGAAAAAAACACATCATGGTTGGATGACCCAGGATATGTATAATCCATCTTGAGAGTATAAAATGGATGTAACTGAAACAATAAAAAAGAGAAGGGCATATCGTTCATTAATCCCAGTTAAAATTACGAGAAAAATTGTTAATGATCTTTCAAAATGTGCTCAATTATCTGCTTCATGTTTTAATAACCAGCCTTGGAGATATATTTTTGTGTATGATTCTAAAATCTTAAATAAAATGCACGAAGCATTGTCAAGTGGAAACGATTGGGCAAAAAATGCATCTATGATAATTGTTGTTTTTTGTAAAAAAGAAGATGATTGTGTTATAAGAGATCGTGAATACTATCTATTTGATACAGGAATGTCTACTGCATTTATTATATTAAGAGCAACAGAATTGGGTCTTGTTGCACACCCTATTGCTGGTTTTAGTCCAAAAAAAGTAAGGGAAATACTGAATATCCCAAAAGAAATGAATGTTATAACTTTAGTTATTGTAGGAAAGCATTCTGATAAAATAAACCCGATTTTATCTGAGAAACAAAAGCTTAGTGAAAAACATCGACCTAAACGAATGCCTATCAACAAATTTACGTATATAAATGGATTCACAGAGGAATAATAAATATTTATTTAATTAGAATTGAAAGTATGTTATTAAAAAATATTGTTAATAACTTAATTAAAGGTTTAAAAATAGATAGTTATGTAATTTTTTCTGATAATCCCGCACGTGGGAGATTTAAAGAAGAAAGTGATTTAAATATTTTTATAAAAAATAAAAATTTTACGGATAATCTTTTTCACTTAAAAATTTACATGGGTCTTAAACCTTATTATCATTCTTGGATTGAAGTTACAAATATTAATAAAACAATTAATCTTGATAAAAAAATTAATTATTTTGATTCAGAAATTGAAGTTTTTATGTTGAAGTTAGTATCAAACTACATCAGCAATGGAGAAAAGTTATACATTGAATATTCTAATGATATTGAAACATCTTTTGGATTAACATACAATTTTCCTCCTGCAATAACGAGACTTGGAAATAAATTATTTAAATTAGATTTTACTTGGTTTAAGGATTGGTATTTTCCTGAAGGGGGAAATGAAGGTGGTCAAAAACTTCAGGGTGAAAAATCGTTGGATGGACAATCAAAAAATAGACATTTAAAAAAAATTAAATTAGAAATTAATAACTTCCTTAATGAAAATAATAAATTTGACAAAAACAATAATTTTTATACTAATGCAGTAAATAGAGGGAAAAATGTTTTAAGGAAAATGTTATAAGCAACAAAATATGAGGTGCTAAATGGTAGTAGAACACATTTCTGGTGAAAACAAAGGAAAAATAATGTTATATGCCTTGAGTACATGTGTATGGTGTAAAAAAACAAAGCAACTTTTAGATGAGTTAGGTGTTGAATATTCTTATATTTATATGGATTTAATCGATGGTGAAGAAAAGAAAAAAAAATTAAATGAATTAGGTAAATGGAATCCAAGATTTTCATATCCGACAATAGTGATTAACGACCATGTACCGATAGTTGGATTTAAAGAGGATGAAATAAAAGAGGCTCTTAAATTATGAAAAATGAAATGAAAATAAATGATTTATATGAAAAATTAAAAAAAGAAGCTGAATCAAGTGGTTATCATCTTAATCCAGATATAGAATTTACAAAAGAATTAGTTAAAGGTTTGATTACAAATGATAAAAGATATGGTTATTGGGCATGTCCCTGTAGATTGGCCTCAGGAAAAAAATCTGAGGATTTAGACATAATCTGTCCTTGTGATTATCGTGATACAGATTTAAATGAGTATGGCATGTGTTATTGTGCTTTATATGTATCTAAAGATATTTTAGATGGAAAAAAAGAAATTAAACCCATACCTGAACGACGACCCCCATTGGAAAAAAGAAAAGAAACAAAGAGTTCAAAACTGAGTTTGACAAAGCTGTCCAAACCAGTGTATAGGTGCAAGGTTTGTGGTTATCTTTGCGCAAGAGAAAACCCACCAGAAATCTGCCCTATTTGTAAGGCAAAAAAGGATAGATTTGAAAAGTTTATTTCCTAAAGAATAAATTATAAAATTTAGGCATAGTATATATTTTTGTAACTTAATAAATTTGAAAAAATGAAAAATTTGGATATTATTGAAATTTTTTGATAATTTCATTTATCTTTGAACTTATCTGCTTCTTCTGTTCTTCAGTTAATGTTTGATCCATCAGGGGATAAACATCTTTTTCCTCAAAATTTTTATGTTTTTCAATAAAATCTTTTAATTTAGATACATCAGTTATAGTTCTTTTTTTATTAATATCCCTTTGCCAAGTTTGAAGTTTATTTACAATAAAATTGTGTTGAGTCGTAAGCTTTGGTAACATTTTGTAACCGCCAACAATATCTTCAGGTTCGTATTGAGTATAGATTGCTCTCTCTTCAATAAAAATATGTTTTTGAAGTTCCCACTCAAAATCATTAAATGATTTCAACATGATTTTATAATCTTTATTCACTTTTTCTTCAAAATCATTAAGTAATCTTTCAATTTTATTATGGTCCTTAACCATAATAGCAACTATATTGGTTGTTTCGGACATGTTATAAAAACCTCTTTGAAGATAAATGCATAACTATATTTTATAGCTTACTAATAATATATCATTCAGAGTGCTAGAAAACAACAAAAATTAAAAAATATTACTGAATGAAGTGTTTCAAAATTGGTTAAAATATGGATCTATTTATTACAACCTTTGAATCTGTTGCAGTGCTATTAGGAATAGGTTTAGTGGGATTCTGGATCATAAGAAAAAAAATTATTCCAGGTAATGTCTTAGGTCTTCTATCTCCTCTTGCACTAGAAATTGCTCTTCCTAGTTTAATTTTTATTAATGTTATTCAAGATTTTAATCCAAATGAATTCCCCGCTTGGTGGCAATTACCACTGTGGTGGTTGTTTTTTACTGCGGTCTCAGCAATATTGACATTTATTTTTAGGTATGTTTCAAAAAAAGAAAATCGACGCGAATTTGCTATTAGCCTATTTTTTCAAAATGGAATATTCTTTCCGCTTGCAATAATAGCAGGGATGTTTGGAAGCAATTCATATTTATTGATATTTCTTTTCATTTTTACGATATTTTACCCTGCTTTCTTTTTTAGCACCGGTCATATTTTCTTTGGAAAAAAATTTAATTTAAATAAAAATTGGAAAAAGATATTTCACCCGGTTCTTATTGCTACAGTAGTAGCAATAATTATTAAAATTGCTGGAGTGCAAAATTTCATCCCAGATTTTGTACTAAACATATTTTCTTTACTTGGAGGGATGACCGTTCCTTTAATTATGATTATTTTAGGTGGAAATATATATATGGATTTTCAAAAAACAGGTAGTATTCAAAAATTTGAAATTATTAAATTTGTATTGATAAAAAATGTTATTTTTCCAATTATTTTTATTGGAATACTATTTTATATTCGTCCAATGTATGAGATTGCTTTAATAATATTATTGCAAGCTGCTGTTCCACCTGTAACTGCAGTTCCTCTGATGACCGAACGATTTGGTGGAAATCGGTTTATTGTTAATCAATTTATCATACTAAGCTTCATTTCATCTCTAGTTACAATTCCTATCATGGTCTCTTTATTTAGTATCTTTTTTCCGTTAAAATGATTGTTAATAAGTTAAATAATTGTTTTTTAATTTATGATAGAAATAATACTTTCAAATAATAAAATAGAAATATTTAAATTATATACAGATTATACTTTAATACACATAATATACAAAAAGGCTGATATTTATTTATCAAAAATTATGAGGGATTTCATTTATGTATAAAAAATCAATAAAGCTATTTACATATTTTATAATTTTAATCATCGCAATACCAACACTTCAAACTGTTGGATTAAAAAATTTCAACATCGAAAAAACATTTATTAATGAGCCTACTGCTCCAATTATAACTGGTCCTGATTTAGGAGAACCAGGTATTGAATATAATTTTACATTTATTTCAATAGACCCTTTGGGATTTGATTTATTTTATTATATTGATTGGGGTGATGGAAATGACAGTGAGTGGACTGGACCTTATGAGTCAAATGTAAGTATTAATATAAGTCATACGTGGGAAATTAAAGGGAATTATACAATAATTGCTAGAACTAACAATACAAATGGAACATTAAGTGATTGGTCAGAAGGATTTAATATACAAATTGCAAAATTTGTTGACCTAGAAATTGGGGAAATAGTTGGAGGAATGCTTGGAATAACTACAATAATAAACAATACTGGAATTAAAAATGCAACAGGGGTTGTTGCTAATGTAACAATTAGTGGAGGAACATTATTAATTGGTGACAAGGTAACTAATGATATTGGTATTATTGAAGCAGGCAATAGCTCTGGAGTGTATAATGTTCCTGTGCTTGGTTTTGGATTAATAGATATAAAAATTAATGTTAGATGCAATGAAACAGCAAATTTAAAGAAAACTGCAAGTGGATTTTTATTATTCTTTTATATTATCATGATTGAGTAATTGAACTATTATTTACTCAATTATGTTATTATCTTATAGTGAAGTAATGATGAAAAACCCTACACTTATTAAATAAGAATTGTTTTAGAATTAGCATATGAATAAACATATTTTTGAAAATAATAAAAATTATCGTTTCTTAACAGGTTATGATATTTCACCTAAGGATGATGCATTTCATGGAAATATTAATTTGTTAGATATAGAGTGGTGGTATTTTGATGCAGTTTTTGACAATGAATATAGTATACATGTTGGAATTAGAGTATATCATCTGAAAAATAGTGGCATGGTTGAATCCAGAATCAATATTTATAAAAATGGAAAGGTAGTGGTTGAATCAACAAAAAAAGATTTTCTTAACAGCTTTCAAACATCTAATGATTTTCCTTATGTAAAGATAAATAATAACGAGGTTATTGATTTTGATAAAGTATTTTATAATAAGTATGGAAAATGGAAATATAAAATTAAATTAAAAATTGGATTGAATCAAGTAAACCTTATATTCACCGGTACAACAAAAGGATGGAAAATTGAAACATCTGAAACTTGTTGGACTGTTGCTTTACCAAAAGCTTTTGTTGAAGGCGAAATCACAGTAAAAGGAAAAACCTTTAATGTTAAAGGAACTGGCTATCATGATCATAATTGGGGTTACTCTCCTAGCACCATGTTTAAGAATATTGGATGGTTATGGGGAAGAATTGCAGGGGATTATTTGGGTTTAACTTGGGCAAATACTATACAAAGCCCAAACAAAGGAGATTTGCTAGCAATTATAAACCAAGATGATAATTCACAAAAAAATAAGAATGAATTTTTTAGTATTGACCCAATAGATATAAAATTAAATACTAAAGGATTTTTGAAAGATCATGGAAAATTAATTCCTTCAGAGTTTGAATTAAAAATAGATTCGGAACTAAAAAATGGCGCTCAAATTAAAGCTGATTTACAAGTTAAATCTTTATTTACACAACATTCAAGAATCTTTACTGCCCATTATTGGAGATATCATGTTTTATCAATGGGAAGTATTTCAGTGAATAATACTAAAGAAATTCTTGATAAAAAAAATCAAATAATGGAGTTGTTGCTCTTCAAATCTTTAAATTAAAAAAAAGTCAATAAAAATTTTTATATTTTAAGATAGAAACATAATTAAATATTTTTACCATACAACCAAACCGTGTTTAACATACCTAGAGGAACAAGAGATTTTTCTCCTGTGGACATGGAAAAGCGTAAATTTGTTCAGAAAAAAATGTCATCCACATTTGAGTCATTTGGTTATAAAGAAATCCAAACTCCAACTTTTGAAACTTTGGAATTATTTACTGCAAAATCTGGTGAATCAATAATTGATGAATTGTATTCATTTAGTGATAAAAGTGGAAGAGAACTGGCATTAAGGCCAGAGTTAACCGCCCCAGTAATGAGATTTTATGTTGACAAACTTCAAATGGAACCAAAGCCATTGAAATTATTTTATTTTGGAAATTGTTACAGATATGATAGACCACAAAAAGGAAGATACCGTGAATTTACCCAAATGGGATGCGAACTAATTGGAGCTTCGACTGAGGAGGCAATTGCAGAACTTATAGCTTTAGCTTACAACGCTGTTATAAATACCGGTTTAAAAAATATAAATCTTAGAGTTGGTAATCTTGATTTTTTAAAAAATCAATTCGAAAAAAATTTATCAGATTTTTTCCCAAATTCTTTCAATGAATTATTTAGATTAATTGACAAAGAAGATTTTGATGAAATTAAAAATAAATTCAATGAATATAATGTACCAAATAATAATCAAAAAAATTTCATGGGTTTTTTAAACATTAATAAAATAGAAGATTTGAGCAATTACATTGAAAATAATAATTTTAAACGTTATAAGGAAATCTTTAATTTATTAAAAAATGAATTTAGTATTTTAAATATTATTCCTGACATGAAAATTGCCAGAGGATTAGACTATTACAAAGGCATAGTTTTTGAAATTGACGCGCCTATCTTAGGTGCTGAAAAACAACTATGTGGTGGGGGTGAATATGATTTGGTAGAGTCATTTGGTGGAAAAGATGTTCCAACTTCAGGGTTTGCTTTGGGATTTGATAGAATCATACTTGCACTTGAAACTGAAAATTTTTCTTTCCCCGTTGTAAAAACAGATGTGTATATTGTCCCTGTAAATGAAGATATGGTAAGAAAAAGTATTGAAATTGCTCAAATTCTACGAAATGAGGGTATATTGACAGAGTTAGATTTATTGAAAAGAGGCATTGGTAAGTCGTTAAAATATGCAAATTCAAAGAATGCAGAAAAGGTAATATTTGTAGGTCCTGATGAAATAAAAAATGATTCTGTTAATGTAAAGGATATGAAATCGGGTGACCAAAAATTAATAAAAATTAATAATTTAGCGAAGAATTTAAAAAATAATTGAACTACATCTAATTTTAATATGAAACAACAAATTTTTATAATAGATACATCGGCATTACTTTCAGGTAAAACCTTTAATGTAAGCGATGTAAAATTAATAACAACTACATCAGTTTCAAAAGAGCTAAATCCTGGTGGGGCAGATTTCCGAAATTTTCAATATCTTAAAGAAATGGGACTAAGAATCATATCTGCATCTAAGGGTTCTATAAACAAAATAAAAAATGTTGCTCAGGAAACGGGTGATTTGAATAAATTGTCTGAGGCAGATATTGAAATACTTGCTCTTGCTTTAGATCTTAATGAAAATAAAAATAATCAAATTTTTATTTTAACTGATGATTATGCCATTCAAAATATTGCAAATTATTTAAATTTAAAATTTAAAACAATGTCTCAGAGAGGAATAACAAAAAATTTTAAATGGTATTATCGTTGTCCAGGATGCGGAAAACAATTTAAGGCTTCGATAAAAATCTGTCCAATATGTGGAACAGAGACAAAGATAACCATCGGCCAAAAACATCGCATAAAATAGGGACTTTACATGAATATCAAGAATATCAAGGATTTATTGATCAAATTTTGGCAAAGTGATAATGAAAAAATATCATTATTAAGAGATGTTTTTGTAGCCGTAGTTGCTGTTTTAATTGTATTATTATTTCTTTGGGCGTATACCGGCCAATGGTTTGCTGCCCCAATGGTAGCTATTGAATCAGGAAGCATGGAACACCCTGATTCACCTTTTGGAAGGTTAGGAACAATCGATGCTGGTGATATGGTATTAGTTCAGAAAGTAAACACTCATGACGATTTAATAGTTCATGGCGGTAATTTTGGAGGAGCGCAAGCTAAAGGAGATCCAAATAATTTTTATTACGGTGATTGGGGTGACGTGGTTATTTATAAACCACTTGGTAGAGAAGATGTCTCTCAGATTATTCATAGACTTATGTGTTGGGTTGTGATAAACAATGATTTGCAAGAAACAAGATATACAATAGCAGAATATGGAGTTATTAATGAAACTTCAATTACAATACCCGAACTTGGGTTGCGTAATAGTAAACCTTCTTGGACCCACTCAGGATATCTAACCAAGGGTGATAACAATAAGGTAATTGACCAGACTTCTGATATTTGCCCCCAACCCATTAAATTGGAATGGATATCTGGAAAAGCTAGATTAGAAATTCCATGGCTTGGAACTATCAATCTTTTTTTTGAGGATATAATAAGTGGAAAAAATACAGTAAGCAATGTTCATGAAGATTGTTTGATATGTCTGGGTATAGTTATTGCAATACTAGTTTCTATACCAATTATTCTTGATATAAAGGATTATTTAAGAGACAAAAAGAAAAAAGGTAATATTAAATAGTATACCATTTTGGAAGAAATTCATATTGAAGAGGATCTTTTAATTTAGCTTCTTTAAATCCTTTCAATCTAAGCAAACAAGAGTCACAGTGGCCACAAGATTTTTCTTTGCCTCTATAACAAGACCATGTTTCTTCAAATGGAATGTTTAGTCGCGAACCAATTTTTATTATCTCATATTTTTTTAGGTTAATCAAAGGTGTTTTAATTTTAATTTTTTTTCCTTCAATCGATTTTTTTGATGCTAAGTTTGCCATTTTTTGAAATGCATCTATAAACTCAGGTCTACAATCTGGATAACCTGAGTAGTCTATTGAATTAACTCCAATAAAGATCGAATCAGCATCGATTGATTCTGCATATGACATTGATATTGAAAGAAAAACAGTATTTCTATACGGAACATAAGTTGTTGGAATTTGATTTCCAATATTATTGAGTCTATGATATTCTATTTCAACAGATGATGATTTTAAAAGTGAAGTTTTCCCGAATTGGTTAAAATCAATATCTATGATTTTATGTTCCTTTGCATTAAGAGATTTTACTATCTTTTTAGAACAATCTATTTCTTTTTCATGTCGCTGTCCATAACGAAAAGATATTCCAAAAACATCATATCCTTTATCCTTAGCAATATAAGATGCAACGCAAGAATCCAGACCACCAGAAATTAAAGAAACAGCTTTTTTCCTCATAAAATTAACCAACAATTTTTTCTACTGAAACACCCTGTCCAAAACCTTCATCTAGACCTATTACAATTTTCTTAATGTTCTCGGTTATTTCCATCTTTTCTACTAACTGATTTAGAATATAATTTGCTAGATTTTCAGCAGTAATGGACTTTATCGGCAGTAGTATACAATCAACTTTTGGTAAAATATATTTTTTTTTATTTAGTTTTATAATTATCTCATTAGAATTTTTATCTAAATATTTATTGTCTGCGGGCAATAACAATCTATGGTCTAAACTATGAGCAATCTCTTTTAGATGAGATTTTAAAATAGAAAAATCAATTACAAATCCATCTTTATTCTTGTTACCATAAACTTTTACATTAATTGCATAAGAATGGCCGTGTAAAAAACCACATTTATCATGTCCAAATAACAGATGAGCTGAAGAAAAAACTATATTTTTTTTCCAACCATCTATTTCTAATAAAAACGACATTTTTACTCCTCTATTTATTCCAAAGAGGAGATATTTTTCTTAATTTTCCAACAATCTCTGGAACAATTTTTGAAACATATTTAACCTCATCATTAGTATTTTCCCTGCCTAAACTGAATCTAAGTGATCCGTGGGCTTCTACCGGGTCTAAACCAATAGCAGTTAGAACATGAGATGCTTTTAATTTCATTGAGGAGCAGGCCGAACCAGTTGATGTTGCAATTCCTTGCTCATCAAGAGATAACAGTAAAGATTCGCCTTCAACTCCATTAAATCTAAAGTTTGCGTTATTAACAAGTCTTTTTTCAGGGTGACCGTTTAAATAACTTTCATCGATTTTTAGTATATTTTTGATTAGATCATCTCTTAATTTTTTAATATAGATAATATCCGTATTCATTCTTTCTGAAATTAGTTTACAAGCTTTGCCTAATCCGACAATACCTGGCATATTATACGTACTGCTTCTAATACCTCCTTCATGTCCTCCGCCATGAACAAAAGGTTCTAGTTTAACACCTTCTCTAACAAAAGACGCTCCAATTCCTTTTGGCCCATAAATTTTGTGTGAAGATAAAGCAAGAAGATCGATATTTAATTTTTTTACATCAATTGGGATTTTTCCAATTGCTTGAACTGCATCAGTATGAAAAAAAATGTCATTTTCTTTAGATATCTTACCAATTTCTTTGATTGGTTCAATTGTACCAATTTCATTATTTGCATACATTATTGAAATAAGAAATGTGTTTTTTGAAATTGAGTCCGAAAGATCTTCTATCCTAATTAACCCATCTTTATCAACAGTTAGATATTTAGCCTCAAATCCTTGAGTTTCCAAATGTCTTACAGTCTCAAGAACTGCAGGATGTTCTATAACAGATGTGATAATATGAGGTCCTTTTAATTTTCTTTTATTTTTGTTTTTATATGAAACTCCTTTTATTGCAATGTTGTCTGATTCGGTTCCTCCAGCGGTAAAAATTATTTCATCAGTTTTAGCATGTAATAAATCTGCAACATTTTTTCTAGATTTATTTAAAAAATCTAATGCTTCACGTCCAAACTGATGAATTGATGAAGGGTTGCCAAAATATTCTGAAAAAATTGGCAACATTTCTTTAACAACTTCGGGATCAACCTTTGTGGTTGATGCTTGATCCATGAATATTTTTCTCATTTAATCGCCTCGCCCAACATCCATCATTCTTTGTAAAGGTAATTTTGCTGTTTTCATAATTTTATCAGATAACCTAATCTTAGGTTCTAAAGTATCAAGGCTATTTAACACTTTTTTAAGAGTTATTTTTTTCATATTTGGACAAATTGCAGACTCAAGTGAAAAAAAATTTTTCTCTGGATTTTCCTTTTTAAGTCTATGACACAAACCTTCTTCGGTTCCTATAATAAATTCCATATCTTTGGATTTTTTAACAAAATTTACCATTCCATTAGTAGAAAAAACATAATCTGCTATATCAATTACATCTGGTTTACATTCGGGATGAACTAGTATTTTTGAGTTTGGATGATTATTTTTAATTTTTAGTATCTCTTCTTTAGTAATGTTATGATGGGTTGGACAAATTCCTTGCCAGATAATCATTTCATGATCCGGAGTGAATCTTTTAATGTACAGCCCAAGATTTCTATCCGGTACAAAAATTATCTTTTTTGTTTTTCTACTTTTAACTATTTTAACTCCATTTGAGGATGTACAACAAATATCTGATATTGCTTTAACATCTGCGGAGGTATTGATGTATGTTACAACATCAGCATCTGGATTTTTTTCTTTCAAATAACTAAGACTTTCAGAGTCTACCATAGCAGCCATAGGACATTTGGCATTGATATCTGGAATTATTACATTTTTCTCTGGATTTAAGATTTTAGCTGATTCAGCCATAAAATCAACACCACAGAAGATTATATTTTTTGTATTGGTTTTTGCTGCTTTTAATGCAAGATCTAATGAATCTCCAACAAAATCCGCGATATCTTGAATTTCAGGGATTTGGTAATTATGAGCAAGGATTATTACATCTTTAGATTCTTTTAATGATAATATTTTATTCTCAATATTTTTTTCGACCATGAAAAAACCTTGTGTTTTGACCTGAATAATCAAAATAAACATAAAGATTGCCCTTCATTATTTTCTATGCAAATCTATATATCTAGGATAATGAATTACGATTAGGAGGATGACTAGAAATGGATGCTTTATCGGTGATTATTGGTATCATAATTGGATTTGTTTTTGTTGGATTTGCTATTGAACTTGGGATGAAAAAATCAAGTTCCAAACAATCATCATCAAGACCAACACATAAATGGAGTATATCTGAAATCCCAAATCCAAGAATTTTAGCTGAATATATGGGAGATGTGAAACTACCTAACAATGCAAAAGTTGTAGTAAATAAATATGAAAATATGCAACAATTAAAAGGAAAACAAGTTAAACAACATCCTGGGATTCGAGGGAATTTTATACTTGGAGATAATAGAGCATTGGTTTTATCAGGTCCTATCAAAGAAGATGAATTAGGTATTTGGACTGTTGAAAAAGAGATGCTTGATAAGCTTAACAAATACTTTGAGGACAGTTGGTATAAAGCAACAGAGATCAAAGATGAAGAGCAGTAACTATGAGCATCTTGATTAAAAAAGCAAAAATTATCACTCAAAATAAAAAAAGACAACAGTTACAAGCCGACGTTTTTATAGATGAAAAATATATTTCGGAAATTTCGGAAAAATCAATTTCTGTTGAAGCAGATTATAAGATAAGTGGGAAAGATAAGATAATTTTACCTGGCCTTATTAACACTCACACTCATGTTCCTATGACACTTCTTAGAGGATATGGAGACGATATGGAACTGCAGAAGTGGTTAAAAGAGAGAATATGGCCAGTTGAATCTAAACTTAATAGCAAATACATAGCAATAGGAGCAAAATTAGCTCTTCTAGAGATGATAGCTAGTGGTACAACATCATTTATTGATATGTATTTTTTTGAAGATACGATAGGGGAAATTACTGAAAAAATTGGGATGAGGGGTTTTTTGGGTTATGCTTTCATCGATTCTGGAACGCCCGAATATTCTTTTAATGAACTTATGTCAAAATGCGAACTATTTGTAAATAGGTGGAAAGAAAAGGAGTTAATCAAACCTGTAATAGCTCCACACGCAACTTATACATGTAGTCCAGAAACACTTCAAAAATCACTTGAAATAGCTACTAAATATGATATATTTATGCATATTCACTGTTCAGAAACCCGTGAAGAGGTTTATGATGTTCAAAAAAAATATGGTTTAAGACCAGTTGGGCAACTAAAAAAGTATGGATTACTTAATGAAAAAATTGTTTTAGCTCATTGCGGATGGATTACAAAAAGCGAGATTTTTGATATAAAAAAAGGAGGCTCAAAAATATCTCATAACCCTGTTAGTAATATGAAAATTGCAACAGGTGGTTTTACTCCAATTCCTGAGTTGCTCAAAGAAAACATTGCTGTAGGTCTAGGTACTGATGGAGCTGCAAGCAATAATAGTCTTGACATGTTTGAAACAATGAAATTTTGTTCTTTAATACATAAGCATCATCGTTGGGATCCTACTGTATTACCCGCTCAAACTGTGGTTGATTTTGCGACTATTAATGGTTCAAAATGTACGGGTATGGAAAAGGAACTTGGAACTATTGAGGAAGGGAAAATTGCCGATATCATAATTTTAGATATGAAAAAACCGCATTTTGTACCAAGTTATGATATCATATCTCATCTAGTTTATACTGCAAGAGGTAGTGATGTAAATACAACAGTTGTTAACGGAAATCCTCTTATGATAGATAGAAAATTTTTAACTATAAAATATGACGAAACTTTAAACGAAGCAGAAAAATGTGCAAATGAGTTAATTAATTAAACATTATCTTGTTTCGTGTCGGTGATGCTTAATCTAGTTGGGGTCATACTAGCATTTGTAATAATTATATTATTAATACGTAAAAAATATAATTTTGGACTCTCATTAATATTAGGTTCATTAATTGTAGCTATTTTTTCTTTACAAGAAAAAAGTTTATTAGAAATTCGAAATGCTTTCATTGAAGGGGCAATTTATTCTTTTGAAACCAATCAAATTGAAACTGAGACTATAGAACTTGCTCTTTTGATGACTTTAATTTTCGCATTAGCAAAATGTATGCAAGAAACTGGTGCAATAAAAGAGCTGATTAATGGTTTAAAGGCGATTTTTAAAAAAAGTGGAATTCTTGGAATTATTCCTGCTATTTATGGTTTAATGCCTGTTCCAGGAGGAGCTTTATTTTCAGCACCAATGATTGATGAGGAGGGAGATAAATATAAACTAAATAAAAATCAAAAGAATTTTTTGAATATATGGTTTAGACATATATGGTTTCCAATATATCCAATATCCTTTGCAATGATTTTAATTTGTAGTGAAGATTTTTCAAATATTGAAATTTCTAATCTTATTATTGCAAATTCACCTGCATTTCTTGCTTTTATAGTAATTGGCTATATATTCATAAGAAAATTTACAAGAAATATACAATCAACATCTGAAAATAACAAAAAAGATTATCATGGATTGATTTATTTAATTCCCCCTATTTTTCCTATTATTATTTATGCAATTTTATGGATATTTGATTTTCCAAAAGTTAGATCTTTTTTAATTGGAATTATTATTAGTATTGTCATTCTTTATTACTTACTCAAAAGGAATAAAAAAGAATTTTTTCCCGTTTTTAAGAAATCACTTACATGGAAATTAGCAATAGCAATCTTCGGCATTATGATCTTTAGAGAAATAATTGAGGTTTCTGGAGCAAGTGATGCAATTGCAGAAATCATTAGAAGTACACCTTTTCCAGCAATATCCATGGTTGTTATTTTGCCATTTCTACTAGGGATATTAACTGGATATAACGTAGCAGGAGTTGCTCTTTCTTATCCAATAGTTCTTCCTTTTTTTCCAAATCCAATAAGTTTTGTAAGTATAGTTGGTTTAACTAGTCTAATATTTATTAGTTCTTTAGTGGGCTATTTGATATCTCCCATCCATTTATGCAATGTACTAAGTAGTGATTATTTAAAAACTGATACAACACGTATGTATAAAATGTTTATACCTGCAGCAATTTCTTTATTATGTATTCAATTGATTGTTATTGTAATAGTAATTTATATTGCTGGGTGAAAGTTATTTTAGATAAATTATTTATAAAACAATCTTTTAAAATGATTTAAATGGAACAAAAAAAATTACTGGAAATTATAAAAAAACCTTCATTTTATGGACCAGATGTAAAATCGGTAAAAATTTTACAAACCCATATTTCTTTTGTCGCTTTAACTGGAAAGTTTGCCTATAAAATTAAAAAACCAGTAAATTTTGGTTTCCTTGATTTTTCAACATTGGAAAAAAGGAAATTTTTCTGTGAAGAGGAAAAAAGGCTAAACAGAAGGCTCTGTCCAGAAATTTATTTAGATGTTTTGCCTATCACTCAAAATAAAAATTTAATTCAGTTAGACGGAAAAGGAAAAGTTGTTGAATATGTTTTAAAAATGAAGGAATTTCCACAAGACAAAATAATGACGAATCTTTTAAAAAAGGGGGGAATTAACAAAGAAACAATAGAACAAATTTGTACAATTATGATTGATTTCTACAATACTCAAAGTCGTTCAAGTGAAATTGATAAATTTGGAAAAGCAGAGGCAGTAAAGAAAAACATTGATGAAAATTTTGAACAAACAAAATCAATAGTTGATATTGCAATTTCAAAAAAAGATTACGAATTTATTCAAGATGTATCTGATTCTTTTTTTAATAAAAAGAAGGATATTTTTTATAAAAGAATTAACCAAGGCTGCATCCATGATTGCCATGGAGACCTTCATTCTGGAAACATAGTTATATCTGATAAAATATACATCTTTGACTGCATAGAGTTTAATAAAAGATTCCGGTTTTGTGATATAGCTTCAGATCTTGGTTTCTTGGCTATGGATCTTGATTATTTAAATCATCCTTATCTTTCAAGTTATTTAATAAATGATTATATTGAAAAAAGCAATGACAAAGAAATTTTAAATGTACTAAATTTCTACAAATCATATAGGGCATATGTGAGAGGAAAAGTGCATTGTTTCAGGCTTAGTGATAATTCCATTACTCAAAAAGAGAAAATAAAAATAATTGAAATTGCAAAAAAATATTTTGAATTATCACACTACTATACATCGCTATTTTCTCTTGATTTAAAATACATGCAACCACTTCTTTTCATTGTAAGTGGATTGACAGGGACAGGTAAATCTACTCTTGCATTAAAATTAGCAGTAGACTATCATGCTCATCAGATAAATACCGATATTGTTAGAAAAGAAATTGAGGGTATTGATAAATTTGAAAGACATCATGATGAAATAGATACAGGGCTTTATGCCCCAGAGAAAATAGACTATACATATGGAAAGGTAGTAGAAAAAGCATCTCTTAACTTGAAAAAGGGAGAAAATGTTGTTTTGGATGCTACTTTTCAAAAAAAGAAATATAGGGATATGGCAAAAGATATTGCAAATAAAAATAACGCCTTTTTGATTCCAATTCAATGTATATGTCCAGATAATGTAGTGAAGATGTGGCTTGAAGAAAGACTTAAGAAGAAATCTGTATCTGATGGACGTTGGGAAGTTTATCAAAATCAAAAAAAGACATTTGAACCTTATCCCGTAGATGAAAAACCTTTTGAGATTGATACATCGATAACTTCTTATGAATACAGGATGAATTTTTTTAGAAAAATAATAAAATCAATCCAAGAGGCTTGTTAATGCAGTTATCTGATTACCATGTAGATTTTAAAAAAGTCGTAAGGACAATTAATAATAACAAATACAGTTTAGTAGCTATACAAATACCTGAAGGATTGAAAAATTATGCGCTAAAAATAGTAGATTTTCTGGAAAAACAAACCCCTGCGAAAACCATAGTTGTTGCAGATCCTTGTTTTGGCGCATGTGATATTGGACATTATGAATTAAGAAATCTTGGTGTACAGTTTATTTTGCAAATTGGACATACTCCAATTGAAAATATCGGAAAATACCATATTCCAACTGAATTTATAAACGCATTATCAGAAAAAGATGTGAATAAAGTTGTAAATAAATCCTTACCATTCTTAAAAGGAAAAAATATTGGTGTGGTAACTACGGCGCAACATTTACATAAATTAGAAGAAATAAAAAAAATTCTGCAAAAAAATAAATTTAATCCATTAATATCAAAAGGTGATAAAAGAATATCATCTAATGGTCAAATTTTAGGATGCAATTTCTCTGCAGCAACAATTATTTCCGATAAAGTTGATTGTTATTTATTTATTGGCAGTGGTACATTTCATCCCCTTGGTCTATTATTGAATTCAAAAAAAACAGTGATTGCAGCAGATCCCTACACAAATGTTGTAAAAACAACAGAAATTGAAGAATTAAAAGACTCTATTTTGCGACAAAGATATGGAGCCATAGCAAATTCTAAAAACGCAAAAAAGTTTGGGATTTTAGTTGGAATTAAACAAGGACAGCAACGAATTGAGTTGGCATATAAGATTAAGAAATTACTTGAAAAATACAAAAAGAAAAATCTTATTATTTCATTAGATAACTTTTCCTTTTTATCATTGCAGGGTTTCAGAGAACTAGATTGCTATATATCCACTGCATGTCCAAGAATTGCAATTGATGATTATCTTCAATATAAGGTACCAATTTTAACACCCATTGAATTAGAGATACTTCTTAGTATAAGAAAATGGGAAGATTATAAATTCGACCAGATATATTAATTCAATTGTAATAATTTTAAAAAAAATTAATACAAGTTATTAATAAAAAAATATAAATATTTATAAATTAACTTTTAAATTAAATGTTTAATAATTTAACAATAAAAAGAGTTAGTATAAAAAAAATATCAGGGTTATGCGGGATTTTAATTCCTTTTGTTATTTTTATTAGCATTGGAATTGCAATGTTTTACTCACCATGGTTCAGTTGGACAGAACATGCATTAAGCGATCTTGGAATAGAAGGTATTTCATCAATATTTTTCAATAATGGTATGATCATCGGGGGAATTTTAGCTTTTATATTCTCATTAGGGTTGATTAAGAAATTAGAAAATAATCTTGGAGCTTATTTATTATGTCTAAGTTCCATAGCTCTTATTGGACTTGGCATATATCCTGAGACATTATTTACTATTCACTGGATATTTTCTGCTTCATTCTTTATTTTACTTACTTTATCCTTTTTAATCTTGGGATTAGATTTGAGAAAAAATAAATCTGATTATATGCTAGGCACTTTAGCAATTATATGTGGAATTGCCTCATTTAGTTCGATGATATTATTAATTCCTTGGGACGGAGTTGCAATACCTGAATCAATTTCTTGTTTCCCCGCATTTATTTGGTTTATGATTTATGGGGCAAAAATGGCTATTAATTAAATTTTTTAAAAATAAGTAATGTTAACAATAATTTCTTACATTTTCTCATTAGAATTGTACGATTCTAATATTAAATAAAACAAATATCTTTGAATGTAGAGCAATTGCAATTTTTTATAGTATATTAATTCAACAGATATATAAGATTCGTATAAAAGTTATTTTGATTGGTAATAAAAATAGAGGATATATAATTCTACTGGGGATTTATTTCTATATAGGGGGGATGTGGTGGATGAAATTATTTTAAACCATTTTTTATGAAATTATGATTCACTAATCCAACTCACTAAGTTTTACCCTACAGGCAAATCCTATATAAAAAATATCATTAGCGGAATTATCGTATATTTTAATACCAACAAAACCGGTAATACCAATCAAATCATCGAGAATCCCTTGTCTAATATTTCCAATGATATCTCCCTCCCATTGCCTAACACCAATAATCCCAATTGAGTAGACCCAGCCATTAGCAGGATAAGTCCATTGAGTCCCTTGAACGCCTAGAGATATAGTTTGACCAAAACTAATTGGGAATAAATTGGTAAAATAATATGAGGTCATCCAAAGAATTACAAATACATCTAAACCTATAAATAGAAAACTTAATAAAAGAAACAGGTTAGATAAAAAACTATTAAAAATTGTGTAATCTGTATTACCAGCAAGCAAACAACAAAAATTCCTCTTAACTCTTAAGTCCATGCTTGTTTTTTCAAGAGCTTTTTCCAATCTTGGATTGTAATTTCCACTATTAACCAACTTCTGTGCTTGCTTTACACTCAATCCACCAAGCAGTCCAAACTTATCCAGTTCCACAATTGCTTCCTTGAAAATCTTCTCTGCTTCTTCTCTTGATTCAGTAGTATTCAACTTCTCTCTTATTGAGTTGAACAATGCATCGACTTCATCTGCCTGTTGTTGAGTTAATTTAACCGTTTGTTTTCTAACATTCATACCGCAAACTTCAGTAGTGAACTCAACCAGTTCCTCTTTTCCAACATTTGCATTAATACTAGGTGCAAATGCAAGTCCTATTAATAAGAAGATTATTGCAAGGGCAATACATTTGTTAAAATATTTTTCATACATATCTTATCAAATCCAATTTTTAATCTAATGTATCTCCAACAAAAGTTGCTGATATGAAGAATTTTCCAATATAACCTTTATATTCATTCTTAAAAGTAAATTGTTGAAAACAATCAAAATAAGGGCCAG
>Ga0180433_10000343_pt1 | contig 79781 bp, 69 predicted proteins | sample SS_ome_8_FD_132980 | JGI IMG/M metagenome (GOLD analysis project Ga0180433, IMG submission 132980) | Hypersaline lake sediment archaeal communities from the Salton Sea, California, USA - SS_1_D_1 metaG | ecosystem: Environmental > Aquatic > Non-marine Saline and Alkaline > Hypersaline >...
AACCTAAGATGACATTTGATCCATTTGAGGAAGGATGGCAATATAGAAAGAAAATTACAATAGATCACACTCAGGTAGAAGGTAATCTTGATAACTTCCCTGTTCTTGTAAGCACAACTGATACTGATTTACTAGATAAAGCACAGGAAACTGGTAATGATATATTATTTATGGACAATCCAGGCATAGCTAATAGATTATATCATGAAATTGAATATTATTCTAGTTCTAATGGAGAGTTAATAGCCTGGGTGAATGTTACTGATATTGATCCTGAGGTAGATACAGTATTTTATATGTATTACGGGAATCCAATTTGTTCCGATCAGCAAACTGTAGAAAGGACCTGGAATTCTAACTATAAAGCAATTTATCATATGAATTATGAGAGCGGTGGATTGATTGATAGTTCTTCTGAGGGCAATGATTGTGATACAATTATTGGCTCTCCAGACTATGAACTAGATGGAAAAGTTGGTAATGCAATAGATTTAGAAAGATCTAGTAATGAGGCTTTTGAAGATGGAGATATTTTTGATGGTATGGACGAGATGACATTAGAAGCATGGATTAATCTTGAAACCTTACCATCCGGCTCTCATTGTATGATTTTAGCCCATGAAACAGTATGGTATTTTGGTATATATTGGCAACTGGAGACAGTTGTTTTTGATTTTCATGGAACTGGATTAGAGACTGAAGATGATATATCATGTCCAGTAGGTACTTGGTACTATTTGGTTGGTACTTGGAGCAATCCAAATGACCGAGTTCGACTGTTTGGAGATGGAGAATTAAAAGATAGTTGTATTTATACTGGAGATATGGCAAGCGAATCTGATCATTTCTGTGTAGGATATAAACAACATCATGGTGATTATTTCGATGGAATAATTGATGAAATAAGGGTTTCTGACATTGAACGAAATGAGGATTGGATTAAGGCAACATACAACAATCAGAATGCTCCTGAAGATTTCTTGAGTGTTGGACCTGAGGAAACAGGTTAATAGGTTTAAATTGTTTAATTTTAATTTTTAAAGAAATAAATATTTTTAAAAATAATTATTAAGTAAAATAATAAAAAGATTTATATTATATTATCATATTAGATTTTGAACGGGAGGTCTGAAAGATGAAAAAAAATTTAATTTTTAAATATTTTGTAATAGGAAATATTATTCTATTATTATTTTCAGCTTTAACTCCAGTTATAACTAGTTTATCTAATTCTGACGACATTGAAAAAAATATAGAATCAGAAGAATCTGAAAATTTAGTTTTAGTGTCATGTTGTACTTATGGCATACCTGAAGAGTCATTTAAACAAATAAAAATGTCATATAATGATATTAAAAAAATTTTTAGCAATATATCTAAATTAGCAAAAGAAATTGCTCATGATCCTTTATCAAACGAAACTAAATTAATTCAAAATGAAATCATGGATTTAGCAACCGACTGCAAACTAATTAAAAAAAGAGTTTCACTAGATGATATTCAGCCACAATTTATTCCAAATTATTATGAAAAATCAAAAGTTATTGAAAGTCGTGGAACTGCAACCTTTTGTAATTTTTTAACAACTGGAACTGGAATGCAATTTCCCATAATTACACTACCAAGACTAGTTCCAATATTTCTTACACCGATACCAAGATTATTTTTACATTGGAATGCTAATGAGGGAATAACCTCATGTGGTAGTTTGCTTACCGGTGAAGGATTTATCGCAAAAGAGATGCAGAGAGGTACTGCTTTTGGTTTTTGGGGAATAGGATTCAGTGTATTTATACCACCAATTATGCAATATGGATTTATTGGTTATGCGTTGTATGCAACATGTACAGCTGAGGAGATAGAACCATGGCCTCCAAATTATTCTCCTGAGATTTCCGCAGTTTTTCCTTCAGATGAAGAAAAAAATGTCCCGCCAACAATTACAGAGCTAATATTCAATATAAAAGATGAAAATGGGGATATGATGGACTATTCGGTTACCACCAACCCAGATATTGGTTTTGAAAACGGTCAAAATAAACCTGGAGGGAACTATTCAGTTGCAATAAGTGGTCTTGAGGGTAGTGAGGATTATGTATGGGATATAGAAGTATCAGATGGAGTGGAAACTGTTAGTAAATCATTTACATTTAGTACGCAAGCTGTTGCACCAGTTATATCAAATCCATTTCCAGAAGAAAATGCAAGACATGTTCGTTTACCCTTATCACATTTAAGTTTCTATATCGAAGATCCACAAGATGATCCAATGGATTTTAGCATTGAAACCTCACCAGATATTGGTTCAAGAAGTGAAAGTGGAGTCAGCGATGGAATTTATTCATTGGAATGTAATAATGTTGACTATTCTACAGAATATAAATGGTATGTAAATGTCACAGATGGTATTAATTGGAAAAGAAGAGTATTTCACTTTATCACTGAAGAAGAGCCATTTGATCCATTTGAAGAAGGATGGCAATATAGAAAGAAAATAACAATAAATCATACTCTGGTAGCAGGACAACTTTCAAATTTTCCAATTCTTATCAACAATAACGATCAAGATTTAATATATAATACACAAAATGACGGAGACGACATAATATTTATGGAAAATACCGGGGTGTCTAGGAGGTTATTCCATGAAATTGAAAATTTTGATAGTTCTACGGGTAATCTCTTATCATGGGTGAACATATTGAACTTACTTTCAGATGAAGATACTAATTTTTATATGTATTATGGAAATCCAAATTGTAATAATCAAGAACATGTAGAAGACACATGGATAAATAACTTTGTTGTTGTTTGCCATATGGATGATTGTACATCTTCATCAATTGGGGATAGTACTATATTTAATAATGACGGAATTAAATCTTCAAATCCGACAATTGAAGTTAATGGAAAAATTGGAAAGGCTCAAGATTTTGAGCGGGATAATAATCAATATATCGTAATAATAGATGACGATTCTTTAGATTTAAATGGTCATTATACACATGAACATTGGATTAATTTAGAATCATTAACAGATCATGGTTACATTCTTTATAAAGGAGGACATTATGGTTCTACAGTTATAGATTATTCAAGCTGTTATCATATAAATAAGCAATATGCCTGTCAATCATGGGATAAATCTCACAACCCAAAATGTTATAGTGGAAAAGGTTCAATGTCTAATACAGATTATTGGTACTATACTGCAACTACAAGTAACAAAGGCCAAAATGCAGGATATAAAGCATTTTTAAATGGTTTTTTAGTAGATTCAGATAATGAAAACACAAAAACAATTTCAAATAATTTTGATTTACAAATTGGTAGAAGAGTCGGTGACAGCCAATGTTTTACTGATGGTATGATAGATGAAATAAGGATTTCAAAAGTTCCTAGAACACAAGAATGGATACTTACTTCCTTTAATACAATGAATTCTCCATCAAGCTTTTTATATTTTGGAATGGAGGAATCCAATCCTTAACTACTAAAAAAGATAATAAAATTCAGAATCATCTATCTCATATAATTCAATATCAGAATAATCTTCATCCTCATCAAATTCGAATAGTTTAATCAGTTCTTTTATAAACTTCATATGACTCCTCCAATTTTTTTAAAATAGAAGGCTTTTTGTATTTAGAATGATAAAATATTATCAAACATTTCTAACAGAACAGTAAAGAGCCAAAAATTCATTAGGCCCTTTATTATCCAAATTACACCCTTCTCTCTCACCATGTGATTCGTGATAATGTTTATCATTATTATTTTATATACTTTTCTTGAAAATATGACAATATGAAAAAATGTCAATTAATTTTCTCAAAATATATATTTGAAAGATATATTAATTTAAAATAAATATAATTTACATAATTGATATTAGATATGTAATACTAATTTTATATATTATTCTAATTCAATTTACAAAATTAGAAAAACAATTATTTTTTAACTATCCAAATATTGTACCAATATCTGTTTATAAGATAGGGAAAATCGTAACTTATATAAATAAGCTTGTTATTTACGATGGAGTGAGGTCTGGTGAGGACACGGTAAAGTGAATGTTCCTCCATACTGCAATAGATGTATGGGATGTTCATATAAGATCACGGTGTGGTCTAATACATGTTTTTACTAGGCTTATTAGGTAAAAAATATGCGATAAAAATTTGGAGGAAATCTCAAATGAAAAGAAGTAAAATATTGGCTGCAATAGTTGTATTTGCAATGGTTTTTTCAACTGCTGTAGTCTTAGAGAGATTAGATCTTGGAGTTATAGAACAGGCTAGTGCTCTACCTGGTGTTGATAATTGGGGATACCCAACAAATGTGACTACTGAAAATCTTAAATATAATGCTGATAGTAAGGTAAATATATCTGTTAATACTACAGGTTTAACAGGTGGCAATTTTTACTATCTTTACTATCCGGATTATGAACGAAGTGGTAGTACATATTCTCTAACATGGCGCCCTTATATGTCAGGTGGTGCTCAGAAGTCTATTTATGTAACAACGCCTGGCCAAACAGAGAGTTTAAGCAATGTATACCTAAATCGCTCTGGTTTATGGGTACTTAATCCTACTGAAGAGAGTGGTGTTCCAGACGCTAGTAATGCATCAAACTTTGCATCTACTGTTTCAAAGTGGTTTTGGGTAAATTCTTCGGAAACTCTCACTTTAACTGTTTCACCTGATGAAGTCAATTATGGAAATAATGAAACAATACAAGTAAGAGTTAAAGAAGATGGTGCAGGAGTTGATTCATGGGTAGATGTTAGAGTTGAGAGAAATGAAACAGAAGTAAGTTCGTTTCCTCAATTAGCAAATGGAGGATCTTTAAGTTTCTCATCAAGTTGGATGACTAGATTAAAATATGCAGGTAATTATTCTGTAACTGCTTGGCGAGACTTGGACGAAGATACACCATTATATCAATCTTATGGATATGGATATAATTCATCATTTGGATCAGCTGCTGCTATTAATGGATCAACTCGATATAATTATGCGATTGCTGGTCCGTGGGATCCACCGGAACTTAATGTATCGTACTATCCAAACAAATTACTATGTATGCCTGGAGAACCTACAGCAACAGTAGCTGAAGGTAATCAAACTATGTACTGGAGTTTCGATGGAGAGGTTAACATTTCCGTTAAAGACTATGATAATAACAACATAACAAGTCTGAGTGTTTATGTATATAACAACAACGATGCAAATGTGACAAGTTATCTAAATATTAGCCAATCTGGTAGTGGTAAATGGGTAGAAATTGAAACCACCACATGGGGTAAGAACGGAAGCAATGGCATCATTGGAGGAAATGGAACTTGGTATGCTTACATTTTTAAAGATGTTGATGGCGACCGAGATTCGTCAAGTCCGTTAACTCATCAATATACCGAGGAATGGAACACAACAGTTGAATGGACAGTTGCCACAGCTCCATCTTCACAGTTCAAATGGATTGATGATGACAGTAATATAAGTTCAGACAATAATGATGGAGTGATTCCAAGAGTTCCAACAATTTCCAAACAACCTGTTAATATCCAGTTCCAAATAATAAATAAAAACCATGTTTATTATGGAGATGCGGCTACTGCGGATGCAAATGCACCTGCTGAAAAGGGAGAAAATATAACAGTAACCGGAAATGCAATGTTTTTAAGCACAAAATCATTGGATGAATTACCTGGCGTATCCTACTCTAGCGGAACCTGGACGTTACCACTTACTCCTACAATGGCATTAAATGGCGGAGAAATAGTAATTCGCTGTAAGTGGAAAGGAAACGGATCAGTTTCAGAAACATTAAATATTGGTGGACCAAAACTTAATGGTACAATAGTTACAATTTCACCTTCAGAATTTATTATAGATGAAAATGTAACTCTTACCGTTACAGTAAAGGATCAAGGTTATGCAATTCCAAATGCACAGATTTGGTTGAGATATGTTTCTGATACCACCGGTAGTCTCGTTAACAGTTCAGCTGGTTTAATTGAATACCGTAATGGCGGAGGTACTACAACCGGTGAATATGAATTCTTAGTAAACAGTTCTCAACAGACTTATAACCAAACACTTATAGGTTGGACTGCTAAAGCACCTAGAAATATTTCCGCATATGTTAAATATTACAGAGGAGGCTCACCAAGTTGGATTTATGGTTATGCATCTGCAAAAATGATTCCAAAGTCAGACTTTAAGGTAACAGTTGAACCAAGCACGGTAATGGCTGGTGAAAAAATCAAGAAAGTATATTTCAACACATCAATTGTTGATTCATCAGGTAATACTACTGGATGGCCAAAAGATACTGGACTAAAAGTTAGGATTTATAATGAAACTGGAGAAGATGTAACAGCATCAATTGGAAGTCTTTCTACATCTGACACCGATGGCAAAGCGAATAAGACTGCAAGTAATGAATATTTCCAAAAGCCTGGAACCTATACTGTTCATGCATACAATAACACACATGATAGTACAGGAAACAATGCAACATTTACAATTGCACCTGTAGATATTACAAGTTCAATATCAGAATTTATCTGGGGAGTAGATGATAACATTAGTGCGACATTCACTGTAATGTACGATGGTAAACCAGTGAATGGATCTCTAAGAATAGATAATATGACAGAATTAGGTACATACAACAAGACTTGGACAAACTGTACATTCCAACCAACAATAGGCTCTACATCTGGTAGTGATACTAAAAATACTTCAATGGAAGTTGATGTAGAAAATGGTGCAGTTACTATTTTCAATATTACAGCAAATAATCTATCTGAATATTTGAGTTCATCACCCGGAAAATGGTATCACTATTCCATGAAAAATATTTCATTCTTCTTTAAACCTGATACCTCTGGAAGTGCATGGGCAAGAGCTTATGGTGAAGTCCCCGTTAAAATTGCAGATGTTTCTGCATCACCTGGTTCATTAGTTTACAACAGTCCTGCTGAATTAGAGTTAACTGTTACTGGACGCGGAACAGGTTTAGGAAATGTCTTTACCAGTATAATTATTCCTGGACTTTCTGGCGAAATGAATACAACCACTTCTGCAGATGGTACAGCAACATTTGCATTTACTCCACCAACAACCGGTGAAATAGCAATTAAAATAGAAAATAGAACCTCATCAACCGTAATACCAGTTAGATCTTGGAAACTATATCTTGATGTTGATACCGAAGCAGACGAGGGAATAACATTTACAGCAACAGTAAGAAACGGTTCCGCTTCAGGAGGAGCGGTTCAAGATGCAACGGTTACCTTCAATAGAGTCTCAAAGACAACAGATTCTAGCGGGCAAGTTACATTTGATGCACCATCAGTGGTAGCAACCAGGGAATTCACAATGGTTGCTATGAAGGAAGGATTTGCAGAAGACTCAGAAACTGTTTATATATTAAATATTCCAAAATTAATTATAGTAGTACAAGGAGAAGTCAGTGCTGGGGCAACATTTGACGTAATTATTGCAGATGATACTGGAAATCCAGTTGTGGGAGCAACTATTACTATCAATGAAAAAACATTTACTACTGGTGCAAACGGAATAGCAACTATTACTGCACCTTCAGAGGAAGGAACTTATACAATAACAGCTACATTCCCAGGATATACTGATGCAGAACCTTATTCAATTACCATACCTGCAGGCGGAATACCAGGATTTGAACTGCTTACACTACTTGCAGCCCTTGGAGTAGCATTTATCTTACTAAGAAGAAGACGAAACTAAGAGGGATTAACCCTCTTTAACCTTTTTTTTCTATTTTTAACTTTTATCTATAAAAACTCTTTTTTTATTACATAGTATTTACATAATTTTTTATTGGCACAATTGCAATTTGTAATAATTAATTATTAGATAAATAAGAAAATGTAAAATATATGAAAAAAGCTTACAAAGGATTGGTGATTGTTTATTAAAGCTGTTATATTGGCTGCTGGCGAGGGAAAAAGATTAAGACCATTTACTGAAACCATGCCTAAAGTTATGATACCTGTTGCCAATAAACCAATATTGGAATATGTCCTAGACTCTGTAAAAAATAGTGGAATCAATGAAATAATTGCAGTTGTTGGATATAAAAAAGAAGTAATTATGGAGTATTTTAAAGACTATTCTGACTTAGAAATTAAATATGTACTTCAAGATAAACAATTGGGAACTGCTCATGCATTATTGCAAACAGAAAAATATATTGATGATACGTTTATTGTCTTATCTGGAGACAATATTATTGATCAGATCAGTATATCTAAATTGATAAAGGATAAAAATAATTTTTCAATGCTTATAAAAGAAAATCCTCAACCTTCAAAATATGGGGTTGTTTTTTTTGAAAAAAATTTACTACAAGAAATAGTTGAAAAACCTAAAGAGGAGGTTGGACGATTCATATCAACTGGTATATATAAGCTTCAAAATTCAATTTTTGATAATATAAAAGAATTTGCTTCCCAAGGTATTTTCGATATTTCTTCAGTAATACAATCTATAATAGAAAAAGGGGACAACATTAATACAACAGCAGCAAACTTATGGATGGATATTGTCTATCCTTGGGATTTAATACAAGTAAATGAGTCAATTATCCGTAATAACTCTGGATCCTTAAGTGGTGTTATTGAAAAAGGTGTAACATTAAAGGGACCAGTAAAAGTAGGAAATAATACTTCAATATATTCAGGATCATATATTGTTGGTCCTGTTGTTATTGGTGAAGGATGTGAAATTGGGCCAAATGCTTGTATATTTCCTGCAACTACTATTGGAAATAACTCTGTTATTAGACCATTTAGTGAAATAAGAAATACAGTAATAATGAATGATGTTCATATTGGTTCAAACTCTTTTATTTCACATTCAGTGATTGCTCATGGAAACATTATAGGACATAATTTTTCCAGTATGTCGGGACAGGCAACTATGGAAATTGATGGAGAATATAAAAAACTCGAAACAATAGGAACAATGATTGGAGAAAACTGTACGATAGAAGGTAGTGTTATTGTTGAACCTGGGATAACCATTGGTAGAAAATGTAAAATCGGTTCAATTAATAAAATAATTAGAAATATTCCAAGTCAGAGCAAAGTGATGTAAATTGTGTGGAATTATTGGGTATTCTGGATACAGAGATGCAAAAAATGTTTTAATTGATTGTTTAAAAAGACTTGAATATAGAGGTTATGACTCTGCAGGAATTGGCGTATTAGAAAATGAGCTCCAGATATTTAAAGAGGTAGGAGAGATTAAAAACCTGGAGAAAGTAGTAGATAATGTTAAAGGAACAATTGGTATTGGTCATACCAGGTGGGCAACCCATGGGAAGGTTAGTAAAGAAAATGCTCATCCTCAAATAGGCTGTAATAATAAAATTGCATTAGTTCATAATGGAATAATCGAAAACTTTAAAACTTTAAAAGAAGAACTCGAAAAAAAGGGGCATACGTTTATTTCTCAGACAGATACAGAAGTAATTGCCCATTTAATTGAAGATGAATATAAAAATAGTATTGAAGAAGCTGTCCCCTCTGCTCTTAAGAAAATAAAAGGCTCGTATGCTATCACGGTAGTTTGCTTAGACGAACCTGATAAAATTATAGGTGCTCGTAAGGATAGTCCCATGGTAATTGGGGTAGGAGATAATGAAAATTTTATCGCTTCAGATATTCCAGCATTATTAAAGTATACAAATAGAGTAATTTTTCTAAATGATGGGGAATTGTGTGTAATAACTAATAGTTCGATAAAAATTATTGATGAAAATAATAATGAAATAAGCCGCGATGAAGAACTGATTAATTGGGATTTTAAAGATGCTGAGAAATCAGGTTTTCCGCATTTCATGCTTAAAGAAATATACGAACAACCAGATGCTATTAATCATACTTTGACAGGTAGATTATCAGAGATTGAACAATCAGTTTCTTTTCATGATACAGTTGAGAAATTATTGGGGGAAGAAGTAGAATCAATAACTATTGTTGCATGCGGAACTTCTTATTATGCTGGAATGGTTGGTAAATATTTAATAGAAAATATTACAAACTTACCCGTATTTGTTGACATAGCATCAGAATATAGATATTTTGGAACAAGAAACAAATCATCTTTAGTTATAGGTATCACTCAGTCAGGTGAGACTGCAGATACTCTAGCAGCTTTGAAAGAGAGCAAAAAATCTGGTTGTAAGACTATTGTTATATCAAATGTTATTGGTAGTACAGCTACAAGATTAGCTGATGGTTATATTTTAATGCAATCTGGTCCTGAGATTGGCGTAGCAGCATCAAAAACATTTACTGCTCAAATAATCGTTCTTTTTTTAATTGCGTTAAAGATCGCGTCAATAAAAAATACCATTGGATCCGATGAAATTTATAAGTATATATTAAAATTAAAAGAACTACCCAGACAAATAAAAGAAGTTTTAGAAAGAAGTTATAAAATTTCTGAAATTGCTCAAATAATTAAAGATGCCAATACAGTTTTTTTCATTGGAAGGGGTTTGAATTATCCTTTATCTTTAGAAGGTGCATTAAAACTTAAGGAGATTTCATATATTCATGCAGAAGGATTTGCTGCAGGTGAACTAAAACATGGTCCCTTTGCTTTACTTACAGAAAAAACTCCAGTCGTTGCATTAGTAACTAAAGACTCTACATATGATAAAATTATTGCAAATATTGGAGAGATAAAAGCAAGAGGTCCAAAAGTTATTGCAATTGCCGAAGACAAAGACACAGAAATTGAAAAACATGCAGATTTCGTACTTCGATTTCCATCAAATTCACAAATATCTTCTTCAATTTCAATCTCTGTTATACTACAACTTCTTGCATATCATGTGGCAAGAATTAGAGAATGCCCGATTGACAAACCTCGAAACTTAGCAAAATCTGTTACTGTTGAATAAGAGGGAATATTACAAAATGAAATGTGTTATTTTAGCTGCTGGGGAAGGAAAAAGGATGCATCCTTTAACATTTACTCGCCCTAAGGTGATGCTTCCAATTGCAAATAGACCTTTGATTGAATTGAATTTACTAAATGCAATTGATGCAGGTTTAAAGGATTTCATATTTATCATCAGCTATAAAAGTGAGATGGTTAGGAAATATTTTGGAAATGGAGAAAAATGGAATGTAAAGATTGATTATATTAACCAAGGAAAACCTCTGGGAACAGGGCATGCCATTGGTATTGTTGAAAAATTTGTAGATGACTTTATTGTTCTATGTGGGGATACAATATTTGGAAAAGATGATATCAATAAAATAATCCAAAATAAAACAAGCATGGGGCTTGTTGAGGTAGAAAACCCCCAAGAATATGGAATTGTTGAAACATCTGAAAACAAGGTCATAAAAATATATGAGAAGATGGATAGTCCATTTTCAAATACAATTAATGCAGGTATTTATCATTTTAATAATAAAATATTTGATTATATTAAAAAAACAGAAAAATCTTCAAGGGGAGAATATGAAATAACTGATTCAATAAATATGTTAGTAAATGAAGAGAATTTTAATATTATTATGTTAAACAATTGGAGAGATGTGGTCTATCCTTGGCATTTATTAGATGCTAACAAAGAGGTATTAAGTCAAATAGATAAAAATTTGGAGGGGCTTATAGATCAAAATGTGACGATTAAAGGTAATGCAATGGTGGGAAAAAATAGTAAAATTCTCAGTAATAGCTACATTGAAGGACCAGTGGTTATTGGAGAAAATTGTAAAATAGGTCCCAATTGTTATATACGACCTTACACCTCAATTGGAAATAATTGTCATATCGGAAATGCATGTGAGGTTAAAAATTCAATAATAATGGACAGCAGTAATGTTCCACATCAGAATTATGTAGGGGATTCAGTAATAGGTTATAATTGTAATTTAGGTGCAGGAACAAAAATTGCAAATCTTAGACTTGATAAGAAAAATATTGTTGTAGTATTAAATGGTAATAAAATTGAAACAAAAAGAAGGAAACTAGGAACATTAATAGGCGATAATGTTCAAACTGGAATAAATTCAATGTTAAATGTTGGGTCTATTATTGGTAATGATGTTTTTATTGGACCTGGCGCACATGCTTCAGGTGAAATTAAACCAAAGGCTAAAATTCTATAATAAAAATAGTTTTTTTCCATATCTATTTAAAATAAATTGATAATTCACCACTAATGATTGCAAGGAAATCAACACTGATTATTACTACTAACATAATCGACGCAATACTTGCCTATGTTGCTCTTTTCTTTATTGCACGATTCATGGGTCCTGGAGATTATGGAATAATTGGATTTGCTACGGGTTTTGTTGGTCTTTTTGCATTATTAAGCAATCTAGGTTTCAATCAAGCCCATATAAAACGTGTTTCCGAAGGAAAAGATTTAGGAACTTGTATTGCCACATTCATTGTTACAAAAATTGGTCTTGTTTCTTTAATGGCAACTACAACAATTAGTGCTATCTTTTTTTGGAAATATATATTAGGCAGAGGTTTTGAATCATCAACCCATGAAACAGCAATATTTATCATTCTTGGATACTTTGTTTTAGAGAGATTATCAACAATATTTCAAACAACTTTCCAAGCAGAAACTAAAATCGCTAAAGCCCATATCCCAATTTTTATCGCTACAATTACTAGAACCGGAGCAATAATATTTGTTGCTTTGATGGGTTATGGTGCAATAGAGTTAGCATTAGCTTATGTTTTCGGTCACTTTTTCTTGTTTCTTACGGGATTATTATTATTTAGAAAATACCCGATAAAGAAACCTTCAAAAGATTTTTTTAAAAATTATTCAAAATTTGCTTTTCCATTGATACTTGTTTCTGCATCTGCTGCAATAATGACAAATATCGATAAGGTATTAATTCAGCTGTTTTGGTCAGCGGAAGAAGTCGGGTATTATTTCGCTAGTTTTAGGATATGTGGGTTTATTGTTGTAGCCGGAGCAAGTATTGGACAAATACTGTTTCCTATGATTTCTGACTTTCATTCTAAAAATGATATTAAAAAAATAAAGAAAATCCTCCTTTTATCTGAACGATACATAAGTATGATTACTTTTCCAATGGTTGTTGGATTAGCAGCATTAGCAGAACCTGCGGTAAATATCCTTTTAAGTGGAAGTTTTTATCCTGCAATTCCTGTTTTTAGGATTCTACCTTTTTTCGCTCTTTTAAGTGCTTTAATAATTCCATATAATTCTCAATTTTTAGGTATGAATAATCCTAAACTTTCAAGAAATAGAATCCTAATTATGGTATGTTTTAATATTGTATTGAATACCATCCTAATCCCAAAAAATATTCAATCATTAAACATAAATCTTTTTGGTTTAGGCGCATACGGAGCAGCAATTGCTACTGTTATATCATATTTTATGGGATTATTATATTGCAAAATAACTGCCTGGAAATTATTAAAAATTAATATTAATCTAAGCATTATACTTCACCTAATTGCAGCATCCGTGATGGGTCTAGTTATTTACCTGGTTGATAATAACAATATTATTACAATTGAAAGATGGTATGAACTGTTATTAGTTGGATTATTAGGAATAGTAATATATGTTGGAATACTTATTATTTTAAAAGAATTCACTAAGAAGGATTTCGCCTTTTTTATTGACACATTAAATATAAAAAAAATGTGGAAATATATTAAAAAAGAAATAAGGAAAGAATAACTTTGTTAGATATTATAATGATTTTTCGATAGTCCTTATATATTTTACAAAAAGATAAAGGTCTGATAGCTCAATTGATGCAGCTTGATCAGACCCATACATTGTTCTATCGAGTGTAATATGCTTTTCAATAGAATTAACACCCAAAGCAATAGCTGCACATGCAGTAATAATGCCAGTCTCATTACTAACATAACCAATCTTAGAATTGAATTTTTCTCTTAAAAAAGGAATCATTAACAAATTTATCTCTTCTTTTTTAATTGGCAAAAAACCCGGAAAATACATCAATTCAAACTGACAATTAGCTTCGTTAAATATCTTTATAACTTCCTTGGTTTTATCGATTTGTTCTCTATCAACCAGAATAAATGTATATTTTTTTTCGGCAGCAATCTTCTTTATTAAATCAATATTTGATATAATCTTAGTTGTAACTTTATTGTATTTTAAATTATATTGATTTAGAAATTCTTTACTACTAATATCATATGCAGAGGCAAACCAGTGAATTCCTTTTTTTTTACAGTAACTATCAATTTCATCAAAATCATCTTTGTTTAATTCCAATCCTAGTTTTTGATCAAGCAATGTCTTACCCCATGGACTATTTAACTGTTTATTTAATTCATTCAGATTAAAATTCTTTTTAACATCTCTCTTAAGAAGCTGTATTGCATCTACACCAGCAAATTTTGCACCATCAACTAACTTTTTAACAATTTCGACAGAACCATTATGATTAATTCCTAGGTTTGCAATAATAAATGTTTTATTGTATTTCTTATTGATAACAACCATCTCAAATCTATTCTATCTTAAAATTACAGTAGTAAATATTCAACCTATATTAAAATATCCTAAAAGAGGCAATTATTATAGATTTTACTTTTTATTATTAGATAAAATCTGTTTTAATTCATCGATAGTTTTAGGTAGTATTATTCCACGATTTTCAAATTCATTGGACCAATTCTGCTTTAATTTAAGATCATTCCATTTCCACAAATTTAACAATGAAATTACTTTAGCATTAGTATGCATTTTAGCCGATATTAAAGAACCAGAATAATATCCAATAACATATTTCCAATTATGGCCCATAAGAGTTTCGGCCATAATATCAGGAGGGAGAATATGTTTTGATTTTGCCATATTACCATACAATTTTGTATCTCTTGGATGAGATTTGATCATATATAAATCATTGAAATTTTTATCAAAAATATTCATTAAAAAATCTGTCAAATTAATAATACTTTCTTCATCATCACATATATAACTTAAATCCTGACCTAAAAACAAGATTTCTTTATCATCAGGTAATTGATCTTTTGAAATATATTTCTTTATTAATTTTAAATCTGGTTCATATTTTACAACTTGCATTGGAAATGTACCCCTTTTTAACTCCCATACCGGTGCCCCTGATTTATTAAGTATAAATACATCAACATTTAGTAATAATTTAGCGGCAAATCTCATTAGTAAAGCTCTAAGGTTTTTTTCTTTTTTAAACAGGGATGAACTATTATCAAAATTTGGATTGTAATTTCCTTCGCGCAAATAGAAATATATTTTATTTTTTTTAGATAATTTTTTAATAAAGCTAAAAAAGACTACTGACCATGAGGTGAAAAAAACATAAACATCCTCATTTTTTATATTCTTGAATAGTCTCCTATATTCCAAATTACCTTTAATAGAATTGGAAATTATTTTTTGTTTTGTGTTATAAGTAATGAGATTAGGATGAACATCAGGAACCAATACTTCAGCATCTGTTTGTTTTTTAAAAAATGGTGCAAGTTCCCTAGTTGTGACTATGGTTAATTTATCAAATTTTTTTTCTTCGATTAGTGGCAATACACAATAGAATATCTGATTTGGAGCATTAACAAAAAGTATTGCCAAAAGATTCACCTATGTTTTAAAATCATTTGCATTAGTTATAGATTTTTCTTCAAACCATTTCATAATACCATTGAAATTTGGAAATTTTGGAATATCCAACCCATTAAATATTTCGTGGCTTTCTCTGGCAATAAACATTACACCAGTTTCTCGTGCAATTTCATAATCCTTTATCATATCTCCAATGTACACTGCCTCATATGATTTAATATTTTCTGATGTTATAATACTGTTAATAAAATCAATCTTGTTTCCAGGGGGGGTCCCCAAAACTTGCTTAAAATATTTTTTTAATTGTCTTGCTGATATTATTCGATTTAATTCCTCTTGCGGAGTTGCTGATACAATATAAAGAGGAAATTTTTTTGAATATTTATTTAAGAATTCTTCAGCACCAGATACATATGGACAGTCAACAACCTTTTGAAAAACAATGTTGGAAAATGATTTTCCTAATTCGTTTTTTACATCCTCAGTATATTCTTTTTTTAGAATATCTTCATAAATGTATTTGAATTTAATATATCTTGATAAAGCATTATTCTTTAAATGATATCTTATAATTTGTTCAAATTTATCTTTATGTTTTTTAAAAAGCTCTTTGAATGCATCTGTTTTAATATCAACAGATTCCACAATAACGCCATCGAAATCTAATATAATGGTTTTTATCATAATCAGTATTTATGCTTTCGACTTGGCAAGTTCCGGTTTGCTTAATGTGAGAAAATCTTCCCAAGCTTGTTCAAATTCTACGAGAGTCTCTTCTGTTCTTCTGTGAAAGGGCATACGATCGAGAATTTTAGGTGGAATTGTTATAACATCTGGCTGTATCGGAACCATATATTGAACATCAATTGCATCTCTAACACTACCAATAATTAATTTTGTGTCAGAATCTTTTATTGTATTTATTGTATCTCTAATAAAATTCATTGCTTGTTCATGAGTATAATAATCTCTTATTCTACCATAGAACATGCTGACATAAGTTGCACCTGCAGATGCTGCAAGAAATGCTTGGTTTGGAACAATACATGCTGTAACATTAGTTTTTACAATATCCTTAATCATATGTAAAGCACGAAGACCATCTCCGTTTCCCATCATTGGTACTTTAACTACAGCATTACTACCCCACTGTTCAACTTTCTCCGCAAAGTCAATAATGCCTTGATAGTCATTTGGACCTTCAAGAGAAACTGGATAAGGATCCATAATTTCAAGAATTTTTCTTGAACGTTCTTCAAAATCACATCCTTTTTCTTTTGAAAATATCTTTTGATTTGTTGTCACTCCTTTTATAATTCCCCATTCAGTATATTTTTTAATATCTTTCAAATTCGCTGTATCTAAAAATATTTCAATCACATCTATCACTCACCCTATTATACTTAAATAATATTTTCTGTACCTCAAATACAATATCTATATTAAAATTCTTTCTATTAATTTCACAATAATTTAATAAAAAGAATTTACTATAATTATTTTTAATAAATGAAATCATTAAATATTAAAATTTTGAGCAATAACTTCAGCAAGTTGAAAATCTTCTTCCCAATCTATGTCGATTGTTGAAAATCCTTTTAATGTATAATATTCAATCTTATCCCCTGTATGGCCAAATGATGCTGCTTTATAGTTTTCAAAGTTTTTTACAAAAACATCTTTTTTAAAACCACATAAACCAGAAGTAAAAATTAAAGCAGGTTTTAAATTTTGAGAATTTATCTTTCTTTTATTTTGATTATAATTAAGTGGTTTACCATCATAAACAATTTCAATTCTTTCTTCCTTCACAGAAATTAAATAATCTAGATCTTTTTTAATCATATAATCTGTAAAGTCTTTGAGGTCTTTTTCAGTAATAAATGGGGAGGTAAGATTAAAATGAATTGCAATATCACACTCGATATTTTTAAAAAAATCATACATAATGTCATCCAAAACTGCAGTATCTTCCGATAATTTAGGATCCCTTCTATAAAATTGGATTTTATTTTTTTTGGCTATATCTTCTAATTCATCAAAAGACGAATTAAGATATAAATCTCTTCTGGGAAACACCTTTTTAGCTGAATCCAATGCATATTGAACTAATGGTTTACCATTTAATGGTCTAATAACTTTATCTTCCACTCTTTTACTGCCTAATCTAGCAGGAATCATACAAATTGTTCTCATAGTATCCCCTTTAAATCATTCATAGTATTAATACAAGCATTTCCAAGATATATATTGTCAGAACCTACAACAATAAATCTATAACCCATTTCAATTTTATTTTTAATAATATTATTATCAGGATGAACTATGTGATAACCAGCAATTTTATTGTTTTTCTTTGCAACTGATATAACTTTTTTTTCAATTCTTTCAATTTCACCATGATCCATATCATGATAGGATTTATTCATAGATGCAGATAAATCATATGGTCCAATCATATAACCATCAATATCTTTTACCGAGAGAATGCCCTCAATATTTTCAATTGCATCTTTATGCTCTATTTGGACAATAACAGTAGAATAATTATTTGCATTTTTTTTGTATTGATCAAATTGAAATCCATAACCCTGTGCTCGAGCTAATCCAGTACTTCTATTTCCAATTGGAGGATATTTTGTAGATTTAACAGAATTAATCGCATCTGATTTATTGTTAATTAAGGGAACTATTACACCATAAGCTCCTGCATCCATACATTGTGCAATTAAACCCACATTGTTTGATGTTACTCTAACTAGAGGTGTAATGTTAAATGACTCAATTGCCATTATCATATCTTGAACTTGATTGATATTAATAATTCCATGTTGAATATCAATTACAAGAAACTCAAAGTCTGCCTGAGACATAATTTCTGGTATTGATGAATTTCCGATTGTAATCCAACTACCAATTGTAAGTTTATTGGATGAAACCTTCTTTTTTAATGATTGGTTAATCATAATTTTGACCTCTTTTATTTTCTATTTCCATGTTGCAAACTAAAAGCTATTAAATGACTAACAACAACATGTAAAGATTCAACAATTGGCGTTGAGTTTGCAGGAATTACTATACAAACATCACATAATTCTTTAAATAATCCCCCGTCAAATCCCGATAAACCAATAACCTTCCCTCCATTTTCTTGAACATATTTTATTGCTCTAATGAGATTCTGAGACCACACTCCAGCTTCGTCTTCACCTTTCCCCCCATGAACACTAATTACGACTAGCACATCCCCTTTGTTATGAAATCTCTCTAATTGGTTACTGTATAATTTATCCCAACCATAATCATTTATTATTGCAGTCATCAGGGGAACATTATCACAAAAACTAATTGATTTCATACCAGACATACCAAATAAATCTGCAGCCATATGAATCGCGGTACCGGCACTACCCCCATTTCCACAGATATAAACTGTGTTTTTTGTTTCCTTAGCTTCTTTAATGATGTCAATTGCATTTTTTATGTCACTTTCATTCAATTTGTCTAAAGTATCAATTGACTGTTTTATATAATCTTTAATGAAACTCATTATCTTACACCATCTTTATACATCATTTCTAATAATTTCATAACTTCAAAAGCATCATTAACTGATCCGCCAACAACTTTTGTTTTTTTCATAATATTATCTGCAAAATCTTGTATCTCCGTAGCCCAAGTCAGGTCCTTACCATAATAATAAACTTCTTCTTTGGGATTTCCTACAAATTTAGTATTGTCTTTATATGAAACGATTACTTGTTCAGGATATCCATAACTTTTTGTGGGTGTAGTTAAACCTTTTAGATTAATATAACCTTTATCAAGTCCGATATTAATTTCAAAAGTTCTCTTCCACATCACGGACGAAGAATGTAGAGAAGCAACAATTCCATTATTTGCTCTTAAAATGACTAAGGCATTATCCTCTATTGTCTTATCCTCGTCTTCAAAATATGATATGAAGGCTTTTGCTTCATCAAATTCCCTATTGCTAAAATATCTAAATAAATCAACTACATGTATCCCTTGACCAAGCAGTATACCTCTTCCAGCTAATTTTTTATTAGGTCTCCAATTTTCCAATCCACTCTTACTATAAACACCTCTCATCCACATTATATTTCCAAGCTTTCCAGTGTTTAAAATTTCCTTTGTTTTAGAAACATGTTGATAATATCTATGGTTAAATCCAAATTTTAATTTACAATTGGGATTTCTTTTAGAAGCTTCTTTCATCATTACAACGTCTTCTAAGCATGTACCAGGTGGCTTTTCTGCAAATGTATGTATCCCGCCATCTAGACAATCAACAACATTTTTTGGAATTACTGAATGAGGTGTACAAACAAAAACACAATCTAAATCTTCCTTCTCAATCATTTTTTTATAATTATTGTAAACTCTAATCTTTTCCTTTTTAACTTTAGAAATATCTGATCTATTATCGGCAATTGAGGTGAGTTCATAATTACCATTTTTTTCCATTTCTCCTTCTCGAATTTTTCCCATTCTTCCATATCCAATTATACCTGTCTTTAACATCGTTTAACCTCTACATTATTTCATTTAAACTTTTTCTCTCAAATACCTCTAATTTTCCACCAACTGTCGCATTGTATATTTTTCTTCCATCTTCCTCAAATGCTCTCTTGCATCTCTCATATGCAGAAAAAATATATTCCCAATGATAATCTGCTAAATATTTAACAGATTTATTCTCATTTTCTGCTTTTAATCCATCAAATCGATGTTTGCCACTATAATCTGAATCACATCCCAATAAATATACATCGCTAAAACCTAAGTAATAGGCAATTTGAATTGCCTGAATTATAACCGTTGCCCCACTATATATTCCCTCAGTTATATCTTTGCTGAATTTATCCCATATATTCATCGATCCAAGATGTTTGATTACAATTGGATTAATTGATGAAATATTTTGATAATATTTTTCTTTACGTAGATAACGTTGTCCAGCATGCTCGGCAAGAAATAAAGTTGTTTTATTTGAATTAAGTGTTAATAATTTTTCATAATGAACTTCAAATAATTTCCCATCAACTACAACCCAGTATTGAGGATATATTTTGAATTTCTCTATTCCTCTGTATAATGTATTAACACCAATGAGAATCTCATCTTTAATTATATTGAATTTCGTCCTATTTAGAGATGGACCTGTACCAATAATAAAACATCTTTTGTTTTGATGGATGTTATGATATTCTCTAATTCTTTGATTGTTTCTTTGAAATTCTTTATTGAAACGAAAATCGTAAGCAATTCCCAATAAATTTCTAAATTTGATTATCTCAGAAGGTAATTTTATTTTAGATCCAAACTCCTCCTCAAAAGTCTGAACATTTTCAAACATAATACTATCCCTTTATAATTTCCTTAAATTCTTGCAAACTTTCTGGTATAAATAAACCTTCTTTTTTCATTCTTTTTTGCCAATATTCTTTCAATTCTTTGTTACCCCAATTAAATAGATGAAGAAGAGATATGACTTTAGCATTCGTAAGTTTCCTAGCAGAAATTAATGCTTCTGAATAATATCCAACAATGAACTTCCAATCATGTCCCATAATTGTTTCAGCTAGAATGTAAGGAGAAATAACATTTTTTGAATTAGCCATTTTTCCATATAATTTTTGCTCACGAGGATGTGGTTTAATTACATAAGAATTTTTAAATTTTTTATTGAAAATATCAATTATATTATCGGATAAATTAATTACACTATCCTCATCAGCTCCTTCGATATCTATATTATCTCCAATAAATAAAGTATTTTTACCTTTTAAAAATGACGTGTCTGATAAATATTTATTCACTAATTTTTCGTCCTGTCTTGCCGATATTACAGTCATTGGAAAAGAATTTTCTGGTAATAACCAAACTGGTGTACCCTCTTTTGAAATAACATTAATTTTAAGACCTAAAAATAATCTTGAAAAAAATTTCATCATCGAAGCTCTAATACTTTTTTCCTCTTTATACATCTCATAAGAATTTTCAGAATCTCTGTATAAATAGACCTTGTTCTTTTTTGATAAATTGTTAATGTAATAAAATAATAATAAAGCCCAAGCTGTAAAGAAGAAATATATTTCTTCATTTTCAATGTTTTTAAAAATTCTTCTATACTCTAATTTTGCTTTAATTAAATTACCAATTATTTTAGATTTATTTTTTCTGGTTATTAGATTAGGATGTACTTTAGGAACAATAACTTCTGCGTTGGTATGTTCTTTGAAAAACGGTTCCAACTCTTTTGTAGTAATTACAGTTAATTTTTTGAATTTTTTTTCTTCAATTAATGGAAGGACTCTGTAGTATATTTGTACTGGTGCTATTACAAAAAGAACAGCCATTGATTCACCAAATAAAAATTATTCAACTAAAATCGAATCGTCTTCACATAAAAGGGTTTCCACATTTCTAAGCTTGGTCTTTACCTTTTTTTCATTTTCCGTTATTTTCTTGATTCCATCTCCTTGCCAAAGATTTAATTTATCTAAATCTCTAGACAATCTTCTCATTCCAGAAAATTCTATACTTGCTGCTTGGTCAGTACCCCACATAGCTCTATCAATTGTTATATGACGCTCAATTACCTTTGCACCAAATACTGCAGCAACTAACGATGCAGAAATTCCAAGCTCATGACCACTGTAACCTATTATAAAATCTGGATATTCCAATTGTAATTTTTTAATATAATTCAAATTTAATTCTTCATCTTTAGCAGGATAACTTGAATTGCAATGCAAAACAACAAGATCAGACCCCTTAAGAATTGACATTGCTTTACTAATTTCCTCTTCAGTACTCATTCCAGTTGAAATTAAAATAGGTTTTTTTAAGGACTTTAATTTTAATAACAATTCTTTGTTAGTAAGATGAGCGGAAGGAATCTTATAACAAGGAACATCAAATTTTTCTAAAAAATCAATACTTGGTAAATCCCAAACTGATGCAAACCAAATAATATCTTTTTCCTTGCAATACTTATCAATTTCAGTAAACTCTTTTTCCCCAAATTCCATTCTTTTCTTGTATTCTAGATATGTCATTTCTCCCCATGGTGTTTCTTTTACTCTATTTTTTTCAGATTCCGGAACACATAATTCAGGGGTCTTCTTTTGGAACTTAACGGCGTCAAATCCACAGATTTTTGCTAAATCTATCATTTGTTTTGCAGTTTCTAAAGAGCCATTGTGATTTATTCCAATTTCAGCAATTTTAAAAATTGGTCCACTTCTAGTAATTTCTTTATCTCCTATTATCATGTTTCACCTCTAATGATATTGCTAATATCTCTTACGAATCCTCTACCTCCTTCATAGGATGAATTGTATTTGCACACACGTTTTACACCAGGTTGTGCATTGCAAGGACAACATGAAAATCCGACCTTTTTCAATACCTCAAGATCAGACACATCATCCCCACAGAAACAAACCTCAGTGTCACTTACATTATATTTCTTTTTTAATTTATTATATATTTCCAGCTTATTTTTAACACCTAAATAATAATCAGTAATATTTAATTTTCCCATCCTTTTTTTTGTAATTTCAGAATCTTCTGTACTTATTATTGCAATGTTAAATCCTTCTTTGAAAAGTAGTTCTATTCCTTTTCCATCTAACCTAGAAAACTTAAGTAACTCATCGCCATTTTTGTTTAGATATACAGATCCATCAGTAAATACTCCATCTATATCAAAAATAATCAATTTAAGATTAGAAATATCTCCAGTAGAATAATCACGCATATTTATTTGAGAAAAAATCTTATTCAAAAACTCAAAATCCTCTGGTTCATCAATTTCAAATGAACGTTGCCGTGGCATTTTATAAAGACCAATTTTCCCAGTTAATCTACTTTTACTTTTCAAAAGATTTTCTCTATCAATAATATAAATTGCCCCGTTTTCTCTATACAATTTCTTCATATCTTGTCTTCTTGGACGATTTTTATAATTGTAATTAAAGGATTTTCCATTTTCATCCCACAGAAATCCTCCACACAAGAATCCACCATCGTCTTGACAAACTGATAGGACAGAGTCATACTTTCTTGTAAAGAATAAATCTAATGCCCCGTCTATATCTACTTCTTTTGTAAGAGGAGATGTACATTGAAGAAATACAAGTATATCAAAATCCACCTCATTAGCAAAGTGAATCAGCACCTCTTCACTGCTTGTTTTATCTGTAGCTAGGTTTGATGGTCTTTTAATAATCCTTGCTCCAAATTTTTCTGAAATTCGAGCAATTTCCTCATCTTCTGTAGATACATATGTTTCTTCTACGTATTTTGACATTAAGGATGAATTTATCACATATGAAATCAAAGGTTTTCCGTTTAGATTCTTAATATTTTTACGAGGAATTCCTTTGCTGCCTCCTCTAGCGGGAATTAATGAAACAACTTTCATTTATCTCTCACCACTATTTATTTTGAAATTTAATGAGTAACTTTATCATATGGTGTGTGTAACAATTTATTTTTATACCAATTGATTGTTTGAATCAGACCCTTTTTGAAGCCAGTTTTTGCTGTAAAACCAAATTCATTTTTTGCAAGTGAAACATCAAGTTTTCTTCTTAACTGACCCTCAGGTTTACTTTTGTCAAATATTATCTCTCCCTTGTAATCAACAATTTCTGCGATTAAATATGCTAGATCTTTTATCTTTATTTCATCCCCTGTTCCAATGTTTACAGGTTCAGGTTTATTATAATTCATTGTAGCCAAAAAAATTGCTTCAGCCGTGTCTTTTACATAAACAAATTCTCTACTTGCCTCTCCACTTCCCCAAACCTCTACCGCTTGCTGATTATTGACTTTTGCTTCATGAAATTTAATAATAAGTGCAGGTATTACATGAGAATTTTCAAGACTAAAATCATCTCTAGGTCCATATAGATTTATTGGCAATAAATGAATTGCATTAAACCCATATTCTTTATTATATGCGATACTTTGAGCAAGCAAAGATCTTTTTGATAATCCATATGCATCATTTGAAGGAACTGGATAGCCATTCCAAACATAGGATTCTTTAAATGGAATCGGCGTTACCTCCGGATATTCACAAACACTTCCTATTCCAACAAATTTCTTAACTTTATTTAAATAAGAGTAATGTAGTATTAAGGTGTTAATCATTATGTTGTTATAGTATTGTTTTGCAGGATGTGTACTGCTGTATTTTATACCACCTACGTCTGCAGCAATATGAATTACCACGTTAGTTTCTTTGTAGGTTGAAAACAATCTTTTAACATCTTCTTCTTTTCGTAAATCAAATTCTTTACTTGAAAAAGTGTTTATATTTTCGGCATCTTTTTCTTTAAAAACCTCTACAGTATGGCTACCTAAAAAACCATTTCCTCCAGTTATCAGAATGTTATCTGATCTTAGGTCAATATCTACCATATTTACTCACCATTTAAATCTGCTTTGACCATTATTTTAACCAATTCTTTGAATGTAACTTTTGGTTCCCATCCAAGTTTTTTCTTAGCCTTTGTATAATCTCCCTGCAGACGTTCAACATCTGTTGGTCTGAAATACATAGGATCAATTTCAATTATTGTCCTTTTCGTTCTAGTATCTATACCTTTTTCCTTAACTCCTTTTCCATTCCATTGTAAATTTATACCTATTTCATTAAATGCATGTTCACAAAATTCTTTAACAGAATGTTCTTGATTAGTAGCAATTACATAATCATCTGGATTTTTTTGCTGTAATATTAACCACATTGCTTCAACATATTCAGGAGCATAACCCCAATCACGTCTTGCGTTAATATTGCCCAAGTATAGTTTTTCTTGTTTTCCATTGTGAATATTTGCAACAGCCATTGTTATTTTACGAGTCACAAATGTTTCCCCTCTGCGCGGAGATTCGTGATTAAACAAAATTCCGTTACATGCGAAGATATCATAAGCTGCACGGTAATTATTTGTTATCCAATATGAAAAAACCTTTGCTGCAGCATAAGGACTCCGTGGATTGAAAGGTGTAGTTTCTGATTGAGGAAATTCAAGTGCTTTTCCATACATTTCGCTACTGGATGCCTGATAGAATTTACATTTAACCTCCCGTTCTTTAATTGCGTCTAGTAAACGAAGTGTTCCAATTGCATCCACTTCAGCTGAATATTCTGGAACATCAAAGGAAACTTTAACATGACTTTGGGCAGCTAGATTATAAATCTCATCAGGGTTAATTAATTCAACAATTCTGTTTAAATTACTTGAGTCAGTCATATCTCCATAATGAAGAATAAATCTAATATCCTCTTCGTGTAAATCTTGATATATATGATCTATTCGATCTGTTTTAATAATGCTAGATCTTCGTTTTATTCCATGAACTTCATAGCCTTTTTTAAGAAGAAATTCTGCAAGATAAGAACCATCTTGACCTGTTACACCAGTTATTAAAGCCTTTTTCACACATTACTCCTCCTTACCCAGATTAATATCTGTATGTCTATATTCTATTTAAAAGATTGTTTTCAAAATATTTTTTATAAATTGAAAATGATAGTTTCTTAGAATTTTTTATTGCGTTTTCTCCTAAAGAAATCAGTTTTTCCCCGTCTTCAATAATCTCCGTTAATTTTGATTCAAGATCATTTGAGTTAGAGTATTTTATTGAGGAGTTTTTTAATTCATCCATTAACTTGAATTTTTCAGGTAAAACAAAAGGTTTGGCATATTGAATTGCATCAAATATCGCTCCCGATGCCTTTGATAAACCAAATGTTTCCTTCCATGTCCCTAATGATGTAGTATGAAGTTTAATTGGTGCAATTACCACAGTACTTTCATTAAGCGTCCTATCGTATATTTCCTCTGGAACATAACTTTTAAAGTAACTAATGTCAAATCCTTTATCCTTTAGCTTTTTACATCTATTTAATATTCGTTTCCCATAAACACCTGTAGATTTTCCAAGTAAACATAAGGATATTCTTTCTTTATATTTTTTAAATAGATTTTCAAAAGCATCTATTACGACTTCATGGTCTCTTCTTTGTTCAATTACTGCACCGGGAACAACAAACTTGATTTTCTTTTTATCTTTTGAAAAATAAAGTTTTTTATTATCGTCAAATAGAATAAATGGAAACGTGAAGACATCTTTTTTGTAAAAATTATTATTTATAATATAATCTTTAATAGGCGGATAAACCACGTTAATACCCATAAATCTTGGCAGAACAATTTTTTGGATAATTAATGCACTTATTAATGAGTCAAGAGTTCTAAAAGGTCTTTTAATTTCAAAGGTCAGTTTATGATTCATCCAAGTATTTGCATCATGAACAGTTAAAATCATTTTACAATTTGGCTTAAAATTGAAATAATGAGGCAAATCCTTTAAACTCTCCTGAATGGTATTAACAAATAATAGGTCAATTTTTTCAGAGCATGTAGATTCAACTTTTTTTAAAAACGAACCGATGCTTTCACTTTCGTCTTTAATAATAATGGTATATTGGTCCTTGTTTTCTAAATGACCTTCAATTAATGAATAAATCTCTTGAGTTGTAAAAAGAGTAACATGAGTTTTTACAGTATTACAAACTTTTGCAAGTGTATAAAAATAAATTGAATGATAATGATATTCTAAAATACCAATTTCCTTGATTTTTTCGTTTGGCTTATTGTTCATACATCTCCATCTTAATAGATATGACTCTTTGCACTCATTTATTATTGTATACTTAACTTTTATTGAGGAAATTTCTAGTAAATCCGATATCTTAGAAATAATTATAATTAGGTTTCTTATTTCTAACCTGCAATGAAAACAAGCGTTGTGGTAATAACTAGAAATTCAGAGTTTTACATAAAAGACCTACTTGATAGTTTAGTTGCCCAGGTAAAAAGGCCACATGAAGTGATCATTACAGATGCAGAAAGCTCAGATAATACTCAAAAAATAGTAAAGGAGTATTCAGAAAATTATGATTTCATTAAACTTTTTGTAAAATCTGGAACTCGTGCTGAAGGAAGAAATTATGGGGCAGAAAAAGCAACTGGTAATATTGTCTCGTTTATTGATGCTGATGCAATAGCAAATGCATTTTGGATTAAGGAAATAGAAAATACAATGAACAATGCTGATGTGGTTGCAGGAAAAGAAGTAAGATTTGGACTCGAGGGTTTTGGGACATTGCCTAGAGTAGAGATGATTCACAACGGAACGGATATAACTTATCCTAGTGTAAATCTTGCATATAAAAAAGATGTTTTTAATGAAATAAAAGGTTTTGATCCATGGTTCAAAGAAGCCGAAGAGGTTGATTTGAACTATCGAGCAGTTGATGCAGGTTACAAATTAATTTTTGATGAAAATGCAATAGTATATCATAGAGCAAGAAGCACGTTGTTTGGTTTTATTAAACAATCTTTTTGGTATGGATTTGGTAGAAAAGAACTGACTTTAAGACATGGAAATTTATGGTCATCATATTCCCCTATAGATATGGTGAAGATAAAACCAGGTGAATCAATCTGGAAAATATTGAGATTAGGGATTGCCTTTTTCGGTTACACTTTTTGTAAAGTAGTTGGTAAGAAATCAGATACAAAAGAAAAATTACGTCAGTCAACTGCTAGTGAAAGATAAAAAAACTGTAGGAAAAAATTTAAGTGATATTTATTTATCTACCCAAAATAGGTCATCTGAAAAACCAACTCTGCTTTTAAATATGGGTTATTACAATTACACGCAGGGTTTAATATAAATTTAGAGGAAGGTCATTATGAGATATTTAGTAACTGGCGGCGCAGGTTTTATAGGTAGTAATTTAGTTGATACTTTACTAGCACAAAATCCTGAAAAGATTGTAGCAGTGGATAATTTTAGAACAGGAAAAGAAACATTTATTGAAGCTCAAAAAACCAATACAAATTATGAATTTCTAAATATGGATATTAAAAAAATTGAATCATATCCTAAAGTAACTTTTGATTGGATTTTCCATTTAGCAGCAAATGCTGATATTCGTGGAGGACTAAAAAATACTCGTGTAGATTTGGAAGAAAATGTAATTGGCACTCATTCAGTACTTGAATTTATGCGGAAAAAAGATATTAAAAATTTAGTCTTTGCATCTAGCTCTGCTTTATACGGTGAAACAGAAATAATTCCAACTCCGGAAGATTTGCCAAACATTCAACCAATTTCATTTTATGGGGCAAGTAAAATTGCTGCAGAACATTTTATCTCATCATATTGTTACACATATGGGATGCAATCGTGGATGTTCCGTTTTGCAAATGTTGTGGGAAAAAGATCAACTCACGGGGTAATTCCTGATTTTATTAACAAATTAAAAAACAATCCAAATGAACTTGAGATACTAGGTAATGGTCTTCAAACAAAATCATATTTTGATGTAAGTGATTGCGTAGATGGTTTGATAAACATTCCAAAAGCTGACAATAAAATTGTTGTTGAAGCATACAATCTGGCAAATGATGAAACAATAAAGGTAAAGGATTTAGCACCAATAGTTGTTGATGAAATGGGTCTTACCAATGTGCAATATAAATTCACAGGCGGAGACCGTGGATGGGTTGGTGATGTTCCGATTACAATTTTATCTTTTGAAAAGGCAAAAAAACTAGGTTGGAGAACAAAAATAAGTTTGGAAGAAGCTGTTAGAAGAACAGTTAGATATCTTCTTGATGGAGAATGATAATTTCAAAAACCCCATTCAGAATTAGTTTTGCAGGCGGAGTCTCAGATTTAAGAGATTATTATCAACATAGTTATGGATCGGTTGTTAGCACCTCAATCAACAAATATATTTATGTGACGGTTAATCGTAAATTTGACAATAAAATCCGTGTAAGCTATTCAAAAACAGAAATTGTGCCAAATGTTAAAGATATTAAACATCCGATAGTAAGAGAAGGACTAAAATTAACAAAACTGGATGGCGGCATTGAAATTACAACAATCGCAGACATTCCCGCAGGTACAGGACTAGGTTCATCCAGTGCTTTTACAGTAAGTTTATTAAATGCACTTTATGCTTTCAACGGTGAACATAAAGGTGCAGAAGAACTTGCAAAACAAGCATGTAAAATAGAAATTGACATTTTAAAAGAACCGATCGGTAAACAAGATCAATATGCATGTGCCTATGGTGGATTAAATCATATAAAATTCAATTCAGATGAAAGTGTTTTTGTTAATCCTGTAATATCTAAAAAAGAAACAAAAAAAGAACTAGATTCTAACCTATTATTGTTTTATACTGGTATAAATCGAAAAGCCAGCACTATTTTATCTGAGAGCAAACAAAATATGGTAAAATTAAGAGACCATGTGGATAAATTAAGAGATTTATCAGAAGAAATGGCAACAGCCCTTAGAAAAAATGATTTATCTAGCTTTGGTGAACTCTTACATAAGGCTTGGCAATTTAAAAAACAAACAGGAAAAGTTACCAATGCTGAAATTGATAGATACTATGAAAAGGCAAGATCTGCTGGTGCAGTAGGTGGAAAGATACTTGGTGCAGGTGCTGGTGGATTTCTATTAATTTATTGTGAAAAAACCCATCAAAAAAAGGTCAAATATAAATTAAAAAACCTAAAAGAAACTACATTTCATTTAGAACCACAAGGTAGTAGAATAATATATGTAGAGGATTAAATATCTAGGAGAAAAAGAAATTAGAAAATTATATAAATTAATCAAACTATTAAGCTTAAAATAATTTACAATTAAATAAATATTTAAGATTTAAAAACACAATATTGAACAATATTGTGTTCAAACCTTATTTGAGGAAGAGGTGGTGAAGAGAGATGGTATTAGAACATGTAAAAGATGTTCAAGAAGAGGTAAAAAAACCAACTATTGAAAAACCTCATGATACACTAACATACACCCAACGCACTCAAGATATTATTAATTACTTAGATGACTCGATTAAATGCATAGTGGATTTAAAAGATAAAACCGATCAGATTCAACGAATAATGCAAATTCTAGAAGACACACGACAATCAAGTAAAAAATTATTTTTAATGGGAAATGGAGGAAGTGCTTCGCTAGCTTCACATTTGATTTGCGATTTTGGAAAATTCAGAAAAATGAAAGCCATTGCATTAACAGATAGCATTTCATCAATTACAGCATACTCAAATGATGATTGCTATGAATCTATTTTCAAGGAGCAATTAAAAATATTGGCTGAAGAAGGAGATGTCGTACTAGGAATCAGCGGAAGCGGTAACTCAAAAAACATAATTGAAGGCATGAAGTATGCAAAAGAAATAGGATGTCATACAATAGGATTTGCTGGATTTGATGGAGGAAAACTAAAGGAAGTTTCTGATGAGTGTATTGTTGCAGAAATAAATAATATGCAGCACAGCGAAGACGTGCATACCTTGCTTGGACACATGATAGCTTTTTTAATGAAAGAAGTCTGATTTACATGGAAAAAGTTGTATTTTTAGATCGAGATGGAACTATTAGTAAAGATAGTCCTAATCATATAAAATCCTGGGAAGAAGTTCATTTTTTTCCCAATTCAAAAAAGGCAATAAAGCTGCTCAATGACCATGGTTTTAATATCATAATTATTACAAATCAATCAGTAATTGGACGAAGAATGGTTACCGAAAAAGAACTAGAGAGCATTCATGAAAAATATATCAAAGAATTAGAAGAATACGGATGCAAAATACACAAGATATACTACTGTCCACATCATCCTGATTATGGTTGTAATTGTAGAAAACCACAACCAGGTTTATTGATTAAAGCATCTGAGGAAAATGATATTAATACTACAAAAAGTTTCATGGTTGGAGATAGAATAATGGATGTTAAAGCAGGGAAAAAAGTTAATTGTAAAACTGTTTTAATTTCTACCGATTATGGCCTTAAAGAACTAGAAAACAGTTCAGAAAAACCTGATTTTATAGCTAGAGATTTGCTTGAAGCTAGTAAATGGATAATTGAAAATTATAATAGCTAATCTGTGAATAACAGCATTAAGCAAACAATACAATTTATAAATGAAAATTATCTATCTATTTAGAAATATTCAATTCAATTGAGGAAGATAATGAAAAGTCGCATCCATAGAATTGGACTTATGTTTAGATGGATTACAAAAAACCATGAGATTGTTGCAGGTATAAACCGCGTTAAACATAACAAATGTAAATCTTGTGGTGAAACAATCCCAAAAGGAAATTCACTATGCGATGTTTGTTTTGAAAAAGAAAAAGAGGTTAGTCAAAAATAACCTCTAGTGTTTAAATAAAAAGTGAACCTTGATTATTGTAAAAAATTTAAATTCTTAATATTAATCAGATTTTAGACTTTTTTAATATTGACAGCCTTTGGTCCCTTGTCTGAATCTTCACTTTCATATTCTACTGTGTCACCTTCATTCAGAAAAGTACCTTGGGGTACTGCAGAACGATGTACGAATATATCTTTTCCATTTTCACCTTGTATAAATCCAAATCCTTTACGTGGATTATACCATTTTATTGTTCCTTTCATTTATTTACCTCCTAGACTATGGAGTCTTTTCTTACAAAAGAATAAAAAAAGTTCCTTCTTCCTAGTGAGAAGCATTTTAACTTTTAAATAATTCCTTTGCTCCCATCTATATTAACCAGTATCTTAAATAGATTTCCATAAACAAAATAGAAGTAAATTTGTAATTATGAAAAATAATTATTTATAATAATTTGAAATGAAAAAAATATTTAAAAGTCATGCTAATGCAACCATCATGAGTAAAGAAGAAATCGCTCAAGTAATCAATGAAAAAAACATTCAATGGATTCAACTACATTTTACTGATGTAATTGGAAGATTAAGAGTACTGCATATTCCTTCAAATCGATTTTTAAATGAAATAATAGACACCGGTATTGGTTTTGATGGATCGTCTGTCGGCTTAGTCAAGGTAGAAAAATCAGATTTAATTGCCATGCCAGATATTCAAACCTTTAATATATTGCCACACGAAGAGGATGAAGCAAGTGTTATTGCAGATATTTATGATGCAAAATCTCAACAATTTATTGCAGATCCTAGATTTGTCCTTAAAAAAGCGCTAGAAAAAGCATCCAATCAGGGATATAATGACATTAAAATCTCCCCTGAAATGGAGTTTTATGTATGTAATGATACAGAAGAATATAACTATGAAAAAATTGAGGCCCAAGGATATCTAGCACCACCACCACTAGATGATGTAAAAGAATATCGAAGAACCCTATCAGAATATTTGCAAGATAGTGGGTATAATGTAAAATACCATCATCATGAAAAGGGAAAATATCAACATGAAGTGGAGATAGATGGTTTGGATGCAATTTCTGCAGCTGACTATTGTATTTATTTTAAATATCTAGCTCGAGAAGTAGCAAGCATATATGACTTGATGGTAACTTTTATGCCAAAACCTTTTCCTTATAATGCAGGAAACGGAATGCATGCTCATATTGCATTTTATAACAATGGAAATAACGTCTTTCAAGATGAAAATGATGAATATAATCTAAGTCAAACTGCAAGATATTTTATTGGAGGAATTCTTGAGCATGCACCTGGGATGACTGCAATAGGCAATCCCACAATTAACTCATATAAAAGGCTCACACCATATTTTGAAGCACCAATATTCATTACCTGGGCAAAGTACAATAGAAGTAGTTTAGTTAGGATACCTGCTAGGAAAAATATTGATGTCGAAATTAGAAATGCAGATCCTGCAGCAAACCCCTACCTACTTTTTGCAGTTATGATTCATGCAGGGATGGATGGAATAAAAAGAAAGGTTGAATGCGATCCTATTGAAAAAAATATATACAAACTAAGTGAAACTGATGATAAAACTGAGATTAAAAAATTACCTACTACTCTTTTAGAAGCACTTGATGCACTTGAGCAAGATGATGTTATAAAGAATGCTTTAGGATCTGAAATTCTAGACCTATTTATTGAGAAAAAGAAAAATGAATGGAAACAATACCAAGGTGAAATAACCGATTTAGAATACCGGCTTTATTTTCACTGTTAAAAAATATCAGAACGTTCTTTGACTCAATTTTTTTGGGATACCTATTCCCGGAATTTCTATTCTTTTTTCAATCAAATCAATTATTGCAGTAAATAATATTGTTAACACCAAGTATATAATTGCAATAATTACAAATATCTCAATAAATCTAAAAGTTTCAGAAGCAATAAATTTACCTTTTGCTGTTAATTCTGGAACCTGAATAATATATGCAATGGAGGTATATTTTAAAAGGTAGATGAGCTCATTTGACCATGCAGGAATAGAAATACGTAATGCTTGAGGAAGGATTATATTTTGAATTGATTTTAGCTTATTCATCCCTAATGTTCTAGCAGCAATCATCTGCCCTGAGGGAATCGATTGTAATGAGCCTCTTAAATATTCAGCTTGATAGGCACCACTGTTTAATGATAACCCAACTAAAGCAGCAGATAATGGATTAAGAATAATTCCAACTGATGGGAGTCCAAAATATATTATAAATAATTGAACCAAAAGCGGAGTTCCTCGAATTATTTCGATGTATGCAATACAAACACTCGAAATTATTTTGTTACCATAAACCCTGCCTAATGCCAATATTATTCCTATTGCAAGACCAACTGTCAGTGATATGAATGTAAGTAATATTGTTGTTGATAAGCCATCAAGAATGCTTGGTAGCGATTCAATGAAAAAATCAAAAAAACTAGTCATTATTTTTTCTACTCCTCACCGTATAAAGTAGCAATTTTTCCAAGGAATTCTTTGGTTCTTTTCTTTTTTGGATTTTTAAACATATGACTTGGATTACCACTTTCAACAATAACTCCATTTTCCATGAAAATAATCTCATCAGCAACATTACGTGCAAAACCCATCTCATGCGTAACAACTAACATACTTACTTTACCTGCTAATCCTTTCATAACCTCAAGGACTTCACCTATAAGTTCGGGATCAAGAGCAGACGTTGGTTCATCAAATAAAATTACCACAGGATCCATTGCCAAAGCTCTTGCAATACCCACCCTTTGTTTTTGACCTCCTGAAAGTTGTGCAGGGTACTTATTTACATGTTTCTCTAAACCAACTGTTTTAAGTTCCTTTAATGCCCGAGTTTTTGCTTGTTCTTTTTCAAGACCTTTTACCTTTTCCAGGCCAATACTTACATTTTTTAATGCTGTTAAATGATTGAATAAATTAAAATCCTGAAAAACAAATCCAATTTTCTGTCGCAAACGATTTATGTCCTTTGATCTATCAGATATTCTTTCTCCCTCTAACCACACTTCTCCTTTATTGGGAGGATCCAGCTGATTTATACATCTTAGTAATGTACTTTTACCCGTTCCACTAGTACCAATAATTACTGTCGTTTCGCCCTTGTCCATATTAAATGATATTCCTTTTAAGACTTCATGATCACCAAAGGATTTGTGAATGTCTTTCAATTCAAGCATATGCATATGAATTCCTTCAATATATTTTATTAAACAACTCCAATTTCCAATCCAGATAGTTTATATTTCTTTTCTAAATAACTTAGACATTTATTTGTAGTCACAACTAAAACAAAATAAATTAATGCAATAAACAATAAAACAGGGAGAACAATATCAGGATTTCTTACGTATACATATCGTCCCTGTCTCATCAGTTCAATAACTCCAATACCAAATGCTATTGATGTGTCTTTAAGTACAATTGTAAATTCGTTTGACCATCCAGGTATTGAAAGACGAAGAACTTGTGGAATTATAATGTATCTAATAGTCTTTATCTTTGACATACCAATTGATTGTGCTGCGGAAGTCTGTCCCTTTGGAATTGCATTTATTGCACTTCGAAATATTTGTGCTTGATAGGCAGAACTTCTTAAGGCAAGACCAAGTATTGCAGCGATAAATGGATCTAAGTTTATTCCTATTTGCCCAAATCCAAAAAAAATAAGAAACAAAATAACAAGTAAAGGTACACCACGAAAAACCTTTTCATATCCCAAAATGAAATAATTTAGAGGGGGCCTTGAATAAGATCGACCCACCGCCATTAGAATACCAAGGATTGAAGCAATAATAAGACTAAATATTGTCAATCCTATGGTAATTTTTAAACCATCTGCTAGTTGAGGTAATGCTGAAATTAATGCATCAAGATTCAAGAAATCAACTTTTTTTTACTCGAAATATTTTGTGATTAGATCGTTCCAATCTTCTGAATTCATGAAAGTTTCTAACTCTGCATTTATTTCATCAAGCAGATCTGTATTTCCTTCCTTTACTCCGAATCCATAATTTTCGTCTGTGATTATTATGTATGCAACCTCTCTTCCAGCACTTTCTGCAAACGCTTCACCTACTGGTGAATCAAGTATGACTGCATCTAATCTGTCTCGTCCAATATCTAAATCAGCAACAGCGTCAATGTACAAATCATATAGTTGTAGTTGATCTTCTTCCATCAAACCTACATCTATAAGGTTTGTTTGTATCCAATCTGCTCCCGTTGTTCCGATTTGTGCACCTATTGTTAGATTTGATATACTTACTGTGAAATTCTCAAGGTCATCCGACATATTTATTTCTACACCTGCACCAGTTTTAATTAGTATTGACTGATCTGCTTGATAATATGGATCACTAAAGTCAATCTGTTCTTCTCTCTCATCAGTGATTGTCATTGCAGCTGCTATTACATCAATATTACCGGATTGTATTGATGGAATTAAAGGATCCCATCCGATATCTTTTACCTCTACAGTGTAATTAAGATTTTCTAGAATTGAAGTAATTAGATCAATATCAAATCCAACGATATCTCCGTTTTCATCAATGTATTCAAAAGGTGCAAAATCTGCTGATGTTCCTACTATTAGTTTATTTTCAACAACTTCCTCTTCACATCCAGATAGTGCAACGGCAATTGTCAATATTGCCACTGCTACACATATTGCAAAATTTTTTCTTTCTTTAGCCATTTATCACCTCCTCCATTATAATTCGAAATGTTTTTACCCTTTATTTAAACTTTCTAATTTGTTAAAAAAAGCAAATAATTGATTATTTTTATTTGATAATATTTATATACATATCGAACTTATATTCTTTAGTTATTGGAAGGAAATCTATGGGCTATGCTGTAAGAAATAAAATCTTTGCTGGTTTTATATTTTGTATCTTAATATTGATTTCAATATCGTCATTATCTGTTGGTAAAAATATAACTCTGAAAATTGAAAAAAGTAATATGGCTAATGATATCACATTTATTGAAAAATCCACCGGTTTAAATTATCCTGAAAAAGATGGAGGAAAAACAGAGTTAGAACTTGCAGATATCAATGCGGATGGAAATTTAGATATCATATGTGTTGGTGACCACGGTTCTCCTTTTATTAATAGCGATCAACATGGTATAATGGTTTGGCTTGGTGATGGAGATGAGTCCTGGTCTGTGGAGCAAGTTGGAAATTTTGGTTATGGTGGAATTGAAGCAGGAGACTTAAATCTAGATGGCCATCTTGATGTGGTTTGGGGTATCCACCATGACTATGGTGTAACTGGTTTTGGTGACACTCTAATCGGTGCTGCCCTAGGTGATGGAACCGCTACAAATTGGGAAGGCTGGGCAACAGGTCTTGGTTCTGGGGGAGAAGATTATGGAATGTTTTCAATAGATCTAGCTGACTTTGATTGTAATGGTCTATTAGATATTATCTGTCAATCTTTTGGATGTTGTAATGGATATCATTCATATCAAAACAATGGAGATGGCTCATGGACTCATAAATGGTCACTATCTGAAGGAAATACATATAGCAATATTGAAGACGCAGATTTTAATGCTGATGGATTTCCAGATTTTGTCGGAAATCGAGATGGAACCAACATTTTTTTTGGTGATGGTGATTTTAATTTTGAAATGAATCAAGTTGGTTTACCAGTTTCAAATTGGTATGGACTAGATTGTGGTGATTTAAACAATGATGGATACGACGATATAGTAATTGGATATAGTTCACAGGGGGTTTTATGCTATATATATGATAATGGCGATTGGATTGCTGTATCTGATGATTTACCAAATTCAGGCCAACATTACCCGCAATTTGGAGATGTCAATGGAGATGGAAATTTAGACATTGTAACCTATTGTCCTTCCACAGGATATGTATATTTAGGCGATGGTGAAGGTAATTGGGAAGCAGACGCTACTTTTACTTTAAATTCAAATGGAGGATACTCTGCTTTTGTTGTTGATGGGGATTTTGACCATGATGGTCGTGAAGATGTAGTAATACAAGCAGAAGAAGGTAGTTGGCCTTCTTATCAAAATGTTTTAAGGGCATTTTCTCCATGGATTGAACCTACAGAACTTACTGCTTTAGTAAGTATTCCACATGGTGGAGAAACATTCAGGAGCGGATCAATCAGAAATATACGCTGGTTATCTGCAGTTCCAACCTCAAGTGATGATTCTACTGTTGAGATTCAACTTTCAATTAATGGCGAATCCGGTCCTTGGAGAACTATAGGAGCTAACCTGCCCAACAATGGATGTTATCAATGGTTAATAGATGCTTGCGGGTCTGAAAATTCTAGAATTAAACTTATTGTTAGTTCTTCAAAGGATATTGCATCTGCAATATCATTACATGATTTTAAAACAATAGGATTTAATGTTAATCCACATGGCCCTTATCAAGGAATTAAAAACACACCTATTCAATTTTCAGGTTCAGTAGAAAATGGAACACAACCATATGAATTTTATTGGGATTTTGGAGATGATAGTTATTCCGAAGAACAAAATCCTATGCACGTTTATGAGAACAATGGAAATTTCACAGTCACATTAACCGTTACTGATAATAATGGTCTAGTAATTAGAGATGCTACTTGGGCTAATATAATCGGTAATAATACTCCACCTTCTACTCCAATTATAAATGGAACAATTAATGGAAAAGTTGGTGTAATATATACTTATTCTTTTGTATCAACAGATGAAAATAACGATAACCTGAGTTATTTTATTGATTGGGGAGATGGAATAGAAGATGTAATCGGCCTTTATCCTTCTGGAATTATAGCATATGCCAATCATACATGGAATAAAAAAGGAAGTTATATAATAAAAGCAAAAGCCCAAGATCCATTCAATGGTGAGAGTGAGTGGGGACAAATAACTGTAGAGATGCCTAAAGACAAATTAATATTCTATAAAATATTTCCATTTTTACAATACTATCAAATAGCTAGTAAGTTATTGAAAATTGTATTTTCAATTTGTTAAAAGGAATTAGATTATTAACAAATTTTTTTTATATCCTTATTTTAATTTGTTTATCTAATTTTTTCATTGATTCTTCAAAATCTTCAGAAGAGTTGTCTAATAATCTTTTTTTAATTCGTTCTATCGGTTCTCCTGATAATATATCTTCTATAAGTAATCGCTGTTCCTTTTCAACAGCTTTTAATCTCCATTCTAAACCTTCAATATCCTTCTGCAATTGATTAATCGATTTCTCATCCACATCCATAAAACTAGTATGAAAATTGTAATTTAAATGCCTTTTGGGGATATTTAGGTTTATAGACATATTTATAAAAATATTATGGATTTTTATTATTTTTAAATTTTTTCTAAAATTGAAATCTTTTTAAACTAGTGTTGCTATATTTGTTTTGGGGTTATTATAAAAAAAGAAAATTGTCCATTTTGTGGTCACAGGTGGGTTAGAAGCTCCCAAGAGAGCCCTATTACATGTCCAGGATGTCACAGGAAATATTATCCTCAAGAAGAACTACAAGCAAGAGAGGATATGTCATACTAACTAACACAAACTCTGCCTAATACTCCAAGAAAATATATTAAATTTTTAAAAGGATTTTATTAAATATTTAAAAAATAATCCAAATTTCAAACCACTTCTATATCATTAGGGGGTTTTTGTTTAGGTTTTTTCTTTTTCTTATCTTCCGTTCTTATAAAGAAATACATAAGAATGCCACCCATGATTATAAGTACAAATCCACCGGCAATTAAAATATTAAAATTAAATTCAGAGTTTTGCTGTGCAACAACTGGTATTGAAATAAAAGTTATCAAACCGCTGATAATTAAAAGAAGTCCTATAATAAATATTATCAAATCTTTTATTTTTGACATAATAATTCAGAAACATATTTTTTATAATAATATTTTTGTATTTTTTTTAGAAAAAGTAATTATTTCACTTCTATTTGTTTGGTTTTTCTTAATTTTGAATAAAAATCAAGTTTCTTTTTGTAAATAGGGCAATCAAGACATCCAACATGACTCTTTTCTCGAGGGCCCCCTATACTTACATCGTTAAAAAACCAACAATCCTGCCCACCTTGAAGATGATAAACTCTACATTTCATCCTAACATTTGGTGGACAATCTACAACTTCCCAGCAATTCTGTTCTGATTCTTCAGTAATTGTTGAACCCATCTCCAAATCTATATAGATAATTTTAATATAATATTTTTGGAAGTTTCTTTTTCACTTTTAGAAAAAATTTGGGAAATTAAAAAATAAAAAATTTAAAAAATATGGAAATTTTTATTTAACTTGTACTTTTCTTGCTTTGTATTCTGGTTTGGGTTCAACCTTTGGTAAATTTAGTATAAGTACACCATCTTTTAATTCAGCTTCAACATTATTTGTTTTTAACTCCTCTGGAAGTTCAAGTGATCGATAATAACTTACACCACTGCGTTCTTTTCTTAACCAATTCTTACCCTTTTCTTCTTTTGATTCTTCAGCTTTTGCTTCAATCTCAACTCCATTTTGTGTTACTTCAATATTTACATTTTCTTTTGTAATTCCTGGCATTTCCACTCGCATTTCATAGTGGTCTCCTAGATCACAAACATCCATTGCTGGAGTTCTAGTGGGTGTATAAGTTGTTAGTTCATTTTTTTGTCCCCAAGGCCAAAATAGATCATCAAATTCAGATCTAAAACTGTCAAATAATCTATCCATGTCTGTCCAAAGGTCATATTGTCTTCTTGGAGTAATTTCATCTTTATTCTTTGGTCTTAATGCAATTTTGTTCTTTTTTTCTTTTTTTATTGCCATTGTTTTTTACCTCCATTTTTCTACAATCCTTCTGCTTTTATTTAATTAAAGCATTTATATTCATTATGTGTTAACTAATATATAAAGATTTTGATTATGATTATTTAAAATAAACAAAATTAATAATTATTAGAAAAATTTAAATAATTGTAATACATTATTATTATATATGGCTCGGGCTGTTTTAGTAAAAAAGATCAGGTCACCTGCCCCCGGAGATATAAACGAAGATATCGATTTCATTTGCAGATCGTTAGGATATTTTACACAAAGAGATAAACAGGACTCTGCTGGCAAAATATTTAGATTACTTGTAAAAGAAGCATGTGGAAGTGATGAAGGATTAAAAAGTGAAGACATTGCTCAAGAATTAATACTATCTAGAGGTGCGATAATTCATCATCTAAATAAATTTATTTCATCAGGTTTAGTTGTTAAAGAAAGAAATAGTTATAGACTACGTTCAGGAAGTTTACAAAAAAGCCTTGAAGAAATAAAGATTGATATTGATAGAATTTTTTTACAAATGCTAAAGATTGCATCAGAAATTGATGATAAATTAGGTCATTATTATAGATAGATTAGAAATGGAGGTAAAATAGATATGTACCCATTTGAAGATGAAGAAGACAAAGAAAGAAGAAAAAATCCATTTGATTTTTTTAAAATGGATGATGAATTTGAGGAAATATTTCATCAAATAGAACGTATATGGGAAAAAGCATTCCAAGAAATTCCATTTGAAAATATGAAACCTGGAAAGTCATTTATCCATGGATTTAGTATAAATATGGGCCCTGATGGGAAACCTAAGATTCAAGAATTTGGAAATAGACCTCAAAGAATTTCCAATGGAAAACCATCAATCCCTGAAGAAAGAGAACCTTTAACAGATATAATTGAAAGCGACAAAGATGTTTCTATAACAGTGGAGGTTCCTGGTGTTGAAAAACAAGATATTGATTTGAATGTCACTGAAAATACACTTGAGATATTTGTTAATAATCCTGAAAGAAAATATCATAAAGTGATAGATCTTCCATGCAACGTTCTTCCCGAGACATCAAAAGCAACCTATAAAAATGGAATATTAGACGTTGTATTAAAACGCAAGGAAAGAGAAAAAAATAATCAAGGTTTTAATGTAAATATCGAATAATTACAATTTTTTCTACTTATATTTCTCAAGGTTTTTTATTTCTTTGTAAAATTCGCTAAAATCTATAGATGCATCTTTTTCTTCAATTACTTTTATCCAAGACATTCAACATCAATTAAATCACTTTAAAATTAGCTTTAATTTTGTATTTTTAAGAGTAATTAAATAAGAAAAAAGAAAAATTATTTTTTCTGATATAAATGCACATCCGTTTGTGGAAACGGTATGCTTATTCCTTCTTTATCAAAAGCTTCTTTGATCTGCTGGGTTATTTTCCACTTTGCACCCCAGTAATCTTTTGTGTTAACCCAAGGTCTTACTAATAGATTTACACTTGAATCTCCCAATTCAGCAACAGCAACTGTAGGTTGAGGATCTTTTAATACATATTTGCTCTTTTTTAATACATTCATTGCAACAGTTATTGCTTTTCCCATATCATCTCCATAACTGATACCAACTCTCATATCAATCATTCTTTTATTAAGAGCAGTATAGTTAATAATTGGATCTCCCCAAATTTTTGAATTGGGAATAATTACTCTTTTATTATCCACTGTAGTCATTGTTGTTATACTTGCACCAACATGATTAATTGAACCAGATTTATCAGCAATCTCTACATAATCACCAGCTCTGAATGGTTTAGTAATTGCGATCATAAATCCTGCTGCAAGATTCCCAAGGGTTTCCTGAAAAGCAAATCCTAGTACAAACCCTGATACAACTGATATACTAACTACTGCAGCTCCAACATCTATTCCTAAAAAACCTATGCCAATGGCAATTACAAAAATAATAATTAAAATCCTAACAATTCTACTTGTAAATTCAGCAAGTATTTTTGCCATTTTTGCTTTTAACATTGTTTTTCTAATATATTTGCTAACAAGAATTGCAACGAAATAACCTACAATAATAATTACAATAGCTGCAATAATGCTAAAAATTGTAATATCCGTTAAGGGAATTTTTGTTTCTAATAATTCTTGAATCGTCATAATTTTAACCCTCTCTTATATTTTTTTGGGCAATCCAGTAAACGTACTTTAAGTTTTTTATTAAAATTGAATATAAATCAATGTAAAAACCTTTATTTTAGAAAGTTTTATAGAATCAAATTTGATATACCTATCCCCATCAAAATAAAATTGAGTGGGAGGAATATTATGGAAAAAACAGATGTTCTTATAATCGGCGGAAGCGCCTCTGGAATAGTTACAGCTTTAACTGGAAAATCAAATTATCCAGATAAAAAATTCATGCTAGTTCGCAAAGAAAAAAATGTTGTTGTTCCTTGTGGAATCCCTTATATTTTTGGATCTTTAGGTTCAAGTGAAAAAAATCTAATACCTGATGCTGGACTAAATAAAGCTGGTATAGACATTAAAATTGGAGAAGCTGTTAAAATTGATAAAGAAAATAAAACATGTGAAATTTCAGATGGATCAAAGATTTCTTTTGATAAATTAGTAATTGCTACTGGGTCATTACCAAAAATTCCTAAATGGCTAAAAGGAACAAATCTAGATAGGGTTTATACAATACCTAAAGACAAGGATTATTTAGATTTATTATTATCAGAGTTAAAGAACTGTAAAAAAATCGTAACCATTGGTGGAGGATTTATTGGTGTTGAAGTATCTGATGAGATTGCAAAAATGGATAAAGATGTAACAATTGTTGAGATCTTACCTCATATCTTAACATTAGCTTTTGATGAAGAAGTTGCCATTCAAGCTGAAGAATCGTTATCATCTAGGGGCGTAAAAATTAAGACAAATACTGGTATAAAAGAAATTCTTGGAAAATCGACAGTTGAAGGGGTATTGCTTGACAATGGTGAAAAATTAGAAGCCGATGCAGTAATCCTGTCAATGGGATATTACCCAAATACAAAAATTGCTAAGGATTCAAATATACCTATTAATGAAAGAGGCTTCATAAAGGTCGATGAATATATGAGAACAGATCATTCTGATATTTTTGCCGTAGGCGATTGTGCAGAAAAGAAGGATTTTGTAACAAGAAAAACAAGCGGAATTATGCTTGCCTCAACTGCATGTGCTGAAGCAAGAATTGCAGGGATGAACCTATTTAAATTATGTACATTAAAAACATTTAGTGGTACAATTGCAATTTTTTCAACAGCATTAGGTGAGAAAGGATTTGGTGTGGCAGGCCTCACGGAATCTATGGCCAACAAAGAAGGATTTGAAATAATCACCGGAAAGTTTGAAGGCATTGATAAACATCCTGGAACTTTACCCGATACCCATAAACAAATGGTTAAATTGATTGCTTCGAGTGATTCTGGGATTATACTTGGGGGAGAAGTTATAGGTGGACAAAGTACTGGTGAACTGACAAATATTATTGGACTTGCGATTCAAAATAAAATGACAGTTACATCCCTTTTAACGTCACAAATTGGAACTCACCCTCTAGTTACTGCACCACCAACTGCTTATCCACTAATAAAAGCTGCAGAAGTTGTTTCAAAAGAATTAAAATCATAAAAAGAGAATCAATAAAAAAAATATCATTATTTAATTATTCTCTTCGGCGAACCCATACTATTACACTTATAATTATAAAAATAATTAGAAAAGCTGCGAATATTCCGATTACATAATATGTTAAATCAATAAACTCCTCATCAATTATTGTTATCTCAAATGCAACTGGTACGCACATAGTAATTTTTTTACCGCTAGGAGCTTCAGTGGAATAGTAAGTTAGATTCAAACACACACTTACATTCTCTTTTGTTGTATTTTCTTTAGGCAAGGCACTTAGCTTAATAATGAGGGATTTATTTTTTCCTGTTTCTATTTCTACATCAGGAGGTAGAGAAATTTGTATTAAATCTCCCATAGTGTTATTTGATTCTACTTCAACTTTTATTTTAGAATTTCCATCGTTTTGCACAACGAGGCTGATATTGGTTTGCTCACCTGCATTTAACGAAATGGTGTTATTTGATAAAGAGTAAGTGATTTTTGGAACAAAATCTGGAGATATTGTGAATTCATAAGTAGTATATGAACCAATAATGTTCCCGTTTTTCATAGCAGTTGCATTGATTATAATAGTTTCTTCAGAAAATGCAGCAATCGTCTCTGATGTAATTTCAGCTGAAATAGTTGTATTAAATATTATTGATTTTTTTTGTAAAACATTACCGATATCAGCTTCAAAATTTTGATCTTTTATTTCTACTTCACACCAAGATGGTACATCCATTACTGCCAATTCAATGGAGGTTGGAGATTTGCTATTTGGAAAAGGAAATCCCTTGGGTCTTGCTAAATTCCCATATTCATATATAACTGTGATATTTCTTGTAACAGTCTCACTATTAGGAATAACTATTCCAAAATCACTATTGTCAGATGTAATGGTTAATGTTGAATTGGTTGTTAATAAATATGGCCTAGCCTGAATAAGTGGAGATAAAGATAATATTATTAAAATAATAAAAATAAACAATATTAACAACTTTTTTAAATATAACATATGAAATAAATTATATTATTACGTATATAAAGATTTATCGAAAATTTATTTTACTTAGAAATATATTGCAATATAGATTATAATGGTAGAGATTTCAAAAGATCCTCAGGTCTACTATCGACTAAGGATGTTTAATTTCATTATGGGATGTTTTCATTTTATACAATTTGGGTTAATGCTATATTTAAGTAACGATTTCCATCTTCCAATCAATTTGTCTTATCTAGAATTTGAAACATCAACTCAAAGTCTAGTTTTAGCAACTGATACTATTGCAGAGGTTACTGTTGGACCTCTTGTGGCTCTTTTTTTACTCATTTCTGCTATTGCTCACTTTTCTCTAGCATCTAATTGGGGTTTTCCATGGTATGTTAAAAATTTGATTAATCATATTAACTATGCTAGATGGTTTGAATATGCATTTAGCTCATCTGTTATGATAGTGATTATTGCAATGCTTGTAGGTATTTACGATCTTGGAACTCTAATACCAATCTTTGCTTTAAATGCTTGTATGAATTTGTTTGGATTAATGATGGAACTTCACAATCAAACAACAGAAGAAACTAATTGGATAAGTTATTATTTTGGAGTTTTTGCAGGAATTATTCCTTGGGTTGTAATTGGTCTATATCTTGGTGGAGCAACAATTGCATCAGAAAATAGCATACCTGAATTTGTTTATTATATATTTTTATCAATTGCAATATTTTTTAACATATTTGCAATAAATATGATTCTTCAATACAAGGAAATTGGAAAATGGAAGGACTATTTACATGGTGAGAGGGTATATATCATTTTAAGTCTAGTTGCAAAAACCGCTCTTGCTTGGCAAGTATTTGCAGGCACTTTAAGGCCTGTATAAATATATGCTGTAGTTTTTATAAAAAATTAAAAAAAGGTAAATTATTAGCTAGCAATAGATAATAATTTTATCTTGAATTTTAAAGTTCGACCCGCAAGTGGAGGATTTAGATCAACTGTAACTGTTTCGTTATTCACATTTGAAACACGGATAAGCAATTGATTTCCATCTTGCATTTTCATATTAAAAGCCATGCCTGGTTTAATTTCTTTGTCCTGAGGAAAATAATTTCTTGGCAGTTCCTTTACTAATTCTTCTTTATGTTGCCCATAGGCTTTTTCAGGTGGTACATTAACTTCCTTTTCTTCTCCTTCCTTCATACCAATAACAGCCTCATCAAAACCTTGAATTAATTGACCTGAACCAACTGTAAATTCCAATGGAGCATCATGTTTTTCAGAACTGTCAAATACTGTTCCGTCCTCTAAACATCCTTCATATTCTACCTTTACTTTATCTCCTTTTTTTGCACCTTCCATTAATATCGCATCCTAATTCTATAGATATAAAAGAATAAAAACAAAAATCTAATTTGATTAGTTTTTAGTTAAAAACTAAATCTTCATCCTCATCCTTTTACTTTTTAATTAATGATAAAATAATTACTTATATATCTTTGTATATAGTTCATATGTATTTATTTAAGATTGACTTGATTAATTTTTAAATATTAATCTAAAGGGTTATTTACAATACCTGAAAAGACAATTGTATTTGTGTCCTTATGTTGAATCAGGAAAATAAAGGGACGATCACAGTCAAAATATACTCTTGAATCACTATCATCAGGACCTGCTTTTAGATTCATAATTACTGCTGTTGCAGCAGCAGCTTCCGTCCCTTCTTCATTAACCTCAATAAATGCTTTGTGGACTACTGAATCAATAAACAAATCTCTTTTTCCATCAATACCTGAAAAATCTGCCTGACCACTAAATGCATTTTCCATTCCAAAGGCGACCAAATAATCGTTTAATTTATAGCTTGTTTCGAACTTAAATTTTGGCAGATAAATATCTACTTTCCTTCTGCTCATTATATCTATCCATTGAGAAAAGTTTTCTTCGTTAATGGAATTTATGATATAGTTAAGATCAATTTCCTCCTTTGGAAGAAGAATGATCATTGACATTTCGTCTCCTTTGTATGGCAATTCCAAAATCTGTAGATCATCGGTCTCCGTATAATTAAACCTGTCTTCTTTACCGATTAAACTCATGGTTGGAACATCAATCTTATTACTATCAGAAATTTCAAACTCTCTATCTGTAGTATTTACCTCATCAAATTGAATCTGCCACAACCCTTTGAAATAGATTGCATTTGTTAAAATTAACATGGTTAATGCAGGATTAATCGCAGAGGGTTTAATCAAATCTTTAATCAGATTATTTGTTTGATTTTCAACCCAGCTATTTATTATTTCAGCTGCTTGATCTGGATTTGAAAAATCAACTTCAGTTGACTCACCACCATAATAAGTTTGAATTATATTCACATAATCGTGTAAAAGTTTAAAATTTTCTCTAACCCATAATGCATTTGCAGTGCTTATATTGTATTCCGAATTTTCATTGAGATATTCATATAAACCTCTCATATAGTTATGAAATGATTCATTGTCTTGTTTTATATTTAAAACATTTTTCATCTCTTCTGCTGTAATGTTTCTAGCTCCCTCATAAGTCATTGAAAGAGCTGTGAAAATGCTATAAGGGGAGATAAAGATATTTCCTTCATTGTCATTATGAAGTTCACGTAAAAAATTAAATGCAAAGGAGTTTACCGCATCATTAAATGAAAGATTCCCTTTTGGTGTTGGCTTATCACCTTCATCTGGTATTTCATTTTCTATTATATCTGAGGTTGGTTGATACTGTATTGCTACAAAAATTGAAGCTAATGAGATTATTACAGCAACTGCAATTGTATAAATATAACTTAATTTCATTTTACTTCCACCATTTTTACGTATAATCCTTAATACTATATAAATTTCAGTAAAACGTTTGGGAAAAACCAAATATTATCATTTTATTAAAAATTTTTATCACATCAATTAATTCAATATTATTTTTTAAAAAAATCAGTCCAAATTAATCCAAATTGTTAAATCAATATAATCACGTTAAAACTTTTATAAATCTAGTATTTATCATATTTTGTTAGAAATTCTTTAGCCTTATGTCTTGTTTTAGGACTTGCACTATTTTGTTGATTTTTTACGAATGTAATGATCTCATTTTTATTTTTTATGTCTTGAAAATAATATGAAAGAGAGTCGATAATGTATGCTTTTATCAATTCCACTTGCTTACTTTTATTAGTATTATCGATATTTAATAATATATTGGTTATCTTATTTTGAAGATTTGGTTTATTTTTTGCGATTTTTCCCGATATGCCTGCTAGATGACCTGCAACCATCGTTTTTTCACTATTAATGAATTTAAAATATTCATCAAATATATCCTCAAATCTATTTTCGATATCAACTTTTGTAAGATTTGCAATTAATTCTAGGGCAATAAGTTTATGATAATTGTTATTGCTTTTAATCAATTCAACAAAATAATCCCAATGAGGATATAAAATATTAGGATTTTCCTCGCTAAGTTTAAAAAGAATGTTATTACAATTAAATCTAATTAAATCATTTTTAGAGGTAATTGCGTCTAATAGCTCTGAAAGAAAATCTGAATTTTCAAGAGCTTGTTTAACAGAATTTTCTATATCAATATCTTTTTTATTTAGATAGTTTGATGGCATCAATAGCAATAATAAATTTGTACATTTAAACTTGATACTTTGTGATTTCAAAATTTGATAACCACACCAAAAAATTAATTTTAATCAAAATACTGAACCATAAATCATATTTAAACCGATTTATATGGTAGTTGTTGGGGAGATCATATTTATCCCCCCTTTGATTGTTAGGAGAAGGTTTTATTTTTAATTTCTCCTCCCTCCTTCTCCAAGAACAATATATGCTTTTAAATTATTTGTGACCGTTGCTACAAATAATATTTACAAAAACATATTTAAGTAGATTAATTATATATTAATTAGGAATTCTAAACAGGGGAGGAATATTAATGAAAAAAAGCCATAAATATTTTAAAATGATTTTAGTAAAGATTTTAACTTTAATTATAACAATTTTTGTTATATTTTCTTTGATTTCTACAAGCTCACTGTCTTCAATTGAAAATAATACATTTGATGAACTAGACGTAAAAAATAATGACATTACACATTCAACAGGTTTGGCTCCACAAAATGGTGCAATAAGTGAATATATCCCAAAATCACATTTGGGAGAGTTAATGAAAGGATATATTACAAGTTCATCTATATACGATGAAGGTCCCTGTTATTTTGATGTAGATGATCCTGGAAATATTGAATACCTCAAATATACAGATTCTATTGATTTTCTATCTGGCGGAACTGGTGTTCAAGGCCATTGGATTGCTTGTGAGAACTTTACTGGTGCATTATGGGAGATTGATCCAGACAATGGAGAAATGACATACATAGGTGGTGGTGGAGTTGGTCTTACTGGATTGGCCCATGATCTAACCACGAATTTCTTGTATGGTTGTTCGGCGTCAGAATTGTATACCATTGATCCAGATGATGGAGATCAAGAATTAATAGGTAGTTTTGGGAGCAATGTTGAAAAAATGATTGGAATAGCATGTGATTCAGATGGTGTTTTATATGGTTGGGACCTTGGAGATAAATTATGGATGATTGACTGTGAAACTGGTGAAACAGAAGAGATAGGCCCGTTAGGCATAGATCTTAATTATGCTCAAGATGGTGGTTTTAATTGGGAAGAGGAAATATTTTATCTAACTGCTTATACAGTAAGTCCATACTATGGTAGCTACTTATATGAATGTGATAAAGAAACTGGAGAATGTGAATTAATTGGACAAATTGAAGGTAACTCGCAAATCACTGCTTCTGTGATATCACTTGGATGGTACTGTACTAAAGATGATGTTGGAATAAAGGAGATTGTTGAACCACAAGATGGTTATGCAGTAGATCCAATCAATCCCGAAGTATTAGTAAAAAATTATGGAAATTCTAGCGAAGTTACAGACGTTCAATTTGATATTATGAAGTGTGAAACCGGTCCAATTTTGCTTGAAGAACACTTTGATTCATGGCCACCAGAAGGATGGTCATACTATGGATATGAACAGAGTAATACAAACAATGCAACTGGAACACCCCCTGAAGCTTACTATGGTTATTACTCAGGTCACTGTATTTCAAATGGATATTTAATGACTCCAGAGATGAATTGTAGTGGTTATGAGAAAATCAACATTAAGTTCAAATGCTTAGGAGAATTTAATGAATATTATACCCCATATTTCTACCTACGATATAGAAAAAATCCAGCTAGTTCATGGCGTGATGTAAGTTCATGGGATAACCCAATAACTGGTGATTTAGGACCTGACCAATATGAAATAGGATGTTATGGTTGGGGCGAAGATCTAGGAGATGAATTCCAAGCACAATGGTATTTAGGTAGCTATTACTACTATCTACTCTACGGTAGTGGTATCTATATTGATGATGTAATAATTGAAGGTTGTTCAGGATGTTTGGATTATAGTGAGGTAATTGAAGATGTCGAAGTTCCATGGGATAGTGTAGTGTCAGTAGAATTTCCAGATTGGACACCTTCTGAATGGCACAACGAATCATACCAAGATACTTGGGAAGAATATCCACTTACCGCGTATACATTATTAGAAGATGACAACCAAAAAAACAACAAAAAGCAAAGACTACTTTCATTGTATTACCCATGGTTACACGATGTTGGAGTAGTCGATTTTGATGGCCCAAAAACTGGACCTGCACAAACATTTCCAATTTGTGCAACAATCAAGAACGTTGGTCAGTATGATGAATGCTGTTTCACAGTTTATGTAGCTATATCGGAAATCGACTTTACTTATGCTAATGAGTTGTTAGAAGAATATTTCCCAAGTTCTAAATTTCCGCCACCTGGATGGGCAAGTACAAATACAAAATGGGATGCTATCTATGGAAGTTACGCTGGAGGATCACCTTATGAGGCAAGATTCTACTGGTCCCCATCAGAAACCGGAATGTTCCGGTTATACACGCCGCCAATAGATACTAGTGGTTACGGTGTGATACAAATCCAATTTAAACATTATGTTAACAACTATAACGGACATTATACACTTAGGGTTGAGACATCTCAAGATGCAGTATCCTGGACAAGCGTTTGGGATATACCCGGTGGTAGCTATGGGCCAGAAACAATAGAGATAATGACTGGTGAAAATGTAGGTGATCAGACAATTGTAAGTTGGACTTATGATGGAAACAGTTATAACATCAACTATTGGTGTGTTGATGATGTTGTCATAAAGGGAATTCCAGTAACAGAATCAGAATACGAAGATGAAGTTTGTGTTGAGGATATACAACCTGGTGAAGAAATTCTATACGAATTTGACGATTGGACACCAGAATTCCTTGAACAAGAAGAATCAGGGGTTAAAAATTATTTATGTAAAGCATGGACTGAGTTAGATGATCCTCAAGATAATAACCATGCAAATGACGCGTTTCAGAAAGCCATAAAGCTAAAATTCTTCCATGATGTAGAAGTAACTGCCGTTACCTCACCAACAATCGGAGTAAAGGGGGATCAGTGGTATGCATATAATGCATATGATCCAACCGGTCAATTGGCAGAAGCCCCTATTACCTTTGAATCCGATAATCCTGGAGATGTAACTCTACTGAAACCAACATCTTCAAGCAATTTTATTGCGGGAGCTGTTTGGGTTGACTGTGAATGGATTGGCTGTCAATATGATACTGGACAAATCTGGAAGATTGATCTATATAATGGCGACATGGAAAATATCGGTGGTGGCGGTTCAGGACTGAATGGTCTAGCCTATGATTATAGAACACATACAATGTACGGAGCATCTTTCTACAATCTTTATGAAATTGATTCAATAACCGGTTCACAATACCTAATTGGTTCATGGGGTTCTAGCTATCTAGCAATTGCAATAGCAATTGACATTGATGGAATCTGCTATATACACGATATTGTTACTGAATCTATTTACATTATCGACCTTGAAACTGGTGAAGCCACATTACTTGGACCTACTGGAATCAGTGGTGGTGGCTATGGCGGAGACATGGCATATGACATAGCTAATAATCTTATGTATCTTTCATGGTCAGGGCAACTGTACGAAATGGATATGGAAAACGGTCATTGTACCTTAATTGGCGGTTTTCAAAACGGAATTCAAGTTACCGGTTTTGCAATACCACCTTGGGATCACCCCTTTCCTGATACCTATATAACCTCAGGTACCCAAGAAATTGAGGTTTTAACGACTAATTTAGGTACATTTCCAGAAGAAAATATGACATGCTATGCAGAAATCTATGAGTATATCACAAATTGTACAAATGGAACTCTTGTTTATAAAGATAATATTACAGATATTAATATCGAGGAACCACTAGGTGGGACTCAAACATTGTTATTTGATGATTATAAATTTGAATTTGAAGGACCATATGTTCTATTTATAAAACTTGAAGATGATAATGATGATGACCCTCAAAATAATGAAATGATATGGGGCATTTGTGTTGATGATACGGCGCCAAACTCAGGCCACACATTAGACCCACTTGCACCAAATGGTGAAAATGGATACTATGTCAGTGACGTAACTGTTACTGTCAACGCAATGGATCCATCAATCGGCTGTGAAGAACCTGGTTCTGGAGTAAAAGAAATCAGATACAATGTTGATGGAGAAGCCGGAGTAATACCCGGAGCGTTAGGTTACTTTGACATAACTACAGATGGTAATGATATTGAAGTAGAATACTGGGCAATCGATAACGTTGGTAACACTGAATCCAAAAACTCATTTACAATCGACATGGATCAAACAGTTCCAGAGATTGATGTAATAATGTGGGAAGCTGAAAAAGACGGACTACTGGCCCCATGGATGATAACATTCAACTGTTACGCAGATGACGAAACAGCTGGAATGGACAGGGTAGAAATGTATATAAATGAGGGTTTTTATGAAAACGTTGAAGGACCAGGGCCAGAGTATAAGTTTGAAATCCAATGGTCTCCAGTTTTTAAAAGATGTAATTTCAAATTTATTCATTATGATAAAGCCGGATTGTTTTCTTGTAATGAATTATGGGGAGGAAATATTCAAGCATTTGCATATATGGACAATATAAAATCTAGCAAAATATACCAAGAAAAATCTGAAAAATTGTTAATTTAATAGCAATATTAATTTTTCTTTTTTTCCATTAAAGAAATTTTATCTTTATTACACACTGACATATTAACACAATATATTTATATACGATTAATCACAGTATAACATATTGGAGATAGAGGATAAGGATTATGTTTTCAAATGATTTCATAACTCCTCAAAAAAACAATTCGGATGTAGTAAAACGAGTATTGAATACATTAATATATACGATAAAGAGAAAAACAAATGAGGGCCAAGCAGTATCAATTATTAATTCACTTATTAATGATCTTAAAGAAGACCATGAATTTCTCCATTTTGTTAAGATTAAAGATACCCGTTTATTAGAAGATGATTGTATTGTAGAGGTAGAGTCAAACATAGATACAGTTCTTCCTACTGAAGTAGGAAAAGCACTTAACAATGTTATATACATTACCAGTAGACACCTTGGAAAAAGGGATGGTTATTTTTTAATTAAAGAGTTTCAACAAAGAATAGGAAGTAATTATTTCTCAAGTCTTAGGGCGATGGGAATTGACCTAGATTTATTACTTTTGGAATTAAAAGTTGCAACTATGTTTGATATGTAATAAAAATTTTATAAGATAAAGTATTAATAAATTTATTACACTTTAAAAAAAATAGTATCTAATCGAGATTTTATCTGTATTCAAAACTCAAAACAACATTTTTTGCCTTTTCGATTGCAACTTTCGTTGGCATTCCTTCATTTATATATGATAGATATGTTTCTCTAAACAATTTTCTGTATTTTTTAATTATATCTTTGTCTTTAGTATTAACTAAGAAGGAAACTAATTCATTTATCCACTCAGGATCATTGTTACTTGTACCTAATAGTTTCTTATCCACCATGTTATTATGATATACTGTGTTACTTATGTTATATATAATTATCGTGTAAAAATGTCAAAATACTTTTATCTTAACTATTTCACATATAAACCTGGGATTTAAACATTCACTAATATTTCATATAATAGAAGGAAAATTTGTTTTAATATCGGAAATTGCTGAAAGATTTTTTGAACAATCTGTTTTAGTGTATTGATGAAAAATGAATTTTTATTAGCAGGTGTTGACAGTGTAACTTGTATTGTACATGTATCAGAATTATCTTCAGTGTTAGAAATTGTGATAGTTCCACTAAAATCTTTTTTCTTTTCATCTGGAGCAGTTACTGAAACATTAATACTAAATTCTCCATCTTCTGGTTTAAGATCTTCCCCACTTATCGGCGTGAAAGACCAAGAGCCCCAATCTTTAGGCCAATCGGTAATTTCCCAATCAAGATTTGAATCAGCGTCTCCAATGTTAACTATTGTAAAACTATCTGTTACTGTTTCTCCGGGTTTTACTTTGGTCCATGATAAACTACCCTCACAACTTAGATCTGGCTCAGGTTCTTCTTCTGTTGTGAACTCCCAAACAGGACCGGAGGTAGAAGCCCCATGTTCATCTTTTGCGATAATTTGCCAGTAATAAATTGTATCATATTCAAGTGTATCAGGATCAAATGTAGTCTCGGAAATATCATCTGCTATTTTTACATCTGGTGTAGGATCATTTGCTTCAAAATAAACATCATATACAACATCGTCGCCATCTGGATCTCCCCCAGACCAATAAACATCGGCATTTATATCAATATCAATAGACTCATCCTCAGGCTCAGGCTCACTTGGTTCATATGGTGGGTTATTTGGGGTACTTCCAGTCATAAATTCCCATATTGGACCAGTGGTTGATTCACCATATTCATCCCAAGCAACAATTTGCCAATAATAGTTAGTACTGTATTCCATTTCTCCAGGGTCATACCAACTTTCTGATTGATTGTTGGAAACTAGTTCATCTGGTGTAGGATCATCTGCTTCAAAGTAGATATCGTATGTCAGGTCATCTCCATCAGGATCACTGCAGTTCCAACCTAAATCGGCATTTATATCTACATCAGTTGCCCCATCTTCAGGTTCTGGATCATTGGGTTCATTTGGTGGATTGTTTTCTCGAGTAGTAAAACTCCATTCATCACCTGCGGTAGTTATTCCATGATTATCCTGAGATATGATTTTCCAATAATAGGTTGTCTCAAAATCCATAGTCCCGGGTTCATATTCTGTTTCTGAGTAGTCATCTTCTATTTTTGGCGGTGAACTAGTTGTTCCAAAGTAAATATCATATACTACGTTATCACCAGGATCTGGATCCCCACCTGACCAAAATAGATTATATTCAACATCAACATCAGTTTCATCATCTTCTGGATCAGGATCGGAAGGTTCATATGGTGGATTGTTAGGTCCTTCAATAGTGAAACTCCACTCCGAGCTTTCAGATGAAAGATTCTCTTCATCCCAGGCAATTATCTGCCAATAATAAGATGTATTATAATTCATTGTACCAGGATCATATGATGTTTCACTCTGGTTTGATACTATCTTTGAAGGGGAACTGCTAGTTCCAAAATAAACATCGTAAGTGACAGTATCTCCCGGATTAGGATCACCTCCTGTCCATGAAAGATCAGCATCTGGGTCTATATACAAAGCATTATCTTCTGGGAAGGGATCACTTGGAATATAAGGTGGAAAATTAACTGGATCTGAATATGATTTAAATGCATAAGCAATACCATCAGAACCAAAAGTTACACAAGCAATGTTAGGTTTTTCATCCCCACTAATATCCCCTATCTGAATATGCATCACATCATCGGCTGTGCTAAAATTCCACCAGCACGTTCCATTTCCCCCGCTTATTATGTATACGTTCTGATCATCAGAACCTGCAATAACATCAAGTTCGCTATCTAGATTAATATCACTAACTGCAACAGTATTTATTTCTCCTGCTGTAAGGTAGGTCCATAGTTCATCTCCATTTTCACCATCAAGAGCATAAACTTTTTTATCAGTAGAAGTACCAGGAACCACTAAATCAGAAATACCATCTCCATCCAAATCTCCATGAGCAAGACTATGAACGTTTGATGCAATATCCATAGATTTTGACCACAGCGAAGAATGTGAGGAACCATCTATCATTATTACTTGTTCAGGACTGTAAGGGGTAATTGCTGCAGCAACATCTAGTATTGTATCATTATTTGCATCCATTACTTCAACATGTTCAACAGCTTCAGGCGCATTATAGGTCCAAAGAATATCACCATCTGATCCATTAATTACAACCACCTTTTCACCACTTGCACCTATCCCAACAGCTGTAACAACATCTAACGGTCCATAGTTATCCATTTGAGCAAGCTCTACCTCATTTACACCTGCCCCTACAAAGCAAGACCAGATTTGATTCCCATTTACTCCATTAATTGCATAAACATTACTATCATCACAACCAGCGATAACGTCTATATTCCCATCGTCATTCATATCGGCTGCTTGTAAACATTTTCTATATATCTGATTACCAGCGTTAAACTGCCACATGTTAGTTCCGTTATTTCCATATATTGCTGAAATCCTGTCATCAGCACCAGCAACAGCAACATCTACCTGACCATCATTGTCAAAATCTCCAGTTGTAACTGCATATAAATTCTCAGTTCCTGTCCATTCCCATAATTCTGATCCATCCTCCCCGTTTATAGCATTAGCTTTGTCACTAGAGGAGCAAACCGTAATTACATCCATGAATTCATCATCATTAAGATCATCAATTGCAAGTGCGTTTCCATATTCCCCAAAATCAAACTCCCAGAGTACTGGTGATTGAACAGTCCTCAAAGCCCAAACTGATTTATCTGGATTTGGAGGAGAGCCAGTTGCATCTGCGCTTCCTCCGGCTGCTACGTCTATAATATCATCTCCATCAAAATCAGCGCAAGCAACAGAGGAAATTGTTCCAGAAACAGAATAATACCAATTTTTAGTGCCATTAGCAGCTTCCAATACTTGCACTCTATCATAGGTTGCAGCAACAATGTTCTTGTTACCATCACCTGTAACATCATCAAATGCCAAATCACGAGCATAACCATTTAATTGTTCAGATATCCACATCGGAGTACTTGAATCACCATCAAATGCATATATGTAAAAATCCACGTATTCATTTCCCACAATTAGATCAATATCTCCATCTTCATCTATGTCATTTGTAAATAAAAAAGCATCAGGATTTGCGGTACTAGTTCCAATTGTATAACTCCACTCTAAATCACCATCCAGTGCATCCCTGACATGAACCTCTAGCTCGTCATCATCGTTTTCAACTCCGAAAACGGCTTCTAGATTACTATCATCATCAATGTCTGCCATCAGTACACTTTCTCCAGAGAAAATAACTTCTTCCATCCAAATAGTCGATCCATCACTACCGTTTAAAACTCCTTGATAATTTTCATATCCTGGAAGATATGAATGAGCAAAAGCAACATCATCAATTCCATCATCATTTACATCTCCCGTGGAAACTCCATTTATAAAAATACTACCAATATATTTTGACCACAACTGACTGCCAGTTTCTCCATCTATTGCATAAACATTATGATCCCAACAAGCCACTGCAACATCAAGATATTCATCGTTATTAAAATCACCGATTGCCACATCGCCATTTGTATCTCCAGAACCACCTGGTAAAAAAGTCCAGATAGAACTACCATCATTACCATCTATGGCATGTACCTTTCCATCAGGTATGGTTCCTTTACTTGCACCTGCAATAACGTCAGCTACACCATCGTCGTTTATATCCCCAACGGTCATAGACCGAATTCCATCATTTAATCCATAAGTCCAAAGTGTACTCCCATCTGCACCGTCTATTGCGTATATTGTTGAGTCTTCGTAATAGTATGTATTATCATATTCTGCAGCAATTACATCTTTTACATAATCTCCATTTAAATCAGCTGTTTCAACATGTTTAATATTTAATTCTGAATCATATATCCATATTGGTTCAGCTGATAAATCTTCCAAAGGTTCATTAATTGAATTTATAGGTGTGTTATTCATAGAAACGGACAAGGTTACTGATAAAATTATAGTGACAGCAGTTATAATTGTAAAAATTAGGCGTTTTTTTAAATAATAATTTTTATTCATAATTTGCCCCCAATAATTATTATAACTATAGATAATATAATATATAAAATCTACTAATATATAAACAGTACATTTACAAATTTTTATTATAAAAAAAGTTAAAAATAACAGCTAATACGGATTTTAAATCATATATCAAATTTGTAAATTTTTTTTATATTGAAAATTAGTAGCGATAATTACAATTATTCTTCCTCAATTTCCTCTGAATCGCTAACGTTTTTCCAAGCCTTTTTCACTCGCTGTCCAAAAGTCTCCATCCAATCACAACCTCAACCATAATTCTGTATGTCAAAGGTCTTTATAAAATGGGTACTTTTAAAAAATTAATTAAAAAATATTGATTAAGTTCCTTAAAAAAGTAACTTAATTGGATGTATTGATAGAAATAAATTTTTATTAATAATTAACTTCCTTTATTTGCCTTCAATTCTATCCAACATTACGTCTACTTCTTCTATTGCCAATAAATAATCTTTGTATGTCTTCTTTTCTCTATTGATTGGTAATTTTTTGTCTATTTCTTTTATTACGGAACTATATTCCTTATTCAACTTTCCACCTCAATATCTTATGATTGCTAATGTGTGTCAGTAATTGTATTTAAAGATGGTCTGTTAAAATGTCAAAATGATACAATATCCAAATATTTATGAAAAATAAAACAGCGCTTAATAATGTATAATGGTAGCATTTAAATATTGAAAATAACATTGTAATGATTAAAAGGGGAGGAACCTATGCAAAAAACCTTAATTAAAAAAATTGTTGTATTTGTATTAATCATTTTTTTAATTGAAATAAACGTTGTTTCATCAACAATCAACGACAATATGGAAAATATACAATACACTTCCATAAAATCAAATAATTATTCTGATGAATCATCTATTTGGAATACTACAGTATATTCTTATTGTGAATCTGGACCCATGGGAAAAGGATTTTATGCCTTTGAACCTAATGGTACCACCAGATATGGAGAATGGAATGGAGACGACTTCTTTTCAGGAGGTACCTGGACAAATGATGGTAGATTTCTTTGCTGTTTGCATGAAAATGGCACTCTTTATGAAATAGACACCAAGACATTAGTTGCCCAAGCAATTGGTAATGGGGGAGTTAGTCTTAATGGAATAGCTTATAACCCTGTTAGTGAAAAATTATATGGGGCTGCAAATTTTGACCTTTATGAAATAGATTTAGAAACAGGTGAACAAATATATATTGGGGGGTATGGCTCCCCTATGTATATGATTGAAATTGAATTTGACATTGACGGAGTATTATATGGCTGGGATATTGGTACTGATTGTCTTTGGATAATTAATACTTCAAATGGTAATGCTTCATTAGTAGGTTCATTAGGTATTTCCATTAATTATGCTGGAGGTGGGTCGTTTGATTATCGTACCGATATCCTTTATTTAACTGCTTATAACAGTGGTTTACAATTATATGAGTGTGATGAAGATACTGGACAATGTTCGCTTATTGGAAACATGGGATATTGTTTAGATGCATTTGCAATATCATATGATTTAAACACAACTGGCCCAGTTACAAATATTTACTTTGATCCACCAAATCCAGATGGTTTTAATAATTATTACATAAGTAATGTTACTGTTACTTTAAATGCAACAGGCGATTTTGAAGTAAATACTACATATTATCGAATAAACAGTGGGAACTGGCGAATATATGAAAATCCATTTGTTCTATCTGAGGATGGAAATGAAATTTTAATTGAATTTTATTCAGTAGATGATCATGGAAATATTGAGGAAGTAAAATCATCCGAAATAAATATTGACAAAACCACTCCTCAAATGGATCTTTTATGGGAAGTTTATGAAGAAGATGGAATATTTTGGATTGGAATAACTGCTGATGCTTTTGATGATTGTAGTGGAATGAATAAAGTGGAGTTTTTTATAAATGATAAATTGAAAGAAACTGTCGAGGGACCAGGGCCATTATATTATTGGAGTATACCATTTATATTATCTAATTATTCTGTTAATGGTTTTATATGTAACAAAAGAATTTTTGAAGAAAATATCAGTTTTTTTGTTATAATAGCATGGACAGATAAGGATTATTCATTTTGTCCTTGGGAGGATGAGATTAAGGCTATTGCGTATGATAATGCCGGAAATTTTTTAGAGTATGTTATGCCTCCTAGTTGGCCACCTCCAAATTCACCAATAATTTTGAGACATTTTATATTTCAAAATGATTATACAGGTTATATAGGTAGATTTTTCATTAATGCAAAATTTGAAAATGGTCCTTTAAAGGATATTTTATACAACTATATTTTTAAAGAAAATCGTTTTAAGCATGTGATTAATTAACAGTGGTTAAATTTATTAACCTCAGATGCTATAATATGATTTAAGAGGGGTCAATTCTTTTTTGAAAGATGATTCCAACTATATCATTCTTTCCTCCCTTTATTTGGCCCCTTTTAATTTACTTATCCAATAATATATTTTTAGATTAATTCAATATTAGCGATATTTTAAAATACTTGATATTTTATGTTTTAATATTGCGGGTTATATCATGATAAGAAAAAGAAGTTTTTTAATAGTATTTTTAATAGTTATCTTGTTAGCAAGTCAAGTTTCATCTCATGTACCCTATTTCGAACATAAGGATTTTTCAGAGGAAAAACCTTTTAAGGTTAGAAAAATAATTACTCAATCCAAAGCAATTTATTCATGGCTTGAAAATGATGGATTAAATCCTTGTGAAGATATTGATGTTTACAAATTAACTTTGATTAGACCAGTTTCATTGTATATCGAACTGATTGTCCCTGTTGTAGAAGATTATTATGTGGAGTTTGTACCATGGTTTGCACTTGTTGGTCCTGGTTTACCAGATCCAGGTCAGGAATTGCCTTTTGATATTTTAGAAGATCATGGTGCAATTGTTTTGGAAAATGTTGAGCCGGGTCAACCTAGAGAGACTTTTTATGAAATATTTGGTAACAAATCCTATTATAAAGGTCCAATATTTGAGGAAAAACTCAATACCAAAGGAACTTATTACATATATTGTTGGGACCCATATGAAAGTGGAGGAGACTATACACTAGTAATTGGCGACCTTGAAATATGGGGTCCATTTGACATTCTAAGAGCTTTATTCTACACACCACAGATTAGACGTGGTTTTGAGCTTCACGTTAATTAGGGTCTGAATAATGTAAATTAGATCTTTTCTATTTATAAAACTTTTAGTTAAGATATATTTTTATACTATCAATTATACGAAATTTACTAATTTTTATATTATTTTTAAGGGGATCTATTGTATACTTCTCTTAATGGTATATAAAAAACCAAAGATGCAATGAATAACCACAATAATAAACCTGGTAAAACTGGTGGGATATCAAATAATTTTATATTTAATCCGGCAATTATTATAAACGCAACAATTACCCCTGTTAAGGCCTCTCCAGCAATTAATCCTGCAGTAAACAATAGTCCTGTTCTAATTATTCGGTCTTTAGGTTTTATTTCTTTTTGTTTAATTGCCAATTCCCATTCACTGACATGTTCTTCATCTGATTTCCCATATTTTTTGTCCATGATTTTGTTTGTGATGTATCGAATTATTCCCCCTCCAAAGATTGGGGTACTCAAAGTAAAAGGTAAATATATTCCAATTGCAACAGGTAAGACAGGTAGGTCTATTAGAATCAAAATAAAAGCAAGTACCATTCCACCCAATACAAATGGCCATACCATTTCACCACCAAGCACACCACGAACTACACCACTCATAAGAAATGCTTGAGGAGCGGGCAAATCTGTACTTCCTATTGTGTATGCTTGATGAAGGGCAGATACTACAAACGCAAGTATAGGAGCTGCAGCAATAATTCCAATTAGTTCAGCAACTTGTTGTTTCCAAGGTGTAGCACCAATCATCTGTCCGGCAGTCATGGATTGTAATACATCCCCTGAAATTGCTGCACAACAAGCAATTACCGCTGCAATTAATATTGCCACACCATATGCACCAACAGATCCAGATAGTCCAAAACCAAGTAAAATCAAACTGGTTAACAATAAAACAGAGACGGTAACTCCTGAGGTTGGATTATTTGATGAACCGACCAATCCCGCCATATAACCTGCAATTGCACTGGCAACAAAAGCAAATAAAATTGCAAATACTGCCATGATACCTGATAATATGTAATTAGCAGAAATCCATGCATATACTAAAAAAACAGGAATAGTTAAAAAACCAATTGTTAAAAACACATATTTGAAATTTAAATCCTGATCCGTCCTTATTTTTGATGATTTTTGACCATGTTTTATGCCAATAACTGCTTCCCTAATCCCATCAGCAAGATTATGTCGAAGCTTAAATATTGTCCATAGGCCTCCAACAACCATGGCACCCACACCAATATATCTGATATAATCTTCCCAAATTTTGTAAAAACCCCAAATCAACTTTCCAGTACCATAATCTCCACCACCAAATGCTAAAGCATCTGCAATTTGTCCGGAAGTAATTGGAGAAGGAATACCTGTTGCAAGCACTATCAATGGTGCAATAATTACCCAACCCAGCAAACCACCAACAAAAACATAGGATGCAATTCTTGGTCCAATGATCCATCCAACACCAAGAAGTGCTGGAGATGTTGCTACACCTCCATAAATTAAACCATCTTTTTCTACTCCCATTATATTATATTTTCCAATGTGTAAGATACTGTGAAGTTGACCATTTATTGCTTTAAGTCCAACTTGTCCAAATTTAAGTATTGCACCTAATATTGCACCTAGAAGTAACCAAATACCGCTAACACCTGTATGTTCTCTATTTTTGACTGTTTCATCACCTATTGTGGTAGTTAAAACCGCTGCAACCGCCACTCCTTCTGGAAATGGAAGGTCTGTTTTGATAATCAATGCACGTCTGAGAGACACCATCCAAAGAACACCAATAATGCCCCCAAGAGCTGCAACAATAGTTGTTTCAATATAATGAATCTCAGTCCAAGCTTTTAGAAGCAACATAGCAGGAATTGTAAAAATCACTCCAGCAGCAAGAGCAGTTCCTGCTGCAGCCCCCATCATTCCAATATTAACCTCTAAAATGGTACCTTTAAATGGACGTAATAATGCAAATGCCATTACTGCTCCAGGGATTGCTGCCGATACAGTCATACCTGCATATAATCCAAAATAAGCATTAGCAGATCCCAAAATAATTGCAAGCAATGCACCTATAATTACTGCTTTTAAAGTTAATTCTGGGATTGATTTATTTGCAGGTATAAACGATTGAAAGTTCTCTCTGTATGTCATTGTATTATTGAACTTTAATTATTATTTGCAAATATATAAAATAATCGCCAATTATATATAATGAAAAATTTCTTATAGTAAGTTCAATTTTATATATTAATAGTGCATATATAATTGATAGGTGTAGAACATGAAGAAGTTTATCACATTTTTAATTCTTGCCTTATTTCTCATGCCTACTATTACAATAAACGCAGAAAAAAATGTTAATAATCAAAATATTAGCTTACCTACAGCTTTCTCGTGGAAAGATGTTGATGGTGTAGATTATACAACCCCTATAAAAGATCAAACTCCAGCTCCTACATGTGAATCTTACGCTCTATGTGCCTCATTAGAAACAATTATGCAATATAAAACACAAGAGCTATTTGCACCAGACCTTTCAGAAACACATCTATACTTCTATGCAGGGGGAACTGTTGCAGCCGGTTATGTAAATCTAATGGATGCAGCAGATTATCTAATCGAACATGGTGTGCCCGATGAGGGCTGTTATCCAGATCCACATAGACCTTTTGATTACCAATTTCAAAGTTTATCCGGATGGGAAAATAGAACAGTGAAAATACAAGAATGGGGTTGGGTTGATCATGGTATTGAATCTATAAAAACCGCATTATTGGAATATGGCCCACTTATTGTTTGTATCTCATTTACTGTAGATTTCTTTTATTATACAGGTGGTGTTTATACACCAAAATGGGGTAAACATGGAGGAGGTCATGTTGTAACTCTTGTTGGTTATGATGATGAAAATGAATGCTGGATTCTAAAAAATAGCTGGGGTAAAGGATGGGGAGAAAAAGGCTGGTTCAGAATGGCCTATGATGCTGATATTATTGCTACCTGGTATGGGGAAGGTACCGGCGTTATGTATATAGACGGATTATATGGCAATTTTAAACCAGACGTTCCTAAAGTAAATATTGAAAAACCAACGTTTCTACATACCTACCTATTTGGTCGAGGAATACCTACAATTTTTAGGAAGTTACCTATTCAACAAGGAGCAGCTAGAATTTTTGGAAATTTAGAGATTATTGTATCAGCTGATAATACAAACTCAATAGATTTTTATATTGATGATGAACTGATTGAAACCGATTATGAGGAACCTTTCTCTTGTAATTTGGAAGCAAGTCGTGGACTTCATACAATAAAAATAATTGCTTCAAATGATTATAATACGTCTTTGGATTTAGAAGATATCTTTATTTTTTTCTAACTATCAGGCATATTCATTTTGTCAAAATTTAAAAATTTTTATTGTATGGTAATATATAAATAGCTAAATTTCTATATTAAATTTAACACGTGTTAATTTATTGGGGAATATTATGAAGAAAAGTAGATTAGAAATTAAGCTAGGATTAATCTTTCTATCAATGCTGGTAGTGTCATCAACAATTTCAATTGCCACTGAAGGAAATTTTGGACCGGAACTTGAGATATCTACAATCAAAGGAGGTATTTTCAGAGTCTCTATTGATATTAAAAATATTGGCGATTCTTTTGCAGAAAATGTTACATCAACAATTTTAGTCAAAGGTGGTTTTTTAAACAGAATTGATATTTTTGATGAATGTAGCGGCTGTCCGGATTGTAACAGTACATTACTACCTGGAGATATTAAAAAGGAATCCACACATCAATTAGTTTTTGGACTAGGACCTATAGACATTGTAGCAACAGCAAATGCATCTGGCATCCCAACTGTTGAAAAGACCGCTTCAGGTTTTGTAATTGGACCCATTGTTTTCATAAAATAGATTAACTATTTGATTTCGGAAATCCAATCCATCTAGGAGTTTTACTCATATAATCGTTGAATTTATTCTTGTACTTTTTACAACAATACTCTTCCTCAGAAAGAATGAGAAAATATGTAAGTATTGTAAAAATAATGGTTATTAGTAGGAAGAGCCAGGATAGACAAACAATAGATATGCCAGTATACAAAAGAACTATACTTAAATACATTGGATTTCTTGAGTATCTATAAATACCGTTTGTGACCAATTTTTCGGGTGGAGTCTTAAAGAAAGAATACATTGCACTCGTACCAATAAAAATACCAATAAAATAAAGAATCATTCCAAAAAAGAACCAATTTGTATTCATTCCAATTGGTAAGAAAAAACTATAAACTATTGGAATATAAAAGACAAACATCAAAATAATACCTAAATGTCTTTGAGTTTTTAATTTTTCAATATCAGGATGACCAACCTTTTTTACAGTCTCCTCATCAATCATTTTTTTAGAAGATAAATAGTAAGGAACAATATTATATGCTATTATGTAAAGAACTAAAATCCATGCATTTAACAGTCCAATTTCAAATGCAGGTATGAGTGACATTTCTTCAATCCATAATGTATTCTAAATGCTATAAGGTTTCCATGAGTCCCATTTTTTGTAACTTTTTTTCAACAATAAAACCGATACTGGCAGAATAAGGGGGCTTGCTAACATATAAAATGGATTTAATATAGATGATAAGGTAAATATGAATATTATACATCCCAAAAGACCGATGTAGGGAATAAAAATCTTTGAATTATAAATTAGAACATTTGGATTTAATCCTGTAAAATATACAGTTGTAGCTAAAGAAAATGCAGTAATTGATACCAACATCAATAATGCAGGAAGAAAGTAATCTATTTGATTCATAGATAAAGTTGCAATTAATAAAATTATAATTGATATAGAGTTAATTATAACAAAACTTGTAATTTTGCTTTTTATAATTGTTGATACTTTTACCGGAAGAAACATGTACGGATTAAAAGTGTCAAACGCATTTATCATATTATAAATTGAATTTGAAACAATCCCAAGAAAAATTGAAAATATCATAATTATCTTAATATTTGGAATAAGTTCAAGAAATATTGTTAAGAAAAAATAAGTAAATCCAATAGGTAATAGAAATGAAAATATTATTTTACCCAAACCTCCCTCACTTCTTTGAAGATCGATGAAATCTTTTGCGATATAATGTGAATATCTGCTGAAACTAAATTTCTTTGTAAGCATCGGCAATAAATTCTTGTGATGTTTCTTTTTTTCCGGATAATCGATTTTTACAAAAACAACTGATATTATTGCAGGTATAATAATTAAAAGAGATATTATTGCTAGAGTTGACATTGAATGTGTATAGTAAAATGAATAAGGTAATATTATCAGATTGAACTGAATGTTTAAAAAAATTGGTACTGCAAAATATCCTACAACTAATATCGAAATTATCAAAATCAATATTTTGCTTGAGTGAGCAAAAATTGTTGATAAAAAGAAAATCAATGAAAGACCAATTAAAAATGAAAGGATTAGTGTGGAACAAGCAAATAATGATGAAAAAATTTGTATACCAATAAAAGGAGTCATTACGATAAAACCAACAATAATAGGGAGAATCCACAGGATAAGATAGTAAAGTATATCTTTTAGAAAAAAGGCAGAAAATATTGTTCTTTCAGATATTGGAAGGCTTCTGGAGGAGTAAGCTATTAGACTAGCTTGACCAAACCTTCTATTCATTATCTCTTTTCCAAATAACCCAAAGGCACCAACGCTGATTCCTAGAAACATGAACATATAATGAACATATTTGAAAACCAATGATATATCCATGATTCTCAAAACATATGGTAAAAAATATGATGCAATTGCTGTTAATGTAAAAATAATAATTGGGAAAGATGCAAAGGCTTTATTTTCAAAAGAACTTGTATGAATTCTCCATTCTTCTTTGAACATGTTCTTAAAGACGTCAAAAAACAATGAGTTCAACCCTCCTTAACTAGTTTAATAAAAAAAGTCTCGAGGTGTTGTTTGGTATTTTTTAATTCCGATATTGGTCCTTTATGAAGAAGGTGCCCCTTGTCTAAAATTGCTATTTCCGTGCATATTTCCTCTGCAATTTCAAGCACATGTGTTGAAAAAAATACAGTATTTCCCCTTTTTACATAATCAATTAAAAAATCCTTAAATGATCTTTGAATCAATGGATCTAGATTAATCAAAGGCTCATCAATAAATGCAAGCTTTGGTTCATGTAAAAATGCTTGAGCTACCATTAGTTTTTGTCTTGTCCCTCTCGATAGGTCTTTGCAAAGGACATTTTTTTGATCCTCAAAATCTAATAATTTCCACCATTTTTCACATCGATTTTCTGGATCATCAAGGTTTCTTATTTTACAAATAAAATTAAGATATTCATCTGCTGTTAAAAAGCTTGGAGGGGTTTCTTGTTCAGGGATAATTCCTACAATTTCCCTGATTTTGATAGGATTTTTTTCAGCATCAAGATCCAAAATTGTTGCACTGCCGCTATTTGGCTTGAGTTGTCCCGTTAAGGTTTTTATCATTGTTGTCTTTCCAGAACCATTTGGTCCCAGTAAACCAAATAGTTGACCTGATTGTACTTCTAAGCTAACATTATTTACAGCAGTTATTTCACCAAAACTTTTAGTTAAATTTTCTACTTTTACTGCGTACATCTCTCATCCCACTGTTATTTTGCGTTCGTAATTTCTAAAATGTAATATATTATTGGATTAAATAATTTGATAAAAGTATTAACATATCTTTAAATATTATTATATCATTATTTTATAATTAGTATTTATTTCAAGGGAAGTTTTTAGTTATGTTAAATAAAATTTTATTTATGCGATTAATTTCTATTTTTTTTGTAATACTTTTAGTTTTTAGTAATATAGGTACTTCTAATTTATCATTACAAAACTCAAAAACCAATGATATAAAAATTGCTAAATCTAATTTTAAATTAAATCCCAAAAATAAATGGTATGATGGTCATTTTCATGGAAGTTGGGGAAGAGATAAGAGCTGCTCAGATGGAAAAATTTGGGGAGGTCTTAACTTTGGTAGACGTTCAACATTAGGTGATTTTTTTGGAGAGTGGAATGCCTCTGATGATTCATCATTTGGATCTATTAATGGAAGATTCATAAATAATTTTTTAACGGGAATAATAAGAAACGATGATAATGAATCTGTTTTATTTTTTATTGGATTCATATCTTTTAACGATAGTAACTTCAAAGCAATTATATTTAATCCAAAACTACCAATAATTCGAATTAATGGGGAACATGAATCTTCATTTCTACCACCAATAACAGGAAATTATGGAGTTGGAGTAAAAACTATGCATCTTATAGATGAAAGTAGACTAGAAAATTTTACAGATAATGATCCAGATGATTACAGAGAGATGATGGTACAATTATGGTATCCAATTGATAAAGAAATTAAAGAACCAAGAGCCGAATATATGGATGCGCCAACCTTTGCTTGGCTTAAAGGGAGATCACCAATACCTTTGTTTATGATACCAAACAAAGCTTATCTCTTCATACGTCCGCATATGAAAAACGAAATTTCCATTGCAAATGATGAGCAATATTATCCAATTATAATTTTTTCACCAGGTTATGATGGAGTTTATCAGATATATTCGTCATTTATTGAAGAAATGGTAAGTCATGGTTTTATTGTTGCATCGATAAATCATCCTTATGTATCTGGAATAACTGTTTTTCCTGATGGTAGAGAGGTATATATTTCAAAAGATCCTCCAGGTAATTTGAGTCTACGTAGTGTTGTTGAGGATGCAAAATTTGTATTGGATAAATTAACAGAAGTGAATAATACTGATCCTGATTTTAATGGTAGATTTGATCTATCAAAGGTGGGAATGTACGGGCATTCATTTGGTGGAGCATCTACATCTATATGTTTGTATGAAGATGATAGATTTGATTGTGGATTAACTTTGGATGGTGTTTTTTATACTGATGTTATTCCAGATGGAATTAATAAACCGTTTTTATTGATGATAGCAGAAAATCTATTTAATAATGACAATGTACAGGATATGTGGGATATTCTTAAAGGGGATGCTCTTAAGGTTCAAATTAATGGTTCTACCCATTATGCTTTTACCGATGTTGGAGTTCTTTTAAAACATTTAGTTCCTTTAATTCCAATTAATATTCTTGGATTTGGTTCTATAGCTCCAAAACTTATGGTTAATATTACCAGAGCAATTATTCTTACATTCTTTGAGGTATACTTAAAAGGAGAATCTGTTGAAAATCTCACTAATTTATTAAAATCAATTGATGAAATTCAATTTGAAATCAAATAAAAATTAGAAATTTTTTATTTTAAGGTCTAACTTGTGTTTGTAATTATTAATTCATCAACCAAAATTATTTCACAAGCATAGTTACCTATGTGTGTATCTGAAGTCCAACTATAATATTCGCTTCCTCTAGTCCCATATAGATTTACTAAGCTACCTTTTATAAAAATACAATCATCAATGCTTATGTTTGATAACTGATTTAAAACCTGCTCATTGTGAGGAATTATATGGTTATTTCCCATGTGTAATCTCATATATTCATAATTTGCTGCATTAGAGTTTTGATATGTCAACCAATACCCTCTATAACAATATGTTATTGAATAAGGATATGAATCAGTATTATCCTTGATATCTTCAATGCCTATTACTAAATCTATCGGTGAAAATATATTAATTGGTCTGTAAGGACTGTCACTTTTTTTGTATGTTTTTAAACCTAGAACTATACCATCCAATGTATAATCTTTTAATTTGGTCATTGTAAAACACCAACCATCACTTGTGTTGAGATATTTGCCATCAAAGTAAAAATCCTCATTTATTTTACAGTTTATGTTACTAAAATTAAATGTGGCACCAAAGGAAACATTAGCTGCAATCATTGCTATTGAAATAATGCCTACAAAAACAAAAACTAATAATTTTTTATTGATTCTAATATTGCCATTTACTTTAGGATAAATCTCATAATTATCAATTTTAGATTTATTTAACTCTTCAGGAATTTTTTCCTCTTCCCTTCTTACGATATTAGAGGTAAATAACTTTTTATTACAGTTCTTACACCAAAAATTGTAATCCTCGTTTTCAGTTTTACAAATAGGGCATTGTTTTACCATTTTGAAATTTCCTTTATTTCCAACTTTTATTGATTTTTTAAGTTGGTATTTATTAGATTTTTGTGTTAAAATGTCAAAAATAAAAAAAAAATCTTGGCGCATAACTTTTTATTCTTAGTTATTATTGCACGTTATCTAAGGGAGTCAATATGGAAACATATGTTGACATTTTTATTAATGCAGATGGAGAGAATATATCAGTTATTCATAATAAAATGATTGAACTGGGATTAAAACCTACAATAGGTGATCATGACTTTGTTTATAATTGGAAAGGAATAACTAATATTGAGGAAGAAATAAGATTTATAGAAGTTATTCAAAATAAACTTAAGGGAACTGGTGTTTTATTAAAATTTACAACAGTTAGATAACAAAAATTTCAATGTATTAAATGAAATATGCTTTTGAGATTGTATTTGCTAATTGAAAATATTTTAAATAATTAAAACAGCTTGCACCCTTAATTCAAATGCAAAAAAATTTAGTTGAGAAAGCAGATAAGTTTGCTGGATATACCGCATTAATCTTGATATTTTTGGGCATAATCCAAATTATTTATGGAGAATTTATTTCCAAAAGTATAGCACTTGTAGCTAATGGTGTTGATTGTATAGGTGATGGCTTTGTTTCAGCGGTTGTTTGGGTGGGATTAAGATTTTTCAACAAGCCTGCTAATCAAAAATTTAATTATGGATATTACAAAATGGAGAACCTAGCATCAGGTTTAGCTGCAGTAGTTATGATAGGTCTAGCTGCCTATATTTGTTTTAGATCATATAATCAGCTGGTCGATCCTCAAGTTGTTGAAACTCCCATATTGGGTGCAATTCTTGCTTTTATTGCGGCAATTATTGCATTAGGCTTAGGTTTTTACAAATATTTTAAAAACAAAAAAACAAAAATGGGGTCTGTTAGACTTGAAGCATTCAATACAATAAAAGACGGAACCGCATCTGGCCTGACGGTTGTTGCTTTGATATTTGATTCATTTGGATTTTATTTTGTCGATGGTCTCGTTGGATTTATTATTGCTGCAATTATTGTAACTATTGGTTTTGCCTCAATAAAAGAAAGCAGCTACATGCTAATCGATGCTTGCGATGTAGAGTGTATTGATATTGGTACAAGTGTAAAACAAATTGCAGAACTTGTAAAAGGCGTAAAAACTGCCCATGTAGTAAGACTAAGAAGATCAGGTCCAGTCTATCAAGGTGAATTAGAAATTGAAGTTTCTGAGGACATGAAAATTAAAGAATTCAATGAAATTAAAAACAAAATTAAAAATAAAATTCTTGATGTATTTCCTGAAATTGAACGGGTTACAATTACAGCTATTACAAAAGACGAATAAAATTTTTATAAACAATTATTTGAAAATCGAGTAAATATTTTAAAAATAATTTGCAATAATGGATAACTTTCAGTTATATCTATAAATTTATTCTTATACGATTTGCACTTTGGCATGGTAATAATAAAAGGATCTGACCAATTACTTTCTGCACCAAATGAATCTTTTGCTTTTACTCTTATTTTATACTCTCCTTCTTTATCCCATGTGTAAGATGTATTACATTGCTCACCTGAGAGATAGGGACCAAGCCAATCAGAATAAGTTTCATCTCCCCAATCCCAAATGTAATAGATTTCATCATTGTCAGAATCAGTTGTTTTTGTTGAATAATTGTATTTTTGATTAACTTTTCCTTGAGTTGAACCTTTTGGTTTTTCAGGTTTATAAGGAGGAGAATTATTAATTATCTCTTCAGCATAATCAAACAATTTATCAGCTATACTGTTTAAATGAACCTCTCCGTTAATTAATATAACAACACCTATTTGAGTAGATGGATCAAACTGCATTAAAGCCCTAGCACCATAGTCAGAACCACCATGACCCCAAACTGTTCGTCCACCAATTATACTTTTCCACCATATCAACCCAATCATCTGATTGAAAGGAAGTTGTGGTGTTAACATCAATTCAACAGTTTCATTATCTAAAATAATTTGATAGTTAAATGTGCCATTGTTGATAAACATTATTAGGAAATTTAACAACTGTGATGCACTTGTCCTTAGATCCCCTGCTGGGACATCTACCCAGCCAATATGGCCATAAGGGATATATTCCTCTCCATCCCAATGATATGGCATTGCAATATTACTGATATTAAGATCTCTTAAGTACCATCCAGATTCGTTCATATTTAAAGGGTTAAATAAATTATATTCAGTATAGTCTGTAAAATTCATATTGGAAATTTTTTCAATTAAATATCCCACTAACGCAACTCCAATATTAGTATAGCCCCAGCTTGTACCTGTTTGCCATGAATAGAAATTATTATCCGAATCGTAATATTCACCACCAGGCACTAAATATTGCTCTAAAAATGTTTGAAAAGCAATAGGGCTATCTCCAACAAAATGAAATAAATATTCCCAATTATCCTTTATGCCAGATGAATGGGTAAGAAGCATATGAAAAGTAATTTCATCTGAAGGATATAATGGATGTACAACATCAAAAGAGAGATAATCATTAATAGGGTCGTCCAAGTTTAATAAACCATCCTCAATAAGTTGCATCAGGGCAGTAGCAGTAACAGTCTTAGAGACAGATGCAATTTTAAACAAAGTTTCATTTTTTACAATTTTATTATTCTCAATATTTGCATAACCATAAGCACCTTTCCAAATTATTGAATCGCCTATTGCTATTGAGGCAGATAAGCCGGGTATATGCTTAGATTCCATTTCATCTAAAATATATTCATCAATACTATTTCGATGGAGTAAAGATTTTTCTTCTATAGGAATTGATAAAATAGAATTTAAATTTACAAAAATTAAAAGAAAAATAACTATAGTCACTGATGATTTTAACATATTATTTACCTTGTTATATCAAAATATTAAAGATTAACCTATTAAATTTCGTATAAATAATTTGTACAACGATAGAAAATAGGGGTTGTAAGTTATCAATTCGTCCAAATTTAACTTATTTTTTTTAAATTCTTAATAATTTTTCCGATTCTAAATACCCCTACACCACCAATTGCACACCAAATTGGAAATATATAAGAAAATCCTTCATTGCCGTAAAGTAAAAGGACTATTGTTATAGATAACAGAACAAATATCTGTGTCGCCTTAACTCGATTGGTCACTATTAGAACTTTTGTAACATCACATTTTGATTTAAGTTCTTTTGTTGTAATTATAGTTATTAAGAACAAAGAAATAAAAACAACTGATAACCAAAGATATTCAATTGATATGAAATTTGAAAACCAAGTTAAATCAAAGAGGAAAAAAACTACTACAAAAATCAAAATACCCAATAAAATAAACACCATCTCAAATTTTTGATTTCGATCAAACATAAAGTCAATCGATAATAAAAAAGAACTTAGCAATGCAAATTCAGGTCCAACAAAGTAAGCAATGGCTAAAGATAATATTATTAGAAAACTAACATCAATAATCCTTGCTGGCACTCCTGTTGATCTATTAATAATTCTTACAGCTAGTATAAACCAAAACACCATCACAAAATCTATTTTTTGCCAAAGATATAGCAAAGAAAAAATAAAAAAAACTCCCACAAAAGCCGAGTAATCATTATCTGGATCTATTTCTCTTGCAAAAGCCCAGGTTAAAAAGACTGATAGGAAAAATAGAAAAGCTTTTAAAAAAATCTCAGAAATAGTGCTTTCGATTAAAGCATTTACAACAATTCCAATTATAAATGCAAATAACATTATTCCAGCAATTGCTTTGTTAGTCTTATAGGAAAAATCTAAAGGACGACCTATTGAAAAATAATCAGTAATGTTCATTATTCACCAATGATTGTTTAAAAAGAATATAACTTTCATTATATGAACAATTCTGAAAAACTGAAAATAACTTACAACACAATAATATTGTTTTTTTATAAATTATTGGATGAAATTTTTATAATTTTTAATAAAATATATCTAATATTTTAAGTCAATTGTCGATGTATATTTCAACAAATTTAAAAATATCTAATTAATTTATATCATGGGGTGAATTAAATAATATGAAAAATAAACAAAATAAAAAATTATTGGTTTTTGGAATGGTTGGGCTGTTGTTAATTACAAGCATTATGTCTATTAGCAGTGGGATTTCAATTACCAAAAAAAATTATGAGGAAAGTGTGCATGATCAATCAAAAATAGTATCCTTATCTTCAGCAAACCCTCTTTTTACCAAAGAAACCTTTATGGTAGAAATGAGAGACGGTATACGTCTAGCAACAGATGTATATCTTCCGGATGGAAACGTTACACCACATGGGGCTATTTTAGTTAGAACTCCTTACAATAAAAATGGATCAGGTATGGGAGGTTGGGCTGATAAAGGCTGGCCATCAATAGTTCAGGATACTAGAGGTCGTTTTCAATCTGAGGGAATAGATACAATGTTTAGGGATGATCACACAGATGGTTATGATACCCTTGAATGGATTTCTGAACAAAACTGGTCAGATGGAAAAGTAGCAACCATTGGAGGGTCTGCAACGGGTATAGTTCAGTACCTAATGGCAGGGACAAATCCAACACCTTTAAAATGCCAATATATTGGAGCCGCAACTCCTAATTTATACACTACAATATATCCAGGCGGTCAATTTAGAAAAAATATGGTCGAAGAATGGCTAAAGAGCCAAGGAAGTTCATATATTTTACCTGAACTATGGTTACGAGAAAATTACTCTCTAGAATATTGGACAAATGTTTCATTAGAAGATAATTGGGATGATGTAAATGTTCCAGCTGTTCATCTAGGTGGATGGTATGATTGTTTTTCACAGGGCCTTTTAGACGGATTTATGGGTTATCAGTATAACGGGGGATCCGGAGCTGCAGGTAAATCAAAGCTTATAGTTGGTCCTTGGACACATGCCTTTTTTGGAGAAAGATTGCAAGGGGAATTAATTTATCCTGAAAATGCAAAAGATACATTCTCTGAAGAATATTGGGATGAAATTCTTGATCAATATATTTTAGAAATATCTGACGATTTTGAAAACAGACCAAATGTTGTTTACTATGTTATGGGGGATGTAAAAAACAGTAGCGCAAAGGGAAATTTCTGGCGCTATGCAGATGATTGGCCACCTGAATATGTGGAAGACAAATGGTATTTTCATGAAAACGGTCTATTATCAACTTCAAATCCAAGCGGATATGAGCCACTAAGTTATGATTATAATCCAGCTAATCCAGTTCCAACAAAAGGTGGTACGAATTTGTATCCTCTACCTCCAACACTAGCAGGCCCATATGATCAAAGATCAGTTGAAAACAGAGCCGATGTATTGTTATTTACAAGTGATATATTGAGTGAACCTTATGAGGCAACAGGTCCAATAAAAGCTAGATTGTATGTTTCATCAGACTGCCCTGACACAGATTTTACAGTTAAATTAACTGATGTATACCCAGATGGACGCTCGATGCTTATTTGTGATGGAATACTTCGTATGAGAAATAGAAATGGTTTTGATCACTGGGAATTTATGGATTCCGGAGAGGTCTATGAAATTGAGGTCGACTTATGGAGCACATCATATATATGGAATACTGGACATAAGATTCGTGTGGCTGTTTCTTCATCAAACTATCCCCGATATCTTGCAAATCCAAATACTAGAGACCCGATGAATCAAAATGAAGATTATAATATAGCAGAAAATACATTGTATATAGATTCCACTTATCCATCATGTATCATACTACCAAATTATAATGAAAATTATGCTCCAGATAAACCAGTAATTATTGGACCAAACAAAGGGGAACCAGAAATTGATTACACGTTTAAATTTAAATCAACAGATACAGAAGGAGAAGATATTTACTATTACATTGATTGGGGAGATGGACAAAATACCGGATGGTTAGGTCCTTATAGTTCAGGAGAAGAAATAACACTTAATCATACTTGGTACAGTAAAGCAAAATTTACAATAAAAGCAAAAGCTAAGGATATCAATGATGATGAAAGTGAATGGAGTTATCACACATTCAGTACACCTAAATTAAAAATTATAAAGAATCCTATACTACTTTGGTTGTCAGAGCGTTTCCCTATTGTATTTAAAATTTTACAACAACTTTTAAATCAAATTAATATCTAATTCTCTTACTTTTTTTTATTTTTTAACTCTTTTAAAATAAAATAATAAAGCAACAATTATAATTATAATGCCCGCTATCAGAATCATTAGAGTATAATCATTTGTTACTTCCGATTCTGTAAAATCAGGTTCAGAAATATCGGTATAAAACCTATTGGATATTGTTGGTGTTTCTCCTACAGTTTCAAATGAATATTCAATAAAATAATTTTGTTCTTTAGAATTATTAAAAAATAAATGAAAATCTTTAGATGAAAATGTATATGGATTTTTTGTTTCAACTCCATTTGCTTCAATAGTAATCAATGTATTATATGATTCCGAAGGAACCGGTAAATAAATTAGACCATCATTATTTCTTGATAAGATTTCATAATAATTAGAAACACCCCGAATAACGTATGGGTGATCAAAAAACATCATTTCTATTTTATAGTAAGGAATATCGTTATCCACTTTTAAAAAATGACCGGGCATAAATTGCATACTTCGTCTTTCCTGTCTTTCAATAGTTGATCCATTTGCCGCTCTACCAATTGTTTCATCAGTATCCCATTTTTTATTTTCCGGGCTGATGTCAGCAAAGAAACCATGGTTTTTAAAAATTTCATTTATCTCCTCTTTCTTTTCTGGAAATTTGTTAATGAATGCATCATATACCGATTTAAAATCTGAATGATATATGCGTAAAATCTCCCACATACTATTTAATGAAATATCAACTCCATCATCATCAGTCCATTTATAATTTTCCAGTTCTACAAGTTCATCAAGACTGATTGAGTCTGGCATTAAATCAATAATTTCTGCATGATCATCAGATAATGCAGATAGTTTTAATTCTAGATCACTACCCATAGCCACTATTTCTTTAAAACTAAGATTCCCACTCCCATCAGAATCATAGATATACATCATATCCGTTCTAACATCCTCGCCAGCCATAAGTCGGACTAATTCAATTTCACTGATTAGATAATTATAATCAGTATCAAAAGCAGATTTATACCTATTAACAATTGAATCTAGATCTAAAGATCCTAAAGACACAGGGTCAACTATTTTTTTATCTATCAAAAAATTCTTCAGCTCCGATTCCTTCAAGTAATTATCATTATCCAAATCATAATTTGAAAAACTTATAGTTTCCTTAAAATTATCGATATCTTCCTCTGGGATTACCTCATTATCTTCTTTATCAGGATGAGTAAATACTTTTCCTATAAGATTGATAATTTCTTCTTCTGAAAAAAAACCCAGAGATTCATAATCTGGAGTTTCAAACAACCACCTTACATATCTTGCAATACTTTCAGATTTCTGTAAGATTTTATCATCGTTCACATCAATTCCAATAAAATTATCCTCATACTTCTCATATCTTATTAGATTTTTTGCAGCACGAGTTTCATTTAATACTTGTTCTTGACCATCATATAAATCCCAAAGAACTCCGGCAACGGCCAACTCCTCCGCATATCCATCACTTTCCCATGCTTTATAGTTAGTTTCTAAACTGCCATATGGGGGGCATAAACTTGGAGCATTTCCTCCCTTGCTATAATTTTCCCAATAATTTTCAAAATGTTCACCAATTATAGTTGACATAAAAATTGCAAATCCCTCGACAAAAGAATCAGCAGTTGAAGGATTATTATATCCATCATGATTTACATCTTTGCCAAGATTTGTAGGGGATTCCGGAAACTTTCCTCCATATAATGCATGCATTGTATAATGACTGAATTCATGATATTCTCTACTTTCCGGTGCATTAACTGAGGTATATTCAAATCTTTTACTATCAATATTTATCCAACTCTTCCCATCTAAATAACGATATTTGACACCATCTTTTATACAAGTATATACATCAACTGGCAATTGAAATTCAATATTTTCACCAAGAAAATCAACATAAAATTCTACTGCCTCTGAAAAATAGATGTACATCATAATAAAGTCAACAATCTCTGTATAAATTTCATCAAACTCAATTAATTTAAAATCACTGAATTTACCCAAAGAGCTATAATTTGATACTTTTCCAACATCATCACCAAAATAAATCCAAAAAGATTCAATTTCATCATCAATTATTTTAAATCCTATTTGAACCGAATCAGTATCATAATGATAATGTAAATCATAGAATGTATTTTCATCTCTAATATGCTTTAAATGATATACTATTTCATATTCATTTTCATTAAAATTATCAATTTCAAATGTGAAATTACCATTCTTGTCTGTTGTTGTATCATACTTCTGACCATTTCCTTCTAAGGTTATATACATATATGGTAGAGGAATTCCTAAGTAATCAACTCTATGAGTTAAAATAAAATCT
>Ga0180433_10000344_pt1 | contig 79714 bp, 68 predicted proteins | sample SS_ome_8_FD_132980 | JGI IMG/M metagenome (GOLD analysis project Ga0180433, IMG submission 132980) | Hypersaline lake sediment archaeal communities from the Salton Sea, California, USA - SS_1_D_1 metaG | ecosystem: Environmental > Aquatic > Non-marine Saline and Alkaline > Hypersaline >...
ATGGCTAACTAACCTAACTTTCATTTCTCCTTTCGCTCCTTTTTCTCTTTCAATTGGGAATTCACCTTCTTTTTGGCATATCGCTGTTCAAAACGTTCAACGCGCCCGGCAGTATCCAAAAGTTTCTGTTTCCCGGTAAAAAGAGGATGACACTTGGAACAAATTTCCACCCTCATATTCTGCTTGGTCGCACGAATGGGAATAATCTCCCCGCAGGCACACGTAATAGTCGTTTCCTTATACGCAGGATGAATCTTCTTTTCCATTTCTATCTCCTTTTAGTTTTCATTTCGTTATCGAGTCCATTGAAAAACCGACCTTCGCCATTTACGGCTCAAAAAAATACCGGATAAAGTTATCGATAAGTCCTTTTTTATGCTTATTTGCGCACAATGCGGCGGGTTAAATATAGCATAAATTTAAGGCGAACACAAGCGAAAAGTGATATTTACCATGTATACCTTACTGGAAGGCTATTTGACAATGAAGCCAAAATATGGTAGAATCAACCTGGTGATAAATGAGCCAGCATAATTCTTATAAAACCCGCAGAATCAGAATGTTTTTCCTGAATAACTGGCTGAAGGTGGTTATCTTCAGTATAGTTGCCTCCCTGCTTTTCTGGCTGGTCCGCGGCCTTGTTTCTCTCGATTCTTACGCCCAGAACTATATGCTGGCAATCATCCCCATGCATATCATCCTGGGATTGATAACCGCTGCTGCCTTTGTCACCATGTACTGGCTTATTCTTCACGGCGGCTTTACCCGGATTAAACAGCAGAAGATAAAAGGAGAAAATGTCAATATCCCTTTTTCCGATGTCATCGGCCTGGAAGAAGCCAAAGAAGAAGCCCGGGAAATCGTCGAATTAATCAAAGACCGCACCCGGATTAAGAAAATCGGCGGCAAAATCCTGCGCGGCATTTTACTGGTCGGCCCTCCCGGATGCGGAAAAACCTATATGGCCAAAGCCATTGCCACTGAATGCGGGATCCCTTTTATTTCCATGTCAGCCAGTGAATTTGTCGAGGTTTTCGTCGGAGTAGGCGCCAGCCGGGTGAGAAAAACCTTTAAAAAATCCCGCCGCTTGGCCTATGGCTACGGGGCCTGCATGATTTTTATCGATGAGATTGACGCTATCGGCCGGCACCGCAGCCTTTACAGCTGGGGTGGCAGCCAAGAAACCGATTCCACCCTAAACCAGCTTTTGGTAGAAATGGACGGCTTGAAACAAAAGGAAGAAAATATTATCCTTATTGGAGCCACCAACGCCCCGGAAAAAAGTTTGGATGAAGCCCTGTTAAGGCCAGGAAGATTCGACCGAAAAATTTATATCGGCCGTCCCAGCTTAGCCGACCGGGAAAAACTCTTCTCCTTTTATTTAGGTAAGGTAAAATACGATCCTGAAATTGATATTGCCCGTCTATCCCGACGTACCGTATATAAAACACCGGCCGATATAGAGAATATCGTTAAAGAGTCCGCTTTAATCGCTACCCGCAACAAAAAAGAGATGGTTTCCCTTAAGGATATCAGCGAAGCCCTAGAACGAATCGAAATGGGGATTAAGCACAAATCCAAAAAAATGACTCCGCAGGAAAAAGAGATGGTCGCTTATCATGAAGCCGGACATCTACTGGTCCTTTATATTCTCCATCCCACTGACGACGTTTTTAAAGCTTCGATTATTTCCCGCCGCGGAGCATTAGGCATGGTCCATCATATTCCCCGCGAAGAAATTTTTACCTCTTCCCGGGAAAGAATTCTAGCCAATATTAAGGTAAGCCTGGGAGGATACCTGGCGGAAAAGAATAAATTCGGGGTTACTTCCGACGGGGTAAGCTCTGATTTTCGCGAGGCGACGCTCCTGGCTCACAACATGGTCTGGCGATACGGCATGGGCGGCAACGGCTTTATGGGAGATTTCACCGCTATTCCCGAAGGAGAAATCTCGGATAAGCTAAGAGAACAGCTTAACAAAGAAACAAATCAAATCATTAAAGAATGCGCCAAAGAAGTGGAAGAACTCCTCCGCCGGGAAACAGATATATTCGAACGATTTGCCCAGGAATTGATTAAAAAAGATGAATTAGAATATGACGAGATAGATGGTATTTTCAGCGAATACGGGAAAAGCCACCAACAACTTGCCAGACAGGGAAAACTTGCCTACAATAATTCGAAGAAAAAAAACAAATCCAACAAAAAGTAAATTCTCCCCAACCCAGATTATAATCATCCTTTTTACCCCTATCTTATTATCCAGCTGCGCCCCCACCTATCCTAAAGAAAAAGTCATTGACGCCATCAAAACAATCTGCCAGAAACAATACAATACGGAAGTCGAGGCAAAAAAGGTAAATCGAACTATGTGCGTCTTGGCGCCGGCAGAGCATTTTTTTTCAATCGATGACTCCGGGAAATTAAATATTAACCCGCAAAAGCAGAAAGATTTAAACGGATTGGTTTTTTCTGTCGGCCGGGTTTTATTCAATTCCGATATCGACATAGATTTCTATTTGATAAAACTAGCGAAGGAAGAAGAAAGAGTTGAATTATCGTTTATCGGCTGCGTCAAGGACCTGAAGAAAGCCTGGCTGGGAAGTTTTGCCCCGGGAGAGCTGGGCATACGCCGAATATTCGATTTAAAAAAATATAATAAGGAGGATTTGTCCGGCATGAAAAGGTTTGAAGAGGTTGCCTGGCCGGATTTCCTGGTTAAACAAATCAGGCAAAGACTGAAAGTAAAATTCCCGGGGAAGGTAGAGTTAGTCGGGAAATATAAAGAAGGGGATGAATTTATCTTTATTCTGGCCGCCAGCCAGGGCAATACCAAAATAATTCCTTTTGTCCTAAAGACGATTGCCCGGGTAATCGAGGTCTATCAATTTGAAGCTTTTAACTCGATACGTTTATTGGATATAAATACGGGAGAGCTAAACATATTAGACAAAGAAAGGCTTAAGAGATATCGGTAATCCCGATCGAGATAAAACCAGAGGTTAGATTATAACTAAGAAGGTGAACGATTGAAAAGTTCAGTCCAAAGGCTGGGGTTGTCCTGCGGTCACCTGAAGGCAACCTGTCTCTAACGGGGTCGAATCATCTCTTAGAAAATTGGAATTTCTTGCGGGCGCCAGGCTGCCCGTATTTTTTTCTCTCTTTCATACGGGGGTCACGGGTAAGATACCCGGCTTTCTTAAGCGGAGAACGAAAGGATTCATTAAAAGCCATCAATGCCCGGGCAAGGCCGTGGCGAATAGCCCCGGCCTGACCGGATTTACCGCCGCCTTTAACCCTGATCAGTAAATCAACCTTATTCAAGGTTTCGGTTACTTTTAAAGGTTGTGTGACAATTATCTGCTGTATTTCTTTAGGAAAATATTTTTCTAAAAGAGAAGCATTGACGGAAATCTTTCCTTCTCCGGCCGAAAGTCTTACCTGGGCAACTGATTTTTTTCGCCTTCCGGTGCCCCAAAAATATCCATTATCGCCTTTAGCCATTTTGAATCCTACCGTTATAATTTAATCAGCTCTGGATTTTGCGACTGATGAGGATGATTCGAACCGCGGTAAACCTTCAATTTCTTTATGAGTTTATTCCCTAATTTCGTACGGGGCAACATCCCCCGAACGGCTTTCTGAATGATTCTTTCCGGATGCTTCTTTCTTAAAGCAGCCAAATTCTGAGATTTTATTCCCCCGGGATATCCGGAATGGCGATAATAATTCTTCGCCTCTTCTTTGTTTCCGGTCACCTTTATTTTTTCCGCATTTATTACCACGACAAAATCTCCCGTATCCAGATGAGGAGTAAACATAGGTTTATCTTTGCCGCGTAAAATCTGGGCAACCCTCACCGCTAACCGGCCCAAAATTAAACTTTCGGCATCAAATAGGTACCACTTCCGCTTGACTTCAGTTTTTTTAGGAATATAGGTCGTTTCCATAGCGTATTTTTTCCCGTACATAATTAAGAGTTGAAACTATACCAAAATTTGCAGCAATTGTCAAGGAGTTTTATTCTGTTCTAAAGCACCCGGAGGGGATCAACGTCAACGGAAATATTGATATCACTGCCCGGAGAAAATCTTTTGAAACCCGCAGTAAGAAAGCTCTGCAATTTCTTGACCTCCCGAGCTTTCAGGATAATCAATCGACGAGACTTCCCTTTCATTTTGGCATAGGCCGGGCTAACCGGACCCAAAATTTCCAGGCCTTTTTGGTCTTTTACTCCTCTCAGTTTGGAAAAAAGGCGCTGGGAGGCTTTTTTAACCGCGGCTTCATCCTTGCCTCTTAAAATTATATTGGCGAAATGGCTGAAAGGGGGATAATTAAGTTCACGGCGGAACTTTATCTCCTCTTGATAAAAGCTTCGAAAATCATCTTTCTTTACTGCCCGGAGGCTGGAATGGTCAGGATGTAAAGTCTGAATAATCATTTTGGTTCTTTTTCTCCCTTTTGCAAGCTGATTGGCAAGCTGGCTTAAAAGTTGGAAGGTCCGCTCTCCGGAACGAAAATCAGGCAGATTAAGAATAACATCCGCTGATATAATACCCACCAGAGTAACCTTAGGGAAATCCCAGATTTTCGTCAGGACCTGAGTGCCGATTAAAAAATCGCCATCTCCGTCTCTAAAACTTTTTAAAAGATTTTGATAATCCTTTTTCCGGTGGAGCGTTTCACTATCTATTTTTATTACCCGGCTTCCGCGAAAAATTTTATTAACTGCCTCTTCTACCTTCTCTATGCCTAAGCCAAAATAACGAATATATGAACTGAAACAGCGGGGGCAAACCGAAGGAACTAACTGCCGATGGCCGCAATAATGGCAGCGGGCCATTTTATCGGCCTGATGAAAAACCAAAGGAAGATTGCAATTGGGGCAACGAATGACAAATCCGCACTGCCGGCAGGAAAGAGAAGTAGCAAATCCACGGCGGTTAAAAAAAAGAATAACCTGTTCCTTGTTTCTAAGCTTTTCCCGGATAGCCTCTTCCAAAAGTGGAGAAAGGATTCTCCGCGAAAATTTTTCCTGAGAAATATCAACAATCTCAACTTCCGGAAAGAAATTTCTATCAACCCTTTCTGAAAAAACAGCCATTTTTATTTTCTTTCGTTCGGCTCGATAAAAAGTTTCTAACGAGGGCGTAGCCGAAGTTAAAATAACCAGGGCTTTATTCAAACGGGCACGCTCGACGGCTACCTCCCGGGCATGATACCGGGGAACACCCTCCTCTTTGTACGAACTGTCATGTTCATCGGTAAGAACAATCAGGCCTAAATTTTTAAAAGGAGCAAAAATGGCGGCACGAGTGCCAACGACAATTTTTACTCCCCCTTTTTTTATCCTCTGCCATTCGGCATAATGCTTTCGGCGAGAGAGACGGCTATGTAAAATACCCACCTCCCGGCCATATTGCCGGCTAAGTCTTTTAATGACGGGTTCGGCTTTGGAAATCTCCGGGACCAAAATAATGGCTTGTTTACCCATTTGCAGGCAAAAATCAATCCCCTGAAGATAAACCTCGGCCTTTCCGCTTCCCTCCTTTCCAAAAAGCAATATTACATCCGAAGCACCTTTCTCTAAGTAATTTGTAATTAACCTTAAAGCCTGAGATTGTTCTTTAGTGGGAATAAATTTACTTTTTGCCGCTTTAATCAGAGAAGAAAAAACCTTTTTTTCTTTCCCTTTAGGCTTTCCCTGTTTTACGGCCGCCGGTACGGCTTCAAATAAAGCTTTTCCCCAGGGGCAAAAATAATAACCGCTTAGCCAGCGGGTTAAACGCAACATCTCTTGGTTGACTAAAGGTTCATCATCTAAAACCTCAAGCACCGTTTTGATTTTCTTTTGGGGAATAACGGTTTTTTCATCAACCCCAACGATAAAACCAGGAAGTATTTTTTTTCCAAAAGGAGCAGTTACCCTTTTCCCGACAGCCGCCTTGCCTTTCAACCCTTCAGGAATGAGATAATGAAATTGGCGCTCAAAAGGAAGGTCAAAGATAACCCGGGCATATTTTGGAGTTTTAGGCATGGGGAATATTTATACGAATTCTTTGCGACTTGGCTAATTTCTCTTTTAAAAAAATAGAATTAACTCTTAACTTTTCCATACTCCGCTTTAAGTTTTTTCATATCTTCCCAGACCAGGCGTTTATCCTGCGGGTTACGAAGGAGATAAGCGGGATGATAGGTTACCAGAAGCTTCATTCCCTTGAGCTCAAACCAGTTGCCGCGTAATTTTCCGATTCTTTCTTCTGAAGTAAGGAGAGTCTGGGCGGCAAATCTACCTAAGGCACAGATTAATTTTGGGCGGATGACATCCAGCTGTTCCCAGAGAATCTGCTGACAAGTAGAAACTTCCTCGGGACTGGGGTCGCGGTTATTCGGCGGACGGCACTTTAGGATATTGGTAATATAAATCTCACTTCTACTTAAGCCAATGGCGGCAAGAATGTTATCAAGGAGCCTGCCGGCCCGCCCGACAAAGGGAAAGCCCTTTAAATCTTCCTCCCGGCCCGGGGCTTCACCGACAAAAACTAAATTTGTGTGATGATTGCCGCCGCCGAAAACCAGATGTGTCCGGGTCCTGGCTAAACTGCACCGTTGGCAGTCAGCATATTTATCCCTTAGTTTTGTAAACATTTCTTCTTTGGAAAAACTCTTTTCCCCGCTATGGTCAACTTTTTCCTTAACCTGCCGGTTTGATAAAAAGGGGCGGGATTTGCCTATCCCTAAAAATCCCTCCCGGGAAATATATTCCCGGGTTAATTTAATTAAATCTTTTAATTCTTCTTTTGAATTCTGCCGGCACATAGCTTGCTTTTTCACGAGTTTTCTTTTTGTGAAGGGAAAAGTGAAAGATCGGTATGTGGCAGGAATAAAGCCGCGGTATATTCATCCATAAATAAAGATGATGAAGCTAAATCCAAATAAGTAATTTTAGCGGAAAGCCGGTTTGCATCCTCCCGGGAGTTTTCAAAAAGCAGGCAAAGCTGGGCCCCGGCTAATGAGCCGTTACCGACAAACTTGAATTTATCTAAAGAAAGACCCGGAAATAAACCGATGGCAACGCCGTGATTTATATCCAGGTAATTGCCGAAAGCTCCAGCGATATAAATTTGGGTAATTTTATCGAAGGAAAGACTTAAATTACTTAAAAGGAATTTTTGCCCGGCAAAAACGGCGGCTTTTGTCCGGACTAAATTATCGATATCCACTTCGTTTATGGTAATATCCTCTCCAGTGGCGGTATCTTTTCCCCAGACCAAAACATATTCCTTCCCCTTTTTCCCGATTCTCAGACGTTCATTATTTAAATCCAGATCGATTTTCCCAATACGGTCAATAATGTGACAACGAAACATCTCCGCTAATAAATCAATCATCCCCGAACCGCAGATACCGGTCGCTTTCTCGTCATTAATTACCTGAAAACTTGGCTTAAGGTTTTTTGATTCGATTTTTACCTTTTCAATGGCTCCGGGGACGGCCGGTTGGCCGCACCCGACACCGCCGCCCTCAAAGGCCGGCCCAGCCGAACATGAAGCCGATACCAGCCAATCTTTATTTCCCAAGGCCACTTCTCCGTTTGTACCAATATCGATATAGAGAGAAACTTCATTCGATTTATTCATCCCGACGCTTAAGATACCGGCGGTGATATCCCCTCCGACAAAACTTCCCACCCCGGGAATCAGATAGACTGCTGCTTCGGGAAAAACATTTAAGCCTAAATCTTTAGCCGTAAAAGGAGAATCGAATTGGGCCCGTATAAAAGGATCTTCTCTAATCGGCTGAGGATTCTTCCCCAGCAAAAGATAAATCATCGTCGTATTGCCGGCACAGGAAATACAACCGATATCGCCGGATTCAATTTTGTGCACGGAAAATATCTGTTCCACTAATTCATTGATGGTGCCAATAATTAAATTTTTTAACTCATTTTGTCTTTTCTGATTTTTGGCGTAAACAATCCGGGAGATAACGTCACTGCCACAATAGTTTTGGGCATTAAAACTGGTATGTGTAGATAAGCTTTTCCCATCTTCTAAACGGATTAAGTTAGCAACTACGGTGGTGGTGCCAATATCAAGGGCTAACCCGTAAGGTTTTTCTTTCGATAAAGGAGTTAATTGCCAGATTTTCTCTTGGTCTTTTCCCGCCTTAGGCAGTTCTTTTTGCGGCCGAACTTCTCCGAGTAAGGATTCTTTGGGAATAAAAATCCTTAAGTTTCCCTCCACCTTGGTCATACAGGCAAGACATATCCCTTTAGAAATCTCCTGGCTGGTTAAATGGGCATAAGGCTGGACTAAAGCCTGGCCATCTTCAATCTTCACCCGGCAGCGGCCGCATTGTCCGGTACCGCCGCATGGGGCATTTAATTTAATCTTCGCCTGAACGGCCGCTTCCAGAATGGTTGTCCCTCGAGGAACTACAACTGACTTTTGCGGAGGATAAAAAGTTATTTTACAGGATTCCATATTTTTTTGAAATAAGCGGGAATATCGGCGGCTTCATTGGGCCCGACCATAATTTCCCAATCAGGAAGTTCTTCCTCTAAATCCCCGCTTAAAACTGCAACGTATCCGGGGATAATAATTTTTTTGTGGCCGAGTTTTTCTTCCGGTTTGTATTTTTTTACGGCGGCTGCGATTTGGGCCGGGGTAAATTTTCCGGCGGCCCAGGCGGTTAAAACCGACATCCCTTCGGCTTCGACTATCAGCATATGAGCAGGCATTCCCCCGGCTTCGATTTCACCGGAGACAGTAAAATAGGTCAGAGAAAAATTAGTGGTAACAATCAAAGGAGAACCTGTTTTAGGTTCCCCAATTCCATAAAGGCCGGGTTCAACCTGAAGAGGTTTTTGCGGGTCGGTATAAATATTCTGGCGGACAACCAGAAGTGAAAGAAACTGCCAATATTTCAAATCGGGCAAAACTAAAATAGAAGCATATTTAAGAATCCCTAAACTGGCTTTTATCCCGGCTTTAAACGAATCCTGGTCATTTATGAATAATATAGCGGGAAAACCCAAGGGACGAAAATTCTCTTTTATGGCCAGGCGGCGAATCTGGGTTAAATCGGCCAGATTGGATTTAAGTGAGCCTTCCGGAACCTCCAAAACTAAATTATCAATCCCCATCTCTTTAAATCTCTTCGACCGCTCGGCCAAATCTGATAGAGATTTACCCGAGATAACCAAGGGAGAGGCAAATTTTTTAGAAAGTTCGGCCAAAACGGCGAAATCTTTATTGTCCCGGCTGTAAATCAGGGTATTCTGCGGTGAAACCTCCAGGGCCGCCTCCAGAATCTCCGTTTCTTTAACTATCAGGAGCAAGGGTTTTGAGGATATTTTCCTTATCTCTTTGACAGTTTCAACAAATCTTTCTTTCTTGCCTCTTTTCGAACTGAGGGCAATCATTTCTATGCGTAACTCTTCCCCGACCCGCTCGAATTTATATGTTTCAATTTTATTAACGAGTTTCTTTATTTCCTGCATGTCCAAATCATCGCCGATTTCAACGGCTATCAGAGTCGGATTAAAAAAAGTCTTTTCGTGGCGGAAAAGGACCGTTTCGTGCCCGATTGAACGCGCCTCCCGGCCGGAACCAAGGGTGACAAGCTTAATCGGCGGAGTGGTCGCCTCCAATAAAGAAGCTTTGGCTTGAGGAGAGATATCCGGACAATCCTCAATGGAGGCTTTCTTGGTCGTCAGTTTCATGGCAAAGGCCAAACAGGTCGGACAACCGCATTTACCGCAATTGGTCTTGGGCAATAATTTGTAAATATCTAAGGCGTTTAATCCCATGAAAATTTCCCTTCCATTAAATCTTTTATGGCCTCTTTAAGCAGACGAACCGATTGGGGATGCCGAACAACTACAATATCGGCTCCGGCTTGAAGCAGGGAAAAAGCGTTAATTACTTCCCAGAGGATGCCTCTTTTTTCCTCATCTCCCCAGAGGGACATTTCATTTTCTTTGAGCTTTACTTCTTTTACCTTCCAAGCTTCAGTGCCAACATCACAATAGAAAGGCATGGCTAACATCTCATCCCCCATCAATCCACCCAGCCTGATGCGTTCCATAACCGAATAGGTATATTCCAAACCATAACCCAAACCGCCCGCCAAAGGGTCAATAACGATTCTATCCAAAGGAAGAAGCAATTCACTGATAAGAATATTTAACTGCTTGGCAATATTGACATCAATGGGCGATTGAGCAATAATATTATGCCCGTTAGCCAAACAATTAGCGACGAGGCTGCGGTAATTATCTTCTTTAGCCGTGGATAACAGGCATTTTTCTCCCCGAGCCGCCTCACCGCATTTAATAAGAACCTCATTTTCCTTTTCATAAGGACCCGGACCGACAATTATTAAAGGGAGCTTGACGGTTTCAATCATTTCTTTAACCAATGAAGCCGCCTCCTCAGCCGTCTTATTTTCTTTCTCCGGATGGGTCCCCATAAGTTTTAGACAAATTAAATCAGCGCCAAAATTTTCAACGGCCCGTTTACCCCAGTCAACGGAATCAGCATAGGTTTTCCCATAAGCCTTGTTTAAGGCATCCGGCCAATCTTTAGGCGGGGTGTCCCAGACTTCTAAAGCTACCAAAGGATAATTCGGAATTTTTCCTTCAAAATGCAAAAACGGCAGGGTTTCTTCACCGCCAATTTTAAAAATCCGGGAGGAATGCCCTCCCTCGTTCTGCCCTGTTCCAAGGATTACCTCAGTCATTTTTTTTAGCCATTTTTCTTTGTGAAGCTCTATTTTTTCAGCCATGTTATTCTTTCCCTATACAAAACTGAATTTTGAAAATCGCCGGCGGCCCAGAGAAAATAATTTAGAGCAGCGGCGGTAATTTAAATGCCGGGTGTCCCTTCTTTTTTAAAAAAGGGATGATCTTTTCAACCGTTACTCCAACGGTTTCGTCGGCAATCATTTCGAAAAAATCCGGCTGACCAACCGCCTCAGCCCGTTTAATCAAAGACTCCTTTAAAAACTCCTTTAACTGCTTAGGAAGCCAGACCACCCTGAGCAGGCCGCCTTCATTAGACATAAATTTCGGGCTGGTGACATATTTCCGGCCAATACCCATAAAACCGGGCGTCTGTTGTCCGCCGCCGACAGAGCCGGCTAAAGTAGAAAAAGGCATGCCGCAGGGAGTCATTCCGCTATGCTCCCGATCAACTACCATGACACCATTGGTCTCCGGAAGAACGGCAACAACCGCTTCAAAACAGCCGCAACTGGTTAAAGGGTTCTCCATTAGAGAATAAAGATTCAACTTCTCCACTCTGCCGTGAGATTTTTCCTTAACGTATCGATTTACCTCTTCCCACTGGCCGGCCTTTTCATCAATTGTTTTGCCCTTTTTTACCGGCTCATTCCCACCGACTGGATTTATCTCATAGGAGGCTTTCCCATCTAACCAGGAAAAAGCGCCGCAAAGCCCAGGACGTTCCGGAGTGATAATACAGACATGATCCGGAGCAAAACTCTGGCAGAGAAGACAAGAGTAAAATACATCAACGTCTTCATCCTTCATCCCAGCCAGGCGTTCATCTCTTTCCAGATAAATAAGGCGGGCCCGGGAAATCAGCTCATCTATTTCTTCCTTATCCCCCAATATGGTTATCTGGACTTTATCGACGATAGCATCGTACTCGCCATGAATCCGGCAAAGCAAAATTTCAGCCAGGTCTTTAATCTTAAAAGAGGCCTCTTTTGCTTTTTTACTAATCCGCATCCAGATAGTATCACGGGAACTGATATGCCAAATACCCAAAGCTTCGTTATAAAAAGTGTGAAGCTGTCTTTCAATAATCGGTTCGAAATCTTTCTGCATTTTCCTACCGGCCACCTCCACTAATATACCCAGAGGATAGGCTTTCCCCTCGACCAACTCGTCAATTTCTTTTGTTTTCATTATAATTTTCCCATCTTCGATTTCATCCATCTCTTTTTTTATCAAAAGCTCAACTGCCCTAGAGCGCCCCCCGCCAAATTCTACAGACATCTCTTCCTTACGGATTCTTTCCCCGGCAAAGGCGCCGCTATAGGCCACAGGAATAGGAACCTTGGTAATTTTTACCTTTATCCCCCGGGCTTCTAACGCCCGGGGGACTAAACGCGTGATATCTTTTTCAACAATAATATCGTCTCCATATAAGGTGAAACCTTGACCTTTTACTTCAGGAATATCTCCTTCGGAAATTATCGGCGTCCCAAAATTTAATCCTCCCAAAACAAAAGCCGAATCTTCAGCATTTAGCTTGCCTAAAGACAAGATAAAAGCGGGGATTTTTTCCCGGCAATATGAAAAAATCTTATCAAAAGTGCCGCCTTTTTGCCCGCCAAAGGTCAAAGCCACCCGCACCATTAAATTGAAAAAGTAAACCGGGGTATAAATCTTATTACTTAAAGGGATAAGATGGGTGTCCAGCCCCATCTTGACATCGGCTTTCTCCAGTTGTTTTGTAAATCCGCCGGATTCTTTCCCGGCTAAAAAGGTCAAAATATTCCTTTCCTGTAAACTTCTAGCAATGGTCGAAGCGGCGGCATCATCCCGAGCTTGCCCGATAATCAAAGCCAAACCAGAAATACTTCCGTCAACTAACTGAACACCTAAAGCCCTGAAGGTAGAATCCGGAATAAAACCGACCCAATTGGGCAGGGGTTCTTTTTTCTTTTCATAATCCAGAGCCGACAGAATTTCAGCGGCAGCCAAAGCCGCTAACCCCGCCTTGAGCCCCTTTTTTAGGGTTAAGGGAGAAGACTCGGCTTCAGTCCATAATTTATTTATCTCATGCATAGCCCGGGATAAATCTTTATTCCTTTTTATTTCCACCCCCCAAAGAGCAAAAATTAAAGGTAGAAAATAGGCGGTGTCGGGGAATTGAATCAGACCTTCTGAATCCTTTCGGGCTAACAAAACTTCGCCTTCCCCTAAAGAAATAAACTTTTTTGAACCCTCGATAGCCAGCTGAATAAGTTCAAACATTTTTCACCTCTTAATAAAGAAAACGTCTCTTTTAATTACTGCTGCGTTTCCTAACCGGGGTAATATTTCCCCTTGAGTTTTCCGTTTTAACTTTCAATACGTCAAAGCTTTAAAACTTTCCTCTAATTTATCGAGCTTTTGTTTAAGCTGGGACTCAAAGATTTTATTTTTTTCAATAACACCCTTGGGCGCCCGCTGTAAAAAATCCTTGTTCAAGAGCCGCGTCTGCACCTGCAAAAAGTTATTTTTCACTCTGGCGATTTCTTTTTTTAATCTTGCCTTTTCCTTTTGCATATCAATCAATCCTGCCAGAGGCAGAAAAATCTCCAGTTTCCCGACTACCGCGGTCGCAGAGGGCTTGGGTTTATCAATTTCGTTTTTCACCACCAAATCTTTTATTTTAGCCAAATTCTTTAAAATCCGGCTGTTCTTCAGTAAAATATTTCGAGAGGCAGAAACGGGCGCTCGAATCAAAACTTTTATTTCCCGGCTAGGGGAGATATTTATCTCTCCTCTAATGTTCCTTATGGCGGTAATTACGCTAATCAACAACGCCATATTTTTTTCGGCACCCGGATTAGTAAATTGACGCCTCTTTTTCGGCCAAGAAACGGCCATAATACTTTCTCCCGGGACTGAAAGTTTCTGCCAAATTTCTTCCGTGATAAAAGGGATAAAGGGGTGCAGCAAACGCAACGATGTTTCTAAAACATGGTGAAGTATTGTTTGCGTAATTTTTCGATGCCCTTTCTCCTCCAAGTAAATTTTGGAAATCTCGACATACCAATCGCAGAATTCATGCCAGAGAAAATTATACACGGTGAAAGCCGCCTCATTAAAGCGATAATTTTGAAGTGAAGCCTCTACCCTGCCAATGATTTTTTCCAGACGGCTGATAATCCAGGCATCAGAAAGATTGAACTTTTCGATTTTAAAATCCTCCCGGGTAAACTGGTAATTTTCCAGATTTCTCAAAGTAAAACGGGAAAGATTCCAGATTTTATTGGCAAAATTCCTGCCCATCTCAAACTTAGTTTCGGAAAGAAGGACATCCTGTCCTTCGCTGGTCAAAGTAATCAGACTGAATCGGACGGCATCGGTGCCAAAACGATTAATCATGTCCAAAGGATCTATGCCGTTTCCTAAAGATTTACTCATTTTTCTGCCCAGCCCATCTAAAATCGTCCCGTGGATATAAACCTGCCGGAACGGGACAGCTCTCATAAACTCTAAACCCATCATAATCATCCGGGCAACCCAAAAGAAAATTATTCCCCGGTCAGTTACCAAAACCGAAGTAGGATAGAAATAATTCAGGCCTTTCGTTTTCTTCGGCCAACCCAGGGTAGAAAACGGCCAGAGGGCTGAAGAAAACCAGGTATCCAAAACATCTTCATCCTGATAAATATCCTTTGATTTGCAAACCGGGCATCTATCCGGTTTCGTCCGGGAAACAATAATTCCTTTTTTATTATCTTTTGATTCCTCCTCTGCCTTATCCTGGCAACGGCGGCAATAATAAACCGGTAATCGATGACCCCACCAAATCTGCCGGGAAATACACCAATCTTTTATTTCCTGCATCCAGGAAAGATAAAATTTTTCCCAGCGTGAGGGGAAAAAACAAATCTTTTTTGATTTTACGGCGTTTACTGCCGGCCTGGCTAATTTTTTCATCTTGACAAACCACTGCAGCGAAAGCACCGGCTCAACCGCTGTACGGCAGCGATAACATCTTCCGATAGCATGAGAATAATTTTCTTCCTTAGATAAAAGTCCGGTTTTTGCTAAATCCTCCAATACCTTCCGGCGGCATTCTTCCCGGGTCAATCCCTGATAGGCCATACCGGCCTCACCAGTCATTTTCGCCCGACTATCAATGACTACCGGTGCATCCAGTTTATAACGCTGGCCAACTAAAAAATCAGCGGCATCATGAGCCGGGGTTATTTTAACCGCTCCGGTGCCAAATTTCCGGTTGACAAAATCATCGGCCAAAACCGGGATTTCACGTTTTTTTAAAGGAAGCATAACCATCCGGCCAACTGCATTTTTATACCGCTTATCTTTAGGATGAACGGCTACGGCCGTATCACCCAGGATGGTTTCTGGACGGGTAGTAGCCACAACAATAAATTCGTCCCGGGCATCTTTAAAGGGGTATTTTACATAATAAAGGCTGCCTTTTTCTTCAGTATAGTCTACCTCAATATCAGAAAGGGCAGTGAGACATCGCGGGCACCAATTAATGATATACCTGCCCCGGTAGATATACCCCTTTCTGTAAAGATGGATAAATGCCTCTTTAACCGCTTCCGACAAACCCTCATCCAGAGTAAATCTTTCCCTGGCCCAATCACAGGAAGACCCTAATTTTTTAAGCTGCTTAATAATCGTCCGGCCATATTCGTTCCTCCACTGCCAAACCTTTTTAATAAAAGCCGGCCTGCCCATCTGGTGGCGGCTCTTCTTTTTTTTCTGTAATTCTTTTTCAACGACATTCTGGGTGGCAATCCCGGCATGGTCTGTTCCCGGAAGCCAGAGGGCCGATTTTCCTTTCATTCTCTGCCAACGAATAAGAATATCCTGAATGGTGTTATTCAGAGCGTGCCCCATATGAAGTTCACCGGTAATATTCGGCGGCGGGATAACAATGGTATAGGCTTTCTTTTTTCTATCAATACGAGCATTAAAAAAACCATTCTTCTCCCAAAAGCGATACCATTTATCTTCTACTTCTTTGGGGTTATATTGCGGCGGCAGTTCCTTTAGCATTATCTTTTTCCTTCTTCTTCTTCTCTATATATCTAGCGGCGGATAGAGCGGCAATGGTCCCTTCAGCACAGGCCACATCCACCTGCTTTAATTCTTTTTCCCGAACATCACCGACGGCATATATCCCGGTTAAAGAGGTCTCCATCTTTTCATTCGTAATAATGTAGCCTGATTCATTTAATTTAATCAAATCTCCCAGAAATTTAGAATTTGGCAAAAATCCGACGTAGATAAAAACTCCGGAGACCTCGATATCCTTTTTTATGATTGAGCCCTTGTCCTGCACAGTAATCGAGGTAACAACATCTTTGCCGTTTATAGAAACAGGAATATGGTTTAAAAAAAGTTTTATTTTTTTGTTCCTTTTTAATTCTTCCTGTAAAATCTTGGCGGCCCGCAGTTCCTGGCGGCGGTGGACCAAAATTATCTGCCGGGCAAACCTGGTTAATGATAATGCTTCCTCTGCCGCCGCATCCCCGCCTCCGATGACAGCAATATCCTTGCCTCTATAGAGAGGACCGTCACAAATTCCGCAGTACGAAACACCTTTACCGGCATATTCCTTCTCGCCGGGAATATTCAAATTCCTGGGAATAGCACCAGAGGCGATAATGACCGCATAAGCAGTAAATCTTTCTTTATCTGTGCGTATTTCTATAGCATCCCCTTCCGGAATAATTTTTTTTACTTCCTTCAATTCGATAATTTCAACACCGAACTTCTCTGCCTGCTTTTTAAAACGGGCCATTAAATCCGGCCCTTCGATGCCTTCCGGGAAACCGGGATAGTTCTCGATAAATTCGGTTGCCGCAGCCGCGCCTCCAACCAATCCCTTTTCCAATAATAAGGTTTTTATCCTTTCTCTGGCGGCATAAATAGCGGCCGTCAATCCTCCGGGACCGCCGCCGATAATTATTAAGTCGTACTCAGTCATCAAAAAGTTCCCTTTTCCCAGTAAACAACGCCAAAATAGTAACGAGATTTATGAGAAATGAAAAGAAGTTTACTTTCTTGCCTTTCTCATATAGGCAATATAGGGCAGATTGCGGTAACACTGCCGATAATCCAACCCATATCCAACTAGAAATTTATCCGGCACCTCAAAACCAACATAATCTATATTTATCGGGATCTTCCGGCAATCTTTTTTATCCAGGAGGCTGCAAATTTTGATACTCCGGGGCTTTAATTCCTTCAGAAAACTTACCAGTTTCCTGGTAGTAGCGCCGGTATCAACGATATCTTCAACAATAACTAAATCCTCGCCTTTTATTTTCCCCTCCGCTAATGAAACAATTTTACTCTTTTGGGAACTGGTAGTCCCTTTCCCATAACTTGATACTTTTATAAATTCGACCCTAATCGGCATGGTCAATTTACGGGACAAATCGGCCATAAAAATCGAAGCGCCATTAAGAACGCCAATAAGAACCGGAGTTTTCTTTCGATATTCAAAAGAAATAATCCGGGCCAGCTTTTCAACTTTCCATTTTATTCTTTCTTCGTCAATTAAGGTCACTAACGTCTCTTTCATTTATCCTCCAAAAGAGCAACGGCAAAAGCAGCTACTCCTTCTCCTCTACCCAAAAAACCTAATTTTTCCTGAGTGGTTGCCTTAATGTTAATTATCTTTTCGGTAATCTTCAAGGTTTCGGCAATATTGGTTTTCATCCCCTCGATATAGGCTGAAACTTTCGGCGCTTCGATAACTATCGTCGCGTCAATATTGCCAATCTTTAACTCTCTGTGCTTAAGCTTGTCTCTGACCTTTCCTAAAATCAAACGGCTGGAGATATTTTCATATTTCGGATCCGTATCAGGAAAATTCTTTCCCAAATCACCTAAAGCGGCTGCCCCCAAGAGCGCATCAGCTAAAGCATGCAGCAGGACATCGGCATCGGAATAGCCTTTTAAGCCCCGTGCAAAAGGAATCTCTACGCCGCCTAAGATCAGCTTTCTCCCTTTTACCAAAGGATGAACGTCATAGCCGAAACCAATTTTCATAATTGCGCAGTCACTTTCTATTCGGTCGTCGTTATCGGTCGAAAAGCTGCTTAGCTGAAAATTAAATAACAGAAACCGGAAAAATTACATCCGGGATTTTAATATTGCCTCAGCCAAAATCAAATCAAGCGGAGTGGTAATTTTAATATTCTCTTTAGAGCCATCGATTACCTTAACAGGATGCCCCAGATACTCCACCAGTTCAGCATCATCAGTCCCGTAATAATCATCGAGCTTTGCTTTTTCATGAGCAGAAAGGAGAAGCTCCTTCCGATAGCCCTGAGGTGTTTGAACGGCCCAAAGAGCCCTGCGCCTCAAGGTTTTCACCACTTCTTTTTTTTTGTCCAATTCTTTAATCGTGTCTTGGCAGGGAACAGCCGGAACTACCGCCCCAAAAGATTCAGCCTCCTTAATCACCTCATTAATTAACTCTTTCCTGACTAAAGGCCGCACTCCATCATGAACCAAAACTATTCCTGAACGAGGAGAAATTTCTTTCAATCCGCGGGCAACCGAATCCTGCCTTTTTTCTCCTCCGAGCACCACCTTTTTTAACTTCATTGAAAAATCGGAAAGCAGTTTTTTTATCTGTCCTGCCTGGCTTTGATGGATAACTAAAATTATCTCATCTACCAAAGATTCCTCAAAAAAGACCGAAAGCGTGCGAATTATTACCGGCTTCAACCCTAACATCAGATACGGCTTGGCAATCGAACCTTTGAATCTTTTACTTTCTCCGGCGGCAACAATAATTACACTTACCAAAATACCGTTCCTTTATAAATCAACGATACTCGTTACGAAACCGGCCAAAAATCATCCGGCCAGCTGAAGTTTGAAGAACACTGGTAACCACAATCTCGACTGTCTGACCCAGACGGCTCTTTCCTTCTTCAATAACAATCATCGTCCCATCGTCCAGATAAGCGACACCTTGATTAAATTCTTTTCCCTCTTTTATCACTTTTACCTTCATTACCTCGCCGGGTAAGACCACCGGTTTAAGCGCATTGGCCAGTTCATTCATATTCAAAACCTTGATATTGTCTAAGTCAGCAACTTTATTTAGATTGTAGTCGTTAGTAAAAATCTTGGCATTGAGGGTTTTCGAAAGCTTCAAAAGCTTTGCGTCCACCGTATTCAATTCAGGAAAATCCACATCCTGAATCACTACTTTAAACTGTTTGCTTTTTTGCAGTTTCTTTAACACATCTAAACCCCTCCGCCCGCGGTTCCTCTTTAAGGTATCGGAAGAATCGGCAATGCCCTGAAGCTCGGCTAAAACAAAACGGGGAATAATTAAAATACCTTCGACAAATCCGCTTTCACAAATATCCGCAATGCGACCGTCAATTATGACACTGGTGTCTAATATCTTGAAATGGCTTTTTCCTTCTTCTTCCGTCCATTTAAGAAAGGGAGTAGAAAAACTTAACTCATCTCTTCTTCTGACAACAACCATAATGCCCAGGTAGCACAAGAGAACCGCCAAGACAGGCCTAACGATAGCGACTAAGACACTAGTGCCGTAAAGAAACGGAAAGGTATGGACGATAAGATTGGCGATTATCAAGCCCAAAACTATTCCGATAATACCGGCAATCAAAGCTTTGGTTTTTGCCCTGGACAAACCCAGCTCCAAGGCAACGATAAAGACACCGGTAAAAAAACCAATTATTGCGCCGGTAACGGGAGGAAAAGCTTCAAGGCCAATCTGTACGCTTAAACCGTAACCCGCAGCAATACAAAGCATCATAAAAATAGCCCGGAAAATAAAATAACCCAATTAAATTCACCTCCTTATTTAAAAACTAGTTCAATGGCTTGATTGACTGTTTCTACTGGAAAAATATTTATTCTTTTAGACAACTTGGATGAGGCATTTGCTTTAGGCAGAATGATTTTTTTGAAGCCTAAACGAGCGGCTTCCTTAATTCTTAACTCCGCCTGACGCACTCCTCTTACTTCACCACCCAGCCCGACTTCACCAAAAACAGCCGTATCAGCCGAAATCGGGGCGTTTTTAAATCCCGAGATGACGGCTAAAATAAGGCCTAAATCAACTGCCGGCTCCTCCACCTTAACCCCGCCAGCAATGTTAATAAAAACATCCTGGGTGTGAATGTGAAATCCCGCCCTTTTTTCCAAAACAGCTACGAGAAGAAGAAGGCGTTGATAATCGAATCCTTCCGAAGTCCGGCGGGGAAAACCAAAGCTGGTAGGTGACACCAAGGCCTGCACTTCTATTAACAGTGGACGGCTGCCTTCCAAACAGGCAACGACAATCGAACCGACTTTATCCCGGGAACGCTCTTCCAGAAAAAATTGCGAAGGGTTCCTAACTTCTCCTAAGCCCTCTTGACTCATTTCAAAAATTCCAATTTCGTTAGTTGAACCGAAACGATTCTTAACGGTTCGCAGAATTCGAAAACTCGAGTGTTTTTCACCTTCGAAATAAAGCACCGTATCAACAATATGTTCTAAAACCTTTGGCCCGGCCAAAGTCCCTTCCTTGGTAACATGACCAACGATAAAAATAGGAACGTTCAAAGTCTTGGCAAAACACATCAATTCCGTAGTAACTTCCCTGACTTGACTGATACTGCCCGGAGCGGCAGACAAAACGGGATTATAAACAATCTGAATGGAATCAACTACGACCAAACTGGGCTTTAGTTTTTCCATGTGGCTCTTGATGTTTTCAAAATTAGTTTCAGCCAAAAAAAAGAATTCTTCCAATGACCCAATCTTCAGCCGTTCGGCCCGCATCTTCATCTGTTTCAGAGATTCCTCCCCGGAAACATATAAAACCCGGCCAAACTTTTGAGAAAACTTCGAAGAAATCTGCAATAAAAGCGTGGATTTGCCAATTCCGGGCTCTCCGCCAATTAGAACCAGTGAGCCCGAGACCACACCGCCACCTAAAATACGGTCAAATTCTTCACAGGTAGTTGTCCGCCTCTCTTCAAGGACAGAATCAATTTCACTAATTCTTTGAGGTTTACTTCCGCTTTTTACCAGGCTTTCCTTCAATTGAACTATTTCCTCAACCAAAGTATTCCATTGGTCGCATCCGGGACACCGTCCCAGCCAACGAAGACTTTGATAGCCGCAATTCTGACAGATAAACCTTACCCTGGCTTTATCTTTTAACATCATTTTTCTTCTTCTGTTTTTTCTATCTTCTTTTTGGCCGGTCGCCTATAAGAAGATTTTTTGGGCTTGCGGAAAAGTTTCCAGGGGTTTTCTTCAAGATCTCTGATAAAAGCGTATAATTCGTCATAAAGCTCTTCTGAACTGACCAATTTCCCAATCGTTCCCTTTCCCGCATCCACTTTCCCCAGAACGCTTTTAAGAGAAGTCAGAGAATCGGAAAATTTGCCCATCTCGGATTTAAGCGAAGTCGAGATATCCTTGAAATTAGACACGGTAACCTTTATTTCTTCGCGACTCTCCTGACACATCCCATTGAGCTGAGTAAGCAAGATGTTTAGCTTTGCACTTGATTCATGGGCATTTTTTAAAATTTCCTTGATTGTCTCTTTGGCATTTGTTTCCACCACGATGCTATTCAGACAATTGGCGATTCCATCCAATTTCTTCACCATCTCTTCACCCATCTTCATGGCTTTTTCAAACCGCACCGGATCCTTACCAACTAAAAGGCCGCCTTCTGAAATTTTAGGAGTATTGGTTGTACCCGGAGCAATTTCGATATATTTTTCGCCCAATAGTCCCATAGTGTTGATAAGAACCTCGGCATCCTGATGAATTTCTACGCCTTTTTTTATCCAAAGAGCCAGCTCCACGCGGGTTGTTTCTCCTTTTAAAAATTTTATTTTTTCTACCCTGCCAACCTCAACACCGGCCACCCTGACCGGGGCACCTTTATCCAGGCCTCCGGTATAGTTAAAAACCACCTTAAACCGATAACCCTTCTCAAATAGACGAAAATCCCTGACAAAAAGAATCATCACGCAGAGTATGAGGATACCCACCAAAGCAAATATACCAACTTTAAATTCAGGAGTTGATTTAGGCATAGTTTCCCCCTTTATTTAGTATTCCGCCGCCCTTATCCCGGGAAAAAATATCCCGGGAAAGCATAAACATAGGGAACGGAACACGCTATTTTAAGTATGCCCGGCAATGGGCCCATGGGCACTACCGGTAATAAATTGACGAACAACGGGATTTTTTGTGTTTTTAATCTCATCGGGAGTGCCAATTTCAATTATTTTTCCCTGATAAAGCATACCGATGCGGTCAGCGATTCTATAAGCACTGCGCATATCATGGGTTACGGCAATAGAAGTTACCGAAAGCTTGCTGTGCAAATCTAAAATTAAATTATTAATGGCGTCGGCCATAATTGGGTCAACTCCGGTAGTCGGTTCATCATATAAAATCAACTCCGGATTCATGGCAATAGCCCTGGCTAAACCTACTCTCTTTTTCATTCCACCGCTCAGTTCTGAAGGCATTAAATCTTCGATACTTTCCAGCCCAACTAAAGCCAGCTTCTCCTTAACCAGGGTATAAATTTGCTCTTTTCCTAAACTTTGGTGCTCAATTAAACCAAAGGCTACATTCTCTCCAACGGTCAGGGAGTCAAATAAAGCCGCCCCTTGAAAAAGCATTCCAAAACGCAGACGGAGTGTATTTAAATCCCTTTCTGACATCGTGGTAATATTCCTACCGTCAATCATAATCTCTCCAGAGTCTGGTTTTAAAATACCTATGATATGCTTAAGGAGGACACTTTTCCCGCAGCCGCTTCGGCCAATTATAACAAAGGTTTCACCTTTGTTTATTTTGAGGTCCAACTTAGCTAAAACCTTCTTCTTGTCAAAAAATTTAGTAACCTGTCTTATGTCAATCATTTTTTTGCGCTAAAAACTTAACCCTTTAACGTTACCCTGTTTATCAAAAAAGCAGCACTGATAAGAAGAAATCAGACACCAGAATCAACATGCAGGAAGCAACAACCGAAATAGTAGTCGCCCGTCCGACTCCCTCGGCGCCGCCTTGGGCAATAAAACCCCGATAACAACTGACAATGGCAATTATCATTCCAAAGAAGGAGGCCTTTACCAATCCGTTAACGATATCACTGGGGTCGAGAAACTTAAGATTATCAAGAAAAAAAGTGCCATGGATACCCATCATTTTTACACCGACGAGATACCCGCCAAAAATTCCCGTAAAATCGCTAAAAACAGTCAAAATAGGCAGAAGGGCCGTGCAGGCAATAAAACGCGGAACAACTAAATATTTCACCGGACTTACGGCCATCGCCTGCAGGGCGTCAACCTGCTCAGTAACCTTCATCGTTCCAATCTCCGCGGTAATCGCCGCCCCGACCCTGCCCGCTAAAATCAAAGCAGTAAGAACCGGGCCTAATTCTCGCGTCATGGAAAAACCTACCACGGCCCCAATCCCTGATTCGACCGAAAGCTGGTGAAACTGATAATAGGTCTGAACAACCAAAACCATTCCGGTAAAAGCACCGGTAATCAGGACTACCGGAAGACTTTTGATGCCGATTTTTACCATCTGGTCCAGCATATTTTTCTTTTTAAAAGGAGGGGTAACCGTCCAGTAAATTGTCTCGAGAAAAAGCATGGAAATCCGGCCGAGATTATCGACTGCCTTGAGACAATAACGACCCAAAAAATAAAAAAAATGGAACATATAATTTAGACTCCCATCTTCATTAGATTTTCAAAACGGGCGTACTCTTCGATAAAAGCGAGTTTAACCGTTCCGGTAGGTCCATTCCTCTGCTTACCGATAATAATTTCGGCAATCCCTTTATTCTCTTCAGTCGGGGTGTAATAGGATTCCCGGTAAATGAAACCAACCAAATCGGCGTCCTGCTCGATGGCTCCAGATTCCCGTAAATCGGAGAGCAGAGGCCGCCGGTTTACCCGGCTTTCTACGGCACGGCTTAACTGCGAAATAGCAATAACTGGAACGTGCAACTCCTTAGCCATTGATTTCAGAGATCGGGAAATTTCAGATATTTCCTGCTGGCGATTTTCAATTTTGCCCCTTCCCTGCATAAGCTGGAGGTAATCGACAACTACCAATTTTATATCATGCTGTGTTTTAAGACGGCGGGCTTTTGCCCTCAGTTCTAAAACAGAAATAGCCGGTGTGTCATCGATAAAAATTGCCGTTTCGGAAAGTCTGCCCGCGGCTATGGTCAATTTCGGCCAGGCTGACTCTCCTAAAAAACCGCTTAAAAGTTTCCGTCCATTTATCCGGGCCTCAGACCAAAGCATTCTTTGCACTAACTGCTCTTTAGACATCTCTAAGCTAAAAAACGCCACGGGCATTTTTTTCTCTACCGCGACATATTGGATAATGTTGATACAAAGCGAGGTTTTTCCCATCGCCGGCCGGCTGGCAATAACCACCAAATCCCCGGACTGAAAACCGGTAGTCAAATGGTCTAAGTCTTTAAACCCAGAGGGAATGCCGGTTACATGCTCCTTGCGGTTATATAAATCTTCAATAAGTTCAAAACTATCTTTCAGAACCTCTTTAATGGGAATAAAACTCTGTTCAATCCGCCTTTGAGCTATTTCGAAAATCATTTGCTCGGCCCGATCTAGAAGCATATCAGGATCTTCACTACTGGCATAGCTTTCGGTAATAATCTGTGTCGCCGTATTAATCAACTGGCGAAGAAGGGATTTTTCCTTAACAATCTTAGCGTAATATTCTAAATGGGCCGAAGTAGGCACCGAATTGATTAAAGAAGTTAAATAACTTGCCCCACCTACTTCATCTAACTGCCCCATCTTTTTCAACTTGGCGGTCAACGTAATTACATCTACCGCTTCCCGACGTTCGTATAAATCAATAATAGCCGAAAAAATCGTTTGATGAGCTTCTTTATAAAAACTCTGGGAAGAAAGTATTTCTACCGCCCGGCCGATAGCTACATCCTCTAAAAGCATTGAGCCCAGCACGGACATTTCTGCTTCGATACTTTTAGGAGAAAGTTTTTCCTTAAGAAGAACTTCCTTTTCTGCCATGATTACCACCTTTAGATTATAGAAACCAGCTAACAGAAAACAAACTATTTCTGTCTGCTTCTGAGTTCTGCCGTCTGACTTCTGACTTTATTATTCTTTAATCACCCAGACCTTAAGCACAGTCTTTATCTCCGGGTGAAGTTCAACTGAAATATGATAGATCCCTAAACTTTTTATCGGCTCAGCTAATTTGATCCCTTTTACAGCAATTTGCACACCTTCTTTGGCTAAAGCTTCGGCAATATCCTGCGAGGTTACCGAACCATAAAGTTTATTATCCGCGCCAGCTCTGGCCGAAATCGTGCAGGATATATTCTCAATTCTCTGGGACAAATTTTTCAAAGCCCCTTTTTCTTTTTCTTTGTTTCTAACTTCTTTTTTCTTTTCTTCGTCAATAATCTGCAAATTACCAGAAGAGGCTTTTAAAGCCAGTCCTTTGGGAATCAGGAAATTACGAGCATATCCCTCGGCAACCTCAACAATATCTTTTTCCTTCCCTAACCCGGAAATTTTCTTTTTAAGAATAATTTTCATTTTTATCCCTTTTTACAATACTGGTTTATAATGTTTCGGAGAACATGACATTGTTGTTATTCGGAGACAAAAGGCAAAAGATTAGCCATCCTGGCCCTTTTAATCACCTTGGCTAAATGCCTCTGATGATAAGCGCAGTTTCCAGAAATCCGGCGAGGAATAATCTTCCCCCTTTCGGTGGTATAGCGTTTGAGCCTGGTGACATCCTTATAATCGATCATATCAACTTTATCAATGCAAAATTTACAAACTTTTTTCTTAAAAAAAGTCCTTTTTTTTCTTTTTTGAAGTTTTTTCTTTTTAAACCTGGCCATTTATTTATCTCCTTTCCTAGAATGGGACTTCATCGCTTTTATCGTCAAAATTAACCGTGGCTTCGTTTTTTTCTTCTTGAGCCGCTTCGTTTTTGGGGACAAAACCACGCCCGCCTAAAAACTGGACCCTTTCGGCGACAACATCCAAAGCGCTCCTTTTTTCTCCGGCAGGAGTCTCCCAGGAGCGGCTTTGGAGCCTTCCCTCAATAAATACCGGCCGGCCCTTGTTTAGATATTGGCTGCAAGATTCCGCCTGTTTACCCCAGACAACTATACGAAGAAAACACGCCTCTTCCTTTTTCTCCTTGTTAGCCGTGATATAAGTACGGTTAACGGCAAGGCCTAAATTGCATACCGGACGGCCGTCAGGAAGATACCGCAATTCCGGGTCCCTAGTGAGATTGCCGATAAGAAATACTTTATTAAGATTGGCCATTTTTCTCTCCTTCCCTTTTGAATATCGAAAAACGCAAAATACCTTCCTTCAACTGATAAAGTTTTCTTAATTCACCTAAGGTATCCCGAGGAACGGAAAAATAAATGAGGTAAAATTTAGCTTCTTTTTTGCCTTTGATAGAATGATGCAGTTTCTTCTGCCCCCATTCTTCAATCTTTTCCACTTTGCCTTTAAATTGTTTGATGCCGTCCTGGATATTTTGAAGCTTTTCCTTTAACTTATCTTCGGCCATAACCGGATCGAGGATAAAAAGCCCTTCATAATGTCGCAAAGTTCCACCTCCTTATTTTTAAAAGATTACCGTAACCAAGTTACAAGCGATATATGTCTCTTCTCTTACGAACTTCTAAATTTAAATTGGACGACATCTCCGTCCTGAATTTGATAATCTTTGCCTTCGGTCTTAATTAATCCCTTCTCTTTTAAACCGTGGATTGACTTCATTTCATTTAAATCGGAAAATTTATAGACTTCGGCACAGATAAATCCTTTTTCCATATCCGAATGGATTTTTCCGGCCGCTTCTTTAGCTTGAATTCCCGAAGGCACCGGCCAGGCCTGGATCAATTCTGCCTCCGTGGTAAAAAAGGTGATAAGATTTAACAATTTATAGGCCGCTTTAACCAGCATTTCCAAGGAGGATTCTTTCATACCCAAATCCTTTTTAAATTCTTCTCGCTCTTTCTCTTTAAGTTCACCCAATTCTTTTTCCCAGGAGGCACATAAAGAAACTACCTGGGTTTCCTCCAATTCTGCTTTCTTGCGTATGGATTGAATAAAAGGGTGCCCGTATTGGAGAACGGCCTTTTCACCAACATTAGCCGCATAGAGAACCGGCTTGAGGGTAAGCAAACTATATCCTTTAATTCTAAAAATTTCTTCTTGAGAAAAAGACATCCCTCTAATCCTTTCGCCGCGGGATAAAGCCTCTTTTAATTTTTCCAGTAATTCCTTTTCCTTCTTGATTTTTTTCTCGCCGCTGCGAATCTGTTTCACAACCTTCTCCAGTTTCTTTTCAACGAGATTTAAATCGGCCAAAATTAATTCCGTGTCAATTATTTCGATATCTCGAATCGGATCCAGACTCCGGGCAATATGGGCAATTTCTTTGTTTTCAAAACAACGGACCAGATGAATCAGAGCATCAGCCGATCGGACATAGGAAAGGAATTCATTGCCTAAACCTTCTCCTTGGCTGGCTCCTTTAACCAGCCCGGCTAAATCGACAATTTTTATTCTTGCGGGAATTTTTCTTTTTCCGCCAAGCAGCTCAAAAATTATATCTAAGCGTCCGTCATTCACAAATACGGCGCCGACATTCGGCTTGATGGTGCAAAAAGGATAATTTGAAACACCAACTTCGGCCCGGGTCAAAGCACTAAACAGGGTGGACTTGCCAACATTCGGCAAACCTATTATTCCCACCTGCACTAAGTTTTCTCCTGAAAGGTTATACCCCTAAAAGATTTTTAGTCCGAACTTAAAAGGATATTTCTCAATGCAACAAAATTACTATTTAAACAGAGAATTTTTTAAAACAAAACTGGCAAAAACAATCGAAACCATGGACATCAGTTTAATTAAAATATTCAGAGACGGACCGGCGGTATCTTTTAAGGGATCGCCGACCGTATCGCCAACCACCGCTGCTTTATGGGCAAAAGAACCTTTAGCTTTTTCGTCAGACTCGATGCATTTTTTCGCATTATCCCAGATACCACCGGCGTTCGCCATAGTAATGGCTAAAATGAACCCAGAGACTAAGGCGCCGGTTAAAAGCCCGGCCGCGGCTTCGACACCAAAAACTAAACCAATAATTAACGGTGAGGCTAACGCTATCAAGGCGGGAAAAATCATCTCTCTCTGGGCTGCTTTGGTACAAAGGTCAACACAACGGACATAATCGGCCTTGGCCTTTCCCTCCATTAAACCACATATTTCTTTAAACTGCCGGCGGACTTCTTCGACAATACTAAAGGCAGTCCGGCCAACCGCCCGGATAGTCAAAGAAGAAAAAAGAAATGGGAGGACACCGCCAATAAACAAACCGCAGATAACCGCCGGGTTCAATAACGACAAATTTATAACTTTAGAAAGATTGGCTTTGTCTATAATCAAATTTAATTCATTGCGATAGGCAGCAATTAAAGCCAGCGCCGTTAAAGCGGCCGAACCAATAGCAAAACCCTTACCAGTAGCTGCCGTGGTGTTGCCTAAGGCATCTAAGGCGTCGGTTCGCCGCCGAACCTCAGGAGGCAACCCAGCCATCTGGGCATTTCCGCCGGCATTATCGGCCACCGGGCCATAGGCATCAGTCGCTAAAGTCATCCCCAAGGTCGAAAGCATACCCACCGCGGAAATAGCCACTCCATATAAACCTAAATTAGGATTTTCTCCTCCGCCAGAAGCAAAATAGCTGATTAAAATCGCCAGGCTCACGGTTATTACCGGAATAACCGAAGCAAGCATTCCCCAGGCCAAGCCGTTAATTATCGTTATCGCTGAACCGCTTTTAGCCGATTCGGCGACACAACGCGTTGGAGAATAACGACTCGAAGTAAAAAATTCGGTGGAAAGGCCGATAATTACCCCGGCTAAAAGTCCAGATAAAACTGCCCAATAGATGTTAAAAAGTTGACTGCCTAAAATAAACTTGATTACAAAGAAAGCACCCCCGGCCACCAAAATTGCGGTGCCAAAAATACCCCGGCGCAAAGCCCTGAGCAAAGTAGCTACTTCTGCCTTATCTCCGGCCTTAATAAAAAAAGTGCCGATAATGGAAGCGATTACGCCGATTGAGGCCATAACCATAGGAACGGTTAATCCGGAAGTGCCTAATCCGGCGGCAACTCCTAAGGAGGCTGTGGCGACAATAGTGCCGACATAGGATTCATAAAGATCCGCCCCCATCCCGGCAACATCGCCAACATTGTCTCCAACATTATCAGCAATAACGGCGGCATTCCGGGGATCATCCTCCGGAATATCCGATTCAACCTTGCCAACTAAATCCGCTCCCACATCCGCCGCTTTAGTATAGATGCCTCCACCGACGCGGGCAAAAAGAGCCTGAGAACTGGCTCCCATGCCAAAACAAAGCATGGTACTGGTAATATATTGGATTTTTTGCGGCTCAAGAATTTCTCCGGCAACCACTTTCGCCTGATAATACCAATTGAGAAAGTAATACCAGATACTTAAATCTAGAAGTCCCAAGCCCACAACTGCCATTCCCATGACGGCGCCGCTGGAAAAAGCAACCTTTAATCCCTGATTTAGACTAAATCTGGCCGCCTGAGCGGTTCTCCCTCCGGCCTGGGTAGAAAGAGTTAAACCAATAAAACCAGCCAATCCGGAAAAGAAACCTCCGGTCAAAAAAGCAAAGGGAACAAAAATTACCAGATAGCCGCGCCAAACCAAAAGCAACAAAACAAAAAACATAAAGGCAAAAAAGAGGCCAACGCCGGTGTACTGCCGTTTTATGTAAGCTAAAGCGCCAACCCTTACGGCAGAGGCAATCTTCATCATCTCCGGACTTCCTTCATCTTTTTTCAAAACGTAAATGATAAGCAGCGCCGCAAATACTAAGGCAGCGATTGAACCAACTGGTGCCAGCCAAATTAAATTAGCCATATCTTAATTTCCCCCTCCGTTAAATTAAACTTTATCCGGCGAAATACGAACGGTCTTGCCGTTTTTCCAAATAGCAAGAGGACGGCCTGTTTTCTTATGTTGGGCCACCACCTCTTTTACTGCTTCTTTTAAAGCAATCATTGCTTTATCCTGTAAAGATTTTTTTCGTTTCATAAGTTACCTCACTAATGCCTTTATTTTTTTGAATAACTCCTGATTGGTTATCACAACATTCCCATTTTTTATTTTGGCTATTAATCTTGGTAGAGAGCCGGCATTATCAAACAACATCCATGAATTAAGTAAAGGCTGATATAATTTGAAAAAATTGCAGATGGATCTTTTAAAACGCCTCCTTACATCTTGAGCTGGAACATTATGTCCACCTTCTAAGACCCTGTCTTTAATACGGGCTATGGCCAGTTCCGAGTTCGGTATCCATAAAAAGAAAAGGTGGAGTTCATAACCTTTTAATTTTAAATTTTTAAAAAGATTGACATGTAACCTGCCCGATAATGTAGTTTCAAAAGCAAAATCAACTCCTGAATCCTTAAATTCATGGATTTGAGATAAAACAAGTTTCCCCGCTTTAATGGCAACTTGTTTTGGAGAAAAAGGTGATAATCCCTGCGCAATAAGATCCGCATTTACAAAATTTGAACATCTGGCGTAATCTGGCAGAAACTTGTTGGCAAATGTTGTTTTTCCTGAACCGTTAGGCCCGGCGATTATATAAACGTTTTTATGGTTTTTTATCCGTTTTTAAAGTATCTCCTTTACCTCTAAAACCGCAGTAATCTTATATTCTAGATTGCTCTGCCAATTTCGAGTCTAAACTCGAAATTGGCTGCCGAGCTTGGATTCGAACCAAGAAACCAGGCTCCAAAGGCCCGTGTGTTGCCATTACACCACTCGGCAAATTCGTTATCTCGTTATTTCGTTATCTAGTTATTTCGTTATTCGTTACCCGTTATCCCGTTAGGCGGTTAAATCGATTCATGGCCGTATCAATCCCATCCTGAATAAAAACCTCCACCGCCTTTACGGCCAGGTCAATTAAAGAAGCGAGTTCTTTTTTTTGCCTGCGGTTAAATTGAGCCAGAACATACCCCGCCAACTCCTTTTTTCCGCCGCCAGAGATTCCCACTCTCAAACGAGGGAAAACATCAGTCCCTAAAGAACCGATAATTGAAGCTAAACCGTTATGACCTCCGGCTGAACCCCGTTTTCGCAGCCGCATACTTCCCCAGGAAAGATTAACATCATCCAAAACAATTAATAAATCACATATATCCAGCCGAAACTTCTTGATTAAACGGCCGACTGCCCGGCCGCTTAAATTAACATAGGTCTGGGGCTTGGCTAAAACTACCGATTTCCTTTTCAGAAGCCCCTTTCCCCACCGGGAAGAATAACTTTCCTCATCTAATTTAAGCCTATATTTTTCTGCCAGAGCTTCAACCACTAAGAAGCCAAAATTGTGGCGGGTACTCCGGTAGAGGCGGCCTGGATTACCTAAGCCAACAATCAGCTTCACAAAATTTCTCCTTCATTTCACCTGCTCTACACTGTTTTTTACATTTCTTTCTTTTCTTTTTTCTCTTCTTTTTTCGCTTCTTTCTTTTCTTCTCCCTTTCCTTCCGTTACATCCTCTACCTCTTCTTCCGGTTTCTTTCCTTTTTTAATCACTTCGGGTTCGGTAATTTCTTCCTCCGGCAACTTTTCCTCTTCAACTTCTATCTTTTTCGGCGCTCCGACCGAAATTACCACCTGTTCCAAATCAATCAGACTTTTAACTTTGGGAGGAATAGATAAATCTTTTACGTGGATAGTATCTCCAATCATCATCTTGGAGACATCCAATTCAATCTTTTCCGGAATATCGCTTGGCAAGCATTCCACTTCTAATTCCCAAAGAACATGGTCTAAAATTCCTTCCTGTTGAACCACCCCTGGCGCTTCACCTTTAATCACAATAGGAATTTTAGCCGTAATTTCTTTGTCAACAGCAAATTGATAAAAATCGACGTGCAGAATCCCATCCGAAGTGGGATTATGCTGTACTTCTTTTATAAAAACCTTCTTGGATACTTCCTTTTTCCCATCTTTTTTAATCTGGAGATCGATAATGGCATTCTCCCCATAATCGGAATGTAAAACCTTTTTAAATTCCTTTTCGTTAATACCGATAAGAATATTTTCTTTTTTTCCATAGACAACTGCCGGAATAGAACCTTTGGTTCGCAGCCGCCGCGAAGCACCAGTTCCTCTTTCTTGGCGAAAATGAGCTGACAAAGATAACTCTTTCATTTTAAATAATCCTCCCGTTTATTGGTAAAATACATTATACGCAAAATGCAAGGAAAAATTTAAGAAAATACAGCCTATACGAAGAGAGAGCTTACCGAGCTTCCTTCATGTATTCTGTTAATCGCCTCTCCCAAGAGGTTGGCTATCGACAAAACCTCCAATTTAGGGCAATTTTTTGCTTCTTCCTTTAAAGGGATCGTATTCGTCACCACTAATTTTTTTAGATTGGATTTATTAATTTTTTTAAGCGCCAAACCGGAAAGAACCGGATGAGAACACCCAGCATAAATCTCCTTTGCCCCTCTTTTTTCAACGGCTTCAGCCGCCTTGACTAAAGAATCAGCGGTATCAGCCATATCATCCAGAATAAGGGCAGTTTTTCCTTCAATTTCACCAATAACATTCATTACTTCGCTAACATTCGCTTTAGGACGGCGTTTATCAATCAGGGCTAAGCTAAAATTCATTCTGGCAGCAAAGGCCCTCGCCCGCTTGGCACTACCCATATCAGGAGAAACGACAACGGCGTCATCTAATTTCAGTTTTTTAAAATAATCGATGAAAAGGGGGGCCGCAAAAAGATGGTCAACCGGAATATCAAAAAAACCCTGAATCTGTCCGGAATGTAAATCGATCGTGAGAATGCGGTCAGCCCCGGCCCGGGTAATCAAGTTGGCCGCCAGTTTAGCCGTAATAGGAACCCGGGGTTGATCCTTGCGGTCTTGACGGGCATAACCAAAATAAGGAATAACGGCGGTAATCCTATCAGCGGAAGCGCGTCTAAAAGCGTCAAGCATAATCAAAAGTTCCATAAAATTATGGTTAACCGGCTGAGAAGTCGACTGGACGACAAATATATCCATACCGCGGACATTTTCATCAATCTTAATGGAAGTTTCTCCGTCGCTAAACTGTCCAACAGTAAGACTACCTAAGCTGAGCCCCAGATACCTGGCAATTTCATCAGCTAACTTTCGGTTAGAATTACCGGTAAAAATTTTTAATGCCCCGTTATGCATTGTTCTCTCCTTTCACTCCGTTTAAAGTAATCCAGCCTCTTCCGCGAAAAAGCTGAGCGTGCTTGCCTGAAGCGGAGATTTTCTATTAAGAAGTTTTAGTGATTTTCGAACCAGCTTCGATATATTTATCTTTCTTTATTTTTACCGGCCCGATTATATTCGTATGACTGCCAATAACGACATTTTCGGCAATTAGAGTTTTTCCGCTCCTGGTTCCATTCAGATTAGAAATGATAGTTCCGGCTCCAACTTCAACATTTTTCTTTAAAAAACAATCTCCGATATAGGAAAGGTGACAAATCCGTGAAGACTGCCCGATACGGCTTTTATTAATTTCTGCTAAATTTTCAACAACAGAGGCCTCTTCAATAATACTTCCTCCTCGAATATGGGAAAACGGACCAATGGAAACTTTATCCTTGATTTTTGCCCCATCAACAATTGACATTAATACCTTAACATGATTTTTTATCTCGGCATTTTTGATGTGCGATTGCGGGCCAATTTGGCAGCCCTGTCCAATTGAGGTCTTCCCTCGAATAAAGGTAAAGGGATAAATGGTTGTATCCATACCAATTTTGACTCCGCTGTCAATAAAGGTGTTATCAGGGTCAATAATGGTTACTCCTCTTTGCATTAATTCATCCAGAATTCGATGGCGTAAAATACGCTGGGCCTGGGTAAGTTGTTTTCGAGTATTAACGCCCAAAACTTCAGTCGCATCTAAAATGGCTAATCTTTCCACCGGAAGCTTTAGTGAAACAAAAATTTCAATGACGTCAGTTAAATAATACTCTTCCTGTTTATTATGAGACCTCACTTTTTCCAAAGATTTAAAAAGAAGCTGGCTGTCAAAACAATAGGTGCCGGCATTAATCTCCCGGATTTTTGCCTCTTTTGGCGATAGGTCGCGGTCTTCAGTGATTTTTTTAATTCTTTCTTTTTCATCTAAAATTATCCGTCCATACCCGGTAGGGTTGGAAATCTCGGTAGTCAAAACGGTAGCGGCTGCCCCGGTCGATTTATGTTTCTGGATGAGCTTGCGCAAGGTATGCGGCGTTAAAAGAGGGGTATCTCCGCAAACGACTAAAATCGTCCCGGAAAAGCTTCTAAGCCGGGATTTTGTCTGCAGTACGGCATGGCCCGTCCCCAAGCGCTTTTTCTGCACGATAAACTCAACCGATTTATCCCCTTGAAGTATTTTTTTAGTAAACGATTTCCCCTGTTCGCTGACTATGACTAAATTCCTCGTTAAGGGAATTTTTCCCAGGGTCTCGGTTATATATTTAATCATCGGTTTCCCGACTACCTCATGAATTATTTTCTGAAAATTAGACTTAATCCGGGTGCTCTGACCGGCCGCTAAGACCACACCAATCACATCCTTCATCTCTTCACCTGTTGAAATTTAAAATCAAACCTGGGATTCCCCTATATTTAGTCCCGGGGTTGATTTTGCCTTTTCCTTCTCATAAGCTTCCAGAACGGTTTTTTGAACGTAGTTCCGGGTTTCGACAGAAATAGGATGAGCAATGTCTTTGTGTACTTCTTGATGAGCTTCACCTTCACGAGTCGGCATCGAGGCATTTATCTTTGGCAATACAGATTCTACCGGAGCCCCGCAGGCATTACAAAATTTGCTTCCAATAACATTGGGATGCCCGCATTTAAGGCAAGGCTGGCGGAGTTTCCGACTGGGCATAGCAATAAACAATCCTTTTTTTCCATCGATAACTTTTAAATCCCGAATGATAAAGCAGTTGTCTAAAGTAATGCTGGCATAGGCTCTCAGTTTTCCCTCTTGAGAATTTCGCATAAAAACCCTGACTTCTGTAATCTCCACTGTCCTCACTCCCTTCTTTGGCATTCAATCATCCCCGAACGTTTCTTCAAGCTTCCTCTTAACACTCCAGTCTCAATGCATCTAAACTTTTAACGATATACACCCCCTTTCTAACTTTAAGTTTTTTTAAAAAAAACCGCGCTTCTCGAATATTTTTCACCGGCGCAAATAAAGTCGACCCGCTACCGCAAACCTTTACTACCGGCAAACCGGCCTGAAACAATTTTTCCCGATAAGTCAAAAGCTTCGGCCTTAGTTTAAAAACGGTTTCCTCTAAACCGTTATATAAATGATTCTGTAATAATCCCGGGGTCCCATTTTTCAAAGCCAAAGATAACTTTTTAATCTCTTTTAGATGATGGGAATAATTTTTTTTGTCCAGGCGCCGAAATTTATTATTTCCTTCTCGATGGTTGTTTAAAGACATATTGTTTCGAGAAAAAGTTTTATAAACCTCTTTAGTCGATAGTGAAAACCCGGGAAAAAACAAGAGATAATAAAATGATTCAGCCGCTAAGCTTTGAACTTTTTCTCCCCGACCGCGCACCCTGGCTGTTTTCCCCTCTATAAAAAAAGGAACATCACTGCCTAACTTTTTTGCCCAGTCAACTAATTTTTTCTTAGTTAATCCGAGATCCCATAATCTATTCAAGCCGAGGAGAACAGCCGCGGCATCACTGCTGCCGCCTCCTAAACCCGCCCCTACCGGGATACGCTTCGTCAAATGTATTATTACCCCCTTTTTTAGCCGGAGCTTTTCCAGAACAAGCCGGGCCGCCTGATAAACTATATTCTCTTTTCCCCGGGGAATCCCCGGACAGGGGGAGACAATTTTGATTCCGCTGGTTTTCTCCTCAAGTTTAATCTCATCAAATAACTCTACCGCCTGCATTACTGAATCCAGGCTGTGAAAACCGTCTTTTCTCCTACCTAAGACAGTCAAGTACAAATTAATCTTGGCCGGAGCTTTAAGTTTTATCTCCTTCATGAACAGAAATAGTCTCGAGTTCCTTCATTTTCTCTAAAAGAATCTTGTTTTCTGGATTTAAGCGCAACGATTCTCCCCAGGCTTCTTTTGCTTTCTTCCATTCTCTTTTTTTATAATAAACATCACCGAGATGTTCATAGATAACCGGATCCTCCTGGAGAGTAACGGCAATTTTTAGCTCTTTTAAGGCTAAATTAAACATCCCTTTTTTGTAATGAACCCAAGCCAAGGTATCAAGGTAAGCTCCATTTTTTGGCGCAAGGGATACAGCCTGATTGGCTAATTTCACCGCTTCTTCTAAATAGATGCCTTTTTCGGCATACATATAGGCCAGATAATTATAGGCTTCAGCAAATTGAGAATTAAGCCTTATCGCCTCTTTAAATTCATAAATAGATAAAGGGAAATCCCCCATTTTTTCATAAACAACGGCCAGATAAAAATGACTGACATCGTCTTCGGGGGAAAGGCTAATTGCCTTTCGAAAAAAACCTGCGGCATCGCTTAATTTTTCCAGCCTAAAAGAAGCAAAACCGCGCAAAAAATAGATATCCCGGTTCTCTCGTTTTTTATCTTTCAGTAAATCAATCGCTTTTTGAAATTGATTTTCTTTTAAATAAAGATAAGCAAGGGTTAGATAGGTTCTTGAATCATCAGGCCTTAGAGAAATAACTTCTTCATAGCTTTTGATGGCTTGCGGGATTAAATCCATTTCTTCATAAAGAGAACCAATAAGAATTTTGACGGCTACGTTTTTGGGATCGATTTCAAGTATTTTTTGAAAATATTTGAGAGATCCTTCCTTATTGCCGACCTGATGTAAAAGTAAACCAATGGTACTCAAAATTCTAATATCACCGGGAGTTAAATCGACAATAGTTTGGTAACACTGAATCGCTTTGTCATATTCCTTAAGTTGGGAATATACCTGTGACAAACGGAAGTTTAAACTGACACTATCAGGCTGAGACTTGAGCAATTGCTCATAAACCTTAGCGGCCCGAGACCATTTTTCCTGAAACTCATAAATAGTCCCTAAAGTGAAATTTACTTCCTCATCGTCAGGAAAAAGGGACCGGGCTTTTTTCATTACCCTTAAGGCTTCTTTATCTTTTTCATCCAGACTTAAAACCCGGCCCAGCTGAATATAAGCATCCCTGCCTTCCGGTTCAAGTTTGATTAAATCTCTTAGGATCCGGATGGCTTTAGGGTATTGTCTTTCTTGGACATAAAGAGCCGCCAAGGCAAAATAGGCATCTGATAATTCCGGATTGATTTCGATAACTTTTAGATAGTGATCCTCTGCCTCGGCCGGTTTACCTAAGGCTAAATAAAGGAAGGCTAAATATTGATGCGGGATAGGATTTTCTGGATCACGTTTTAGAAGTATCTGAAACTGCTCTTCAGCCTGGGTAAATTTTCCTGCTTTAAAATAAACCGTTCCTAAAGCTTGCCGAATAGTAAATGCATCAGGCTCTAAATCTTTTGCCCGGTTAAATTCTTCGATAGCTTCCTCTATTTTTCCCTGGCGCTCAAGCAGGAGACCGGTAGTATAGTGCGCAACAGCTTCTGAATTCCACCTTCCTGTTTCAAGAGTATTTCCCCCTAAAGATGGAACCTTACCTTCGCTCTGCGAAAGGACAGGACGATTTTCAACCGGAGCTTCACCCAAAAGTCCCGACCCGGCTGAATTTTTGATTTTCGCCGAATCAGCGACTTCCTCTCCAGAAGCACCGGCCCAACCAAAAGAAACCAGACTAAAAAAGGTTGCGAGATAACAAGCGGTAAACCTTACCCATTTACCACTAAATCCAGTTGATGGACTTATATCGCTCCCAGCAGTTGTTTTAGTATACAGCACCAGGCTCTTTTTTCCAAAGGATGTAAGCATTAGCAGGTAAAACCTTTTTTTCCCTTATCTCTTCTTTTTCTTATGTCGATCTCTTCGCAGTCTCTTTTTCCTTTTGTGTTTAGCAATTTTTTTTCTTTTTTTCTTTTTCCCGCAAGGCATTTTTCTCACCCCCTCTTCAACAAAACCAAATATTTGAAATAAAAGCTGCAAAGTAAAAATAAAATTTCCGGAGATTTCGGTCTTTGGATTGTGCCTTTATCGCTATATCACCTTATTCAGCGAATATTCAATAATGCCCTCGGCGCCAATTTTCTTTAGCTCGGGAATCAAACGCCGCACTTCAAGTTCATCAATGACGACCTCGATAGCATACCAGCCTTTTTCACTCAAGCTGGAAAGAGTCGGCTTGCGAAGAGCAGAAAGAATTGAAAAAACTTTATCTAAATTCGCAGCCGGGACATTCATTTTTAACCCGACTTTCCCTTCCGCTAAAAGCGCCCCTTTAAGAAGCAAAGAAAAATTACCGATTTTTTCTTTTTTCCAGTTATTTTCCCAGGCCTGTCGATTAGCAATCAATTTCGTAGTTGATTCAGCCACCACTTCAACAATCTTTAGATTGTTTTCGGCTAAACTTCTACCGGTTTCGGTCAGCTCAACAATGGCATCAACCAACTCAGGCGTTTTCATTTCAGTCGCCCCCCAGGAAAACTCCACTTCAGCTTTAACCCCTTTTTTTTTCAAAAATCCCTTGGTTACATTGACCAGTTCAGTAGCGATCCTTTTCCCTTGTAGGTCCTGAACCTTTTTTACGGGCGAATCTTTGGGCACGGCTAAAACCCATTTTACGGGGATAAGCCCCTGTTTGGCGTAAATTAATTCAGCTACCTCGACTACTTTAGCAAAACTGTCCATAATCCAGTCTTGACCGGTTATTCCGGCATCAATCACCCCTTCCTCGACATACCGAGGAATCTCCTGAGCGCGGATAAGAATCGGTTCAATTTCTTCATCGTTTATAGACGGGAAATAAGACCGCGGATTTACCGAAATATTGAATCCGGCCTTTTTTAACAATCGGAAAGTAGCTTCTTGCAGGCTACCTTTAGGCAATCCCAGTTTTATTTTCATTTTTCTTTCTCCCAGGCTTCCCATTCTTCAAGCCAATTCTTTGCCTTTCGCGAATAAATTCTGCCGCTCGGCTTTATCCGGCTCAGGGGATTTATCCGCCATCTTTTTCTTACTTTCGGCACCTTATTTTTAGATTTTTTCACCTGATTTCAATAAATCGATTTTATTCACATTTCTTCTATCTATGAGCCGCTGGCCAAGAGCAAAAATTATTGCTGTTGCATACTGCGGATAAAAATTTTTCTCCCGAATTCTTTAAATTTAAGATCCAGGCAACGCAAAATTTCGTCTCCTTCTTCCGTTTTGAGGGAAAATTTTTTCTCTATAGCTTCTTTAAAATAGCGTTTCAGCATGGAGGCAGCAATATAAGGATTCTGGTTTTGGAAATCCTTGAACTCTACGATTAAAAGACTGCCTATCTTATATTTTTTTTCCTGATTATCAATCTGAAGCTCAAGGCCTTCAGAAAATTTCAAGGCTTTCTGGAAGGCAGCTCCGGAGCCAGATGCTTTTGCCTTTTTACCTTTCGATTTTTTAAAGGCTGAAGATTGAATCTTCCTTTTAAGAACTTCCGGCTTTTGCTTATCCCGGTTTATCCTTCTTTGGCTGTAAGGGTGTGACTCAATAAGCTTACTGATATCATCCCTTTGGAAACGAAGATTTCCCCCTACTTTATAGGCAGACAGCCGGCCGCTCTGAAGAAGATTATAAATCTGACTGCGGCTAATCTTTAATATCCTTTCGACATCTCTACGGGTATATAGCTCTTTTATCTCTTTATTGGACATATATATTGCAGGCTGGATTAGGGAATGTTAACAATTTTCTTCTTCTTTGTCAAGATTTTTCCTAAAAACTTTATCTCCCGAGACTTGATTTTAAGCCGAAAATCATCAAAAATCAAATAAAAACTAGGAAGGAAAAATAGGGTCAAAATAGTCGAAACCGAAAGTCCACCAATTACCGTAATCGCCAAAGGCGACCAAAGCCCGGCCGCCTCGCTACGATCCATAGCCATAGGAAGCAAGCCAATCACCGTAGTTAAACTGGTAATTAAAATCGGCCGAAGACGATCTTGACCGGCATTGATAACTGCCTTGAGGCGTTCCATCCCGGTCTGTCGTAAATCATTAATGTGAGCCAGAAAAATTATGGCGTTGTTAACGCTAATGCCGGCTAACATAATCATCCCGATTAAAACCGAAACGCTTTTCAGGGTGCCGGTCAAAATGAGAAAAAGAACTACCCCAATTAAAGCCAGCGGCAAGGTGGTCATAATAAGCAAAGGCTGCCAGAAGCTTTCAAAAAAAGCGGCCAAAACCATATAAATCAAAAGAATAGTGATAATAACTACGGAAAAAAGCTGCTTTTGATTCTCCTTCATTTCTTCATAACTGCCGGCAATTTTATAATGATACTTCTCGGGCAGCCTCACCGGTTTAAGGGCAGTTTGCACCTTTTCTACGGCAGAACCCATGGGAAGACCGGTAACTGTGCCCGTAACCTGAATCATCCGGCGTTTATTTTTACGCCAGATTTCGCTGGGGCCGTAAAGAGAGGTAAAGCCGGCCATTTGCTTCAAGAAAATCAGGCGGCCCTCGGGATTGGTCAGGGTTAAACGGGTTAAATCTTCGTAGGTATCACGGTCATCTTTTTCCAGGCGGACAATAGTTTCGACTTCCTTTCCCTTAGTATGATAGCGGGTCGGCACCAACCCTCTTAATTGCGCATGAAGAATTTCAGCCACATCCTTAACCGAGAAACCCCAGATTAATGCCTTCTCCCGGTCAACAATAACCCCAATCTCCGGACGGGGAGCACGCATCCGCAAGCGAACATCAGTTAGCCCTTTGATGCCCTCCATTTTTTGGGCCATCACTGAGGCTATTTTTTTCAATTCTTCATATTTATGGCCATAGATATCAATGGTCAATTCTTTCAAAACCATCCGTTCCGGTTCTTTAAAATAAATAAAGGCTTCTTCTATGCTTTCTACCTGTTTGCGTAAAATATCAATAATTTCCTGGGCGGAACGGCGGCGCTTGCGACGCGGCTGCAACTCAACATTAATCCGCGGCGACCAGGGTTTTACCCGGGAAGTAACTGTTTTTACTTCAGGGAATTCTAAAAGCATTTCTTCGATATCTTTGACTACTTCATCCGATTTTGAAAGTTTTGTTCCCGTAGGCATTTCTATATAAACGGTAAATTCTTTTTCTTCGGTGCCTCCCCAGAGCTCCGTTCCCCGCTTCATAAAAACGAAACTAGAGGTTAAAAATAACATTAAAGCCAGGATGAGAAATAAAAAGCGGAATCTCAGGGTAAAACTTAAAAACCGCCGATACCAAAGTTTCATATTTACCTCATCACCCCCGTTAGAAATAACTTCCTTAACGTGGCCAAACTTAATCCGCCCGCAAAGCATCGGAACCAGGGTAAGGGCAATAAAAAGAGACGCAAGAAGGGCAAAAACAATGGTAAACCCTAAACTGCTGTAAAGAAGCCGGGTCTTTTTGTTGGCAATGAGCAAAAAAGGTATAATTACCACCACCGTGGTAAGTGTGGAGGCAATAATCGCCCGGCTCATTTCTTCTGCTCCGAGAATAGCCGCTTTTCCCTTGGGCAGCCCTTTTTCTCTTTTCTGAAAAACATTTTCCAAAACCACTACGGAACTATCAACAATCATACCGACACCTAAGGCCAAACCGCTCAACGTCATAATATTCAAACTTAACTTACCGAGATACATAAAGACAAAGGTAATCATTACACAACAGGGAATAGATAAACCGACAATAGCCGTCGCCCGCAGGTTTTTTAAAAAAACTAAAAGGACGAAGACAGCCAAAAGACCTCCAAAAATCAAGGATATTCTCACTGTCTTAACCGAAGAACGGATAAAATCCCCCTGATTGAAAACCGTAACCAAGCTCAAATCCTGGCCAAGATGAGATACCGCTTCCTTTAACTCTCTGGCAATACCGTCAGTAACCAGGATAGTATTAGCCGTGCTTTCCTTTTGAACGTATATGGTTACCGCCGAGGTGAAATTTGTCCGGGAAAAACCAGTCGGGTCAAGAAAGAAATCCCTGACCGTGGCAATATTTTTAAGACGGACCAAAGAACCGCCTTTAGGCGAGATATTTATTCCAAGATTTTCTATATCTTCTATACTTTCAAACTGGCCGCTTACCCGGATTAAAAATTTGTCTTTTAGGCGTTTAACATCCCCAACCAGCAGGTTCAAATTGTTTGAATTGATAATTTCGACTATTCTTTTAATGGGAATTCCCTGAGCCTGTAATTCACTCTGGTCCACTTCAATCAAAATTTTTCGTTCTCTGCCGCCGACCAGTTCAACATTAGCCACGCCGCTGATTCTCTTTATTTTCGGCTTTATACTCTCTTCAACGATCCGCCGGATGAGCTCGGGGCTGAAGCGGGAAACTACAGAAACTATCATCACCGGCATATCGGCATAATTATACCGGGCAATTACCGGTTTTTCGACGTCTTTTGGCAATTTGTTCTTTATCCGATTGAATTTTTCTCTTACCTCAAGAGCGGCAAAATCCATATTTGTTCCCGGTTCAAAACTGATTTCCACAGTCGCTGAACCTTCTTCAGATAAGGATTCAATCCGCCTGAGGTGGCTAAGGTCGCCCATGGCTTCTTCAATCGGCCTGGTAACTAAATTTTCTACCTCTACCGGCGGCATTCCCCCGCGGATAGAAAGATAAATGGTCACCGTCGAAAAACCAACATTAGGCATTAACTCCATGGGAAGCCTCGTCAAGGCGATTGTTCCCATAAGAATCATGCCGAAGGTAATCATAGAAATAGTCACCGGACGGCGATTGGCAAAACGGGATAAACTCATTTCCGAAATTTCTCCCTGAAATTTTCAACGATGATATATAAGGAGGGAATAACTACCAAAGTCAGGATGGTTGCCGCTGTCAGCCCGCCAATAACGGTAATGGCTAAAGGAGCCCGAAGTTCTTTACCTTCGGCCATGCCTAAAGCTAGGGGAAGAAGGCCGAAAATGGTGGTAAAAGAAGTCATAAGAATCGGCCGAAGGCGAATCTTGGCCGCTTCGACGGCCGCTTCCCGAACGCCTAAACCTTGCTGACGGAGACGATTGACAAAATCAATGAGAATGATACCATTATTGACGACAATTCCTCCGAGCATAATTACACCCAAGAGGGCAACAATGCTTAAAGGAGTGTGGGTAATGAATAAAGCGGCCACCACCCCGATAATTGCCAGAGGAAAAGTAAACATAATAATAAACGGCTGAATTAACGATTCGAAAAGTGAAGCCATAATCATATAGACAAGAATAATCGCCAGAATTAACGCAAAACGAATATTGGCAAAGGCATACTGCATCTCCGCGCTTTCACCGGCCAGTTTTACCGTATAATCAGCGGGAATCGGCAAAAGTTTGATAATTTGTCTTACTTGGGAAAATATATCCGTCAGACGACGTTTATAAACATTAGCCGTTACTTGAACAATTCTTTCCTGTTCCTGCCGTTTTACCTCGCTGGGGCCTCTTTCCATCTTTAACGAAGCCACCTGGTCAAGATAGACAGGCTCACCGCCGGGTGTATAGATAAATATGTTTTTTAAGGCGGAGAGACTGGCACGGTCCTGAGGGCGAAGTCTTACCCGAACATCGAATTCTTCCCCTAATTCCTTAAATTTAGTCGCCACCTCGCCTTCAATAGCCACTTGAGCCAAATGGGAGATGTCATTAACCGAAAGGTGATAAAGCGTAGCCCGGTCTTTATCGATTTTAATCCGGCTCTCCAGTGTCCGCTCGGCAACGGTATCTTTTATCCCGTAAAGCCCTCTTATCCTCTTAAGCTTTTCCTTTATTTCTCCGGCTAAATCTTTTAAGATTTCCAATTCATAGCCTTTTATGTTAACGGCGACCGGAGCGGCGGTTATAAAACTGGAACCGAAAACGCTTTCCTGAAGAAGATATTCAAGCTTAGCCTGGGACAATTTAGCTTCTCCAATCCTTTCTTTTAACTCTTGAAGAATTTCAGCGGTCGAGCGAATCTTCCGATTTTCGGCCCGGGCTCTTGGCCGCTCGTCTTTTAAACTAAAGAGACTTACCATAAAGTCCGCCTGATGAGAACCCAAGATTTCAATGGTCTCTTCCGGCATAGCTTCTTTGTTCGAGCCAATATTCAGAGTAACCTTTTCCACCTCAGGAATTTTTAAAAGAAGATTTTCTATTTCTTTTGAGGCCCGATCAGTAATTTCAATTTTGGTACCCATGGGCATAGCAAGCTTAATAATAAATTGGCGTTGATCCATCTTGGGCATAAATTCTTTATCCAGCTTGAATAATAATCCCAGGCTAGCGAGAAAAAGGAAAAAAGCGCCCAACAGAATAAAAGAAATAGTCTTTTTGTTGATTATATTAAAAAGTCTAGTAATTTTTGACAAGTCAAAAGTGAACTTTCTTTTTACACCCTCTTTAGGACGAAAAGTAACCTGCCGGAAAAATAAAGGGATTAAGGTTACGGCAACAAAAAGCGAAGCTAAAAGCGAAAAGATTACCGTAAAAGCCAGTTGTTTAAAAAGCTGTCCGGCTACTCCGGTAATAAAAATGAAGGGGAAAAAAACCGAGATGGTAGTCAAGGTAGAAGCGACAACAGCATTATATACCTCGTTAGCTCCCTGGACGGCGCTTTTTTCGGGGGACTCACCCAGCTGCTGGTGGCGAAAAATATTTTCGATAACGACGACACTATTGTCAACCAACATACCGACACCTAAAGCCAAACCGCCTAAAGACATCATATTCAGGCCCATTTTGAAAAACATATTGGTAAAGAACATTAGAATTAAGGTCGCCATAATGGAAATCGGCACGGAAAAAGTAATAATCAGCGAAGAACGGAAATTCCTTAAGAAAAAAAACAAAATAAAAAATGCCAAGGCAATACCTATAAGGGCAGCATTACTCACTTCTCTCAAGGATCTTTTAACAAAGGTGGATTGGTCATAAACAACGTTCATCCGGATGCCTTCAGGCAAATCCGGCTTGAGGTCTTTAAGGGCTTGATCTACCAGGGCAGCTACCTGCAAGGTGTTGGCATCAGCCTGTTTACGGATAGACAGAGAGATGTTCGAAAGCCCGTTATATCTCGAAATACTGGTCTTTTCCTTAAAGGTATCCTTCACTTTGGCAATATCACGCAGATAGATGAGACGCCGCTGTTCTTTCTCATCTTCTTCGGAATAAAACTCGCGTTTTTCTTCTTTATCTTCTACCGCCAAGACAGCCACATCTTCAATTTCTTCGACAGTTTTGAACTCCCCCATGGTCCGGACTAAATATTCATAAAACTCAGCTTCAATCGTCCCCGCCGGAAAATTCAAATTGCTTTCCTCCAAAGATTTAATCACGGAGAGAAGAGAAATGCCGGAAGCCTGAAGGCGGCCCTGATCAATCTCTACGAGAATTTCCCTTTCGGCGCCGCCGGTTATAATGACCGAAGCCACCCCTTCTACCTTTTCTAATTTTTCTTTGATATCCCGGCGGCAAATTTCTTTTAATTCAAAAGGGGAAAAATCCTCTCCGGTCAAACTTAAAACCATAGTAGGAAGTTCCAAAGGATTGTATTTCACCACGACAGAATCTTCCGCTTCCCGGGGTAACCTTTCTTTAATTAAATCGATTTTTTCACGGACACTCAAAGAGGCAAAATCCATATTTGTTCCCCAGTTAAAATCGGCGACGACTAAACTTAACCCTTCTTTCGAGGTCGAAGAAAGGCGCCGTAAATTAGGGACCGTACCGACAACCTCTTCAATGGGCTTGGTAATAATGGTTTCTACCTCTTCCGGAGCGGCATTTTCATAGCGGGTAACTATACTGAGCTGGGGAAAAACAATCGGGGGGAAAAGTTCTCGGGGAAGGCGTATCCAGGAAATAACTCCAATAAGAATTATCCCCAGGAAAATCATACTGATGGTTACGGGTTTTTTTACCGAAAATTCCGAGAGAGTCATAGCAATCAGTTAAAAGGGTACAGTTTACAGTTAGGGGTATAGGTTAACAGTTTACCCCAAAGGACAAGCCTTCGGGGCAGGCAATGTACAGCCAAAAGTTAACAGTGTACAGTTCACAGTTTACAGTTAGTGGATAGTTAATAGTAAAAAGCGAACGCTTCTAAACCGCCAAATTTATCAGCAAAGTGTAAATATATCTTGTGAACAATACATACAGTGCGGCAAACTGATTTTAAGCTTACAGTGCCAAGGCTTCTTCTTCTACCACTTGAACGGCCATATCATGGGAAACTTCATCGGCATTAAGAATAACCAGGTCATCCACAGAAAGCCCCCCGGTAACCTCGGCGTACTCATCAGTACGGTACCCTATGGTAACTTCCCTGGCTTTCGCTTTATTTTCTCTGGGTTCAACAATAAAAACCTGGAGTTTCTCTTCTTGCTCCTTTAAAGCAATGGTAGGAATCATCATGGCATCCTGCTTTTCAAAAATAATAATTTCTACCCGGGTAAACATCCCCGATAGGAGAGCCTCATCAAGATTATCAACACTGATTTTAGCTAGAACGGTACGGCTCTTCTCGGCTACGATCGGCTGAATAGAAGTAATCACCCCGGGGAAAACCCTTCCTGGATAGGCATCAACATATAACTTGGCCTTCTGGCCGATAGAAAGCTTTTGAATGTCTCTTTCTACCACCCCTACCTCGGCAATAGCTGTCTTGGCATCAACTAAAAACCCCACCTTGGTGCTGGGTAAAATCAGCTCTCCGGGATATACCAAACAATTTCCCAAGACACATTCACAAGGAGCATAAATCCGGGTTTTATCTAACTCTAATTCGGCAAATTCTAATTCTCTTTTTTTGCCCTCAACTTCCAGGCGGGCCTGTTCATACTCAAGAATGGCCTGTTCTAATTTCAACTTGATGATGGCCCCGAGATCATATAACTTTTTATACATTCGGTATTCTTTGGTTTTCTTGACTAATTCTGCCCGGGCTGATTTTAATTTGGTCTCGGCGTACTTTAAGCGCTGCCGGTAATCTTTGGGGTCAAGGCTGGCGATTATTTCCGCCTTGCCTATTCTTTCTCCTTCAAGGAAGTTAAAAGATTTGAAAACTCCCTGCACTTCAAAATTCAGGTCTATTTCCTTTTCACCTTTCATATTGCCCATGGCGGTAATAACATCCTTATAGTCACTCCTACCCGCCCGAAAAACCTTAACCGGCAAACCCTGAACAGCCGAAGTTGGGGCTGCATTCTCTTCGGCCTTGGCCGGTTCGGCTTTTCCAGATTTGACTTTTTCTTTCAGTTTGCCGGGAACTATTTTCTTTTGAAAAAATGTCCAGGCAAGAAGTAAACCTAAAGCCAGTATCAGAAGAATAATAATCCGTTGCTTTCTTTTATCCATATTTCCTTCCTCCGCCTACCTGCACTTTTACGGCGCAAGCAATGCTTTCCCTTTGTGGTCACTATCTTTTTCCATAAGAATAATAAAAGCTGATACCCATGGCCCGATTAAGTGTGGCCAGGGCCAGATAATATTCCATCAAGGCTTTTGAATAGGCGTTTTCCTGTTCACTAAGGTTAATTTTCGCCTCCAGGAGCGTGCTTAAAGGCACAATATCCAAACTTTTTCGTAATTCGGCGATTTCTACTTCTTTTTTATAATATTTAATTTTGCTCTCTACTGCCGCCAGCATTATTTTCGCCCTTTCGTAAAGAAAATAGGCTTCTTTTACCTCCAGGGTAATTTTCTGTCTCAACTGGTTATAATCATTCATTGCTTTTTGAAAAGCAATTTCGGCTTCTTTACTTTTAGAGTAATAATCCAAATTATCGAGAAGACCGAATTTGAAGCTATGGGTCCGGGCCTCTGTAGTTAAATTTGTCTCCGTAATCTCCGCGGGATTGACCTTTTCGCGGTTATAAGAATAATCAAGGGAACTGCCCCCAAAAGACCAGCTAAGTTTACCTAAAACAGACCATTCCTCTCTCATCCGCAAAATATCCTGGGTATAGGCTTCACCGGATTCCCCAACACTTCCGACTAAACTTAATTCGGGCCAGCCCTTACGTTTGGCAATCTTCTCGCCATATTTCGAACTGGCTAAGGTTAATTGGCCTACCCGAATTTCCGGCCGATTGCGCAGGGCTAAATTCAAACAGCGGTCTAAATTTACTCCCAGATCAGAATTATACGAAAGTTCTTCGTCAATCAGCAAAGCAAAAGGGACATCCAGATTTAAAACCTGCTGGAATTTCAATTTAGCTAAGGATAAGGCCTGTTGGCTGGAAATTAAAGAAAACCCTACCTGGTTAAATTTGGATTCAAGATTCAGAAATTCCAGGCGGGATACATAACCTAATTTATATTGCTTATCAGTCAAATCCAAGAAATCCTGGGCCTGCTTATAAAGAGACTGCTGTAACTTAACGACTTTCTGGAGATAAATCAGTTTATAATAGTTTTGTTCGACCTGGTAAATAAGTTCCTGCTTTACGGTATCAAAATTCTGCCGGGCAATTTTCTGTCCCAGCTCAGCCCGGTGAAGAAGAAAAACATTTCTTCCACCGTCAAAAATTAACTGCTGGAACTGTAAGGAACGACTCCTGGATTCGTAATCGTTATCGACAGTCTTCCCGTAGGTATCACGCATTTCCCCTACCACCGAAGGGAAAAGAACCCGCCAGGCTTCAAATAATTTCATCTCGGCTAATTCCACCTCTTTTTTGGCAATTTTAACCGGGAGACTGTTCAAAATAGCCATTTGGATACACCCTTGAAGATTGACAACCGGTTTTTCTCTGGCTGGTTTTTCACTCTTTTTTAGCGGCTGAGAAGGTTTCCTTTTTATCTCCCTCTTTTTTTCTTCGGCTATCTTCTTCTTTATCTTTAGTTCGGCTATTTTTTCCTCTTGCCGGCGGATGGCTTTATCTTTGACCTGTAGCTCTTTCTCTACCTTCTCCTTCGCCTGGCGAATAATCTGCTGATTTATCCCCTCCCAAAGTTGAATTACCTCCGACGCAGTTTTATGCTGTGGATAGGTCTCAACAGCCTTTCTTAATTCCTCTTTGGCTTTATCCCATTCTTTCCTTCGGTAATACTTCCTACCTAAATTATAATGCCGAGAAAATAACTTATCTTTTTGCTTTTTCCCTTTTAGCTCTGCAGATACGGCTTTTAAAAATTCTCGAGCGATTTCATCGTTGGAATCAAGTTTGAGAATCTGCAAAAGTTCTTTTCGGGCCGCTTCTAATTCGCCTTTAAGATAGAAATCCTTGGCTTGAAGATAAAGCTTCTGGGTTTCAAGGAGTAAAGGCTCATCGGTAGAGGTTTTGGCAAAAGAGGCGGGGTCTAAACTAAAAAGCAGGGCTAATACCAAAAACATCCTGAGAAATTTGCCAGACATCGATCCCTCGCGCGGTCAAAAAAGTGATTTTGTGCGTTTGCCGTAAGTATAGCACATATATATATTTTAAGGCAAGATGTTTTTGAATTGTTTGAGTAAGGACAGAAAAATAAAAACATCCCCGTCGATTTGGCGGGGATAAACACTATGTGCCATTATTTTGGCCCATAAATTATAGGATATCGGATTTCCTATAAAAGCTTTTGGCTCATGGCTCTTAGCGTATAGCAAATAAAAAAGATGAGTCGCCTGTTCCGCCACAAAAATTAGCGGGCAAGTTTCCAGGCAACTCAGCCGTCATTGCTTTGGGCAAGACCTGAAGTCTTGCGCCCCTATATTACCATAGGTTTGCCTTTATCTAGAAATTTACCAAAGAAAGTGCAGCATATTGTAACGGGTAAAAGCAAATAAATCTATCCCATCAAGACTTCTACCTGATAGGTTTTGCCCGGCTGAAAATTGGCAATTAAATTCCCTTTTATTCGTTTCCCATTAACCGAAACCTTTTTTACCCCTTTTTCAACACCTTTAGGATTTTTAATCCTGATCTCAAAGGTCGCCCGGCGAAAACTTCTCTTGGCCCGGCACTCTTTCCACTTTGAGGGAAAACAGGGGTCAATCCTCAAGCCTTTATAATCGGCCTGGATGCCCAAAAGCCAGACAGTGGCCGCCATAAAATTCCAGCCGGCGGTGCCGGTAATCCAGGTAAAAGCCCCTTCGCCATAATGGTAAGGATGCTCCGGACCAACCAGGTATTCGGCATAAACATACGGCTCGGTTTTATAAAGCTCATAATCATCCTGGGCATTGGGCATGATTTTTTTCATGCTTTTATAGGCAATGTTTCCCCGTCCCAGGAGACAATTGGCAACAATCATAAAGGTGGCCGCATGACAAAAAACCGCGGCGTTTTCCTTGGTCCCTTCAGAAAACATGGTCATCCGGCCCAGGCGCGAGTCATAATTCGAATAGGCCGGATAAAATAAAGCATAGCCGTGTTTGCCATCCAAATATTTATCGGTGGATTGAAGAAGCTTTTTTAAACGTTCGCCTTTAGCCAGGCCGCTTAAAACAGCCCAGCTTTGGGTATTGAGAAATATTTTCCCGGCGGGATTAGTTTTTGAACCGTAATTATAGCCGGCATCAGTAAAACCACGCGAATACCACCGGCCGTCCCAGGCAACCTTATTAATCCTATCGCTCATCACCCGGGCCTGCCTCAAGCATTCTTTTTGCTTGGATTTTTTGTTGAGCAAGCCGGCTAATTCAGCCATAATTTTAAGAGACCTGACCAGCGCCATAGCCAGCCAGACACTTTCTCCCCGGTGTTTGATGCCGGCGGCATCAATGCCGTCATTCCAATCGGCATGGCCAATTAAAGGCAGTCCCCTTTCACCAGTATCATTAAAGGTGAAATTCAAGTTTTTCTCCAGGTGTTCGAAAAGGGTGCCGGAACCGTCCTTAACCGCTCCACCTTTCCAATTTAAATCAATCTGCCAACCTCTAATCCAGCGGTCTTTTAAATAAGGAATCTTCTGGGAAAGTATTTTTTTATCGCCGGTTTCTTTTATATAAGAAGCCACCGTCGGCGTCAGCCAAATCTGGTGGTCTTTGTTGGGGCGGTGCCCGGCCGGCCCGTCTGTATCCGACCAGCCCGGAGCCGAAGTGCCGTCCTGCCGGATAAGCAAGGCAATCTTTAATATCTTGCGGCGGGCCAACTCCGGATTAATGGAGGTAATCGATTCGGCATCCTGGCAGGAATCCCGATAGCCGCGGCCGCCGGAACTTTCGTGATAATATGAAGGAGAACGGGACCAGAAATTACAAATGTATAACTGGTATTTTACCCAGATATTGGCAATTTTATCAAAATCTTTGTCCGGCGTTTCTATCCAAACATTTTCCAATATTCTTTTCTGCCAGAGCTTTTTTACCTTTTCTAATTCCTTTTTGGCCTCATCTACCTTTCGATATTTATCTATCATCGATTTTACCGAACCAGTAGCCCTGGGATAACGCCAGGGAAATCTTCCGTCAATCTTCATATCTTCACATAGGGTCTGCCCCATAACAATAACAAATTCTTTTGATTCTCCCGGTTTTAATTTTAATTCATGCTTTAAGAGGCCAACGCCGTCTTCACCGGAGCAAAACTCATAATTTTTAAAATTTTTCTCCTTTAAAAATTCCGGGCTGGCTTCCGTCTGAAATCGGCCGAGACTAGGCACCTTGCGGACGGAAAAACCCCGAACCGGCAGGCTGCTCGCCAGGAAAGTCAAATATGGATTGGACTGAATATCCATATCGCCCCAGACAGCCGTTTTACGGCCAATGACGGCAGATAAATCTTTATCGAACCAGATGCGGTTATATAAATTCATAATATTGCGATAGCGAATCTCCATGTGAAAATCGCCGATTAACCATTCAACATACGGGAAAACCTCTAAATTTTTTAGACGCTTAGTCTGATTGCTGATTTTAACCAGCCAGATTTCACAGGTGTCTTTGCGGGGGACAAAATAGGTTACCTTCGATTCGAGACCATACAAACTAGTTTCAATGGAAGTATAACCCAACCCGTGAGAAGCCCGGAAGGATTTGGGTTTAATTCTTAAAGGCTGATAGGCGGCACTCCAGGATTTTTGGGTATCTTTATCTTTCAAAAAAAGAAAACGGCCGGGACGGTCAATCTGCCAGTTACCCTGCTCCCAGCGAAGAAGACGGTCAGTGCGGCAGTCTTTATAAAAGGAATAGCCGCCGGCGACCTGCGAAATTATGGCGCAGTAATTTTCGTTGGTCAGATAATTTATCCAGGGACGGGGCGGTGTTGGATTAGTAATAATAAATTCAGTGCCGTCTTTAGAAAAATACCCGTATTTCATAGTTGCGTTTTTCCTCCTTACTCGTTAAACCGATTTGTCATCCACGACTTACTATTTATTCCACAATTCTTTATAAACATAATAGGCTTTTCGAAGATGGCGGATAAATGGGCTTAAGGTGCCGTTGGCCTGGCTGACCACTCCCAGCCATTCTTCATACATCCAGCCGTCGGGAAAAGGGCCGATAAACTGGCCGTAGCGCTCCTGAATAGCCGGATTATTTTCCGGCGGAGGGCCGGCTTTCCACCACTCGTCATTCCACTCGAAAAGGACGCCGCCTAAAGAGTTTCCCTGACCGCTTCCAGCCATGTTATATTCGATATCCTCCCAGCAGCCCTTTAAATAATTTGCCTGTTCTTCTTCCATCCTCTGGCGCGTGTAATTACCGTGCATATAAGCCGGACAGCCATATTCGGTAATTAAAACGGGATGGCCATAAACATCCCTGACATTTTCCCAGAGACTGCGGCCAAAACCGTAACTGCCCCGGTAGGTGTTTGTCCCAAAAATATCGACATCAGGGCAATTCTCGGCCAGTTTATCCAAATAAAGGACATCGCCGTTACAAATCGCTACCGGATGGTCCGGGTCGACGGAGTGAATCCACCTGGCCACATCATTGACAAATTTGTAATAAGGAATGGGGTCGCTCTTGGCGTTACAGGCAACACCATAATTATTTTCATTGCCGAGAATCCAGATTAAAACCCAGGGCTCATCCTTGCAGTTCATAACCATCTCTTTGACACTGTTCATCATATTCTCGCGGTGCTTAGGGTTACTATAGTCCGTTCCGGCATACCATTCCGCACCGGAGCCAATGGTATACATACCCAGATAATCGCCGACGGCACAGCGGATGCCGTAATTTTCGTATAATTCGCCAAGCAGCTTTTTGTTATAGGCGTGATGATAAAGCCGGATGGTATTTACCCCCATATCCTTCATCAGCTGGAAATCTCCGACGGGCGGTTCGACCTCAATCTCCTGTTTATTATTGCCGCTGGTATCGATAAAGGCATCATAAGGGCCGTCAATTTTTCCGTTTTGATTATAATCGGCAAACATCCAGTCCCGGTGGACGACTAAACTCCCGTTATCCGGAGTCAGGCCGACCTTATTAGGCGTATAGGCGACACATTTGATTTTATAGGGTTCGCCGTCAACCAGAAGCTGCCAATGTCCGTTATCGTATTTTACCAGCCGCACCTTGCCTTTTCCCCGGCCGCCGACCACCCGGTGCCGGGTGAGGTCCACTTTAGGAGGGGTAACTTCTTCAGGAGGTGAGAAAACAAGCTTGCCCGGGTCAGTAATCACAATGTCGTTATTGACATTATCATCAAAACCGTTCTCGACGACAATCTTGGCGCCCACCAGCTTTATCCCCAATTCCGGATGAATCCGGGCTAAATAATCGATTTTATCAATAGAGACCTTGCCGATATACCAGGGGGTTTTCCAGTATGTCCAGCCGACGGTAAAAGGGTAATGGACAATGACGGCGTAATAGGCCTTTATGGCCGGAAGAATCAATCCGGATTTTTCCAAAGCCAAAGCGGTATAAAAAAGTTTTACCCCCGGGTCTTCATCAGTGGTTGCCCATTTATAAAAACAGACGCGTTGATAATCGGTATTGACGAAATCCCAGTGGCTGCCTTCAAGCCACTGATGTTGGTCTAACCAGCGGTAATCCGGGTCGCGAAAGATAGAAATCTCATTAGGATAAATTCCCTCCCCAACTGCTTTGGAAAGCCCGGCGCGGTCGGTTATTTCATAAACGTACTCTCTTGTTCCCTTATTTTTAAACTGGCCGTATTTTTCGTAATCAACAATCTTCTCGGTGCCCGGGTCGTATAAGTTAATCGGCCGAGCAGGAGGCTGCCAGGAAGCAAAAGCTACTGCACTAAAAAACAATGAGATGATACTGGTTAAACATAATTTCTTCATCGGCTATCTCCTTTACCTACCTATAATAACAGTTTTATTTCTTCTTAACTACTTCCACATAGACGATATCGCCGAATCTTCTTTGGTAATTGCCCTTTTGATAAGTGCTCCCGGCGGAAAAGCTGATAAAACCCGGCTCTTTTAAAAGATAGCGAAACTCTATCTCGCCTTTTTCATCGGTAACTTTCGACCCTTTTACCTGCTCCCAATAACTGGACTCAAAAATTCCGTAATCAACCCTTTGCCGGCAAACGGGGTTACCGTCAGCATCGGTAACTCTAACCTTAACCACAGCATCAATAGTTTTGTGACCGACAAAATATTTGGGCTCGTCGGGAATAACCTTGACGGAAATAGGAGGAGGCGGAATTCTTGTTTTATTAAAAGTCCAGATCTGGGCCTCTTTTTCAACCAATAGTATCTTTTCTTCTTCCCCGGTTTCTTCACTTTTAATTTCAAAAGCCCGGATTCTTAAGATGTGTTCTCCATCTTTCACCCGGGAAGAATCCCAGCTACCCTTCCACCAAAGCCTTCCCTCTTTTTCTAAAGGCTGCCACTTAGTTTTATCAACCTGGTATTCAACTAAAGAAGCCCATTCAGTAACAAAAACCTCAATGGGCACCTCGGCTCGATAATAATCCATCTTTTTCGGCTCAATCATAATGGCTTGATTATAATCTTTGAGCGCTTTATAAAGCAGTCGCGGTGTCCCGGTTATATTCGAGCTTTCATCCGGAATCGCCAAAACGCCAAACCACTCTTCCGGGTCGTTTTTATCATGTTTGGTTTCATCCCCGGAGAAATCATCGTTTTTCCACCATTCATCAACCCAGGCAAAAACACAGCCGCCCGTAGCCCCGGCCTGAACCAAATCATCGTACATCTCAAGCATACCTTCGGCCTGTTCTTCATCGCTTAAACCCCCATACCTTTCGATAGAAGCATGGGCAACCGGCGAAACCGAAAGGCCAAATTCACTGATAACTAAAGGTTTATTCCGGGCATGCTTTTGCTTCAACCATTCCACATAGGGCCGGTATCCCAGGCAGTGGCTGACGGTAACCGGATTATACGAGAATACATTGAAACAGACGGCATCCAGGTAATCAAGCCCAAGGAAAGCCAACTGAGGCCAGTTAGAAAACGAGATGTATCGGTTTTTTTCCAACTCATGTATTTTTTCTACCATTTTAGCGAACATCGATTCGGTCGTCTCTTTTCCGGAAATCAAGACGCGTTCTACCGGTGGTTCATTTGAAATCAAAAAAATCATTATGTTATCAAAGGACTGAACATTCTTAATATCATGTAAAGCCATGTTTAAGGCGTAATTTTGCGCCGCCGGAGAGCCATAATCCCGGGTAGGGTCAAACCAGATACCCATAATTACCAGAAGCCCATATTTTCGGGCTAAATCCAATTCGCTCCGGGTTAACGGCGCCCAGGTGCGAATGGCGTTAAAACCAGCGGAGCGGATGAGCTCGAAATCCTTCTCCATAATATCCGGATTAATCCGGTGTAACCAGGGAAGCTGATTGGGCCGCCAGGCGCCATAACCCATTCCTTTAATAAAAATCTTTTCGCCGTTTAAACAAAACCAATTATCTTTAATCTCTACCTCTATCGGGCCGTAAAATCCGGTTACCTTTCTTTCTTCTAAAACGGGTGAAAGAGCTTCTTTTACCGGCATGACTTCCGGTTTGGTAACTTCCTTTACCCGGCGGGCAGAAAATAATTTAAAACCAATGAAACCGGCAGTTATTATTAAAACAATAATTAAAAGATTCTCTATGCTTTTTTTCCCTCGGGGCGTATCATTGCTCTTTTCCATGTTTTCCATAATTTAGGCTCCTTTATCATCCAAATTAACCGTTAATGGTAGCATACTTCAGGCACAGTGTCAAGAAAAGTCGCCTTTCAAAGTTCCGATATCTTACTCCCTTTATCTTTTATGCCTCTCGCTATTATAAAAATAAAGGGGCGCTTTACCTGCCACCCCCCTATTGCCGCATGCAAATTAAGTTATTTGCTAAAACCTTATTTTTTAATCCCCAGTATTAATAAACTTTTATGGCTATTGGTAATTTATAGAATTTATTTTGGGGATCCAGCTTTAACCTCGACTTGGCCTCATCGGCCAATTTAATCAAAACGAATTTCCCTCGCTGGATTTCTAATAAATTGCGGCTTTCCGGATATTCCATAATAACCTTCTTATATGCCTGGTTGGCCTCTTTGGATTTACCCTGAACCCGGCAGGCTTCAGCGACAATAAACTGGGACATCCCCACATCATTAAGAATCCGGTATTTGCTAAAGACCTCTTTAGAATCAGCGCTTAAAGCAATCTTACCCAAAACCTTTATTTTACTTTGCTCTTTCTTTGCTTCCCGGCTAGAAAGTTCAATGCATTTTTCTGCGGCGGCAATGGCCTGGGTGAATTTTCCCTGAGCTAAAGCCCGAGCGGCCTCCCGGGTTAGCTCTTGAGAGGACCCTTCGGCAAAAGCCAAAGGAATAAAACCAAAAACCAAGCCAAAAACCAGAATTAAATTAATAACCCTCATTCTTCCTCCTTCCCTGCCTTTTATTCTCCTTTTTGAACTAAGCGTTTAAATGTTCGCCCGGCAGAATCCGCGTATCCCTGAATTATTATATCTCTTTAAAAATCATTTGCAAGATAAAAGATACCGATAAAAAGGAGAGGATAGCGTCTCTCGATATCCTCTCCCCTGTTATCAAATTTTACTTCCTGAATCCATCTTTAAATTTAGTAACGCAGACGGGAATCATTCCAGTCAGTAATATTGAGCATTTCTATCCGATCATCAGCAGCTTCTGAAATTTTCCAGGTTTCGTCCTTGACAAGATCGGTCTTAGCCGCACCATCCATCGCTGAACGGCCGTAAGGGAGATTATCGCCAGCTGGATTATTACCTCCGGCGCTATCAACTGCCTGATAGGTGGTAATACAGTCAGCTTTTGTTCCAATCTTACCTTTCCTTAAAGCCTCAGCCTTGATAAACCAGCAAGAAGCCACATCACAATAGGCATAACACTCATTATATAAACCTTCGATGGTACTGGCCCCGGGCGAATCGTGGTAATCTTGAGCCCGGCTCTTCTGCCCCTCAGCCTGATCTTTATACAGGGCAATACAAAATTCGGCATAATCTATAGCCTCACTGTACTTGCCGCTGCCTAAAGCTTCCCAGGCAGCTACCGTCATCGCCGCTGAACTGGCTTCATCACCGGTAAAACCTAATAACCGCGCATAAGCGGCATCAGCCGGCTTCCAGAGAATGGTAGCCGTGGCATCAGCACACTGAGCATAGAAATAATCACCAGGCGAACGGTCATCAGCAACTAATTTATGGAAAGCATCTTTGGCATCGTTAGTCAAAGAACCATCCCTTAGTCTATAGGCATCTCCCAGGATGTAGTAACAGGTACCAACATCATTCAAAGCCCAATAACCGGCATAGACTTCAGTTACCGTTCCGGCGGGATAGTCCGCTAAACCCGTTTTCTGGACATCTGCCCTGGGACTATAAAAAAGGGTACAAATCTCTGCCCAGCCGATAGCATCATCATAATCAGGCGTGCCGGCGTAATCATAGGTAAAGGCGGGATCATCATCCGCGGTGTAGGCACCTCCTGTAAAGGCGGCCCAGGCGGCTCCAGTGAGATTCTTAGAGGTACTCAATTTAAAACTGGCAAAAGCTGGAGTGGCCATTAAACCGACTAAAAGAACCGCAGCGCAAATCGCAATCAGTTTTCTCATTTTTTCACCTCCTTCAATTAAAAGTTCAATCTATCTATTTAGACAAAAGAAAACTAAAAAAGTTCCCTTTTTATAAACAAGCCGCTTTTCTGGCTTTACCTATAGCCGCAGGGGTATTCCAATCGGGAGAGGAAGAATAATCCAAAACCTTGCTTGTCTCGGGACTAAGCGGATAGGAAGGCACAAAAGTAAGCAAACCTTCTATCGCCTCTCTTGATTTGGCTATCCGCCCGGGATTGGCGCTGTAAGAGGCAGGATTAAAAATAACGCCGGCGGGATGAGAAATCAAAGATTTAGAAGGGCTTTTTGAAAAATATACCTGGCCCGGGCCAACAACTACATAAAGGATAATTAATATAGAGGCGGCTAGAACCAGAGATTTAGTTAAAACCGGCAAATCTAGCGGATGAGACAGATTATCCCAGATTGAAGCGAACTTATGGGCAAAAGATCTTTTATCCAGTTTTTCATTTATTTTAAGTAAAAAATCAGCCGGGGGAACAACTTCATCCAGATTTTTTACTTCCTGAACAACCGCCTTTAAGAGACTCAATTCCTTGCGGCAAACCGGACAGCCCTTAAGATGTAATTCTAACTTTTCTTTCTCTTCTTTTCGCAACTCCCCTTCAATATAAGGAGAAAATAGATTTTTCATCTTTTGACAATTCATTTTTTATAGTATCCCTTCTAATTTTTCTTTAAGCATTTGCCTGGCCCGGTGGAGACGGGATTTTACCGTTCCAATCTCGCATTTCAAAACGGCGGCTATTTCTTCGTAGCTGAACATTTCCCGGTCCCTTAAAATAAGCACCATTCGATGGCTTTCCTCTAAAAAATCGATGGCTTGACGAATTGTTTCTCTTTTTTCTTTTTCCGCCAGGGCTTCCCGCGGGCCGGGGCTATCCGCCGGCAAATCCAGTTTGAGACTGCCTTCTTTTAACTCCAGCGGTTCATCCAAAGAGCGTTTTTTATAATAGCCGCGCCGTTTTCGGTATTTTAATTTGTTTTTACAAAGATTAACGGTAATCCGGTAAACCCAGGTGTAAAAACTTGCCTGGCCTCGATACTTCTTTATTGAAACGTAAACCTTAATAAAGGTATCCTGGGCTAAATCAAGCGCCTCAGTATAGTTTCCCAGGATGTGATAAGCCAAATTAATAACTTTTTTCTGGTAGCGGCAAATAATTTCGTCGAAAGCCCGTCGATCCCCAGCCTGGCATCGCTTTACTAATTGCCTTTCTTCATAGCCGAGTGCATCATTAGCCGGCTGGTAGGCTAAAGCCATTTCTTTCTTCTCCTTGTTAGACAAAAGAATTTTCGAAAGGTTCCCTAAATTTTAAAAGGCCGCCTTTTTATATACAGGCAGCCCCCTATTTTTCCAAATTGGCCATTTTTCAACCCCAGTGAAGTATAGCACATAATAACGCAAAAATCAATGCGGCCCCGAAACTTTAAAATAACAGCCCAGGCTAAATACACCTGGGCTGTTATCATCGAACACTAAATTCTACCAACCATAGGGATAAAAAAACTTTATGGCGATTGAATCTCTTTTTTTACCTCTTCAGTTTCTACCCCTGTCTCCGGGCTTTCCTGGCCAGTTTCTTCCTTAAGGACAAGTTCTTTTTCTACCCTGATTTTGTTCAATCTTCCTCGGGCACCAACTGAAGGTTTCCAGAACCAGCCTTTAGGATCCCAGCACTGGGCAAAGTTATATTTATCAAGTATGGTCTGAAATTCCTTCTCGGCTTTATCCCACATCTTCTGATTCATATAGGCCTCACCGCGGATAAAATGACAGGTACCGACATCATTTAAAGCCCACCAATCAAAAGCGCTTTCTTTGGGGGCATATTCAGTCAGTTTAGCCTGCTGTTTTTCTGCTTCCGGGCCATAGAGGGCAATGCATTTATCCGTATAGGCCTCAAGCGCCGGATAATCCTTCGCCCCTAAAGCACCCCAGGCTTTCACCGTTAGAGTCATCGAGGTATAGTCACCAAAATCCCATTTAGCGCTGAAACGGTCAATCTCATTCTGCGCTCCTAGGTTGACCTTCCAGAACCAACCTTGAGGATCCCAGCATTGAGCATAGTTTAAATCATTGATTACCTTTTCAAAATGCTCCCTGGCTTCCTCTTGTTTCCCCTGTTCGGCTAAAGCCTTCCCTAGAATAAAATGACAGACGCCGACATCATTCAAAGCCCAATATTTTTCGTGAAGGTCAAGAATGCCATTTTGGTCCAAATCAGCTTTGGTATCCGGATAATCAGTGAGACCGGCCTGCATTTTTAAAGCTTCGTTTTCAAAGAGGTCGATACATTTATTGGTATAAAGCTCAACCGCGTAATAATCTTTGGCTCCCAGGGCACCCCAGGCTTTGGTCGTCAAGGTCTGCGAGGTATAATCGCCGAAATCATAGCCAGTCCCCAAAGTAGTTAGCTTATCTTTGGCACCTTCGGCTACCTTCCAAAACCAGCCTTTGGGATCCCAGCACTGGGCATAGCCCAACTTATCAATGATTGCCTGATAGGCTTCCCGGGCTTTATCGAATTCACCCTGTTCCCGATAAACTTCTCCGCGAATGAAATAACAGGTAGCCACATCATTCAAAGCCCAATAATCAAAAGCAAGCTCCTTAGGAGCAAAATCAGTCAGCTGGGACTGTTGAAAAACAGCTTCTTCCTCGTACAATTTTATACATTCATCAGTATAAGCTAAAGCGGCTTCATAATCTTTGGCTAAGAGCGCCTCCCAGCCTTTAACGGTAAGTGTTTGTGACGTCCGGTCGCCAAAATCCAAAACTTTCTCCACCACCTCTTCTTCGGTTATTTTAACGACTTCTTCCTTAGGCTTTTTCGTTTCTAAATACAACCAAGCTAAACCGCCAATAACTACAAAGACTAACACTATAATTAAGGCTTTCTTCAATGTTTCCTCCTTCCATTTATTTAGTTAGAAAAAAAATGATTTTAAGCAGAAAGATTTCTAAAAGCTTTAGAAACATCTTTTAAGCTTTAGCACCACCTTCCTTTCTTTTCCTGTCTATCCCATTTCTATTAGACAGCGGGAAACCCGGATTTGTTCCCTCCCCAGGTTGTGAAATGTGTCATGTGGAATGTATTATGTAAATGTAGAACTATAAATTTAATTTTCCGATTTTTCATTACACATCACACATCTAACATTACACAATTATTTTATCCCTTCAACGCGCCGGCAGTAATGCCGCTTATAATGTGCTTCTGCATCAAAAGATAAAGAACAACAATAGGGATTGTGGTAATTATTATTCCGGCCATCAAGGTTGACCATTGGGCCAGGTGAGCTCCATAAAAATTCATCAACCCCCTTTGTAAAGGCATAAGTTTATCATCTTCCAAAATGAGCATAGCTAAAATGTATTCATTCCAGGCGGTCAAGGAATTAAATATTACCACAACCGCAATGGCCGGACGGGCCAGAGGCATAGCTACCAGCCGGTAGATGCCAAATTTAGAGCAGCCATCTATCCGGGCGGCATCCTCTAAATCTTTAGGAATCCTTTCAAAAAAAGTCTTAAATAAAAAAATGGCTAAAGGTAACCCGCCATTTATCAAGGGAAGAATATAGCCAATCCGGGTATTCGCCAGATGAAGCTTCATCAATAATAAATAAAGGGCAATAATCGCTCCGGGAACCGGTATAAGCATGGTGGCAATTAGTAAAAAGAAAAAGAACCTCCGGCCGGGAAATTCCAGACGGGCTAAAGCATAACCAGCCATCGAGCCTATAATGACAATACCGGCTACCACCACTACCGTATAGATAACGCTGTTCAGAAAATAGGTGCCAAAATGTCCCTGTGTCCAGGCAATATAGTAATTGACAAAATGGAGCTGCCTGGGAATTAAACTCATATTTTCGAAGATAGTCTGATTGGTTTTAAAGCTGGCTGATAAAGTCCAAAGCAGCGGAAAAAGGCAAATTGCCGCTACACTAATTAAGATAATCTGGATGCCTATCTGGTTCAGGAAACTTTTTATTTTGTATTCTAAAGAAAGCTTCATCGTTTTTAGAAATGGGGCTTGAATTTTCGAGAAATTTTTATTTGAATCAAGGAAAAGAAAAGAAGAATCAAGCCAAAAAATATTCCCTGGGAACAAGCGTAACCAAAACGCTGGTTATTTAGAATATTGCTGATTATCCGGGTAATCGGCACCTCGGTATGGTACCCCGGTCCGCCTCCGGTGGTAGCGACGATAATATCAAAAATCTGCATTGTGCCTAAAATAGTTAGAATGACGACGACGACAAAAACCGGTATCATTAAAGGAAAGGTAACCTTTCGGAAGACATGCCAGGAATTGGCTCCGTCAACCCGGGCGGCTTCATAAAGGGACCGCGGAATGCTCTGCAATCCAGCCAGCATAATGACAAAACCCCAGCCAAACCCCTTCCACATATGAATTACCGCTACCGAACTTAAAGCGGAACCGGGGCGGGCTAACCAGGCCCGGGTTAATGGAGAAAAACCGACTAAATTCAGAAAATGATTAAACAAGCCATAATTATCGAAAATCCAGGTCCAGATTAAACCAACGACAATTCCGGATAAAACCGGCGGCAAATAGAAAACTACCCGATAGAATTTTCCTCCTTTGATATCACGGTCGCAAGCCAAAGCTAAAATTAAAGCTAATCCATTCTGTACAGTCAAGGCTAAAAAAGTGATATAGGCAGCATGGCGTAATGACTGCCACCAAATAGGATTATTAAAAAGAGTATCTTTGTAGTTCCATAAACCGACAAACCTTTTAAATACCCCTATCCCCGTCCAGCTAAAGAAACTGAGGCGAATCATGCTCACAAAAGGATAAATGCTGAAAACCAAAAAAAGAACCAAAGCAGGCAGAATAAAAAGATAATTCGATAATGTCGATTTTAGTTTGCAGTTATTCATTTTATCGATCCGTCAACCATAAAAACATCGCTATTATTTTTTATTTCTGCTCTCTTTCGATTTCCCTGACTTTTACCCGTTGAATTTCCTTAGCCACCTGCCGAGGAGTCTTCTCCCCGGTAATAATGGACTGTATCCCTTTATCCATGGCTTCGCGAACTAAAGGAAATTCAGCCACCGGCCAAATATTGGGATGAGTAACAATGTCCATATCGTCGGCAAATTCGGCCAAAATAAAGGAAATAACATCTAAACTTTCTTTATTGGCCGGAAGATTAAGCGTTCGCTCAGCCAGATAAGCCTGTTGAGGAGCCGCCGTTAACCACTTAAGAAATGCAATGGCTTCTTTAGGCTTGGCTGATTTTTTGTTGATTACAAAAGAAGACCCGGCTCCGCCCCAAATACGCATTAAGTTGGTGTCGGAAACAAGCGGCGGCGGAAAAACGCCATAATCTAATTCTGGATTCATTTCTTTATAAACGTTAACACACCAAGAACCATTGAAAGCCATAGCGGCTTTCCCCGTGGCAAAAAGACGCTCGGCCGTCTTATTGACCATGATGACAATTCCATCGTAAAGCATCCCCGCATCCTGCATCTGTTTAAAAAGGGAAAAAACCTTTATCCATTCCGGATCGGTATAAGGGATATCTCCTCTGAAAGTAGCCATAACCTTCTCTTCTCCCATCAAATTCATCGCCCAATCCAGAGCTAAGGATTCAATCATCCAAATTTCTCCCCAACCGCTGACAAAACCATCGATACCGGCTTTCTTTAATTTTTTCCCGGCAGTGATGAATTCGTACCAACTTTTTGGGGGTCTATCCGGATCTAACCCGGCTTTTTTAAAAAGAGACTTATTATAAACCATCTGAACATTAGACACATCGAGGGGAGCACCGTAAATACCGGACTTTATCCCGTAACTGTTCCCCGGCTGAAATTCATTGACGGCCAAAGCCCGGGGAAAAAAGGTATTGCGCCACTGACCCAGATTAGCATTCATCTCATCCGTTAAATCAAGAACATTACCGGCCTGGATAAAAAGAGCAAAAAGTTTTTTCTCGCCAAGGATACCATAAATGTCAGGAAGGGTATCGGTTTGGGCAGCCGCTTTAATTTTCTGCGAATAGGCATCCGAAGGGGCGTATAGACTGAATTTCGCCTTTATCCCGGTTAAATCTTCATACTTGCTGCTTAAAACATCAAAGGCCTCCTGACGGTCACTCATCCAGTGCCAAATAACAATTTCCTCCTTACCACCGGCTTTTTCCCGGGCACAACCGGCAATAATTAAAAACCCGATTACTACAAGAACAAAAATCTTTTTCATCAGATGCCTCCTTTAGTAATTTACCTATCTATGGAAACCGAACACCCTATTTCGTAAAAAATTCCCGCTGAGCGAATAGAAAAAAACAGGCATATTCTCTATGCGCTCTCTCTAAACCTCTTTGTCAATAACGGAACTATTTCAAAAAGGTCGCCGACCAGGCCGTAGCTGGCCACTTTAAAAATCGGCGCTTCCGGATCTTTATTTATGGCGACAATTACTTTAGAGCTTTGCATACCGGCTAAATGCTGAATCTGTCCGGAAATTCCACAGGCGATGTAAAGATTCGGACAAACCGTTTTCCCGGTCTGGCCGACTTGATGGGAATAAGGAATCCAGCCGGCGTCAACGGCGCTTCTGGAAGAACCTACTGCTCCGCCTAAAACCTTTGCCAAATCTTCAATTAGTTTAAAATTCTTTGCTTCCCCCAAGCCGCGTCCACCCGAAACAATAATATTGGCTTCGGTTAAATTTACCTTCTGGGTAAGATCCTCGACCATCTTTAAGACCTTTGTTTTCGCCGAAATGTCTAAGCCGTTAAGCCCTTTATTTATAACCTTCCCCGAACGAGCCTTATCAAACTTTGCCTTTTGCATGACTTTATGGCGGACAGTAGACATCTGCGGGCGCTTTTCCGGGCAAATAATGGTGGCCATAATATTTCCGCCAAAGGCCGGCCGGGTTTGGAGAAGAATTTTTTTCTCAGGGTCAATGGCTAAACCGGTGCAATCGGCAGTCAGTCCGGTTTTGAGGCGGGCGGCAACTTTAGGGATGAGACTGCGGCCAATAGCCGTGGCTCCAGCCAAAAAAATTTCCGGTTTCTCTTCTTCTATTAGTTTAACCAAAACTTTACTAAAAGGCTCGTCACGAAAATCCTTAAGCTCCTTATCCTCCACCACAAAAACCTTATCGGCCCCATAGCCGATAAGTCCGGACGACAAAGAACTAATCTTACTCCCGATAAGTACGGCTGACAAATCTGTCTTTAATTCGTCGGCTAGTTTTCTGCCTTCGCCAAGAAGTTCATAGACGACCGGCATAATTCCTCCCCGCCGGGATTCGGCAAAAACCCAAACACCTTTGAAACTTTCTTTATCGGCAACCTTTTCTTTTTTTACCTCCATAACAATTGCCCCAAATTTACAGACTTCGATACAGGCGCCGCAAAGGGTGCAATGAGGGAGAATTCTAGCCTTTCCATCAACCAGTTCGATTGCTCCATACGGACAGGCCGGGATACAAAGCTGACAGCCGGTACATTTATCTTTAAGAATTTTTATAGCCATCTTTCTTTCAGTTTACAGTGAACGGTTTACAGTAAATAGTGTATAGTATAGAAGCAAAATCAGGCAGCTGTAAACTTTAGTTATTAAACCAGCTTTATCTCTTTTAATTTTCCTGCCAATTGTTCAACCTGCTCCCGGGGGGAGCCTTGAAGCATCTGGCCGCCGCTTCTCGCTTCAGGCGTAAATATTTTAATTACCCAGGTAGGAGAACCGTCAAGACCAATTTTTTTTTCGTCTAAGGCTAAATCGGCGGCACTCCACTTAACAATTTCTGCTTTTTTCGCCCGCATCATCCCTTTAAGCGACGGAACTCTGGGCTCATTTATCTCTTTAACGACGGTAATCAAGGCCGGTAAATTCGTCTCTATGACCTCATAACCTTCCTCCATCATTCTTTCCACTTTAAGATATCTATCATCAGGCCTAATTTCTTCTATCTTCTTTACATAGGTAATGTGGGGTAAGCCCAGACTTTCCGCTATACCCGGACCAACCTGAGCCGTATCTCCATCCATCGCCTGCTTTCCGCAAATAATCAAATCAACCTCTCCGTATTTTTTCAAAGCCTCAGCCAAAGTGTAAGAAGTCGCCAGGGTATCCGACCCGGCCACCCTCCGGTCGCTGATTAAGATGGCTTCGTCAATCCCCAGCGAAATTGCTTGCCGTAGAGCTTCTTCTGCCTGAGGGGGGCCCATAGTAAAAACAGTAACCTTACCCCCTAATTTTTCCTTAAGTCTTAAAGCCTCTTCAAGGGCATAGGTGTCAAAAGGGTTGATTATGCTGGGAACGCCTTCACGAATAAGGGTATTGGTATCGTTATTAATCCTTACGTCATTAGTTTCCGGAACCTGTTTAATGCAGACGACGATATTCATTTTTTCCTAGCCAATCCCTTTATTAAGTCCAAAGCGATAATATTCCTTTGAATTTGATTGGTGCCTTCATAAATCTGGGTGATTTTAGCATCGCGGAACATCTTCTCTACCGGGTATTCCTTCATATATCCGTAGCCGCCGAAAACCTGGATAGCATCGGTAGTTACTTTCATAGCCGTATCCGAAGCAAAAACTTTGCACATAGCCGAAAATCTGGAGACATTTTTTTCGCCCCTATCAATCATTTGAGCGGTAGAATAAACTAAAGCCCGGGCGGCTTCAGTAAGAGTAGCCATGTCCGCCAGCATATGCTGGATGGCTTGAAAAGAAGAAATGAACTGCCCAAATTGTCTGCGCTCATGGGAATATTTAACGGCTGCATCCAGAGCGCCAGCGGCAATACCTACCGCCTGCGCCCCAATCCCCGGGCGGGTAACATCAAAGGTTTTCATGGCGATAATAAAACCCATGCCCTCGCGAGACAAAAGATTAGCTTCCGGAATCTTATAGTCATTGAAAATTAACTCTCGGGTAGATGAAGACCTGATGCCTAATTTATTCTCCTTTTTTCCAAAATCAAATCCTGGTGTTCCTTTTTCAACGATAAAAGCCGACGCCCCCCGACTGCCCTTTTTTTTATCGGTCATGGCAAAAATAACATAGATATCTGCTTCTCCGCCGTTAGTAATCCATTGTTTGGTGCCGCTTAAAACATAATGATCTTTTTCGCGGCGGGCAGTCATGGCAATGGCCGCAGCATCACTTCCGGCATCCGGCTCAGTCAAGCCGAAGGCGCCCAATTTTTCGCCGCGAGCCAGGGGAGGAATATATTTTTCCTTCTGCGCTTCACTGCCAAAAAGTAAAATCGGATAGCACCCTAAACCGCTGCCGGCATAACTTACGGCCACTCCGGCACAAGCCTTACTTAATTCCTCAACCACCAAACACTGTTCAAAGCAACCGCCCCCGGTCCCTCCGTATGCTTCCGGTAAGTAAACACCGAAAAGATCCGACCGGGCTAAAACCTTTAAAATTTCATGAGGAAATTCCTCTTTTTCATCCAATTCTGCGGCCACCGGAGCAATCTTTTCCTGAGCAATTTTACGAGCCAAATCCTTAATCATATTTTGCTCATCAGTTAAATGATAACTCATTCTTCCCTCCCATGTTGCAAATTCTTTAAAGCGGACTTGGCCGCTTCCTGCTCGGCTTCCTTTTTACTTAAACCTTTACCCCTGCCATATATTTCCCCTTTTAACTGCACTGAAACAGAAAAAACCTTTTTATGATCCGGGCCTTCAGTCGAAACTACCTTATAATAGGGACTAGTTTTGTGTTTTCGCTGGATAAATTCCTGCAGTAAACTTTTATAATCACGGAAATACTGAGGCTCCCCTGCTTTTTCTAATTCTTCTCTAAAGTGATTTAGAATAAACCGCCTGGCTTTTTGCCAGCCGCCATCCAGATAAACCGCTCCAATTAAAGCTTCTAATCCATCGGCTAGAAGTCCGGCTCGACGCCTGCCTCCGCTTTTTTCTTCACTTCGGCTGATTAAAAGGAATTTCCCTAGATTCAGCTCCAGGGCTTTGGGATAAAGCACATCACGATTGACAATGTTCGCCCGGAGCCTGGAGAGGTTTCCTTCGCCGGAATGAGGATAGTGTTGATAGAAATATTCTGAAACGATTAACCCTAATACGGCGTCACCTAAAAATTCTAATTCCTCATTAGCTTGAAAGATTTCTCTACCTCGGCTTTCACGAATATATGAACGATGACTCAAAGCTTGATTCAATAATGTTTTTTTTCGAAATTTATATTTAAGCCGGCGTTCTAATTCTTTTATTTGCTTTAAACGGGACTTATCCATCAAACTTCTTAAAAACAAGGCTGGCGTTATGGCCACCAAAACCAAGAGAGTTAGAAAGAGCAACCTTCACTTCGGATTTGCGGGCTTGATTGGGAATATAATCCAAGTCACAATCAGGGTCGGGATACTCATAATTTATCGTCGGAGGAATAACCCCTCTTTCCAGAACAAGAGCGCAAATAGCCGCTTCCACCCCTCCGGCAGCTCCCAGGAGATGGCCGGTCATCGATTTGGTCGAACCCACGGCCAATTTGTAAGCATGTTCTCCAAAGGCTTTCTTTACGGCCATAGTTTCATACTTGTCGTTTAACTGGGTTGAAGTACCATGGGCATTTATGTAATCGATAGACTCAGGGGAAATTCCGGCATCCCTTAAAGCCATCTCCATACAACGGGCCGCTCCTTCTCCCCCGGGAGCCGGAGCGGTTATGTGATAGGCATCTGCGGTTAAACCGTAACCGCAAATTTCAGCATATATTTTCACCCGGCGCCTTTTAGCCGACTCCAGAGTTTCCAGAATAATAATACCGGCTCCTTCACCCATAAGAAATCCATCCCTGAGTTTATCAAAAGGACGGCTGGCTCTTTTGGGGTCATCATTACGAGTCGATAAAGCCCGCATGGCACAAAATCCGCCAAAACCCAGAGGGGTAAGGGCTGTTTCTGTGCCGCCGGTAAGCATTATCTCTGCATCACCCCGCTGGACAATTTTAAAGGCATCACCAATAGCGTGGGTAGCGCTACTGCAAGCAGTAGCCACAGAAGAATTAGGCCCTTTAAGACCTAATTCTATAGAAATTTGACCCGGTGCCATATTGACGATTAACATCGGGATGAGGAAAGGACTAATCCGGGAAGGACCCTTAGCCAGAAGCTTTTTATGTTCTCTTTCGATAGTTTCGATACCGCCAATTCCTGAACCGACTAAGACACCTATTTTATCTCTATCAACTTTGTCCAGGTCGAGCCGGGCATCACCAATAGCTAATTTTGCGCTAGCCACAGCAAACTGAATAAACTTATCCATCCGCCGGGCTTCTTTTGAAGAGATGTATTTCAGGGGATCAAAATCTTTAACCTCAGCCCCTATCTTACTGGGAAAATCTTTGGTATCAAAATGGGTAATATAGTCAATCCCACTTTTTCCCTTTATTAGATTGCCCCAAAAAATTTCTTTTTCGCTGCCTAAAGGGGTAATAACACCAAGACCGGTTATAACCACCCGATGTGTTTCCTGCAAGTTTGTATACCTCAGTCAGAAGTTCCAAAATGCCCGTCTGCCAAAAGAAACCAACGGGCAGGCCCACTGCTTGCCAGATAAGCAGATCCACCTGTCTAAATAAACCAACCAGGCAGACAAAATTAACAATTAGCTGTTTTAGAAAACTACTCTGTTATATCGATAATTCTAAATATTATTCCTTGCCTGTTTTCTTCTTGATATAATCAACAGCCTGGCCAACAGTAGTAATTTTTTCGGCTTCTTCATCAGGAATCTCTAAACCAAATTCTTCTTCTAAAGCCATAACCAATTCCACCGTGTCCAGAGAATCTGCCCCCAAGTCATCAATAAAAGAGGCCTCTGGAGTAATTTCGTCTCGATTAACCCCAAGCTGTTCAACCACAATATCCTTTACTTTTTCACTAATACTCACCGTTCTTCCCTCCTTTCTTAATAAATCCAAAGATCACCTGCCCGGTTGCCCAAACAAAACTACGGGCAGGTAAAATGACATATCACAATTAAAAATTTTCAATAGGTGATTTTGATTTTTGATATTTACTTTTTCTACATTACCATTCCGCCATCTACTCTAAAAACTTGCCCGGTTATATATCCGGCTGAAGCGCTAGTTAAAAAAAACGCTAAGTTAGCTACATCCTTTGATTCACCTAATCTGCCCAAGGGAATGTTTTGCAGCATCCTCTTTTTTACTTCCTCAGATAGCTGGTCGGTCATCCGCGTTTTAATAAAACCCGGAGCAATAGCGTTAACCGTGATTCCTCGAGAAGCTAACTCCCGAGCGGCTGATTTGGTTAACCCGATAACTCCGGCTTTGGAAGCAGCGTAATTTGTCTGGCCGGCATTGCCTATCTGGCCTATGATAGAGGATATATTTACTATAGAACCTCCTTTTTGTTTCATCATCACCCGAGAAACCGCTTTGGTACAGTTAAAAGTCCCTTTTAGATTAACGGCTAAAACATTATCCCATTCTTCTTCTTTCATCCGCACCAGAAGTCCGTCACGGGTAATGCCGGCATTGTTGATTAGTATATCAATTCTTTTAAATTTGTCAAGAGCCTTACCGATTGCCTCTTCGACTTTTTCTAAAGAGGTAATATTCACTTCTAAGGCAAGACAGTTTATGCCGGAATCATTAAATTCTGAAGCAACCTTTTCTAATAACTGCCGGTTTACATCAACTAAAAAAAGGTTAGCTCCTTCCCGGGCAAACCTTTCGGCGCAAGCCTTCCCTATGCCTTGAGCCGATCCGGTAATCATAACTACTTTATCTTTTAGAAGCATTTTTTACCTCCGCTTATATCGCTAAAAACATGTCTTTGAACAATATTTATCTTTTGTGTTATGCAGAACTGTAAATTTAATTTCCCAATTTTTCATTACACATTTCACATTACACATTACACAGAATACCCAGCCCCACTATAACCTGCTTTTAAGTTCTCTTTTAGTTCTTCCCAAAGATTTCTCATCTTCTACGTTTAGACTAACTATCCCCTTATTAACCTGAGAAAGCAGACCGGAAAGAACCCGCCGAGGGCCAACTTCAACAAAAATATTAAAACCTTGAGTTATTAAATTCTCTATTGATTCTGTCCAGCGAACAGGCTGGCTTAGCTGTTTAATTAAATTCTCCTTGATTTGGGCCGGCCTTTCTGCAAAATGGGCATTGACATTACTGACAATAGGCACTTGAGGAGGTTTGACTTCAAGAGAATCCAGAAGACCTCTTAGTTTTTTCCCTATTGGCGCCATTAATTCACTATGAAAAGGCCCGGAGACCCTAAGCAACACCACCCGTCTGGCGCCTCTTCCCCGGGATAGTCTCACCCCTTCATCTACGGCCAAACTTTCTCCGGAGATAACTGTTTGATTCGGAGAATTAAAATTAGCAATGGAAATTACACCTTTAGATTCTGCCTCCTGGCAAATTTTTTGAATTTCTGCGGCCGGGAGACCAATAATTGCCGCCATTTTGCCCGGACGTTCCCGGGACGCCTCAGCCATCCAGAAACTGCGTTTTTGGATTAATTTTAAACCGTCCGGAAGAGAAAAAGCACCGGCCGCCGTTAAAGCGGAATATTCCCCTAAACTGTGTCCAGCCATAACCTCCGGGAAAATATTTGCTTCATTCAACCTCTGATAACAGGATAAACTAGTCAAAAAAATGGCCAGCTGGGAAAGAGAAGTATCCTCTAAAGACTCTGCTTCCCCGTTAAAAATTTTTTCTTCTAACTTAATATTTAACATGTCTTGAGCCTGCCTATAGAGACTTCGGCTTTGTTCCGAACTCTCGAAAAAATCCTTGCCCATACCCGGATATTGCGAGCCCTGTCCGGGAAATAAAAATGCGATTCTATTCATCTCTAAAAGCAGTTTGTAAACGGCATTAAATACACAGCAGAAAAATTACTGATTAACACCTGCTCTTTATTGTTTAATTGTTACTCACCACTTAATTACACAGGAACCCCAGGTCAAACCTCCGCCAAAGGCAACTAAAACAACGACATCACCCGGTTTGATTCTTTTCTCCCGAAGGGCGTCGTCTAAACCAATAATGGTTGAGGCCGCCGAAATGTTGCCGTATTTTTCAATATTAAGGAAAATTCTCTCCTCCGGCAGTTTTAATCTTTTTGCCGCGGCATTAATGATGCGAATATTGGCTTGATGCGGAATAAGACAAGCAACATCCTCACAGGTTAAACCACACTGAGCTAAGGCCCTTTGGGCAGATTCAGCCATGAGTTTAACCGCTATTTTAAATAATTCATTGCCGGACATTCTCATATAATGCATGCCTTCCTCGACTGTTTTATGACTAGCGGGAAGACGAGAACCACCAGCCGGTAGTTTCAAAAGGTCCCCAGCGCTGCCATCGGCTCCCAAATAAACAGAGATAATACCTTTCCCTTCGGGAACCGGCCGGATGACAGCCGCACCGGCCCCATCGCCCAAAAGAACACAGGTACCTCGATCCTTCCAGTTAGTAATCTTGGAAAGAGTTTCGGCGCCAATCACTAAAATATTTTTATACATTCCGCTGGCAATATATCCCTTCGCTATGGACAAACCATAGATAAATCCAGAACAAGCCGCGCTCACATCCATTGCCGCCGCATTTACGGCCTTGAGTTTGTCCTGGACAACACAGGCGGTTGAGGGAAAAATCGTATCCGGGGTAGCCGTGGCCAGAAGTATTACTTCAATATCCCGAGGAGTAAGTCCGGCGGCAGCAATTGCTTTTTTTGCCGCCTCCACGGCTAAATCAGAAGTAGCCACATCGTCATCGGCAATTCTTCTCTCTTTTATACCGGTTCGGCTAACAATCCACTCATTACTGGTATTGACCATTTTCTCTAAGTCGGCGTTAGTAAGAATTCGCGGCGGAAGGTATGAACCAACACCAACAATCCCCGCGTTAATTTTAGCCAAATCTTCCTCCTTGCTGCCTAACTAATATGCCTCCGCATGGCCTATCACAATAAAAAGATACAGATTGATTTCCCTTTTTTGACACAGGCAGAAAAATTAGCGGATATCCCTCATGCATATTTGCTTATGCTTTCTGTAATATGCTTGTTTATTTCGAAATCAATGAATTTCTCGGCTACAAGAATAGCATTTTTAATCGCTTTAGCCGAAGAGGCGCCATGAGCAATAATGCAAACTCCATTTATTCCTAAAAGAGGAGCTCCGCCATATTCCGAATAATCGGTTTTCTTTTTCAAACCTTTAAAAGCGCTGCCCATAAAATATGCTCCAATTTTAGCGACAATTTCTTTAGATATTTCTTCGCGGAGAAGCTCCTTAAACGTCTGTCCCAGGCTTTCACTGACCTTTAAGACGATATTTCCCAAAAAACCGTCACAAACAATAACATCAGCCTTGCCGCTAAAAACTTCTGTCCCCTCGATATTACCGATAAAATTTAAAGGTGACGATTTAAACAACTTATAGGCGGCTTTAGTCAATTCATTCCCTTTGCTTTCTTCTTCCCCGATACTTAATAAAGCAATGCGGGGTTTACGTTTTTTTAAAATATAGCCGGCATAAATCTCTCCCATCACCCCAAATTGAAAAAGATGCTTCGGTCGGCAATCTACATTAGCCCCAACATCTAAAAGAACAGAGGTTCCCTGCATGGTCGGTAAAGGAATGGCAATAGCCGGCCTGGCCACTCCCTTTAAAGTCCTTAAGTTTAAAATACTGGCGGCAACGGCGGCACCGGTATTTCCAGCGGTAACTACGGCTATCATTTCCCCGCCTTTAGCAAATTTGATTGCTTTGACAATGGAAGAATCCTTTTTCTTGCGGATAGCCACGGTGGGGGCTTCATGCATCTGGACAACCTGGCTGGCCGGATAAATAGAAATATTCGAGGGTTTTTTATATCTGCCTAATTCTTTTTTAATAGCTGATTCATCTCCGACAAGAATTAACTCGGCATCAATATTCTCCGAAGCCTGAACGGCCCCTTCGACAATTGCCCGGGGAGCATATTCTCCGCCCATGGCATCAATAGCAATTTTCATGATTGGCCTTTTATTCTTCTTTCTTCTTCTCTTTTACCTTGATTTCCATAACCTTTTTGCCGCCGTAAAAGCCGCAATGAGGACAAACGCGGTGCGGCTTTTTAGGACGGCGACATTGCGGGCAAAGCGTAATATCAGGAACATTTAATTTTTGATGCGTCCGTCTTTTAGCCTGCCGCGCGCGGGAATGTCTTCTTTTCGGTAAACCCATTTTTTCTCCTATCTTGAACTTTAGAGACTTCCAAACCCTAAATTACTTCAAATAAGCATTGAAACAGGTAAAACGGAAAATGCAGAACCATAGCGTAAAACTCGGAGATTCCGCCTTTATGATTTCACTAATTCGAATGTTTCCTGGGCAATTCTCAGCTCTTCATTTGTCGGAACAACTAAAACGATAACCTTGGAATCAGGAGAGCTAATTATTCTTTCTCGGGGAAACCCGGCCTCGTTTTTCCCTTTATCAATCTTAATACCTAAAAAATCCATATTTTTACAAATTAATTCTCTAATCTTCTCCTGATTTTCTCCGATACCCGCGGTAAAAATTAAGACATTTAAACCATCCATAACGGCAGCATAGGAACCAATATATTTTTTAATTCGGTAAACAAAAATTTTTAAAGCCAACTCAGCCTGTTCGTTCCCTTCTATAGAGGCCTTGTAAATATCCCGCATGTCATTGCTGATATCAGAAAGCCCCAGGAGTCCACTTTTTTCATTTAAAAGCCTATTTATCTTTTTAAGCCCCAAACGTTCTTTCTCCATTAAATAGAAAATCACTCCGGGATCAATATCACCACAACGGGTGCCCATAATCAAGCCTTCTAACGGAGTAAGCCCCATAGAAGTATCAATCGATTTTCCATCTTTAATTGCCGTCATACTACAACCGTTCCCTAAATGGCAGGAGATTAATTTCAAAGTATTGAGGGGCTTTTTGAGCAACTCGGCGGTGCGCAGGGATATAAATTTATGCGAAGTACCGTGAAATCCGTAGCGCCTCACCTTATCTTTTCTATATAATTCCATCGGCAATCCGTAAAGATAAGCATAAGGAGGAATGGTTTGATGAAAAGCGGTATCAAAAACAGCTACCTGAGGAATACGCGGGAATAAACTTTCCGAGGCTAAAATCCCTTCAAGATTATGGGAATTATGAAGCGGGGCCAATCTTGCGTATTCTTTGATATTTTTCTTGACCGTTTTATTGATTATAATCGAGGCTGTGAATTTTTCCCCGCCGTGGACAACCCGATGGCCAATAGCCTTAATCTCTTTAACGCTTTTAATGACACCATGTTGTTCGGAAGTAAGAAATTTGATCATTACTTTTATAGCCGCCTTATAAGTGGTAACCCGTTTTTTTTCTTCTATTTCGAGTCTCCCTTGAGGATGATAATGGCAAAGGCAGCCTTTCCGGCCAATGCGTTCAATCAAGCCTTTGGCCAGAAGATTTTTTAACCTCATATTAAAAAGTTGATATTTAAGGGAAGAACTACCGCAGTTTATGACTAATATTTTCATCTTATTGTCTCATTTTTCTATGTTTCTTAGCTTTTATCTTTTTGAAAACTTTATTCTTCTTTTACCATGGGCTATGAGCTATCAGCCAAGTCAAACTGTCAAGATAATGCCGCCATAATGGCACTGCAATTAGTAACATCCCGGACACAACAACCCCGGGAAAGATCACTGACCGGTTTACTTAAACCCTGAAGAATTGGGCCGTAGGATTCTGCTTTTGCTAAACGTTCTACTAATTTATAACCGATATTCCCGGCGTCAAGATCGGGAAAAATAAGAACGTTAGCCCGGCCTTCAACCGGACTGCCCGGCGCCTTTCTCGCGGCAACCTCCGGGGAAATAGCCGCGTCAACCTGCAATTCGCCGTCAATAATCAATTCGGGCCTTTTCCCTTTGACAATCCATGCAGCTTTTTGAACCTTTTCTACCATCCGGTGCACAGCACTGCTTTTAGTGGAGAAAGAAAGCATGGCCACTCTGGGCTCGTAATTTAATAATGAAACAAGATTATCCGCCGTGGAAATAGCAATATTGGCTAACTGCTGGGAGGAAGGTTCAGGAATAATACCGGCGTCGGCAAAAAGAAACGTTCCTTCTTCGCCGTAAGAACAATCGGGAATAATCATCAAAAAATAGCTGGAAATAGTCTGCCCCTTCTTGGCCGGCCCGATTATTTGGAAAGCCACCCGAAAAACATCAGCGGTAGTATTGGCCGCGCCAGCTACCATGGCATCTCCCTGACCTTTGGCCACCATCATGGCTCCGAAAAATAAAGGATTGCTAAACTCTTTTTTCGCTTCGTCTTTATCTATTTTATTTTGAAACATGCCGCAGAAATTCTCAACGAATTCCTCGGCTCTTGAATCCTTTAAAAAATCAATAATCTCAATTTTGTCCAAATCCAAGTTTTCACCAATTCTTCCTGCCTGATTTATAATGTTGTCGGGCTGACCGAGTAAAACCGGCTTGGCTAAATTTAAATTTACAATCTGGGAAGCAGCCTGGATTACCCTGTCATCATCCCCTTCGGGAAGGATTATTGTCTTTTCTTTAAGCCTCGCTTTTTCGTAAATAATTTCTAAAGGACGCATTTCTACAGTTTACGGTTAACCATGTACAGTGTACAGTTAGGCGCGATTTAACTTCGTTTTTAACTTTTCTTCCACATAAGACGGAACAAAATGTTTCGCATCCCCTCCCAAAGCAACGATTTCTTTAAGAATGCGCGAACTAAAATAGGCGTATCTTTCATTAGGCATCAAAAAAAGTGTTTCAACCTTGCCAGCTAAACTCCGGTTAGTCAAAGCCATTTGAAATTCAAATTCAAAATCAGAAATAGCCCTAAGACCCCGGACAATTACCTTAGCTTCTTTCTTCAGGGCATAATTTACCAACAACCCCTTAAAATCGTCTATGACAACATTAGAGAACTTTTTAGTCGCTTGTTCAAGCAGAAGTCGCCTCTCGGCAACGTTAAAAAGTGTCTTCTTTTCTTGATTGCGGGCAATGGCCACAATCAACCGGTCAAAAATAGCCGAAGCCCTCTCTATCAAATCAATATGCCCGTAGGTAACGGGGTCAAAACTTCCTGGATAAATGGCGACTTTTTTCATTTTTTTTATAGAAGGAAAGGACGGTCTGGCCGTAAACCTTTCGACGGGCAAGAATCAAACCTTCTAATCTAGAAGGAACAATATCCTTCTTACTATGTTCTACAATCGTAGTAGAAAACCCCGATACTATACCACATATATACAGATTATGCAAGATTTTTTCTATGGGATAAGCGCTATAGGGAGGATCCAAGAATATATAATCGAAAGTAGACAGGAGTTTTTTTATTGCTTGTCTGAAGGAAAGATTATAAACCTTCACCCCTTTAGAAAAGCGACAATTTTCCAGGTTTTTGCGGATGTAATCGGCATTTTGGACATCCTTTTCCACAAACATAACTGGCTTTGCCCCCCGGGAAAGGGCCTCGATGCCAATACTGCCTACTCCGGCAAAAAGGTCAAGAAAAGACTTCCCTCTCAAATCCTGGCCTAAAATATTAAAAAGAGAATCTTTTACCCTATCAGCGGTAAACCGGGTTTTTCTCCCTTTGGGCGTAGAAAGGATTCTTCCTTTAGCCAGGCCGGCAATTACTCTCATTAGGAATAACTATCGTTTATTAACTGATAACGATTGCATCCAATTAAAAAGCCTTTGCTCAAGTTCATAGGCAAGCTTATTTTCTTTCTCAAGTAAATTATTCAATTCATTCGGATCATCATTTAGATTATATAACTGGCGTTTCCCTGTATCCATCGAATAAATAAATTTCCAACCGTCGTTTGTCCGCAGGCAGCGCTTAAAATAATTAAGCAGGTAGTCGGTCTCCGAAAAAACATCCAAGGCGCGAGAGCTTCCCTCCATCAAAGGAATTAAGCTTTGCCCTTTCATCTGTCTCTCGATTTTATCACCGCAACTTACATTTAACAAATCCAACACCGTAGGCATAATATCCATGGTACTAACCTGAGTTTCTACTGCCCTGCCTTTCTCCCCCGGGATTTTAATTATCAAAGGGACACAAATCAATTCATCGTAGAGGCTGTATCCATGGTCAAACCTTTTATGTTCATAAAACTCGTTGCCGGAGGCAGAAGAAATAACAATTATGGTTCTGTCGGTTATTTCTAAATCATCAAGGGTTGCAAGAAAAACCCCCAATTTTCTATCAGCTTCATATATCTTCCCGTCATACCAATCGCGCCAGAAGGTTATGTCTTTAGCGCTCATTTCGATATCTTCGCTATCCAAACTTAAGTTGCGCAAATCCCAGTATTCATCAGGTGTCCCTTTGTATTTCCCTTTATAATCTGGGTCACTAAATTTATTTCTGAAACTTTCCGGATGCTGATAACGCCCATGGACATCATAAGCCTGGATAAAGAGAAAAAACTTTTGATTCTTTTGCTTTTTAAGCCAGTCTAAAGCCATAGGTAAAACCAGATCGAATCCGGCAAAGGTGGTTTTATCGTAATAAAGGTCGAAACCTAAATTATAACCGAACATACCGTTAATGCCGGCATCTCCGGTAAAGCCGGCAGTAGAATAGCCGTTTTCTTTAAGAATTTGCGCCAGCGTAATAACTGAAGGGGAAAGCTTTGACAAATTAGAGATAGTATCTTTTTTATCTTTAGAAACGGTATATTTATTCAAAATCTTATGCTGACTCGGATATAAAGAAGTAAACCAGGACATAAATACCGGCAGAGTCCAGCTGGAAGGACTTATGGCATTTTTAAAGAAAAATGACTTTTTTGAAAGTTTATCAAAATTAGGGCTTGTAGTTCGAAAATAGCCATAGGAAGCAAGGTGTTTTGCCCCCAGGGGGTCAAATCCGATAATAATCAAATTATAATCTTTAAAATTAGTTTTCCTGCGGCCGGTTTTTTTTAGATTATTTCTTTTCTTCTTAATACTAATAAATTTCCCTTTGCCGGTTTTAGGTTGTTCTTGAAATTTAACTGAGCGGAATATATTTAAAATTTCTTCTTTTTTAAAATTATTTTTAGGGACAAATAGTTCGATTCGGTATAATGTTTCTCTTTTTTTATTGTAAACAAATGCCAGGGCAGCCCGGTATTTTACCAAATCATCGGCACATGCCCCGTAGGTAAATCGAGGGGTGCTATACAAAAGATAAATCGAGACATCTTTTCCTTCAATCTTTAAAGGGAGAACTTCAGGCTTAAATCTATCGGGGCATTCGATAGCTTTGGAAATCATCCCCGGATAAGGTGAGGGAATACTTCTGTATAAAGATTCAATTACCTTTTTTCTTTCTTCAATATAGCTACTGGCCGAATCCACCTTAATGTTTTTTATAGCCTCGATTTTAACTACTTTCCCGCCTTTTTCGCCGATAATGTTCCAGAAACTGTTTTTAAGACCTTCTCTTAAAATGTTTTTCCGGACACTAAAATCACCCACCCCTTCTATTGAAAAACCCAGTTTTTTAAAGACATCTGATAACACTTCGGTTGTATTTCCAGCTTTTGCGGAGATAGAAAATAGGCTAAAATAAAACAGAAGGGGGAAAATAATACATCTGGTAAATTTTTTCATATTTCTGC